>ERZ869909.237-NODE-237-length-81394-cov-20.534894_pt1 | contig 81394 bp, 59 predicted proteins | sample MGYA00520892_ERZ869909 | MGnify/ENA primary metagenome ERZ869909 (study PRJEB32215, sample SAMEA104723947) | bioreactor metagenome | biome: bioreactor; feature: anaerobic bioreactor; material: water | place: China | collected 2015-03-12 ...
TTTTATAGCTAAAACAATTTACTGATTATCAGTAATATGGACAACTTTTTTCTTTTAAATTATAATGCACAACGGGTGTTATAGAATATATTGCTAACCATAATAGCAATCATGTTTTAGAAGAAAATCATTTATGGCTTTACCATTATTATTTCTGTAAAGTTTACTAATAATAAGGGGATAGCAGAGCACTAATAGAATAATGACGAGGTGTGAAAAAGATAAAGTAATATAAAATAAACTTTCTATTTTTTTATAAACAATCAATTTCTTGAATTTTGTTTTTGTACAAAATGATAAAACAACAATTTTTAAAATCTTTTTTTAAAGGTAAAATTGTTTCAAACTCATAATTTATTTCAGAAAAATATTTCACTAGGGGTCTTAGCCTAATAGTATCCTTATTTTTTTCATATAGCCCACCAGTTTTACTTAAAACATTTCCATATTCTTCATATTCAATGTACATAAAAACTAAATTATTTAAAATAAGATCGATATTTTTATTGCCATTTATGCCTGTATACTTTTCTTGTTCCCAAAAGGCAAAAGGCTTATTTCGGATATTCCTATAATAACCTATAACTTTGTTATCGTTAGGGTTTTTAATATTATATTTAATTTTTAATGAATCGCCTACATAATTTTCGTTTTGGTATGAAGGTTTTCTGAAACTTGATATGTAAATAGCATCGTTAGCTTCAAAAATATATGTATTAATAAAATCTGTTGTCAATGGAATTCTCCCTACTACTTCTTTTGTTTGGATAATTACAGCATCTGTAGAATTAGTTTTATTAAAAAATAAAATTTTTGGAAATTCAAAATTATTAAAAATAATAATAACTACTATTATCATAAAAATCATTCCAAAAACCCACGGATTTTTCCTCATTTTTTTAATTATTATTTGGTAAATTAATTCTTACAAAACCGCCATGCTGAACATCTAGCTTGACTTAGATAGAAGTTTTTCACTTGTGTTTTTTGTTCAAAAACCTTAAGATGATATCCTTGAACTGTTCCATATTGTTCGTATGCTTCTTTCCGATGTCTTGAGACCCTGTTTTACATATTCCTGTATGTTGAGTTCGAACATGATGGTTATTGGTAGTATTGAATTACGTTTTCCAACTCTCTTGATGGTAGGCACCCCCATTTTGAAGCACAGCTCCTACCTGCTTGATAGTCACTCCAGCACCCATTCTCACTACCAAATAAATGATTCCATTTTCTTCCTTTTCTTCACTTGGGCATCTTTACTTTTAAGCTTCTTTTCAATTGTTTTTAAAAACTTAAAATACATAATAAATTTTTGAAATAAGAACTATACTATGCCCTTATTTAGTTAGACCCGTACATATATCTCATCCATTCATAGAAATCCATTTTAAGCGGCTCTTGTTTAGACTGTAAGCCCCCTTTAAATCTTGGACTAAGTGTAGATTTTGTGCCAAGATGTCGTGGCAATCCCGCTCCAACTGATGATAGCGGCAATCCCAACCTAACACCCATAAAAAATCTATAATTGTTATAGTAATTTTCTCCATGATGATCTATCCAATCATGCAAGCCTAATGGTTCAAAAAAACCTTGAATTTCTTTTTGTTGAAGAGCAACATAAAGTACGTTATTAGTTTCTACACCTAAAAAACCATTTGTCGGTTGAGATATAATATTCCTTCTAAATAAATCAGATTTAGTATAAACGTATTCAGTTTTATTATTGAATGTTATACTTGGATTTAACTTTTGAATTTTAGGCAATTTATTTTTTTCCCAATTTGCACCAACTATCATAACCATTCCTTCGGTACCGGATTCCTCATCAAAATATTTATACCCTAAATTAAATTTTTGCTCTTTAACATTTGGATTTTCAGATTCAATAATTTCAACACCCTTTAATCCATTTACTAACCTGTATAGCCAAGCACCAACGTAAGTTTTAAAACCTCCATCAGGGTCAATTCCATTTATTGGATCATTCCCCATCCCCAAATAAGTTGAGTAGTATTGCCCATAAGGATCAGGCGTCAACCACCTACCAATCCTAGCATCCCACAATCTCAATTCAAAGGCTGGCATCCCGGTCTCGGGGTCTGTTTCAGCAAATTGCCCTTGGTAGCCATAGCGGTATTGCCCTTCTATATTGCGGTTTGGCATCGGCATACCAAAGGGGTAATAATCCTTATGGGCCAACATAATAGGGGTATTGGTTGTGGTTACATCTGTTATTTTAACATCATCAAGGAAGTAGTTGTTGGTCGGCCCTTCAAGCATACTATTTGATTGTAGCCTGAACACAAGCTGTATATTTGTTGTGGCTGATGCGGTATAGTTAAAACTGTATGAGCCGTTTTCAATAGCTGTCCCCACGTTATTGGATATAGTACTTAAACTACCATCTACATAATAATCCAAGAAGTTTACAGTCTCGTCTAGGTCGGTATCAAACTGTATGTTGTAAGTATGACCTGCCGTGACAGGAAACCCTACAGAAACTGAATTTGGGCTACCGGTTACTTTTACTTTTAATCTCTCATTGACAACAGAAAGTTCTGAGGTAGTGGTTGAATTCCAGGAAGTTGAAACCAAACCACTTGAAAAATCATCATAGAATACGGGAAAAACGTGTCCATCCCTTTGTATTACAGCCCGCACGTTGCCTAAATAATCAGTAAGTTCATATTTAAATGTATTATGCTGGTCTGCTACGCCAATGCGGGACATGCCATAAATAGGGTATTCTTTAAAAACCGTTCTGCTGTCATAATGCCCATCTGGAAGTGTATAAATCGCCAATGGTGTTCCTGAAACATCCCTGATATAAAAAGTCTTTTGATTTACGTTGCCGTTGGCATATGACCTTTTTTCCACTCGTTGACCCCTGTCATTGTAATAAAAGCTCACTCCCGTACCGGCTAAATTAGTAGAATTAACAGATTTTGTTAGACCAGTTGCAAAGTAATTATATGAAACCTGATCCTGTATGTTTTCTATAAGCTGCCCAATGCTGTTGTACAAATAGTTGTTTGGGTCTTGGTCTTTAATATCCCCGTCATCATCCATATTGGGATAAGAATCATTAACGTGGTTTAATTGATTTTTACCTGAATTATAATTATAGCTCAAACGATCCATAATATTGCTCCCCGTTGTGCTTTCCTTGTTCCTGTAAAGGGTCAAAATATTTCCATTGGCGTCATAAGTAATATTATTTACCATAAAATCATCGACAGGACTTTGAGAAAAAATCCCATTTGTATTAAACGTTCCAAAAGTAGCTGCGGTAAGCCATTTATTATCGTTGTACTGATAGCTGTACCCACTTTGAATCCCTGGGTTGCTTAATCCGGTTGTCCCCCAACGCACTGCTTTTATATTTCCGTCAAAACGATCGTTTCCACTAGGTGAGGCATTGATTGCAACACCATCTCTCATATAGTCATTTTTGTGATAATCAATTATCATCCCAAATGCGTCATTTTGATCATTTCCGGGGTCATAAGAGTCAGTCAGTCCAGGGTGGTTAATCGCCTTTAAACTTCCTCCCAGGGTATAAACATAGTCAATACCCTGTAAGCCTTCCGCAAGCAAAGTACGTTTTAATTCACCCGATTTATAATAATCGTAGGTGGCATGTTCAGTAAAATGGATATTATCATATGATGTTTCAACTTTTTTCAACTTGCCACCATTGTTATAAGTATATTTATGTACAAATCGCTCAGAAACATCATCTTTCTGATAATATACCTTATGAACCTGCCCTTTGGCATCATATTCATAATCTATTGTTTTGGCACCCAGTCCGTTAATGAATTGCACCACCCATTCCACCCTGCCATAGATGTCATAACTATACCAAGTTGTTGTGGTTTCAGGGTTTCTGGTTAAGGTTTTAGACACATTGCCTGCTACAAAACGCTGTATCCTTGCTTCAGTATCAAATCCTCCTCCCGGTATTGAAGGGTATAAAACATAATGTAAACCCTGGGTATCGGGTATATCATATATAGTGAAAACTTGTTCCTTACAGGTTTCAGGGTCAACCACAAAATCATTAGGGGGCACAACAGGTGTAGAGGCAAAAGCATCCAGTTGTTTTATAATTATATTGCTGACTGTTGCACCTTCTGTATACAAGGCACCATGTATAATTAAAGAGGGATATGATTGTTCGGCCTTACCCCAAGGGACCATTTCGGAGATGACTTCATTATTTTTTAAAAAAAATAGGGTTTCCTCTATCCGTTTTAAAGAAAAAACATCGCTCTCATCATACTCGGAAATGTTTCTGTCAACTATGCGTCCACTTTCATAGATTGAGACCTGATTGTTAATAAAATACAAACCATACTCAACAGATTCATAGTGATTGTCAGTATAGCTTTCAGATAAGCCCACGATACCTTCCATATCTTGAGAAAATTGAAAGGTAACTTCAAAGTTATGTGCCCCGGTATTTTCTATAGATGAAAACCCGGATTCTTCCCAGCTTGTTTGCTCTATTTTATTTATAAAGCCGCTTTGAGAAGTTAACCCCACATCAGTTGAAAAATTAGGGGAAATGGTTGATATTGACAAAAAATAAGGGTTTACACTAGTGCTTACCCCACTTTCAATGGGCCGTCCTCTATTATCATAATTTGTATAGGAAAACTCACCGTTGGTAAGTTGTTCTGTATTTCTTGAAAACCGTATTTGCCCATCATTTCTATACACAAATGAAGCAAATCCCTCATCAGGTCTTGAGGTGTTAATAAGTTGCCCCAAAACATTGTAATGGTATGTGGTAGCCATACCGTGTGTGAGGGTGCCCACTGCCAGATTAAAAGCAGCAGTGTTAAAACCTAAAGGCTGTGTTGATTTTGTGAGTTTACCAGTTTTATCATAATAGTTCAAAGCAAAATCGTAGTAATTGACAGGGTATCGTATGCCTTTAGCTCCGGATTCGGAATTGATTATTCCATTCGTAGTTATATAGGTTTTATTGTTGCTGTTTGTATTGTGCTCAATTCTGTACACATTACCGCCTGCTACCTGAGAAGTATTTACTGTTTGCCCGGTTCTAAGATTCCATACAGTATATCCCGAAGTACCTCCTATAAACTCAATCTGGTTATTGGTAATTCCCTTTGGAATATGTACATCCACAAATTTTTGCCACCCAATAGTTGATACAACTTCATAGTTAATTGCCCCTCCTGAACGAGCCGTTGCAAGTATTTTTCCTTCGGCATCACTGAACATAACAACCTCATTGCCATGTGGGTCTATACTCACAGATTTAAAACTTTTCAAGACAACTTCTTTTCCTAAGCCAGTAAGCGGCCCTTCAAAATAGTTCTGCCCAAAAGCATAGTACATTTCCTGAGCCGCTGGCATGGTATATGAAAAGCCCGTTTTCCATTCATTGTCTATTTTATTTCCTCCAATTGTTGCTACGACATTACCGGGGTTTAACCTGTCATAGACCGTTCTTACATATGGCCTGTCAGTAGTAGCTTGATAGAGTTCATTTGAGTTATCGTTGCTATAGTAACGCCTTAAGCTAGAATGGCTTTGATTAACTATTGTATTAAGTAATGTATAATCTGCATCATTCTGGACATAGGAGTTATAGTTTTCAAAAATAAAAGGGTTAATTGAAAAACCTGAACAAGAAGGAGCACCAAGGGTGTGTATAGCAGGTCTTCCGTGCCTATCATAAATAGTTTGAGTTCCCCAAACTCTGTTAGTCTCTTTATCCCAAGTATAATTAAGCTTTGGTCTTCCAATACCATCATAGTAGGAACCCGATTTTGAAACCATTTCCCCCAAAGGATCAAAAATTTCGCTATAGATATAATTGGCATTTGAATCAAAATTTTCAATATCTGGAAATGGAGGCTCAGGAAAAGCATTAAGAACTTCTGAAGGTGCCTGTAGTGCTATCTCATAGGGGATACTTAAAGGTGTAGCCGTGCTGATTACATAGGGTTCATTGTAGTTTTCATGATCATAATAATGAGCAGGATTCTCTAAATAAATAGCATCTTTAAAATGTTCAGAAATAGGACCGTTAAAAACACCTCCATCACCGTTGTAAATATATCCGCAAAAATTTTCTTGACAGTCTGTAGTAGTTGTTTGTGAATTAATATAAGAAGCTTTATCTATCAGAAAGCTATTTTGGTTATATAATTCTATACTTGCCCGTGCATTCCATAATATAAAATTGTTTTGCATTATGATATTACTTTCTTGCCCTGCAGCTTCGGGAAATAACTCTATAAACTTTCCTTTACCATATGCATTATATCCAAAAGGATTAATATTAGGCTCAATTCTGCCACCATAAGCAACAATAAAGACTTCCCCGGAAGGGATAATTGTCCCGGCAGGAAAATAGAATTGTGTGTGATGGTCACTTATTCTCCAACCCGTCAAATCAATATCAATAGTCGATGAGTTGAAAAGCTCAACAAATTCACCTAAGTGATGATAATTAGTTTCAATCCTTTCACTATACCGCGTGTCAAAATATACTTCTGTAATGATAACAGAGCCACCACCTCTCACCGGAGGTATATATTCTTCATAGGCCCAGCAGTTTTGAGCATTTACTGCTGAAAAATACAACTGAAAAGCGCATAACAATAAAAAAGCTGTTTTTTTATAATTCATCCCTTCCTCTTTTATATTCTATTTAGAGCAAATCTATCTTGCGGATTGTTCGCTAGCAGTTTTTGCAAAATTTGGTTTTTCTGAAAACTATCCCCTAAACTTGAGTAAACCTCATACAACAAATAATACAACCTCAAGTTAGCATTGAAAGCTTGGTCTCGTTTTTTTGATGCTAATTCCTTGATAGTTTCAAACCCATTTACCTCATCTACAGGAATTATATTAAGACCTAAGGAAAGAATGTTTTTAGCTTGTTCATACTCTACATTCTCATAAAATATTTTAGCATATCTGTACAACAAATTATTGATACATCCCTCAGAAAGTGTAGTGACATCTCCAATTGTATTTTCTATAGTAGTTTTTGCAATGTTATAGTTCCCTCTTAATGTATAACATTCTGCAAGCTTGTCAACTGCCCTAATAAGTAAATGATCAGTAAGGAGCGGCCAGTTCTGCAATATGTTTTCACCTAGGGAAATCGATTCATCCACCAATACATTGTTTTGAGTCTGTTTTTTAAACTTAAGAGTTAAGGCACTCATTAAGCCCAAATGTGAATGGTAGGTTTGTTTAAGGGTGTGATGATCTCTTTGTAAATCAATAAGGCTATCAAAATTATTAGTCTTTATATAGGCTTTTTTTAAGAAATTAAGGATTACAGTATCATTTTCATCAATCTCATATATCATATTGGCATAGTCTATGGATTCTGTATGATTCTCTTCATCTCTGCATTTTTTTGCCAAAAGGTTGAGAATTACTTTTTTCTCCCTAATAATATTTTTAGTTCTTGTGTCAATTTCATTCTGAAAATACAGGGGATAACGTTCCATTTCATCGATTTGCTGTAGCCTTTCTTGAAGTTCCTCCTTGGTAAAATTTAAATACCTTGCCTTATGAGCCCTCCTTCTATTCATTCTGGCCTCTTTTTCAATAGCATTTGTTTTATAGTCTATTTCAGTGGCATTGATGTCAATTTTATGGTTCACTTTGTCTAAACCCACTGTTAAAAACGTTTTTTCAGGAGCAATTGATAATGCCTCTTCATAAAGGGCTTTTGCATCAAGTAAAAGTGATTCACTATCTATTTGATGTCTATATTCATCTGCTACTTTTTTGTTGCCCAGTTCTAATCTCATAATGGAACGTGCTGCCCTATCATAAAAATCAACATTTTCAGGGTTTGCTATAAGACCATTTTTGTAAAGCTCTATTATAGCTAAACTGAAGCCTTGCGCACCATAAACATTTTGTAAACCATCATAAAGACGAATATCGGCAGGAGCTAATGAAATACTGTCTAAATATAAATCTTCAGCTTCAGTATAATTTTTTTGATAAAACTGTTCCTTGGCTAGTGCTGCTAGTGCACTGGCAGAAGAGTAATTGGTTTTCTGATAAGTCTTAAGGTCTGTGATAAAAGACAATGCTTTTAATTGATGGATGGGTAGCAGTGTCCCCACGATACCCCAGACAGAAAGTTTGAGGAAATCATATCTAGTTAATGACATTCTTTCTTTTATTAAAGAAAAAAAGAGAGGAAAAGGGCTGATTGAATTTACAAGCCGTTCGATACACTACTACATGTGCATATTTGTCTATATTACTTTTCCTCCTTTCTTTCACAAAGTTAAATATTTTTTTAAAAGTCAAATAAATTTATTAATTATTTTTATAGTTATAAAAGTTTTTTGTTGAAATTTTAAAACCTCCCAAATTATTCGGAGAATCTATTATTTCAGAATAAGTATTTATCAAACGTCCAACAGCATCATATTCAAACTTGGTGCCTAAGTTATTGCTGTCCAAAATATAGGATAGCTCATCATAGTCATTATACACATAGGTAATTATGGATGAAGCAATAGGGTGAATCCTAAAATCATCAAAGTAGATAGTCCCGTCAATTGAAGTTAAATAAACCTCTTCTGCACCCGTTGTCAATTCAATATAATGATTAAGCTGTACCCAATCACCGGCATGTACTTTTTCTCCATTAAAATTTAGTGGCGATGAACCATTATGTTTAATACGTGAATTTAGCGCATTGTCTTTGTGAGCCCAAACAGAGATCTTATAGAGGCCTGCACTATGTTCATTGGCTTTCATTGAGACTTTAAAAGCCTGACCTGATGTGATAATTTTAATTGAATAGTTTCCGGTATGCGCTTTTTCAGAGCTTTGTACACCTGTAGTTGTAACCTCAGGGTCAAGATATTTAATCCCTCCAAACATTTGTAGGTGTTCGGCTCCACTGGAGAACATTTCAGTATAGGAGGCGTTTCCGGAAACCATTGTTTTGGTATTGTCAAAATTCATTTTTGAAGCTGCAAAGTTTCCATTGATATCTTTTAATTCCAATGGATTGGAAAATCGATTGTATCTTGTTACTTCAGATAGTTGTTTCCATTGGCTAGGCTGCGATGGTGCATTTATGGACCAGTTAAAGCCATCGTGATTTGCAACGTTATAATTCAAATAAATTCCATTTGTATTTACTTCACCATTCCAAATAAATGTTTTGTGTTTTCTCCATATTTTTTGATGATTTGGAGGGGTGCTTTCAATCCCACTGATACCCCGATAATTCCATTGGTTACTCCAGGTTTGAATTCCAACACTCACGGGCTTCCAGCTACCATTGTCTTCAATAAATGTATAATTTGCCGCAACTTGTGATAGCATGTTTTTATTGGATGAATTATCTGCAATTGCTGACATAGAAAAGTTGTCTTGGCTATAATTATTGACAGTATATGCAGGAATAATTTTAGATTTAAATCTTTGACCTTTACTATCATTAATAGAAGACTCAAGAGGTTGACCGGTTAAAAAATCAAAATCATCTATAATAAAATCAACAATATGACCAGATTGAATAGTTCTGGTTTTTTCTAGCACACTTGGGTATCTTTTTTTACTTGCAGACATTAAATAATATTCTAAACCATAATGTGTAACGTTATAACTGGATCCAAAAGTTAAAAAGCCAGGATCATAATCAGCATAGTAAGCATCAACTCGTTTAATACTTGAAAAAGTTTCTTGCTCTAAACCTTGCTTTTTTATTTCAAAATCACTCTCATTTCTGTAGAAGTTAATTCTATGTGACAATAATTGATCTTCAGCGTTGAATGATTTTTTTTGAAGGAGACGGCCAAATGCCGCAGTATTATCCTTTATATTGTAATTTGAGCTTTTTACAGTATAGGTTTTCCCTCTTTTAATGACATTACCTATTACAGATGGATAAGTCGGATTGTTTGGAGGATTAGCGTTTCCACTTCTTCCATAATCAATAAATCTTCTCAAATCTGAAAATCCATCTTGGGGAATATCAAAAATATATTCATTGAAATTAAGAATCTGATTTGAAGAAGATAAATTTTTCTCAATGACTCTTCTATAAAAGACTTGAGGGCTAATTCCAAAAACATCATCTTCATAGTTTAAAAAAGATAGGGTGGCGTTTGGAATATCCTCAGGTCTTTTTGAAGAAATTCCGTCATAATATTCATATTTTATTTTAGTTCCATTGTTTAAGCTAATACTTTTTGTTCTTATCCCGCCTTCAGTATATATTGTTGGGGAAGAAGAGTTATCTCTTAAAGAATAGTAGCTATGAGATTCATATTCAACAGTCATTTTTACTCCTAAAGGGTTCTCAATAGATTTTAAACTAAAGATTTGTGGATTATAACTATGGTAACCCCATCTTAAATCTCTATCAGCTGAACTTGAACCACCAGTATTATAATACGTGAATTTATAATCTGGTATCAAATTAACATTTGAACGTCCTCTCGAACCAACACTAATGAGGTTTAGTTTATTTGAAATTGAAGGCATATAATTAAACTGGATGACTTTTAGCGATTTATTCATTAAGTCGGAATAATCTATAATATCATCTACTTCCAATATATTGTTGTAAAATTCGGCATCCCATGTAGTGTCATGTATAGTGTTTGAAACAGTTCCCAAATACTGTCCTAAAACATTCCACCTCTCAAAACTCTCGTGAAAATAAAAATCTCCACCAATAGTTGACACCTTATTTACAGAATTTGAATAGTAATTATCGTCTTCATTCTTTATAAGAACAATTTTATCTAATTTAAAGTTATTTTGCGGTTTAACGTTGTAAAAACTTTTAAATGTCCCAACACTAATTTTTGCTTGGTAATCTTCAAATGACATTTCCTTACGCACATTAGTATAAATTTTAGGGTCTGTTCGACTTATACCTTCTGAAAATGAAATTCCCTTAGCATCATCCCTTAAGCTTTTTAAAAATAATGCAGAGTGTGTTCTTGTTTTAATTTTATTTAAATAATAGACTTCTTTAACACCCCTGCTTTTTGAAATATAACTTATTTCATCACATGCAGATGGATTGTTTATAGGGTCATCACAGTCTTCAAAAGCTATGGATTCCCGTGGAGTTGTTTCCCATCCAAAACCATCCGACCATTTACCATACTCAAACCTTACCCAATATCCAAAATCACCTTCGTCTGGAATATTATTCTGGTTCATATCTATAAAATCAGGCCCGGTAATTGCAGTTAAAAGCCAGTGAGTTGCATAGTTTGAAAAATTTCTATGCTCATTAAATTTATTCGTAGGGTTTGATTCTTTTTCTGTTCTAGAGATAAGTTCTTTTTGATATACTGGAATTGAATAGTGATATGTTTTTCCATCTATTGCTGTCACTCTAAATCCAATAATTGCATAATCTGTTTCTGCTGTTTTACTATAAATATCCCCATAATCTAAAATAATATTATTATTGGTTGCGTAAAGAAAGTTTAGTGAACTTCCTTGGTTGATAATGTCTTCTTTTGTGAATGATTTGATATAACTCCCTGTGCGTTTCTTACGTCCATTTATATTGCCGAGTCCGTTCCCTTCAGGTATAGAATGCTCTAAAGATGTATATAAACTATTTAATGTAATTGAATTTGTAGTTGATAAATTGCTTAAATCCCAATTAGGGATAGATGTGGGCACTGAAGAACTATTTGCTTTTGTCAATTCCAAATATGAAGAGAATTCATTATTGAAATAAAAATAAGGTTTGTTAGTACTAGAACTTCTCTCCCAAGGACTTGTCCTTCTTTTATAGAGAAACTCATCCAAATCATTAGTATCAATAACTTTATTGACATTTCTTCTTTTCCCTATAGGAAGTTGAATGTTTTCAAAATATTTTAGTGAAAATACACCTGACAAGCCTTGACTATTCACAGAATAATTATCAAAAGCAGGGTAATTTATTTCTATAAAATGGTCATCGGAGTCTACCAAGTGTGAGTAAACAGGAGCACCATCTGGTCCTAATTCAAAAGGGTTAGTTGGTTGTACAATAACATCGGTAGTGTGAAAGTTACCAAACTTATCATTGAAGTCAGGGTTAGTATATTCATTAAATTGATGGTTAAACGCACTACTCCCAACAGAAAAATTCGTTTCATTTGAGAAAATCCATTGTTTAACCTTGGAAGAAGATAAGGTTAAAATGAACCCTGTATTCCATATTGGTATTGCGGCTATCCAACCATCTAATGTAGAACTAACTGCATTATTCAAATAACCACCGCCAAATGAATTAACAGGACCAATACCCACACTTGAAGATGAGCTAGCTCCTTTTGAAGATAAACTAAAACCTGTACTAGAATTGACTAGTCCAATTGAAGTATTTGAAGCAAAATTAAATGTTAAACCACCTGATTTGAAATTATACTCTAAATCATAACTAATCGCGCTACTGGATGAGCTAGCTGCACCACTTTCATCTTGAAATACATAACTGCCATTAACAATTTTTAAGCCCAACCCAGATTTATCACTATATGACAAAATACCAGAACTCATACCAAAACCACTAGATTCACTATACGAGACACTAGCTAAACCATAACTAACACTTCCACCAAAACCTTTGTGTGTACTATATGATAGAGATGCTCCTAAGCTTTGACTAGCATAGGATATGGATGCTGTGAAATCTTTATATTCATCAATAAGATTATAATATACATCTTGTATTTTAAAATTGTGATGATCGTCAGGCACACCAATTAGGTTCCTATTTATAGCTCCAGAGTTTAAATTCCAACCTAAACCTACCCAAGAAGCATCTTGATCCATAGCAATTCCAGAATGATAGAATATAGATATTGGATACCCACCTTCAGGGCTTGGGACATTCAGCAACGGCAAAACATATGTAAAACTTCCCGTCATTAGGTTGACCATATCTGTAGCATCAACTGGCTCAAATGAGCTGGCTTCAGGTGTTGCTGGTCTCTGTCCAAAAGTAAAATGGATTGTGCTTATTAAAAATAAAAAAGGCAGTAAAAATTTTCTTTTAATTAACATTTTTAATAAATCATTAGGCATAACCAATAAAGTTTATACGTTGTTTAAGTACTTGGTTTAAATTTTATTTTAGGTTCATCATTTAAGAGACTTAATAAAAATTTAAACCTTAATTCTCCTGTTGATAATCCAAAATCTTGAATAATAAAATGAAAAAAATCACCAGATAATGCTTTATCTTCTCTTGGAAATACTGCCATCATAGAAGTGGCATTACTCATCCCATATAACCTTGGATAGATATAATCTACCATTTGTAAAGTGTCTTTTTTTGAACTTAACAAATACATAGTTCCCTCCATTCCAAAAGCCAACCGGTTTACCAGTTGCCCAAATTCATTCCTATCTTTTGGAAGAACACTTAACAATTCTTGATTACTATGCGAAAAACTTAAATTAAAATAGAGGTGCTTATTATATTTGTTTCTTAGTTCTTCAATTTTTCCTACTGTTATAGTGTCACCAAGCTCTTGGAAGACTAATAAATCTGTTGGCCTGTACATTACGGAGATATCTATTCCATGTATGGTATTTTTATGCAAATAACCATTTTCTTCATTTTGCAGATAGGTGAGCAATTCTTCTTGAGTTCCAAATGTTTTTTGATTACAAGAAATAGTTGAAAAAAATAAAAAAAAAATGAATGTATACCTCATATTTGATTACTCGCCTTTATATTCCTTGTTTAAACCCTCCAATATTATTTCAGTTAAATCAGATGAGTCGTCAGCATACATAATACTTCCTCCGCCTGTTGCTCCAAAAATTATTTTATAGCTGTTTTTTTTGCCAAATTCTTTGACAAAATTATTTATATCATTCACAACTGTTTGTGTTGCTTTTTGATCTTCTTCCTGTATTTGTTGTTGGATTGCGTGCTGATAGTTGTTTATCTGCTGTTGTTTGTTTGACAAAATCTCTTGTTTTAACTCCAACTCTTTTGGGGTCATTGAGGAGCGCTCTTTCTCATAATTCATTATTTCTTGCTGCCAATTACTTATAAGGCTGTCAACATTTGACTGGAGTAACTTAGCCTTTTCTTCAAATTTTGCTTTTTCAATTTTTGTCCGGTCATAACCGTCAATTAGTTTGTTTACATCTACATATACCAGTTCTGAAGATTTTGTACTGTAAAAAGTGAGGATACTTAAAAGAATGGCTAGTATAGAAATTGAAAGGGTAATTTTATTCATTATAAATTATTCTTTGAAATGTTCTTTATTAAATTAAAATTTATTGATAAATACATGCTACTGCAATTTTAACATATTTTTTTAAATTAGAGTGTAATTATCTAAAAAAAAGTCATTTTTATATTTCCTGTTGTCTTAATAATTAACTTTGGTTAAGTTAAACGTCAAATTCTTGAAATGTTTCTAACCTTATTTTTTAAAACCCATTTAAAAATCATTAAAATAATCATTTCTTGTTTTCAGTTACTTATTTGAATTAATTATTTGCAAAATTATATTCCTTTTTACTCAAAATATTACCATCCTTATCTTTAGTCATCAATAATCTGCCAAAGGAGTCATAAACATAAAATACCTCCTGTTTTCTATTATCTACTGCATTCACAACTCTATCTTGAGCATCATAAAACTTTAATGATATCATAGCATTTGGCAGTCTATCATACAGTTTAAATAATTCTATTTTTAGTTGAGAATTTGATAAATTTTGAAGGGTTGGGTAATTAATATCGAGCTCAGATAAAACTTCAGAATAGGTTGCATTCTCGATCTTTGCTACAGGGTTTCGATGATTGTTGCTGAACAAAATCGTTGAATACAAACTATTGCCATTATTTACTTCCAAGACATTTCCATTAGAATCTATTTGCGAAATTTGGTTTATTAATCTAAAAGAGGTGCTATAAGATTTTACTAAATTTTCTTTTGGATATACTGCATTTGAAGTAGATAGTACATCCCAGATTGTTCTTTGAGTTGATACGACAGTTCCGTTAATCTTTTTAGAAATTTCGTAAGGTGCCGTTATAATATTGTTATTTAATAAATTAGGGTATGTTTGATATGCATAACTGTATAATACTTCTTCAGAATGACCACTACTATTAGTGGTAACTTGATTGGTTAACAACCCTAGATTATTATAGGTTAATACTTTTGTGTTAACGATTTCTGTATTGTTTTCAAATAATTCTTTTGAAGTAGAATTCATCAATTTTAGATAATATGAAGGTGACACATGGTACTGACCGTTATAATATGAATTTGTAAGAAACAATTGCCAGTTGTTAATGGTAACAGATTTTAAATTGTTCTGAGAATCATAAGTCTCTTGTTTTTTAAGAGCTCCAGCCATACGAATGTCTTCAATACCAGTGTCATAATAACTTTTAATATAGCCAATATTTCCTGAGCCAGTGCCTTTATTTTTAGTTATAACTTCACCAAATAGCGTTGTACTATTATCTGGTGTAGAATTTGGATTTGAATATGTGTATTCAATCTCTCTTAGATCACCTTCATTATTGTCAACAATTATTTTTCCAACAACATGACTATATACGTATTGATTTATACTACCATGGTAATCAATGAGCCTGTATAAATATGACCAGAAATTAGTATCCCATAAATTATTCCTCATCCATAAGGATTTTCCGGACATAACAGGATTAAATCCTCCAAAACTTCCCCCTATCACACCTCCTAAGTAGTACCGGTTACTTAAAAAAGAACTTTGAATAGCACCTGATTCATGATTTTTATAGAAAAGTCTAGATCCATATAAGGTGTTATTTTGATTTAGCAAACTCACAAGAACATGATTTCTATGATTGGAATAAACAAAAAAAGATTCTCTATTTGGCTCAACAAATGAATGGGAAATTAACTGACCATTACCATTAGGATGTAACGTGTAAACATTGTTTCCAACAACTGCAAAATCTGAAGTTAAACCAGCTAATTGACCTGAATGATGATTCAAATTAAAATTTGCCAAATCAAAATGTGACCAACTATTTGTATTTGGATTATACTTTTTATAATAGAACCTTTTTTGACAACTTTGACAATCTGAATCATGAGTTAAAACAATATCTACTCCCAGGGTGGTCGAGTATGAAGTATTTGTTGGGACATTATCTCGTATGTTTTTAACTGACCAAGTATTTCCATTAAATCGAGCTGATAAATAAGGTCTCTTTACTCCCGCCCACGGATGAGTTAATGTAAACATACTACTCATTACAGGCAGTAAAGGATAACTATCATCATGAGCCCCTATTACATCATAAGCATTTGTAAGATTATAATTTTCATCCCATCTTAAAAAATATTCAGGATTATTGGCAGCGACAAACGCACTTAAAGAATTATCAGGATAAAAATAACTAGGACCTTGAACCCTATTGATTGTGCCATATAAAAATGATATCCAAGACTTACTGACCCATTTTTTTTCAATATCCAAATAATGGATGTAATAATAATTTTTTTGATTTGAAGTTGATCCGGTCACAAAATCACCTAATCCGTCTCTGTTTAAAGAGATAATAAAATTATTTGTAGCTCCGTAATGATATTTACCGGCCCCCTGATCAATCATTTTATAACGCCATCCTTCTCCATCCCAAAAATAGTTATATAATTTACCTGTGTTGTCTGTTCCAATACTTACAAATTCATTTCCGGATAAAAAACTTGGGTTTCCAGATCCAATATTTACACTATGAGTATAAGTGTCCCATGTTTTACCATCCCTTTTTAAATGAAATAAATAAAGTTTAGCGTTACTATTTTCATAGCTTAGCACACCATAAAAATCATCACTAAACACAGAATGTAAATTTTCAGGGTTATCATTTTGATCCATCTTAAATAATTCATTGTTAAAATTATAAGAGTTTTGCTCAATAAAAGATTGTCCTGTCCATACATATCTTTTTAATATAAGTCGTCTTTTATTTCCACTATAAAGTTGTACAGACTTATATAATTTTAATGCATAGTTATCACTTGCATAGGCACCCATAAATTCATAACCTTGTATACCACTCGTCGTAGTAGAACCATTATAAAAGAGTTGTTTGTTTTCATATTGGTAAGTTACTGATCCTCCTGACGGATAAATTACCTTTTTTAAACCACCCTTAAAAGTTCCTGTAGTGAAATATTCAAATTCTTGGGATGGCATTGCCTCTAGCTGGGCATTCTTTTGAGTAATTTTAGTTAATAACCTTTTCCTGTCATTTGGGTTTATAATAATTTCGTAATTTAAATCATATCGATAGATAAATGCATTTGAACGATCAAAAATTTCAACATTATTTAAATACTTTGTTTCATATTGTTCTTGGTAAGCGTCATGTTGACTTACTTCTGTATAGGGTTCATGATACTCTTGAACGTTTTTATTGCCATAATTAAATACAATTTTACCGCCACGTGAGGAATTTATTTCTTTTAAATAGGCTGCTTCCGTGTGCAAATAAATTGTTTGATTGACATTGTTTTTACCTTCAACCAATTCATAAATAAAGCCAATACTATTATTTGACCATTGATCTTGAATTGTACTTAAACGCCATTCAATAGCTACACTTCCGTTTGGTAATTGATTGGTGCTACCTATCCAGTTCCCCCAAGTTGATAAATAGGATTTATCTGAATAGGAATAGATCATCCCATTTTCATCAACAACTTTCCATTCGTTTGTCGATGAGTTGTATGTAATTTGTATCGGTCGATATACTTCGGTTTTGAAATACCACAATGTTCCTTGCTTACCAATATTTAAAAGTTTTGTGGAAGAAACACCGTCAAAAAGATAAAAAGTATCATCCTCACGTGTTTTTGTGTTTTTGTGGTCAGCAATAATGCGTGGTGTTGAAAAGGACCATCCTGATCCCAATATACCTGAAGGACTGTATTTAGGCAATTTTTTAATCTGTTCGAAACCGGATTCCCCATTATATCCAAATGAAACACTAAAATTTGCGCTTCCTGAAGAAATAGAAGCAATAGGAACATTAAATGCAACCTTCCCTGTAACTTGGTTAACAGAATTTTCCATATGCCCTTCTATACTTTGGCCGGAATTAAACGAGGAGCTTTTTGGTGTTGTTATATCTGACCCAATTCCTTGACTGAATATAATCAAAGAACAAAAACTAGCTGAAATTGACAATAATATATGACGCATGTTTATAATTTTTATTTATTTTATCTATAAAAAACATAATTTAATTTTACATCAGGTAAACTTGGGGGGTCGTTCCTGTAGGAAATCTCAATTTCAAGTGTATTAGCTGTTAAAGTAAGTACTCTTGATGATGTATAATTTACCAATACAATTTCAGTAATATGCTCTCCCGGGTCAATTATCTCAAAAGTATCCCTTGTGAGTATTAAATTATAGCCGAATACTGTGAAGTTTCCTGTGGTTTGTGAAGTAGAATACTCGTTGTTTTCACAATCTTCATTTCCAGACCGCAACCAGGTATAACTGCCGTTGGGATTAAAAGTCAAAATATTTTGATTCTCACATCTTTCAACCTCAAACCAATCCCCATAAAGAAGACTTTTATCCAGACCATCGTCTGAACTGCATGAAAAAACAAAAAGCGATAAGATGAATAAGGAGCTGTATTTTATTTTTGGAGGTAAATTCATTTATTAAATTTTATATGATTGTTTAAAATTGAAAAGCCAATGAAACCCCGTTTCCTGTCAACCCAAATGTAAAGGTATGGCCTGTCGTTGCTTTTTCAGAAGTTGGGAGTCCTGCATTATAAAGTTCGACAGCTTTTTTACTGTGCTTATTGGTAGCGGTTAAAAAAGGGATGGAAAGGGCCATTATGCCAGCACCTGCAATCGCTATTACCCACTGTGGATCCCCACCTCCAAGTGAAGTACCAATGGGATAACCCACTAAACCTGCTCCGGTGAAAGCAAAGATTTGAGAAAAGGTATAATTGGTTCTTGCTTTTTTCATATAATATACAGCTTCATTATTGAATCTCATTATCTTGATAAGTTCTCCCATGTTATATTTATTATCGTTTTGATAAAATTCTGGGGCGTCTAAGGGTTTTTTTACCAATTCCATTTGTTGAGCATAAATACCGGAAGTGCTTAAAATTAATACTGCATTCAAGAGGAGTTTAAAATTTTTCATTTAATGATTATTTTAGTTTTTATTAATCTTCTGTTACCAAATCTCCTGTTCCACTTCACAAATTAGTTTCTGAACTAAAACCTGTATTTCCATCATCCCATACCGCTAAAATAGACCTATGCTCTTCCAAACTAATTTTCCCAAAGTCATTGTATTATCACCAATCAGGTTTGAAATCTAAAACATTTTCAGGTAATTCCTGCCGGACATAAATATTTTTAAACCCTCCTCCTCTCGCTGTTTTTTGTACAAAAGAAACCAAGGTGTCTTCTGTGTATCTAACTATTATTTCTATCGATAAAAAATTTCCTGTTGGATAATTTTTTAAAAACTCTAAGTATAATACCCCATCTTTATATTCATAATAACCCATTACTGCTTTAGAAGGATCATAATCAATTTGTTTTGTTGGTGAATTATAATCATAAAAACCTCCCACTTTACCATTAGTATAAAATACTAAGCCAGAATTTATCTCTACATTCTTTCTAATAGGACCATTATTATTTGTATTATTTATTGAATCTTCTATATATATTGTTTTATAAAAAGCTGTTGTATCTATTAGATTATAAACTTTGCTATTTTGATTTGGGTTAAGGGTAAATTTATAAGATGATATCCTTTTTAAACCATATTTATTATTACTAACAATACAGCTCATTAAAGATATAAAAGAAAGTAGGATGATTATTTTTCTTACCATGATGTAAATATATTAGGTGTCTTATACTGAAAATAAGATTTCCAATCCCAGGATTGATTTTCAAACATTCGTTGTCTTTTATCAAACGGACCTATTTTAAGATTGTGAACAGCATGATTTTGTAAGGCGTGTCTAACTTTTTCGCTATTCACTCCAACTCTATACCCTTTATATCCAACTGTTAATGCCCCTAATCTATATTTTTCACCTGTTTCATGAACAGCACCTCTAGGTAAGTTTCTTCCAAATGAGTCTTGACAATCAGAACAATCAAACCCCTTATAACCCCCAACCAAATTTTCATTTTCATAATCTAAATCCCTAAAGCCAGTAAATAAATTAAACCCTACAGAATAATCCCCATAAGATAAATTAAGTGCTGCAGTCCTATAACTATCCCCACCGTCTCCTAAACCAAATAAAGAGCCATCATTTTCATACATCAAACTAAAATCTCCACTTCTAAACCCAATTACTCCAGTTCTTTGATTAAGTTCACTCATACCTCCTGTTCCACTCCACAAATTAGTTCCTGCACTAAAACCTGTTCTACCATCATCAAAACCTGCCATCAATGATTGTCTAAACTCCGTGCCATTTACCCCTAAACCATTATAACTACTGTATGACATAACCCCCACACCGCCTGATAAGTTAAAATTACCACTACGGTAATTAAAACCAAGGTTGGCTCCAAATCCTGAAGAATCACTTCCAAAAGCAAAGGCTGGTGAAAGGTTAAAAGACAAATTACTTCCGGCTGAAATATTTATAGAACCATAACCAAATGTAAAAGTGTCATAAGCTGACGCAACTACCGCATTTACACCCCCAATTGCGCCGGTGATTCCACCCTTTGCCATACTCAAACTAATATTCCCCCAATTACCGTGAAAACTGTTGCCATTCATTTGATTTTGTATCATTCCTTGCATCATTCCAAGATATATTCCGGCTATAATAAAAGCCCATTCCCCATCAGGATCAACCGCAATTACCGGGTTGTTAAATGCATACAAATAAGGGGAAGCAAACTGGTTTTGAGGGTCTGTATTGAACCACCGGCCTATAGCGGCATCATAATTCCTTGCCCCAAAATCATACCACTGCAACCCAAGTTCTTCCTGTAATTGCTTCCCTCCAAACTTATACTGCTGTGCGATGGCATTACCGGCACTTGTTACAGCGGTATTATACCCTTTGTGTTTCAGCCCAAAAGGGTAGTAATTATTTTCCTCAATAATCTCTGTATTGGGGTCAATAGACCCGTTTAAATCCAGATCTGAATAGGATAAACGCACATTACCCAAATGATCCTTATATTGGAATACATAACTGTAGCTGGAATAAGTTATTATACCGGGACCGGCGTCAAACCCTTTTACAGTCTTATCTGTATTTGATACTGGAACGGTATAGCCCTCAGGATGGCTAAAAAACTGCAGTTCATTTTCATCAGTCCCTATTTTTTGATAAATAAAATTGCCGTCGTATTGTGTAACAATACCGTTTGGGTTCACTCCCGTTGGCGTAAATGTTTTGGAAAGTTTCACACCGGTGGCATCATATACATAAGAAATGTAACCACCTTGTTGTCCCTCATCCATAATAGTAACTGTAACAGGTAAATCCAAATGGTTGTATGTTATATTAACAATATTTTTACCACTATCTGATGTCAGGTTACCGTTTACGTCATAGGTGTATTCGGCCATTGTATATGGATATCCCGGTACAGGCTTGCCATTAAACCCATTTTCATTATTGCTGTAATCAGATACTGAAATCAGTTGGTTGCCATCATATGTATATAATAATTCGTCCCAAGGTATAGAAAAGGGCACACCCTCTTGAAAACCATCCCTTGATAAATAGGTTATGTTTCCATTTAAATCATAACCAACATTATTTAATGAGTGAAAATCCTCGGTATTCAAATCATTTCCTTTCCTGCTATAGGCCGCTTTTAACCTGTTCAGGCCATCATATTTATATGCATAGGAGCGTTTTTGAGAATCACTGTTTTCTGTTTTCCAGATAACTTGTGAAATATTGCCGTTATATAAAGGTGTTGCCATATTAAGCCCTCCGGCATTTCCTTGGATGGGCTTATTGTAGTTCAAATGGTAACCAAATAACGGAGGGTTTCTCATAGGGTTTCCTGACACATCATTCATGGAAACTAGCCAACCTCTTGCATTGTATTTGTAGGTAATATTTTGAAGCTTTTTATTTATACTGGGGCCGTATAAGAACACATTTTCAATACTTCCCCCGGACCCTGAAAAAGCAACTTTGCCGGTCAAAGATTCATCATTTCCAACATAAGTCACAGTTGAAATGATACTTCCGTTTCTTAAATATTTAACCTGATTTCCAACACGTTCTACTTTGTAGATTTGTCCCGGCGAATAAGTATATGTTGTGCTTTGAACAGTTCCACTGTTAATTATATTAACCCTGTAAGTATCGGTTGCACTAATATATTGAAGGTAAAATCCATAATCAAGATACTCATTGGTACTATTGCTGTTTTGAGGTTTTAACAAACCAACCCTCACATGATTATTAACACCCAAGAGCTTAAACGATATGCCCCCATCTTCAACTATGGCACCTTTGGTTTTTAATCGTGAAGGCCAGAACCAGTCATTGGAGGCATGAGAAATGGTGCCATCAAAAGTTACATCCATATTTACGATATCTGTATAACCATCCAAAACAGTTTCACCACCCACATCTTTTCTTTGGAGTTGCCCAAGTTCATCATAGAAATTCTCCTTAATAAGTTGAACTGGCTCATTGTCGATTTTTTGCTTGTGCGATTTTAACCTCCCTACGTGGTCATAATGAAAATAATCCCTGGTGTTGATTGAAGGTTTTCCCGTTTTTAAATGGCTGGCATATGTTTCTTCAATTTTACCGGTATAATCCAACTTTAACCTTGTAATATCCCTAGAAGCTAAGTATTCATTTTTTGAGTCAATATAAATCACCCTGCCTTTATCATCATAAGTGCTGAGTGTGGTTATCCATTGGTTGGTGTTCAAAACCCTTACTTTACTTACAGTGGGCAGTCCTTGCGTATTTAAAGTCCTGTTGACCCCAAAGGTGGAAGCAGGCAGTGAAAGCCCTGAATGATCAACATAAGTGTCATAATAATTAACAGTTAGGATTTCAAGATTTGAGATAGGAAACGCCTGATTTGAATAATAAAGAGTCGTGCCGTTGATAGTTACCGGTGAAGTCACACGGTTTTCAAAAATAGTACTTTGACCATCAAGAGTTGACTGCAATGCTTCCCTTGAACTGCTTGAATTTAAAATACCTGTATAAGTAGTCCTGCCAAAAACATCATATTTGGTAAATAACCATTTATTTTGGCTTTTAAGTTTTGCGTCCTGGCTTAAAACGGGTCTGTCTAACTTATCATATACCATAGACTCCCAGCCCCTGCCGGGCGTTTTTTGCTCTATAAGCCGATTGTAGTTGTCATATTTGTATTGAAATGCATATTTATCTATATCTTCCAACCCTATGGCAACGGACAGATCAATTAAAAAATCAAACGTTAGCCATTTAATAACCTGATTTGAAATTCTTTCTATTACTAAATTACCATTCTCAATTTTCGCATTACCTACATGTATTGAAGAATTATTAGGTGTTATACCTATAACCGGACCCAAAGACATATCCGGTAAAGCTGGATTGGGATTTATGTTTTTTGATGTGATTAAATTTAAGACTCCCTGAGCGTTAGGATCGTTAACACCAATGTGAACCATGTTTAGAATGTTGTCAGAAATAATGATTCTAACTGAACCGGGAATATTACTGCCGTTTTCAAAAAAATCCAATGCATTCCAGGTTTGTGCATAATTATCATAAGTAACTCCTATAGAATCACTGACCTGCTGTGGTGTTAATTTATATATAAGTCTCCCAAAATCATCATAAACAAAATAGGTGGAAAGCTTTTTTATTTGCCCTTGTTCTTGAACATAACTATTTGTTAAAAGGGTTTTGCCGTTTTTGTCAGAAAAGGTTTCTGTGGTGTTTAATAATCCCCCGGACCAGTTTTCATCTTTATGGATGGATTTAAATAAGGAGTTTTGAAGATAAAACCCATCATTGATTAATAATGGTTCATTACTTTGATTGTATGAAACAAGGTATTTTTTTACTTCAAAAGCGACATTAGTTTCAAATTCATATTTTTTGGTGTGCACACCACCATTAACCAACCGCCAGTCATACCCCGGTGCAGCCACTTCTTTTACCCGGTTAAGAGGAGAGTCCTCAAACAATTTTTCAGAATAAGGATTGTCCCAGCTAGAATTTGCAGCGTTAAAATCTTGAGGGAACTTATTCCTGTAAAAACCTTTCAACTCAGTTTCGATATCTCCGGTATAGTAGTTATCCCCATTGCCCGAGACTACTAATGGCATGTAATTTTTTACTGTCCTTCCAAACTGGTCAAAGTGAATAGGGGTTATTATATCTTGCCTGTTGCCTCCGGCTTGTAAGGATATTTTTTGTTTAGGGCGGTTTAAACCGTCATAATAAGTGATTGTCTCCTGCTTCTCGTCAAGGGTCACATTGCCATCAGTTGTGGCTACTTGATATGAGATGGTTTTGACATAGTTTTCAGTTGCAGTTTGGGAGTAGGTAATTGCTTGAAGAAACAACAAGAAAAGTAATAGTATCCTTTTCATAAATGATATAATGTTTTGGTCAGATATAGATAGATTGAAAATAGTCACTAAAATTTACGCTCACAAAGAAAGGTAAATTCTTAAAATATTCATAAATTTGTCCCAATAAATTTTAAGTTTTTTGAATGAAAAAAATAAAAGCATTTACACTTAACGAGATGTTAATGGTTTTAGCTATAATTGGAATTCTTCTTTTATTAGCTCTTCCCGCATTTATGCCCTTGATTTCTCAAACCAAAGCTCAAGAAGCTAAAATCCAGTTAAAATATATTTCAAACCTTCAAACCCAACACAGGTATATCTATTCAAAATATTCAATGGATTTCAATGAGATTAATTTTGAAGCTCCCTTAACTATTGATAAGGGTGGCACAGCAAATTATAGGTATGAAATTATAAAAGCTGATGTAAACACCTTTAAAGTTAGGGCAGAAGCTGTTGTTGATTTTAACGGAAATGGCATATACAATGTCTGGGAAATTGACGAAAATGGCAACCCAATTGAAATCGTCAAGGATTGATGGTTTTAGTTTTAAAACTTTTGCTCTTGGCTGTGCTTTCATTTATCGCTTATCAGGACTTTAAAGAGCGTATGGTATTTTTGTTTTTATTTCCTTGCTTTGCCATTTTAGGAGGGTATTTATATTTTGACACCACTTTCACCTTGGTGTTTTTTTATAATGTTCTGATAAACTTGTTTTTTATAGCAATTGTTTTATTGTTTTGCTTCCTGTATTCAAAAATTGTCCTCAAAAAGAAATTTACTAAAGAGGTGATGGGTCTTGGTGATATACTGTTTTTTGTTGGGTTTGCTATTTCTTTCCCGGTTATTAGTTTTCTAACTTTATTTGTCTTTTCAATCATATTTACAACCATTATTTACTTTTTATCAAATAAGATTTTTGATAATCGTTTTAAAAATGTCCCCCTTGCAGGTTGCATGGCTGTGTTTTTAATAAGTGTTTATTTATTAAATTGGTCAGGCTTTTATAATGCTCTTTATACTATTTAAATGTCAAAATATATTATACCTGTTGTTCTGAAACAATTGATTACGCCTGACTTGGCTTTTCATTACAGGATAATACCTGTGGAAAAAACAGGGGATAAAATTGTTTTCAAAACAGATTCAAATGATTTAGAAGTACTTTATGCAGAATTAGCTGTTGTCCTCAATTTTAAAGTTCAATTGGTAATAGAATCAAAAACTGATATTGACTCCTATCTTACATACAATTACAGACAATCAAAAAATGAAAATATCACCTTAAGTGCTGATAATTTTCTTGAACAATTATTAAAAACCGCGAGGGATTTTAATAGCAGTGATATTCATTTGGAACCCTATGAAAAGCATTGCAGGGTTCGTCTTCGATTGGATGGAAAACTTAAAGAACAATTTCAAATATCCCTTTCTGAATACCCTCAATTAATAAATCAAATAAAAATAAAAGCCGGCCTGGACATATCCCAAAAAAGGATGTCCCAGGATGGTAGGATAAACGTAAAAACTAATATAGAAGACTTTGACATAAGGGTTTCAACGATGCCAACATTGTATAATGAAAAAATTGTATTGCGTATTTTAAATAGGGATGCACAAACTGTAGAATTGGAGGAACTTGGCTTTAAAGAAAAAGAATTAAAATTGTTTCTTGAAGGTGTCAAAAGGCCTCATGGTATTATTTTGATTTCCGGTCCAACAGGTTCCGGAAAAACGACAACTTTGTATGGAACACTCAAATTACTCAACAAAGAAGAAACCAATATTCTTACTATTGAAGATCCAATTGAATACACACTGGACGGAATCAATCAGGTCCAACTAAAGGAAGATATTGGTTTTGATTTTCCAACTGCATTACGCACTTTCCTGAGACAAGATCCTGATATTATTATGGTAGGGGAAATAAGGGATGAAAAAACGGCTAATATGGCGATCAAAGCTGCACTTACGGGGCATTTGGTGTTGTCCACAATTCATACAAATTCAGCTTGGGCAACAATTTCCAGATTAATAGATATGGGGGTGCCACCATACCTGCTTGCAAATACATTAAATATGAGCGTGGCTCAGCGTTTAGTGCGTAAATTGTGTAATCATTGCAAAAGAAAAGTAAAATCAACAAAAGAAATATTCCCTGAGTCCTTTGTTGATTTCTCAAAAATCACTCACCATTATGAGGCTGTTGGTTGCAATCATTGCTATTTTACAGGTTATGACGGCAGGAAAGCTGTTTATGAAATAATACCTGTAACAAGGGAATTAGAAAAAGCAATAAAACTTAATGAATTGGAAATAGATGAGTATATTGCGAGAAATAAATTGAATACATTAAAGAGCAATGCTGTTCAAATGATTATTATGGGAGAAACCTCTATTGATGAGGCTTATTCATTGTTAACCAACTGACGAATGACAAAAAAATATTTATTTAGTGCTATTCTATTCTTTAGCATTTTAGGAACCTGCTATTCACAAGAGGATTCCAGATTTAATTCTATAAAAAATCAACTTGAAGTCCTGAAAATAAATGTTGCCGGGCTGGAAGAAACAATTAATATAAATATAACACAAACTACCTTATCAAATTTTTTGCTTGCTATTTCAAAAGTTCACGGTATTAATATTAATGTGTCACCCGACTTGAACTCTATAAATATTGTAAATAATTTCAGCAACGTCTCCGTCGAAAACATACTCCTTTTTTTGGTTAAGGAGTACAATTTGGATATTGAATTTATTGGAAATATTCTATCGGTAAAAAGGTTTATTCCTGTTCCAAAACCAGAAAAAGAAAAAGAAATTCTAGCTTACTTCTCCCCTGAAACGGGGAATTTAAGTCTCGACTTAAAAAATGACAGGCTTGATAAAGTCTTTAGGAAAATTATGGACATATCAGGAAAGAATCTTTTATATACACCTGAAATTGAGTCACAACCACTATCCATTTATATCAATGATGTTCCTTTTGATATTGCTTTAAAGAAATTAGCAGAATCAAATAATTTAATACAAACCAAATCCAGGGATGGCTTTTTTATTTTTGAAAACATGTTGTCTACACCAACGCCCTCAAATATTGAATCTGCTTCATCAAGACCGGTTCGTTCGCGAAGAACAAATTTTTACTATAAAATTGAGGACACACTTCAAAAAAGAGTCACTGTAGATTTTCAAAATACCCCTATTGCAGATGTGATTTACGCAATAGGTGAAGATTTAAAAATAGACATATTTACTGCCTCTCCACTTAATGATGCGGGTGTAGCTACTGTTAAAGCCGAAAATATCAATTTTGATTTGCTCCTCAATTATCTTTTTGAGAGTGCTGTTCAAAGTTCAAGAACAGGAAATGAAAATACTTCCTCAGCCGGTGGAGGCTCTAAATTTACCTACAAAAAGGAAGGGAATAAATATTATTTTGGCACAGAAAACCAATTAAGTTTAAAACAATTTGAATTAGTAACAATGAATTTCAGGTCTGTTCAAATGTTATCAAACCCGGCGGGTAATGGTCAAAGAAGGCAAAACAGGAATAACTTTGCCCAGGGTACAACTAATTTTTACAGTTCAAGTAGTTTTGATCAAAATCAAAACATTAGAGGTGGTAGCACTCCTTTTAACACTCCAAACATGCAAACGGGTGAGAACACGCAAATTTCATCAATTCAAAGTATCCTGCCGGAAGACATTAAAGCTGGGTTGGATATCAAAATAGACCCAGAACTCAACAGCTTTATTGTTAGTGGTCCTGGAATAAATGTAGAGCGATTTAAAAATTTTATTGCTAGTATTGATAAGCCGGTTCCTGTAATTTTAATAGAGGTAATGATCTTAGAAGTAAATCGAAGTGCCATTATTGAAACAGGTGTATCTTTTGGGTTGGGGAAGGAGCCTTCGCAAACGGTTGGGTCTGTTTTTCCTTCGACAGATATTCGTATAGGGGCTGATAAAGTAAATAGGATAATTGGTAACTTTAGCGGTTTTGGTTCTCTAAATTTAGGTAGTGTTTTGCCTGAATTTTATCTTGACATTAAGGCCATGGAGTCAAATGGATTCATAAGGGTTTTGTCAACACCTAAGTTAAGCACCCTTAATGGTCATAAAGCATATTTATCAAGCGGGCAAACAACTTATTATGCGGTGACAAGTCAAAGCTTTTTTGGCTCCCAAATCCCTCAAACATCAGAAATTAGAAATTATGTTCCCATTGATGCAGAACTTGCAATTGAAATTTTACCCTTCGTTTCTGGTGATGGCGAAATTACATTGGATATTAGGGTAATTCAATCTGCATTTACAGGCGAAAGAATAGATGAAGATGCACCACCGGGTATGAATAGCAGGGAGTTTTCATCAATTATCAGAATGCGTAATCAAGATGTTGCTATTTTAGGTGGGATTGAAGAAGTTAGAAAAGATGATTCAGGTTCCGGTGTTCCATTGCTGGCACGTGTACCCTTAATTAAATGGCTCTTCAGTAAAAAAAGAAGGGAAGATTCAAAAAGGACATTAAATATTCTAATTAAACCTACTGTCATTTATTAATGCTTTCAAAACTGATTTCATATTGGCAATTTGGTAGTACCTATTTTAGCGTCGAAGTTACAAATTCAGGTAAAAATGAAATGGTCTTTATTGCTCGTGCCAAAAAAAGAAATCAAGAATTTACAGGGTTTGAATATGTTGAGAAATCTTCATTAAAAGAAATTTCTAATGAATTGGGAAAAAACCAACACATTTTCCTGACTATCAATACAGATAAAGTTTTAATTAAACAAATTCAAGATAGGGGGAATGTTAATAGCATACTTTCCAAAGCATTCCCGGGTTTAAACTATTCAGAATTTTATTATAATATTTTAACAACAGATAAAAATTCATTTGTGTCAGTATGTCGCAAAGATTATATCCATGATTTAATTGACACACTTAAAAAAGAAAAAATAGATGTAATCGGTTTTGAGTTGGGCTTTGTAACTCTATCTAACTTGATAACTTCTATAGACGAAAATAGTATTGAAACGGAGAAATTCCAATTCACTATTGAGAATGAACAAATTTCCAAATTTGAACAAAAGACAAAGGATTCTAGTACTTTATATAGTATAGACAAAGTTGAGGTACCTTCAAAGTTTATAATTGCACTATCCGGATTGATAAATTATGTTTCACAGACAAATCATTTGGTGTCAAATTATAACGAAACAAATAATTTATTAAAACAAGATCATTCTCAAAAAAACTTTTTTAGAAAAGGAACTGTTATAATCCTTGGGGTTTTATTAGTATCATTATTGATAAATGCTATTGTTTTTAGTAGCAACTTTAAAAAACAACAGACGCTAAACGAAGAATTCCAATTAATTAACAACCAGCAAGAACTTTTTCTTCTAAGGAAAAATGAATTAGAATCAAAAGAGCGCCTTGTTGATAATATATTGAATAAAGAAAACTCTAAAAGCTCTTTCTATATAAACAGGATTATATCAGTAAAACCAAATACAATAATTTTTAATTTAATAGAGTATCAACCATTAGAAAAGGCAATTCATCCTGATAGAATAATTGAATATAACACGAATCAAATAATTATTAGAGGTGTCTCTACATCCAAAGTAGATTTTACTGCTTGGATTGAATCCTTGGAAAGTGAAAAATGGATTGGAAGTGCATTAGTTAATAATTATGCTCAATCATCTCAAAACTTCTCAACTTTTCAACTTAGATTAATACTTGATCAGAATGGCTCAAAAAAATAAAAATATTCTGCTAATTCTCGGGTTTATAGTAATGCTTATTGTAGCTTACCACTTAGCTTTTTCAAAAACAATTGCTATTAAAAAAGAAATAAAAGTCATGGAACTGCAGATCTTAAAAGCAAACGATCTTAATAGTAATATTTCAAATTTATACAATAGGGAAAAATACATTGATTCAATTATTATAAACAACAACATTAAAAACTCATCTACTCAGAATAACCTGTTAGGATTTTTAAATGAGTCATCAGAAAAAAGTAATTTTACCATTAAAAACTTTAATGAACCTCACGTTTTCATTCATGATAACTTTAAAAAAACATCTTTTCTATTTTCAATTCAGGGATATTTTAACGAAATTGAAGAAGTAGTATTTAACCTTGAACAGAATTACAATTTTGGTAAAATAGTCCACTTAAAATATGAGAAAAAGAGGAATCATCGATTGGCTAAAGATTATTTGGAGTGCTTTATTGTATTAGAAAGCATTAACTCCAATTAACATCTTTTAAAATTCTTATGAAATTTTCTTTCTCTACAATTCAATTCCAGAACTTGTTGATCAATTAGCTCAATGCTTTTACACTGTTAAGGTATCTTAGTACCCATAAGGAGGGGTCCAATATAGAAAATTATATATGGTAACTATAGTAAAAAAAGTACCCCGTGGGAGGTTATCTGTAAATAATTAGGGATTCCTAACTGAACCCTTATCTACCCCTCAACAGCATCCCCATTCCCGGCATCAAGCTTCTTTAAAATCGCCTGTACATCCTCCTCAGTAGTGGTCAGTTTCTTTTTACAAATAGCAATCAATTCAGAAGCACGCTTCACTTTTAAGGAAAGCTCATCAACACTAATCTCTCCGTCTTCTATAGCGCTGACAATATCAACAAGCTCTTCAAAAGCCTCAGTATAACTAATTGGTTCACTCATTATTATAATTATTTTAAATGCATGGTTCAAAAATTTTAATCAAAATCCAAAACTAGACCCCCCTCTCCTCGGGAGAGGGGCAGGGGGTGAGGAATTCTCGCAAAGGCGGGAACTTCATTAATTATTACCTACTACCTTTTGACTTAACTTCGCTATTTATAACCCCATCAATAACCCGACTCTCAATAATATCACCCGCCTTGACATCAGCGATACCCTTGACGGCCTTCCCATTTAAAAACGTAATACTATACCCGCGTTTCAATACATTATCAGGATGCAAGTTGTTGAGGCCACGCTCAAAATTAATTAAATTTTGACTAGTCTCCTTCAAAAATAAACGACTACCGACCTGAAACTGAGATTGAACCATAAGCAAGGATTGCAGCTCGTTTTTAAACATTAGGCTGCTTCCCCTTAAAACAGCAGTATTAAACTCCTGCAATGTCCGCTCTTCGTTCCTGATGAAATAAATACTATGCTGTTGCAACCGCAGACTGTTATTGCGTAGATAATGCTTGTGATTACTGACTAAATTTCTGGTGCCGGCTCGAAACATTCGCACAGCATTTTCAAAATCCCGGTAAGCATCTCTAAGTATCCGCTTTGACAAATCAAACACCTTTCGCTCACAATCTTTTAATGGCACAGAAAAATTATGAAACTTCTGAATTAAAAACTCGGCCAACTTAGTAGGGGTAATGGCATTGTAAAATGAAACCATTTCAGAAACAGTTTCATTGGCAGTATGCCCAATTCCGGTAATCACCGGCAAAGGAAACTCTGCAATAGCTTTCGACAATTCATAATGATTAAAACTCGACAACCCAATTTCACCTCCACCACCACGTATAATGGCAACTGCATCAAAATGTATCAACACTTTTTTAATCCGCTCCAGCTGGCCAACAATACCGCTAACGGCCTTGTCGCCCTGCAAGATTGAGGGAAACAAATAACAGAAAAAAGCATAGTTCCAGGAGTTCCCGTTCAAAACACTCATAAAATCCTCATACCCTTTACTGGTCTCGACAGAAATAATAGCGATACGCTGAGGCAATTTAGCCAGCTTAAGGCTTTTGTTTTGATCATAAACTCCATCCTTTTTAAGTCGGGTTATAGTTTCCTGCTTTTCCTTTTCCAAATCCCCCAAAGTATAACTGGGGTCAATATCAAGTATGTTGAGTGATAAGCCGTGTACAGAATGATAAGTGATACGCGCCAAAAACAATATCTTGATCCCATCCTTCAAAGGCTCTTTAAGCAAATCCAGAAACCGCTTATTAATATTAACATAATCCGAAGCCCACAAATTAGCGCTTAACTGCGATATCACCTTCCCATCTCGCTTCTCCACTAAATCCGGATAACAATGCCCTGACTGCTTATAAGGATTCAACCTAATCATCTCTGCAGTAACCCAAAAAGTACTTTGATAACGCTGAGCAATCGTCTTTTCGATACTCTTTGTTACTTCCAGCAAAGTAAACACCCGTTTGTCACCAATGGTTTTCAACATCTCAAAAATATAAAAAGTATAGGCGTAAAATATTACGCCTCATTTCCTTAGAAGTTATAAACTTACAAAATATCTCTATGTAAAGGCGCAATATTTTGCGCCTCATTTTGTTGAAATCAAGCTCATCTATATATTTTAAAGCTTCTATACCTTTTTTTACAAGTCCTTTAAATGCTTAAGCAACACTTGGTGAAAAATAAGCAACATAAAAATCATTCTAAAGGCTTTTAATCATATATATACCATTATTCTCCATAGTATCTTCATCAATACGATATCCCATCTTTAACCAGAAACCCAAGGAATCATTTGGCGCACACAATAGAGTTATAGAACTAGCCCTTTGTTTTAAACAATAATCATTAAAATAACCCTCTAGTTTTCGGCCCATTCCACTTCCTTTATGATTCTTTTTAATTTCCAGTAGGTCTATTTTGGCATGGTCTTTATACATAGTATAGGCCAAAAAACCAACGGGTTGATAGTCATGAAGTAAAACAAACAAATTATTATTTTCCAACGCCTTTGAAACAATATTAAAATGTCCGTGAAATTCGCAGGCGCACATTAACTCCCTTATTTGTTCTAAATGGTCAGAGGAAGGATTATGCAAAATAATAAATTCCGATTTCATGAATCATTTTTCAATTTTTTATCATTAACCCCCCCCATACGAGAATCAATTTTAATAGCAATAGTTAAAACCCCCATTATTTATAATACCCAAATTAATCCTATTTGTTATTGACCAATGTCAATTTTTTCAATAATACTTGGGTATTTTCAACATCAAAATATTTGTTCTTTACAAGTTTAACTTTATAATATTCAGGCAAATAAATTCCCCATTTTGAAAAATCTAAAAGTGTTGGATTTTTCTCCAAATAGGTAGATATATGAATGTCAATGTCTGCTAATGGTAATGATAAAAATTTCCATTTGGAAATTAATTCCTGCTTAGAAATCTCGATATCAAAAGAGCTACTATTATTATCCAGTGTATTTTTAATTTCAGCAATATTTAATAGCAATTGAATAGTTCTATTAATTCGCGTTCCGGTGAATGTATAAAGCTGCAAATGTTTTTCAGAAGTTAGAAGGGGTCTTTCAGTTTGAATATCCAAAATATTGAAAATTTTAAACTCTTTACGCATCATTTCTATCTCATCATAACTTGGCTTATTAAGAAAATCATACTCAGTATTAGAATATAAAACTTCCATCATTTTCTCTCTAATCTTTTGATGAACAACGGCACCGGTCCCAAAAAACATAGGCTTCTTTCCATCTTTTGTTGGGATTACATCAATTTTTTTGGACTTAAGGTCAACATGCTTTATCTTCCATATTTTTGCAGACAGTAAGATGTTTTCGTCCTCAATAATTTGGGGTGAAAATGGTATTTCTCCAATTGTATTTCCGGCATTCACCACTTTAAAATTTTCTTCGGTCTTGAAAACGCTGTAAAACTCACGGCTATTCACAACCATCTCTCCATCAACACCAATAATAACTTCTTGTTGAATTTTCTCGAGAAAATCAATACCAATTAAATAATCAAGAATTTCTTCAATTTCTGATAAATCAATTCCTCGAAATGCAGCATTTTCTTTGAGTTGTTTTATAAGCTCCGATAATAAAATACCTGAATGTCCTTTAGTTATTGATAATGCTTGATGTACTAGAATATCGTATGGCTTGTTGTTTTTCTCCGGAGGCTCTATAAAGCTTTCTTTGTATAAAAGCCAACAAGCTATAGATTGAAGTAAACTCCATTTTGTTGTGGCATATAAAAAAAGTTTACTGCTTTCTTCATCTTTTCTTCCACTTCTTCCAACTCTTTGAATTAAGGAAGCAATACTATGTGTAGCGTCTATTTGAACAACTTCATCAACAGACCCTATGTCTATTCCCAACTCTAGGGTTGAGGTGCATGAAATACAAAAATTATCTCGCTTATTATTCTTGGCAAAGTACTCAACATATTCTCTCACATCTCTGTTAACTGAAGAATGATGCGAAAAGTAATTAGGGTGTCCTTTTACTCTTTCTGAAATTTTTTTAAGTTTTACAGCAACCTCTTCTGCTCTTCCTCTACTGTTTGGGAAAATTAAAACTTTATTATCTTTTGTTTCTATATATAAATCTTTTAAAAGCTCTAAAGGCAATTCTTCTTTCTTGTTTTCAAAAAAACGAAATACTGCATTGATTTCTTTTGCAGTCCTGTCAATAAGAACTTTCGTCTTCTCAACATTTCCGGTAAACTCTTTAACTTCTATAAATTTATTTTCTTCACTCATAGTGGCAGAAAGTCCAACAATACTATAAGGAATAGTATTTATTTGTTGAATTCTGCTTAAGATTGATTTTAATTGAATACCCCGATCAGTACCGATAAACGAATGTATTTCATCAATAACTACATATTTTAGGTTTGAAAATAACTGTTTTACATTATATGGTTTGTTCACAAACATCGCCTCCAGAGACTCAGGTGTAATTAGCACAATACCATTAGGTTGTTTGATTAATCTATTTTTCAAAGTTTTATTTGCTTCTCCATGCCATTTCGTTACAGTTACATCGAGATTTTTGCACAATTCCTCGATGCGATAAAATTGGTCATTGATTAAAGCAATTAATGGTGATATATAAAGTACTTGGACACCGTTATCGTTAAAGTTTACTTTTGAAAGTATTGGTAAAAATGCTGCTTCCGTTTTACCTGATGCAGTTCTTGAAACCAAAATATAATTTTCATCAGAACCAAGAATTTTTGTAATAGCTGCATTTTGAATTGGTCGCAATTGCTCCCACCCTTTATCACGAATATATTTTCGTATTGGTTCTGATAATAAATTAAATGACATTATAGTTCCTCTATATTATCTAATGAAAATTCATCAGGGCGTTCATCCTCAATTTCAATTTCTCCAAAAAGTTTGTTTTTATCTATATTAGGATTCTGTCTTATAATATTTAGTACATTTAAAAAGTCCCTAATAACTTCTCTAGGTGTTAAAAATTCTGAGGCACCGGGCTTATTGAATAACTCTTCCATAAATTGATGGATTTCATCATCGCTTATTTGTATACTTACTTTGTAGTTATAATCAAAAATTGCTTTTAATTTCTTAAGTAATACAAATATTTCGTTATGATCAAGTGGTAATAATTTTAAAACCGGTTGGGCAAAGTCTCTTATTTCTGCAGTTTCAAATTTATTTGTTGCAAGTCTTGTCTTAAGGGCATCATAACTAAAAAGTCCTCTTCGTTGATTTTCTAAGAACTCTTTTGTGCCGGCAAAATTGAAAAAAATATTGGAAACCTTCCCTTGAAAACAATCATTGTAAATGGTAAGTATCTTTTCATAATTTTTTTCCCTCATTGTTGATGTGGAAATTTTATAAAGGTTTACTGCTTCATCTAGATTTATCATAAATCCACTGTAACCCATATTTACAAAGAATTTGCAGAAATTTTTAAGCATGTCATAATAATTAAGATCGTTAATTATTTCTCTAACTCCTAAATCTTGTCTCGCTTCGGTTTTTGTTCGATATTCTCCTTTAAGCCATTTTAATGCATTTCGCCTTAATTGTTCGTCACTTTTAATATAACCCTCATAGTATTTCATTACAACAGTTCCAAAGTCAAAACCTCCTACATCAGTAATTTCATTTATTGTTTTCATTATATTATTTTGAATCAGGCTCAAGTATTGCTCATTCCTGATTTCTATCAATGGAGTATTATTTTCTTCAGCTGTTGTCATAATGACCTGCTCTATCCATTTCTCTAACAAGGTGGGCAAAGCTCCTCCTTCCGGCTTGGTTTGTATTGATACATTATCCATAATGGCAGAATAAAGAGCTACACTTTTTCCGTCATTTGAATATAAACGATTATTCGGTGTAAAGTCAGCACTGGTTACAACAAACTTCTGCTTTAAAGCAACAGTATTAAGTAAATGAAGCATAAATGATTTGCCGGATCCAAAATCACCAATCCAGAACTTAACCATACTATGACCATTCTTAACATCTTCTAATGCTGCTACTACGGCATTTATTTCATCTGAACGGCCCACTGTGATATGTTGAACGCCAATCTTTGGTACTACACCCCCAATTAAGGAATTAATAATTGAAGTAGCTTCTTTGGGTTTAATATTGTCTATCATTATATTGAAATTTTTTGAAAATATTCTGGGTTTATTGAGTAGTAATCGTCTTCTTCTTCAATCAATACATCATCTAAAAACTCATAACAGTTCTCATTGATACTATCAATTAATTGATTTTTAAAAACACCTTTAGATTTTGCAAAGTCTTCGATCTCGCTTTGTAATATTGATAAATTATTCTTGGAAAATAACTCTAATGTAGAAACTTGTATAGGCTTAAAAGCTAACTCTGCTATGAAAGCTGAATGATTAGTATCTTCGTTTTTTTGAGTTATTTTAATCTCAATTTCTTCATTATTAATTTCTTCTGAGATAATTGCAGTATTCTCATCTTCAAAATCGTCACGCAAATATTCATTTAGAAGATCCACTGTTCCTAAATGTTGTTGTTGAACCTCTTTTATACTTGTTTTATCAAGTTGAATTTTCTTTCGTTTAACTTCATATATTTTTGGAGCAGCTCTAAGTGCTTTTTCCAAATTTTTATCTTTTATAAGCTCACTGACAATTTTTTCAAAATCATGAAGTTGTTCATTTGTTTTAAATAGACTTTTTTGAATTGTTTTTGTAAGTTGTTTATTGTCAAAGGTGGTAGATTTTAAATCTTGATATAAGTAATGAATATATAGAGTAAGAGAGGATACCTTATCATATTTTGATATGAATTTTGACGCTTCAAAAAATATATTTTCAACTGATGGATTTCTTTTATTTAGTTTGCCAAGCTTAAGAATTGATTCAACAAATTCTTTAGATTTTCCATTATAATTTGTAGTTAGTTCTTCAAATTTTATTTTCCATCTGGTTGTGGTTTGTGAATACAGTTCAATATCTGTAGGTTCATCAGGTAAGGTAACTTTAGGTACATAAATAGGTATTATATCAGATATTTTTGAAATTATTTTAGATTCAAATTCGATTTTGGCTTCATCATTTGTGTAATAGGCGTCTGTATTTAATTTACGTTTGTGCCCATACAATTCACGAACTGCGTTTTCACAATGCTTGAAAATATAGGAGTATAATTCTTTAATGGTTGATTCTAAGGTATATTTATAATTATAGCTGCCTTTTCTATAATTGAATTGCTTTCTTACTATAATATCTGCAATAAATAAAAATTCATTATCAATAGATGTACCCTCAGATTCATAGTTAGCCTTTAACTCAGATGTTACCGCGATGAAAAGTTTGAGGACCTCTTGGAAACAAAATTCAATACTGCAAAAATTATTACTGGGGTACCAAAGATGGTTTAGAAGTGTTACCTCCTCTTCACTTAGCTTTAACTTAGTTTTATATTTGCTCCCTAATTTCCAATAGTCGTGATCAAAATTTGAATGGTAATTTGTATAAGTATATCGATCTTCGCTATTTAATAATGAAACATCTTCGCTTAAGCCATTTGATTCTATTTTCTTCCGTAAAAATGAAACACCATAAAATTTCGTTTTGGGATAACATTGCCCTAAAGTTTTTAGTTGGCTTTCTAATTTTGAAAAGTCTTTATGATTGTCATATTCATTTAATAAATCAAATAATAGAATGAAAGCATAATTTGTGTTCCCTTCTAAATCAAAATGCTTTCCGTTTAAAAAATTAATTTTAAATACGTTATAAAATTTCTTTTGTTCTAAAGATGCATTATTTAAATCAGAATATGAATAAACATATTTATGGGGCCAGTAGGGTACATCAGTACCATATTTTTCCAGATTATCACTTGACTTAATACGATATGATTGATCGGTTATATCAATGATGGAATCGTCAGTATAAACTTTTTTAGAACTTGAAGTCGTTACAGTAATCTTAATGTTTTTGATAGCATCTTGAATTATTTCGGCTTTTAATTTCTGATCTGTATCCAGTCTGTTTTTGCTATTTGAAACTTTTATTTTAGGCTGTATGGTTTGATCTGGGCTATGAGATTGGGTTCTGTCACGTGAATTTTTATTTTGGATATTATTTATAGTTACACTTGAAGCTTGTTGATTAACCTTTAAATTGTGTTTATTCACTTGGTTTGAAAGAGTTATTAAGTCAATAAAAGCTCCAATTCCAAAAAAACCAAAAGTAAAAAACCAGACTAAACCTGTTCCATACTTTCCTACATAAAATCTATGAAAACCTAAAAGACCAAAAAAACTAAATACCCATAACAAATAAGCTGTGCCAACAGATTTTATTACGGTATGTTTATAATTATTTTGAAAAAGAAATCCTATAAAAACAAATATTCCAATGATGATTACTTCAGTCATTTAATAGGCTTTTTTATATATAGTAATCAATATAATTAACCACTATTTTCATTTTTTTATTCCGCTGCTCGAAGTCTTATGACTTTGAACCATAATTTTTATTTAAACAATCACAAAATCAAAAATAAATGAGGATAAAATAGGGGAGTACCCAAATATAACAAAATCCCTTGAAACTCATTATCACGAAGGTATAATAGTTCGTTGAGGTAATTTTACGGGATTCCACATTACGACAATATTTTTTTGAACTCTTAGAATTGAGTGAAGCTACAGTAGCTTTATAATACTTTTCAGCAACAAGATAACACACTTTATTTTCAAAGTGGCACAGTGAGCAATAAAACTCCTTAAAATAATGTCTTAAGTCTTAAGTCCTGCAGTCCTAAATAAGTGAGCCCACGCGTTGTATTTGCTATTCGCAATTAGTGAGTGCCAAAAGCCTCACCCTACGGGTGTACAAGCACCCCGATCCTCGAAGTCTCATGACTTCGAAGGTTTACAGTTTTAATAAATACCTCTTACAACTTCCTGCCTTTTACAAAATCCTCTCTATCATTGAGCACCCTTCAGCTGGATAGGGTGGGAGCCAAAGCAATCTCACCAAACCCTAATATACAATTCACACAACAACAAGGTAACCAGATGACAGTTTTAATTTAAAAAACTATTTTAGATTAAAATAATCAGGGTGAAGGTAACAGCGTATAATTAAAATTACATAATTAGTGCTTTTACCAGAGATTTGTGTATTTTTATAAAGAAAAATTTAATCAAAAAACTTGTGCATTTTAAGTCGTCACTTTCGTTTTTTGTGAGACTTTGTCAATAATATTACAGAAAATTGAAAAGATTCTTAAAAGTTCTTATTGATTTAAAAATAGATCCTACAAATCTAATAATTCAGAGGTTAGGTGGCGGAAGCTTGGGAAATAACTCAGAATTGACACCAAAAGATTTCATTCGATTTTCAAAAAAAGATATAAATGATGATGATATAAGGGGATTGATAAATTCATTAACAAATGCAAAAAGGGCAATTGATTGTCAAATAGATAATGCTCTTGAAGAATTTGGAATCAAACCTGACGGTTTAAGTAAAGCTTCCGATACTCTTATCAAGCATCTTCAACTTAACAAAAAAAACCTTCCATACAAACTTAAACTAATACAATCATTGGGTTTAGCACCTGGCACCCTGACTTCTAAAGTGAGAAACTTAAGAAATAAATTAGAGCACTATTACAAAATTCCTGAAAAAGAAGAAGTTGAAGAAGCTATTGAAATTGCAGAATTATTCATTTTATCAATAGAAAGCAAAATCAAAATATTAGATGATGACTATATAATAACATCAACAAATTTCGAAAATATTAATACATTGGATAGCTTAAACAATGGCACATATAATATTCTAGATCCAGAGCATTTTTCAACTCAGATTAGAGTGAACTTCAAATCTTATTACAATAAAATTGAAATAATACCAATTAAAGAATTTAAAAAGCAAAGAAAGTTGTTATACAAATTTGATAATGAATTGTATTATTATCTTATCCGGTTAATGAATCACCTAGACGACCAAAATGATACTGAAAATGATTTAAAATTAATTTTTGAATATTGTAATCATCCTATTCCAGTTAAAAACATTAAACTAATTGAATATTATTAAAACACTATTGTCAATGTGTCCTATGAAAAGCAATTCGCTCCACGAAATTTAGTGGTTTTATGTATATACTACCAATGGCAACATTATGACGACATTTTGGCAATGTATTTGATTATTCAAATAAATCAATTACCTTAGTTAATTGACATAAGCAAATTTATGACTTCTTCTATTTCAAATATTGGTTAAGAAATTACTCAAATAATTTCAAGCAGTAAGTCTATCCGTTCGAAACTTTCCGAAGAAGAAAAAATCAATCGTTTTCTCGATGGTAAAATTAATTTTAGATTAAAACAAATGGTTTCTATAGGTTAAGCAACACTTTATAAGTATTAAGCAACATAGTTTACAAAAGTTGGAAACTAAAGAGATTAAATCTTAAGTTTATAATACAGCCATCTTGCGCCTCATTTTCTCTTGAACAATTACCGTCCATGAATTCCACTAAAAATAACATTTACTTTTCAATATTCTTCAAGAACATTCTAGGGTCGATAACTGGCAACATATATTTTCCTTTATAAATAGTTGGACTAATTTCTGTAGCCAATAAAGCCCTTGAATGGGTGTAAGCGATACCAAATAATTGTACAATTAATTCGTCAGGTAGATCAAACTTATCTTTTTCCTTATTGTAAACACTCCCTAATCCGTTGACAATATAAATAGTTCTTCCTGTATGCTCAACCAGGGTGTCTTCTTTTTTAGTATCTATCAATTGAGTGTTGATATCAATTGTAATTGTAGATTTTTCTTTATCTATAATCAAAGAGGTATTAGAGTTTATGGATAAAGCATTTGGGCTATCAAATAATTGATCTATCCTACCTGTTTCAAGATCCTTAAAAGAAAATTTCAAAGTATGAATTTGAGAAATTCTGTATGCTAAATTATAAGTAGTTGACTTTTTAGACATTTTAAAGTGCTAATTGTTGTTTGAATTTGGTAGTACTATATAAGGGGATGATTCTGCTATTAGTAGTAGGGGTGGTAGAAACCTCAGAAAAATGATCCCTTTCATAATTGCTTATCACTTGGAAATTGCGTTTAACAGCTTGCAAGTTATTAATATAGTCTTTTTTATCTTTAAGTTCAAATAGGGGGAACTTATCGACCTTTAAAGCGATTTGAACTATTTTTTCTATACTAAAGTTTATTTCTCCATCATTTAAAATTTGAGAAACTCTGCCCTTTGATATTCCAAGATGCGTTGCTAATTCGGTTTTATTAATGTTGTGCTTCTCCATATATTCTATGATGGCAGTATAGAGAAAACTGTTGATACCCTCAACCCAATAAGAAGGTTGATTTAAAATCTTTTCTTGAATATGAACTCTATTTTTCATTTTGATATTCTTTGATGATTTTAAATATTGATTTTATGTCTTTATTTTGATTGTCTTTTAACCCTCCTGTAATGATAACTCTGCCGGTTTTCTCTTCGTGAAAGAGATAAATCCGTACGATGTCTGATTTAGCCTCATAAACCTTGCAATTTAAACCATGTCCTTTAAGTTCTCTAAATTTTGTTTTTGGATACCTGTTGAGGTTAGCAGTTGCTTCAATAATTCTAAGGGCTCCAGCCAGCTTGTCAAATAAATGGCCATCCTTCTCAATTTCATCAACAAAGGGTTCAAAAAGACTCTCCCCATTTTTATATAATTCATAAACACTTATTTTTGTAGCGTTTATAATATGAGGAGACAAATTTAGGGAAAATTTCTTCAAAATGTTTAGTTATAACTAAATTATTAACAATTTATTGTGGAAGCTAAAATAATAAATTGATTTTAAATCTCATGTGAGTTGTTGTTTTCAAATTCTATTTTAATTATAGATACTTGCTTTCCCAATTAAAATTTAAGCTCCTTTTGTACAGTCGTAATATTTTACGCCTCAAATCCAGCTTAATCAGATAAGCCCCTACTTAAACATTTAATCAAATGCAATCCACTATTCCCGACCATAGCCTCATCAAAACCATAACCCATCTTCAACCAAAACCCTTTGGTCTCAATGGGTGAACACAAAAGCGTAATAAATCGAGCGTTTTGCTGTAAACTATAATCACAAAAACAAACCTCCAACTTCCGGCCAAAACCACTCCCTTTAAATCCTTTCTTTATTTCCATTAGAACTATATGGGCGTAAACATCACCAATAGTAAAAGCCAAAAACTCAATTGGCTGATCGTCTTGCAGTAAAACAACCAAGTTCTTCCTTTCAAAAGCATTATAAACTACATCATAATTACCATTATACTCACCTTCACACATCAATTTTCTTATCGACTTAATATGGTCAAATGTGGGATTTAATGAAATATCAATTTGCATATTCTTTAAAAAAAATCAGTAATTCAGTACAGGATTTAAAAATTGCTTCACAATAAACTATTTATTTCACCACTAAATTTAGCTCCTCTCTTTCTTTTTGTAAGTAAGATAATTTCAATGGATTTCTTTTAAAATTATCCAAGTGCATATCAAAATTTTGTTTAAAGGTTTCGGGTTTTGAATTATTCCTTTTTGCTAATTTCAATATTTCCAGTAAAGATGTTTTCTCATCAGTTATAATATTTACAATTCTATCCCAAGTATGAATATCTATAAGAAATACATTCTCTGGTGGTAAATGTGTGCTGTCTATTTTTTCTTTTTGATTTTTAATACCTAAATTGTAAAGATCTGTATATTGACCCCAATAGAGTTTTTTATATGTCAAAATAATACCCCAATTTTCATCCTTACCTTTAAGTATTTTGGAAACAGGTAGAAGTTGATTAAAATATGCTTTAATCAAGGAATCCTTGAGAGAATTATAGATGACATCATCTGAAGGATTAGAAGATGGATAAGGTTGCAACTCCACTGCTTTGCACTCTATGAATATATTGGATTCCTCAATGTAAAAATCTACTAGATTAGAATTTTTTGGAAGGCGCTCTTTTAGCCCTTTTTCAGTGATGTAAGCATATTTAAGTTCTTTGATGCCACACTCAATATATTTTTCAAATCGTAATCCAAACTCAGTAGTGAATTGATCATCATTTGATTTTAAATAATCATAGATATAATAATTAGCGGTATAATTAAAAATGGAACTATGAATAACTCTAATCTTACTATTAAAATATTGAAATGGGTAAAGAGTAAAAAAACTTTTTTCTAAAGATTGATACTCTTCGTTCCTTAAACCTTGTTTGAATTGCTTAATTTTTTCATTCGGATTTACAGGGTCCAGTACAAGTAATTGAAGAAACTTGATTACTTTTTCCTTTTCAGTAAATTTTGAAATCGCTCTTAAAAAATCATCCTCTAAATAACCATTAAAATAGAGTCGTGGCTTTTTTAATTTACCAATATTTATGCATAACCAAGTTAGCTGCATTATCTTCAAAAAATCTAAGATAGAAAATCCGGTTGTAGACAAAAAGGATTTATCAATATCATATTTGCTTTTTAAAGTACAATATAGTTTTAATTGAGTAGCAAACTTATCTATAGTAACATAAGTTTGTAAGTAAAACTGTTGTGAATAAAGAATATGGAACGCTCTTAAAATTTCACCTGATCCTATATAGTTCCCAATATAATCTTTATTAAGCTCTGTAATCGATTTAAAAATATTTGAAATATTTTGTTGTGTGAGAGGCTTCGAAGGGTACTTTTGTCCACCATATAAATAAGTCCATTTCATTAACAAAAAAATATACCAAAGCGGTTTACTTTTTTCGTCTTTTTTATCATCCAGAATGTTGTAACACGCTTGAAGCAAATCTTGCTTTGAATGTTCGCGTATTCTGTTCCTTATATAATTAAAGGTTATTTCCATTAGTCAAACACATTGAAACCAGTTTCTAGATTGGCTTCAAAATTTAAAACCTCTTCACCCCATATTTTCATCATTTCATCTACTTTATCTTTTGATAAGCAATCTCTAAGTTTAGGAGAAATGCACCAAAATTCAAAACGAGTAGTGATTAAATCACTAATTAATTTTAAATGATTTGGGTGTTTTATACTTTGGAATTTTATAAATAAATTTTCTGTCCAATAGCAAGGATAATCTTTGCTTATGGTAATCATTACATATGATTTATCTCCAAATGGAAAAACATTTAGAAAACTTGTAACAAAAGGATTATTAATTATATTGCCATTAGTGTCATGTGTTTTTGTTAATGAATTACTTTCATCAGCAATATTTAGAGGAGCTGAAATACAAATATCAGTTTTAGGTATTTCACAAATTTTATGAATAAAATTGTTATTTGGGTTCTCAAAATTTTTCTCAAGCTCTTTTTTAAAAAAGTATAAATTTTTAAGCCCATTTTCAAGGCCTTTTTTAAATTCATACATTAATATTAGTAATGTAATATTAAAATTGGTTTCTATCATTTTTTTCGCAACATCTAAAGCAATTTCCTTTCTTCTAATTTCTTGACATAATGCCCTATACGAAAATAAAATAATACATTTATCAGATTTTATATCAAACGGTATATTCTCAATTGGCCTAAATATTTTTGAGTCATGAACTTTACAAAAGCCTGGAAATGTGTAAACTTCGTTAATTCCAATTCTTGCTAATTCATAGTTTCCTTTGTTGGCTTTCTGGAATGGGGATACATTTGAGAATTGATACAAGTGATTTTTTTCGCTCATTTGTTTTAAAATACCATTCTTTTGCAAAGCATGAGATTTGATAGCTAATTTATTACAATCATTCACTAAGCATTTTCTTGACCTACTTTTAGAACTTTTAAATGTTGAATCCCAAATTTTAAAAAATTCTATTTCTGTCATACTTTGTAAAATTAAATCACATTTAATATAAGTAATAAATTTTTATTCCGGTTCTAATTACCTGACTGATTTCAGCTAATGCTAGCTATCCTTGCTAATAATATTAATTAGTTGTGGTTTATAATTTCTTATTAACTGTAGTTTATTCCATTTAATTTGGTCTTGAATATTTTCCATGATTGAGGGATCATTTGTTCGCTCAAGATTTTGTTGCCATGTATTTATTGACTCTATTAATCCTCTTGCTATATTTTCTTTAGTATTATCAATAGATTTCCCTTTATTTAATTTTGAAAAGTGGAGACCATAATAAACATAAATATTTTCATCCACAGTTTCTTTTGAATGAATTAATGAATCATGCAGTGATTCAAGTAGTGTTTTATCGAATAAGAACCCGTAAAAAGATTCAGCAGTTTTACATGCAGTTAAATTATTTATGTTCCAAAGTGTTCCTATGTAAGCTCTAGCTCTTACAGCTATTAAATGATTTTTGATTTCATAAGCTGACCAACATGTATTGTTGAAAATTAAAGGTGAATGACGTCCAGCTGCTAGATGCGTAAACATTCCCATATGGCTAAAAAAATAACAGGTAATTTCATGAGAGTTTTCAAGAGTTACTCTTTTTGAGCTTATTTTATTTTCTTGTACAGGAACTTCTTTAAACATTTTAGGGAAAATTGATGAGTGATAATTTTGTTCTTTAAACTCTTTTGATCTAAAAGCAAACCCATTTAATTTTCTGGGGTATATTTTTTTAGATACTTTTAAAAGGGGCTCACCATTCTCATTTACTTTACCTGGTTCAGGTGTAATACTTAATGAAAAGTAGTATTCAAAGATATGTTCATTTCCAAACTGATCTATATACTTTTCTTCAATTAGTGAACCTTTCGATTGCTCTCCATGACTACACAAATGCAGTATGTTAAATGGAAGTTCTTTAGCATAATAATCTAAATTAGTTGAAGATGCATTTTCTTTTATTAAAACATTTACATGATAGTTATTATCCTCTAATTTTTTTATTACAAAATCTGTTTCTTCTTTGGGAAAAAAACTTGGAGAAAAAACAATTGCCGAGTCGATATTAAAATTATCTTGAAAATAAATATTGTTGAAAATAAAAAAATCAGTATTTAGCTTTAATCCAACATAAGTACAAGGTATTTTGTTTTCTATTATTAATGAATAGGGTGCACCTATTGTAAAGAATGTTACAAAATCATAATTTATGAATTCAATATGGTCTATTTTATTATAAATCAATGATTTCAATTCATTAAAAGATTTCTCTTCTAATTTATTTTTGATTTCTTTTCTCCATAACTCAATTAATTCGAGAAATTTCTTTTCATGAAAATTATATGGTTTAATAAACTCAACATCAGCATTAATAGATATTGCATAGTTTGTTGCAACTACTGACTCAAAGGAGTTGTCATTTTCAATTATAATTAATCCTCCATTATTTTTTTTCTCAATATTAATATCGTTTGCATTCTCATCAATTTTTATAGCCTTATCGTCTTTTGAAGCATTTTGTAAACCCAGAAGTATTTGTTTACTAGAGCAAGTAATAGCTTCTCTATTGCTAATAGGCTGTAAGAAGAAATCAACATCCTCTAAAGAGTTAATTTCTATAATATTATATTCTTGTAAAAATGATAAATAAGATATTTGGTTTTCATCTAACCCCACAAGAATCAAATATTCACATCCTCCAATTCTATTCAAAGTGTTATATAGATTAATTCCTAGCGTTGTTGACCTTATTCTAGATATTTGATGTTCATCATTTGTATTTAAACTTTTCCCATCATTTGCTTGAGTCACTTCAGTGAATCCAAAAAGTAGGGAATAATGCTCAGAAGTATTTATGTGAGATGAAACAACAGCAGTTAATATAGTCTCATTTCTATTTGCTATACAGAAATATTTATTATCAATTTTTGGAATTGGACTTGGCATAAATAGGTTTGGATATTTTGATATTTTAAATACAACCAATCAACTTCCCTCAATAAAATTATCTCAATGCAGCTCAATTTAAATATATCTTTTAAGTTCCTCACCGCTATTCGAAGTCATATGACTTAGAACCATAACTTTTATTTAAACAACCACAAAATCAAAAAATATATGAGGATAAAATAGGGGAGTACCCAAATATAACAAAATCTGTTAAAACCCATTATAACGAAAGTAAAATAGTTTGTTGAGGTTATTTTACGAGAATCCACATTAAAGCTATATTTATCCCAAGGAGCATGTTTTTACTCACCGCTACTGCGTGATTCCATCGAGTTGGTCACAAATGGCTGAGAAAGTTAACCTCCGCATTACAAAGTTCAATAATATCCTAGCTAACAATTTCATTAAATAACTGCATCTTCCTGCAATATATAATGCCATTCTGTAAAATACTTTTATCGATGAGTTACTTTCTCACAAAAATCTGAAAACCATAACATCCTCAACAATTGCTTAAATTCATTTTGCAAAATATTTAACCAGTAATCATGATATTTGTTTTAACTTTAAATACTATTTTAGATTAAGATAACTAGTCAATGTGGCTGAATTGTGATTTATCAACAAAATATTCTCTTGGTTTTTATTTGTACATTGTTAGCAATTTGAACAAAAACCAAATCAGAAAGTGAATAACACTAAAATCAATCCTGATAAAGTATTTTCGAAAATGGGACGAGCTCTTTTGGCTGCACAAAGAGTTGAGTTTATTACTGGCAACATTTTAAATTATTTGGCTGAATTTGATGAAGACCTTCATAATTTGACTTCCGAAGAGTTTATGAAATTAGCTGGACGTTCAAAAAAGAAAAAAATAACATTAGGACATATATTTAAGTTGTTGAAACTTAATCCCGGATTAGTAATCGAACAAGAATTGAATGATTATTTAAAAAAGAGAAATCTGCTCGTCCACAATTTTTTTACTAAATTTTTGCATACAGTAAATCGAACTCAAGAGAGAAAAGCTTGTGACTTCTGCGATGATTTTATAAATCATTCAGCACGAATGGAAAGCTTTTTCAAGGGGTTTTTAAATTTTTTATTATTGCCTCCAATTCCTGAAGATGAAGAACCTTATATTGAAGAAAGTCTAATGGGCCCTGACTTTGATTATTTCATTTCGCACTTTATTAAGTATTTCCCGACCGAAGAAATTGAATAAAGCCATTTATATCTGTATATAAAACAATCCTTAAATCTATACCAGATTGAAAATTTAGTATAATATGGAAATTTTAAAAAAATCTTCAGAAATCATAAATGAGGCCTCTGAGTTTGGTATAAAGTTGATTGAATGGGATACAATGGAAAATAGAATTGGAGATGAACATTTACCACCTTTATTGTTTCTTAGAAACATTATTGAACTTACAAATTCAATTTCTATATTGGTAAATTCAGGATCAATAGAGCCCGCGAAAATAATACTTAGAAGCTTAATAGAATGCGTTTTTAGTTTAGAATATATGCTTGAAAATAATTCTAAAAATAGAGCATTATCATATTTAGTTTGGCAAATACATAAGGATATTTACTTCTTAGACAAACTAAACTTAGAATCGCAAATGGGTAAACAGTTTAAAAATGAATTAGAAAAAGATAAACTTTTAAAACAGAATAATAATAATGAATTCTTTCAAAGTCCTGGAATTAAAATACAAAAACGTATTAATGAAAAATTGCTTTCAGCTTCACACTTAAAACCTATAGTTGAAGAATATCAAAAAACTTGTTCAAAATTTAAAAACCCAAACTGGTATAGTTTATTTAATGGGCCAAAAGATATTAACCAATTAGCCAAGTATATAAAACTAAATGCATCCTATGAATTATTATTTAGAGGTTATTCTAATAATGTTCATAGTACTGATAACCTAAAAAATAAATTAATTTTAGACGAGGATGGAAGAATGTCTTTATCAGGGATTAGATCAATTTCTAATTTAAACGAGGTAACTCAAAATTCTATAAATTTTGTACTTCTTGCCTACATCAATTTTTGTAAAAATCGAATACCAAATAAATACCATTTATTTCTTAATTGGTATAATTGCTTCACTAAAAAAAGGAATGAAATAAATCCAGCTATCAGCAATAGCTGAAAACATTGCTAATTTCAGTCTTTAATTGAAATTCGCTTTTAAATGTCTCCTAACTTCGACGCTTTATAATTTAAATAAATACTTCCTGCACCTTCCTCCAGAAAATTCCCCGCTACACATTCTAAGATTTTGAGTATTAAATATTTTATATTAACCCAAAACCTTTAGGGGAGGCTACAAGAAGTCCATTGAATATATTGCTGAAAAGTGCTACTTTAGTTAAAAATAAAGGAGGTGTCGGTCAGTTTCAAGAATTAAAAAATAATACCAAGTGAAAAGAGCCAACCGCACAAATAACACATTTGGTTTTGCCGGCACACAGTCAAATGCAGAAAAACCAAAAGAGTTATTTTACCGCAAAACATATATAAATTTAAACTGAAAATGAGTGAAGAAGTAGTATCAGCTAGTGGAGAAAGAGCAGCAATGGGAGGCTATTTGCCTCAATTTGATGAGTTCGCTTGGTTTGTTTATTTGAATCTAATTAATAAAAAACTTGAATGGATACGTATAGCTGACCCTAATGCTGAAAAATTAGATGACATACAGTATTCTACTTATTCAGAAATTCATGCATACCAAGTAAAATGGACTATCGCAGATGCGAATATATCATTTGCAAATTTTACAGCGTTGTTGCCACTCATCACCTCAAGTTGGAAGAGTTTAAAAGCATCTAATCCCAACAAAAAAATAATACCTCATTTAATAACTAACAAACCTGTTACCTCCCACGACAGCTTGAAGGAAGGTGATACAAAAGTTGGTTCATTTCAAGACTTCGTATCAGAAGTTTGGTTAAAGTTAAAATCAAATCAATCGATTGATGATAAATGGAAGCCTGTTCTTGAAAAACTTATTAAGAAATCAAAACTCAAGGATTCCGAATTTAAGGAATTTATCATCTGTTTTGACTTTCAACCAAACTATAAACAAAAACAGTTTAGTGTAGGAAATATTAAATACTCTAGAGAAGATGAAGACCTTCAACAAATCAGCCGGTTTATAGTTGAAAAAGTTGCCAGTCCAAAAAGAGTAGTAGAATTTACTCGCCAAGAAATTATTAAAGAATTAGGCTGGTCTGATAGATTTAAAACAATTTTTAATCATGATTTAATAGTTGATAGACAAAGATACCAGCCGATTCAATCAACAATTGACTTATTAAATTCAAAGTTAGTAGAGCATACAAATGGATACCTGTTTTTGTTAGGTGGTCCAGGTTCTGGCAAATCTACTTTATTGAATCAATGGTCGAAAGGCCTAAAAACAAGAATAATAAGATACTATGCTTTTGATTTTGTTAATCCATCTTCACATTTAAACTTTTATGAAAGGGGAAATGCTACTTATCTTTTTTTCGATTTAGTTTTTCAATTAAAGGAAGCTGGTATATATAAAAAAGATATTCTTCCTTATAAAGACTTGTTATTTCTTAAGGATGTATTCAATGAACAATTAAGTGCAATTGGAGATGATTTTAAAAAAAATGGCCAGCCAACTATATTATTGATTGATGGTCTAGATCATGTTCCAAGGGAATACAAATCAACAACAAATAGTTTCCTTCGAGAACTTCCTTTGCCATCTTCTATCCCAGACGGGGTCTTCATAATTTTAGGTAGTCAATCTTATGAACTTGAAGACATTCAACAGGAAATTAAAACTGAATTTCAGAATGGAAATAGAACTATTCAAATCGATTCACTTAAAAAGGGGGAAGTTTACAAGTACATTGACAATCTTGATTCTTCAATTCAACTTAATGCTTCTCAAAAGTTACAAATATTTGAAAAATCACAAGGGCACCCTTTATACCTCTCTTACTTAATTCAAAAAATCAGTAACGCAGATTCTATAAATGATACAATCGAATCTTTTGAAGTTATTGATGGTAGTATTGATAATTATTATAAAAAAATATGGGAACCTATTCAAAAAGAAGATAGCCAAATTCAATTCTTAGGTTTAATTGCAAGAATTAATGGTTCAATTAATCTTCAGTTCATTCAGGAATGGGGTTTTCAACCTAGTGTCCTAAAGTCCTTTCGTGAAAAGGCTAGGTTTCTGTTTAATGAAACCGAAAGGACTTTGTCTTTCTTTCATAATTCGTTCAAGCAATTCCTTCTTCATCATACTTCCTTAAATTATTTAACCGGAGGGTTTGACCCAACAGCAAACATCAAGTATCATAATCAGCTCTCTGATTATTATGTAAAGTCAGAAGTTGAAAAATATTGGAAACAGAATCACCATCTTTTTGAAGCCCAGCAATATGATAAGTTTATATCAGTAGTTACACCAGATAGTTTTACTGAACAGCTATTAAACTTCCGACCAGCAGAAGAAATTAAGCAGGATGCAAAATTAGGTATAGAAATAGCAAGACAAAATAAGAACATTAATACTCTTGTTAGATATCTGTTCTCATTAGCAGAAATCGAAAAAAGGTTATTCAATATTGATCCAGCTTCATTTACAGAAGAACTTTTACTCTTAAATAAATACGATTTAGCAAGAGATTACCTAAGAACTGGTAATACATTGCATTGTAGCGAAACTTATGCATTCACAGCGAGTCGTTTGTTTGTTGATTTTGGACATAAATCAGAAGGAGCAACTTTATATAATTTAGCTTATCCAGAAATTATTAAAGATTCCGCAATACACATTGAGGATTCTCATAGATACGACAAGATAAGAGACTCTTTAGAAGAGTGGATTTATACTTCACCATATTTTGAAACAATTGAGAATATTTTCACAATTATTGAAAATACCCACTTCTCAGGAAGCATAAAAGAAAAAACGCTCCATGAAAAAGAATCTGATTTACTGTTAAGGTTGCTCTTGAGCCTTGGTTATAGTTTAGTTGATCAAAATAAGTGGGATGATTTTAATAAAGTCACAGAAAAAATAGATACTAAGTCTTCGAGAGGAAGAAATACTCTTTTCCAACTTATAAAATACGCTATCGAGCAATGCCTTGACTTAAAAGACAATAGTCGGGCGAATGAATATTTGTCATTGTTAACTACTCGTTTCACTAAAGAGAAGACAAAACCCGTTGGCAAAGTATTCATAGCAGATTTAATTTATAAAGTCACCAGTGACTTAGATGAAACATATAGTTGGATTAAGGAAGTTGAACAACCATCAAATGTGGGTATAGACCAGTTGGGGTATAATGATTCTTTAGACGTCTTTCTCCCATTAATCAAACTCAACAAGTTACTTAACCTATGTGGGTGCGGTGTTCCCATTACGACTGCAATTCCAGCTATTGCGAAAGGTAATGATGAAGAAGTTTTAGTGGAGTTTGAACGAATGTTATGTATTACAACTCAAATACTAGCCGAAGGAATTCTTAGAACACCGATGTCTGGTGATCTTATTAAAAGAGTATTTCCAATAGTTCGGTTTTACTACAAAGAAATATCTCCCAAAAACAGTTATTGGTATAAGCTGACACGGGTAAAAGGCCAATATTTTGATTTTTTGATTTCGGCAGTATCCGAACAGGGTTCTGAAAAATTAGAATTATTAGGTGATTATTTGATTGGTGAGTTTCAAAATTCTCCAAAATATTGGGCTACGAATGTCCAACGTAAAATCATTAAATCTCTTTTGAAAAATGGGTTTAATATCGAAAAAGCTTTAGTAAGCCTGAGGTCCCTGGAGTATTCCATGTTGGATGATCATGATATAGATGGTCGTATAACCGAATGTATAGCTCACTCTAGAGTATGGTTCATGTTAGGCGAGATGGAGGTAGGTGAAAAATGGCTCAAACAGGCAATTCAAGAATCGATTGGAGTAGGCTATAGAAAAGATTATCAATTTAGCACATGGATTGATTGGTTAAGAAAAATAAACCAAAAAGATTCATCAGGCGCTACTGAAAGAATAAAATGGTTCTTATCTCATTTAAATCATATTAAGGAAACCACAGAAGGTAGGGCTTATTGGAATGCATCTGAAGAATTATTAGAAGTCACATATGAACATAATCTTAATAATGGTCTTGAACAGACCATCTGGCAATTAGAAAATAATCTGGTCGATTTTAAAGATACTATTACCCTTTTTATCAAATACTACGTTATACGAACAAAAAGTAAGGAAGAGTTCAAAAGTATTATTCAACTATATAGTGAACTATTTTTGCTTCTTGCTGAATCTGCAGATACTTCCCTCCTTAAATCAATCTTAAAAAAAGGATATGAAATTTTAAAAGAAGATTTTTTAGTAGAACATGCTCAAACCATTATTTTCGCAATAGAAATCAAAGCTTACGAAGAAACCAGATATTACTTAATGTCTGAAATTGATGATTTTTATACATCAAAAGGGCTAAATGTTGAAGACTATTATTCAGGGTTTAATATACCTGCAAAAAATGAAAGAGATAGCTCATCAGCTTCTTCTAATACATTGGTTTTAAAGACAGATTATGAAAGGATTGATGAAAGCGAAGTGCTAGAGCGAGTTACAAATTTTGATGATTTTAAAATAATCATTCAAGAAGAAGATCAGGCAAATTCATTTTTTAATTGGTCAAAGGTTATAGAAAAAATAATTCCGAGTTTATCTGCAAGTCAAATTGAAGAAATTACCAAATTAGCAAGAATCGGTAGGAGAGAATCTGATTTTTATGCTAAACTAAGTGAGGCAGCTTTAAAGCTAGAAAACATAGAACTAGCAACTTATTTAGCAAATAAAAGTATCGGGCTATCGAGCGAATCTGGGTGGGTTAAATATTATGATGGAGGAACAAGAATCAATGCATTTAATGCACTAAAACGTATCAATCCCGCAAGCTCATATAATAAAGCATTTGAAGTATTTGCTCATGATATAGTAAGCAGTAATTATCCAAGTTCATATATTGAACATCTTGAAGACATTGTTCCACTTCTAACAGAAAATTATGTTGAAGAAGAACTTTGGCCAGAAATATTTGGTTACCTGCAAAGACTGATGTCGAATAGTAAACCTGTTAAGAAATTACCTTCCCTTCCATCTTTAGATCGACCAATCATAGAAACGTTAGTCGATTATTTGGTATATCTATCAGAGAGTCCCGTCTCGCTAATAAAGAAGAAATCGTTACTGCTCTTGGCAAATATTATAAGTCAAGATGATGAATATGCTATGTCACAATTACTGAATGGTCGTTTAGATGATTATTCATGTATGGATGTGTTAATAAAATTATCTGCGTTTAAATCTCCAAAAGTTCATTCGCTTAAATCAAAGCTAGACAGTCTAGCTATTTCAAAGGATTATCAGTTAAGAAAAAATGCGATAGACGTTCTATCATCAATAGGTGAAGAAATTCCAAACCCCGTTAACATCCAGTTACCTATCGTGTACACTTTGCATATTTCAGAAAATGGGAAACCAGATTTCAAAAAAGAAATTGACCCTCATTTTCCTGAAATTAATATTAATGACCCCCGAGATCTTATAAGACCTTTCGAATTTTTAATCAAAATTTTATCAGAGGAGTCTGGAATTGATGAATCTAATCTTACTTATAGAGCCTATTCAATCATGAAAGAAATTGGTCGAGAAGAGGAATGGACGGTTGAGTATGAAATGAAGCTAAGAAATCATTTAGAAGAAATTTACTTAAAATATTCTTACCCTAGACCAAGGGTAATTGCTGCTCGAAGAGCCATAATGCATGTCGCCAATGAATTAATAGATTCAGCAACAATTGATGACAAAAGAATTCAGAATCTTTTAATCTCTCATGATTTTGCTGTTCAGTTTTTTAATGAAGTAGCCAAACCCCATTTCATCCAGACTATTAAAGAAAGAGATTTTGGAGGAGTAGACAGTGATTGGTTACAACGAATAAGTGAATCAGAAAGGTTAAACCAATCACTATTAGACTATAATGATAACTTCAAGATAATAGCAGAATATAATCGAGTTAAAAATTTAGATTGGGGTTGTCCTACTGAAGATTACATGTATCAAATTACTGTTAATGAGGAGTTAAATGAAGATGATGATTATATTTTTGGCTCTGCATTTCATCAATTAAGCAATAACTATTATAATTTGACGTGTGGTAATCATTTTATTGTTGTAATCAGAGATCATAGATTTGACCATTTTGATTTAAAGTCTAAATGGATTGCGATTAACCCTCTTTTGGCAAGACACTTAGGATGGGAACCAGAAACAAGCAAGTTATTTGCTTGGAAAAATCCACAAGGTGAAATAATAGCTGAATCAGTTTATTGGTCAAATGGAAATAATTGCATGACACCCCGTAAAGATGGAGAAGTAGGTGAGGGATGGTTTGTTATAGTTTCTAAAGATGGATTAGAACAGATTAAATCTGTCGGAAAAAATTTGTTTCTTCAAAAGAAATTAACCAGATCAAAATATGAAGATTCTGGTCTAATAAACAATCAAGTAATCAATGTGGCAAGAATTTGAAGATGAATCCAAATACTCGCATCCATACACATTGGCAATCTATTCAATTCATATCCAATAGCCAAAGCTTATGTTTGCCCTGTTATTATGAGTCTCAAGACTCTGATAATTTATTTTTTAATACTTCTTGCACTCTCAGACTATCCCTTTAGTATTTCATAAAATTCTTGCTTTGATCTCCATTTAACAAGCTATAACTTTGAAATCAATTTGCAATAATCATGTCATTTTAATGACCATACATGAACTACACTTACAACCAAAAAAGCTCCAAACTATAAACTCCCCGGCGCACAAAACCCAGCGCCCTCATTAATTCCCGCGTAGGCGGGTACCTCATCAATTGAACTCCATTTCTAATCTCATTAACACCCCAAACTTTCAACCCATTCCGGTCTTCCTCTGTGTTTTGCACCCCTCCGCGCGCCCCACTTCTGTGGTTTTTTGCGTCACGATTTTTGCCCCTACAAATGCAGCACATTGCGTCATTGCAAAGCCGGTCATTGCGATCGTAGCGAAGCAAACTCATATTCACCACCTCGTCATTTGATTCAAAGCAAAGGAACAGCAATGCCACAAAGAGCTGCCCAGCCGCCAAAAACAAAAATCCCGCCACAAAAAACCACCCCAAGCTATATTTACATAATTGGGCGTTACAGTTCAAAAAACCCTTTAAACATTTGAAAAAAGCGGTATTTTTTGAAGCTGTAACACAATTATGTAAAATAGCCGCTCCCAGCCGCACAGCTTCGTTTTTTCATTAACAATCCATCTATCCGGAAAGTTTCTTAGATTGTGCTATCATCTCAATCACGTCTCCGAATTCCCACCCACCCAATTCAGCGGTTTCAGAAATGGGCAATGCACTTTAACACCATAAATGTGCAAAAGGCAGGTGCAAAAGAACTTCTATTAAAAATTTATCAATAAAGGAATATTTCCAATTTGATTAACAAGTAAGCACCAGCCTTTAGCACCGCTGTAAAAGAGTGCTTTTTTAAATGCCTATCAATACCTCAAAATCCTCAATTCCACAACGGCCGTCGGCACACACGCTAATAAAATTCTAATGCAATGTTCGTTTCTGCTCCCCCTCTCTCTTTAGGAGAGGGGGCCGGGGCGCGTCCGCCGAAGGCTGAGGTGAGGACCGTGTGCGCCGTCAGCCTCAAATCTCAAATAATTGAAAGTCTCGTCTTCCTTAAAATTTAAAAAAGCACCCTTTTCAAACACCATTCAGTCCTTCGTCACACCAGTCATTGCCCAATCCTCGCGTACTTGTCCGCCGAAAGTTTACTGAAGGAGGAGGCAGGAATCTCGTCATTTTTAGTTCCAAATAAAACCACAGTCCCGAGTTCCGTAAATAATAAACGTCATTGCGATCCGCCGAAGGAGGAGAAGCAACCTCGTCAATCCATTCACAATCGTCAACAAAAAACTAAAAGTTAAACTCCATAAAAATTTGGATTATTTCCAAAATACAAACTAATTTTACACCCTATGCTACTAAAAAAACTACACCAAGACCCAAACATCATCTTCTACAAGGCTGAGGTAAAAACTGCTCTGGAACTCCTCTACGTCAGCAGCGGAATCAGCGCAGGTTTCCCATCACCGGCAGACGATTTCCTCGACCTCAACATCGACCTGAACAACCACCTCATCAAAAACCCCAGCAGCACCTTTTACGGAAAAGTGAGAGGCAATTCAATGATCGATGCCGGTATCTACGATGGGGATTTACTTATCATCGACAAAAGCTTAGAGCCGCGCAACAACAAGATAGCAGTTTGTTTTATTGATGGGGAGTTTACGGTTAAACGTATCAAAATAGAAAAAGACACAGTCTGGCTCATTGCCGAAAACAAAGATTACCCACCCATAAAAGTCACCAAAGACAATGAATTTATAATTTGGGGAATTGTCATTAACTCCATAAAATACCACTAATGTACGCCCTGGTCGATTGCAACAACTTTTACGCCTCCTGCGAACGCGTATTCAACCCGGCACTCAATAACAAGCCGGTAGTCGTCCTGTCCAACAACGACGGTTGCGTCATCGCTCGCTCAAACGAAGCCAAAGCCCTCGGCATCCCAATGGGAGCCCCGGCATTCGAATACAAAAAGCTATTCGAGCAAAACAACGTAAACGTCTTCTCCTCAAACTACGCCCTCTATGGCGATATGAGCAGCAGAGTAATGAACATGCTCGCCGAGTTCACACCCGATATCGAAATCTACAGTATCGACGAAGCCTTTCTGTACTTCAATGGCTTCAACCTCTTCGACCTGCAGCAAATAGGAGAAGAGATGAGGTACAAAGTCACCAAAGGAACCGGCATACCCATTTCCATCGGATTCGCACCCACAAAAGCCCTGGCAAAAGTCGCCAACCGCATCGCTAAAAAGTTCCCGGAAAAAACAAACAGTGTCTATTCCATAGACACCGAAGAAAAACGCATCAAAGCACTCAAATGGTTAACCATAGAAGACGTCTGGGGCATCGGCCGGCAACACAGCAAACGACTCAAAAACCAAAACATTCACAACGCTCACCAATTCAGCCAACTCCCGGACCAATGGATTCGAAGAAACATGTCCGTAGTAGGCTTACGCCTAAAAAACGAACTCGAAGGAATCTCCACCCTCGGCCTTGAAACCCCGGCAAAGAAAAAAATGATAGCCACCACAAGATCATTCGAAAAAATGTACACCCAACTCCCCGACATCAAAGAACGTGTGGCCACATTCGCCATCTCCTGCGCCGAAAAACTCCGGAAACAAAACGCACACTGCAACAGCCTGATGATATTTCTTCACACCAACGGCTTCCGGAAAGACCTGCCCCAATACGGCAGAAACATCGTCATTCAAACCCCATATCCCACCAACTCAAGCATCGACCTGGCAAGGATAGCAATCGATGGACTCGAAAAAATATTCAAAAGTGGCTACCACTACAAAAAAGCAGGCGTCATCGTAATGAACATCACCCCGGACACCCAAAAACAATACACCCTCTTCACAAACGAAAACCCCAAACACCCCACCATTATGCACATCGTGGACAAATTAAACAAAGCCTACGGCAACAACAAAATCAAATTCGCCATACAATCCCTCGGCCGCCAATGGAAAATGAAACAAGAAAAACGCTCACCACGCTACAGCACAAACATCAAGGAAGTTATCATTATCAATTCATAAATCACTTAAAAAAATGTATTTTAGTTCATTATACAACCCGAGTAAAATGTATTATTCCTGTAATACATTCAGGAGGTAAGGTGATACTTTTTTATATAGCATGTTAACTATAATGCTCAAAAATGAACTTTTATAAAATGACTAATAACATTCATTACCAAATTGATAAGATTTCAGACGTGTATGAAGATTACATCTATATGTCGAATTATGAAACTTTAAAAACAGAGTATGGTATTTGTAAGTATTGTGGGACAACAGAGAAAGACAAGTTTAAATCAAGAGCCCACATTATTCCTGAATTTACTGGCAATAAAAATTGGTTTTGCTTCGATGAATGTGATGATTGCAATAATATATTTAGTGCATATGAATATAGTCTTAAGAATTTTGGAGCATTTAAAAATTCGCATTTACCAATAAAGGGTAAAAAAAGATATCCAAAATATGTTGATGGCCATCACGGTTTTACAAATCAATTTCGAGATAATAACTTATTAGTTATGAATGCAAAAAAAATGGATGACTTTTTAAAAATTGAAGAAAATAAAGTAAAGATCACATCATTAACAATGCCATTTGTTCCTTTAAATGTTTATAAATGTTTAGTTAAAATAGCGTTTTCATTAATGGAGAAAAAGGATTTTAAAAAATTCGATTCTGGTATTTCATGGTTAATGGATAAAAAAATGAAAATAGAACCAGTAATACCTCACATAATGCTTTTTAACCCAAATTTAAAACCAGTTAGAGAACCAATAGGAGTTTTATTAAAGAAAAAAAATGAAAATAACTCACCTGAATTTAGTTTTATATTTATTTGGGGGTTTTATCTTTTTCAAATATTTCCACCATTTAATATTTCAGATAAGAATTTAGATTTTTCAAATTTAAAATTACCAATCATGTCTGAATTTGTAACTAAAACAAAAGAAGGCAAATTTAATTTAGCTCATTTTAATATGAATTTACTTGAAAGAATCCAAACCTTAGAAAGCATTAGTTTCGATTTAATATAAAGTAATTCAAATGAGGTGTGCTATATATAATGCGCCCTACTGGCTTGCTAATGGATCCCGTATCCTATATGAAACAATTCCAAAAACAGTAATACTAGATCCTTAAACTGTTTCTTTTGACAAAAAGTGGTATTTTTAAATAATTATTAGGGTTGCGTGTCTCAAAATTGTAGAAAATCAATAATAAATTGCCCAGAAATATAATATATTAACGTTTAAAGCAATTTTTAAATTATATTAAATGAACTTAAAAGAACTATTAGATGTAGCTAAATCAGAATTAAAAGAAATGACAACTCTTGAGAATCCGGATTTTAGACTTGAACAAGCTGAGTTAAATGATGACGATAATAATTGGGATGTTATAGTATCTTATCTTGTTGAAAACACAAATCCGAAAGATTCACCATTATACGCAATCACAACTGCATTTAAGTATCATAGAATTTATAAAAGATTAAAAATTGATCAAAATAAAAATGTAATTGGTTTCTATATTTATGAAAAATAATGATACTAATTGATACTAACTCTTTAATCATTTTTTTAATAGGATTGATTGATCCTAAATTGATTAAAAGTCACAAACGAACATCTATTTATGAAGAACAGGATTTTAACGACTTAGTTTCCTTTATTGGTGACATCAAGAAACTTGTAGTATTACCAAACGTTTGGACTGAAGTTGACAATCTTTTAAATGATTTTAACCGTGGTCACAAAGAAAATTATATAGAAGAAATTACCAATACAATAAAATTGACATCTGAAATATATTTAACATCTGAAGTTGCTACAAAAAGTGATGGTTTTTATGATTTAGGTTTGACTGACTCTCTTCTATTAGAACATTCAAAAAATTGTGAATTATTAATAACATCTGATTCAAAATTATCTGATTATGCAATTGCAAATGGCGTTCAAGTATTTGATCTTGTGAAAAGCAGGAATGAAAGAATGAAATAAAACTTCACTCATTAGATTTGGGTTTCATCATCTACCTATTAAAGTTTAGCATCAATAAAGAACTTTTATACATACTCAATTCGGCTATTTAAACATAAAATAGTATTTTAGATACTTGTCTTTTATAAAAGTTTACAACAAAAAATGATCGACGAAATTGAAAAAAACATAAAATTTCTTAATGATGAAGTCATTTCAGATGATGATTACATTTGGAAATATCTAGATTTACATAAATTTCTTTCTTTAATCATATCTCATTCATTTCATTTAACTCGACTTGATAAATTCGAAGATAAAAGGGAAGGAATATTTCCTTTTCATTTATTATATCAAATTCATAAAAAAGAACTTGACCATCATCCAATGTTTGACAATATCCGTTCCTTTATGACTGTTGACACTTTAGGGTCTGAAATGAATAAAATACAAGATGAATTAAACAAAATACAACGCTTCAACTTTGCTAGTTGTTGGGTAATTGGAAGTAAACAAACTGAATCTGCAGCGATGTGGAATTTATACAGTGACCCAAAAAGTTTAGCAATAAGAATTAAGTACTCAGATTTTAAAAATAACATTCTTCAAAATGGTTATAAAACGACAGGTATCGAAAAGGAATTGATTTGCTCGCCTGTAAAATATTTGAATTTTCAAGATAAAAATAACATCTCAGAATATACTAATAACCTATTGGACAGTGTGTTTTTAAAAGATATTAGTTTTAAACATGAAAATGAATTTAGAATAATCGCAAGAGAAAAAGAAAGGGATATACCTGCAATTTATTACAAACCAAATATATCTAGGAGTTATATCGAAAATTTACATAATTCAACTTACAACTACCCTGGTACAAAAGTTGAATTGGAAAACTTTGAAAAATATAAATTTGAAATAGTTCATCATCCAAAATCAACAGATTGGACAAAAAAAATATATTAATGAAGTTTTAAAAAAATTTGAAATTGGTTTTGATATTTTCGATTCCAATCTTGAATTAAAATAATATCCATTGATATCTAAAACTAGTCCATAACTATGTCTATAGAAGGTGTGAGCCTGTCAGTCTTTACCAGATGAAATCGTTTGTCACTTGATATCCGCCAAAATCAATTATATTTAACTAAATCAACATTTTCACTACCTTAGCTGTAGTAGAATTGTCAAATCTAATATCTTAATTCAAACATCCATAATCATAAATCCCGTGTGCTTCCACACCTCCCAAACCAAAAAAATAACAATCCTGGAGAACAGGTTCAAAGTAACGCTCCATAAAGAATCCCTGCGTCCCTTTTTTGACAACCCGGCATTCCACCTCAACGGCTTCGCCCATCCGGATATGCTCATCATCCTGCAGGAAGAACCCTCCGTTTTAGTGCCCAGCAAGTGGGGCATAGTGCCACAAAACAAAAAAAGAGACCAGATCGAAAGCTATTACAAAGAAGCCGTCAAATTCGGTGGAGGCCTCAATGCCCAGTCAGAGAAACTGTTCAATCACTTTCTGTACAAACAAACCGCAAACACAAGACGCTGCATCATTCCCGTCACCGGGTTCTATGAACCCCACGACCACAAAGGCAAAAAATACCCCTTTTACATTTCAAGAAAAGACGAAGACATATTGGGCTTGGCAGGAATCTACACCCTCATAGAAGGCATACCCACCTTTTCAATCCTAACCAAAAAAGCATCCCCATTATTCGAAAAAATTCACAACCAAAAGAAAAGACAACCCATACTCCTGCAACAAACCAACGAACAAGAATGGCTCACAGATAACCTCAACGAACAAGATATCACAGCCATCATCAACAACACCTACCCCGAAGAAGAACTCAACCCATACACAGTAAGCAAAGACCTCTTCAGCCCAAAAATCAACAGCAACACCCCCGAAATCATCAACCGGGTAACCTATCAAGATGTAACAATTTAATTAAAGCAATTTCAAAACTCTGGAAAGACAGTAAAAAAGGGTACAACGTAAGTTTCCCTTAAAACCAATCTATTTAAAAGTAAAATCACAATGTCAGCTGACCCTTCTTAATAAGCAATGCAAAAAGATGAATCATTGTAAGCGCCCCATGTTCTTTTCTTAATTTCTTAAGCTCCTTTTCAATCATACTTACACTGTTAGGAGAAATTTCCCTTCCTTTTAAATACTGAGAAACCTCAGGATGAGTATAACCATCGGCCATTTTTTTGATGATAATTTTTTGAATCTTGTTCATGCTACTAAAATAAATATTTTTTTAATTTACGGTTTACCGTAAAATGTAAACTTTTAAAGTTTGCTATTTTGGGGGTGCTTACACATTCCAATTTTAAATATTTATTTGCAACACTTTATTATATAGGATTTTTAATGTATTGGGCTTTGGCATTAGTTACAAAATTCCCTTATTGTATCATAAGCACTATAATTTCCTAATTCTCCAGCTTTACTCAAATCTAAACAACCACCATTTTTATCGCCTAACAAATATTTAACAATACCTCTGTTATAGTATGCTGTGCTATAATTAGGTTTTAACTCAATTGCTTTATTATAATCCTGTATTGCCCCTCGATAGTCTTCTAACAAATATTTAGCAATACCTCTGTTATAGTATGCTTCAGTTAGATTAGGATTTAACTCAATTGCTTTGTTATAATCTTGTAATCCTCCTCGATGGTCACCTAAGTTACTTTTAGCAACACCTCTGTTATAGTATGCTTTGCTATCTTTAGGATTTAACTCAATTGCTTTAGTAAAATCCTGTATTGCCCCTCGATAGTCTTCTAATAAAGCTTTAACAAAACCTCTATCATAGTATATTTCGTCATCATTCGGTTTTAACTCAATTGCTTTGTTATAATCTTGTAATGCTCCTCGATGGTCACCTAATTCTTTTTTAACAACACCTCTGTTATAGTATACTTCAGTTAGATTAGGGTTTAACTCAATCGCTTTGTTATAATCTTGTAATCCTCCTCGATGGTCACCTAAGTTACTTTTAGAAGCACCTCTATCATTGTACGCTTCAGCATAATTAGGATTTAACTCAATTGCTTTATTATAATCCTGTATTGCCCCTCGATAGTCTTCTAACAAATATTTAGCTTTACCTCTGTTATTGTAATCTTCCGCTGTTTGTGAATATCCTACTAAGCCACATAATAGGATTAAAAAAAATATGGTAAACTTTTTCATTTGTAATGTATTATTATTTATACAGAAATAGAATTTTCCAAATAGTGATAGAACACTTATTTCTTATAATATACATATTTACGTTCTGTTATATCAATTGGAATTTCATTTTCAAATCGGATACATTTAATCCAGTTCAATTGTTCATCAAACTCATATTGATAAGTATAAATATATTTACTATCTTTACTAGAATTTGGATTGTGCCTGTAATTTAAAACCACATTTCCCTTCTCGTCATATTCATTATTAAACTGCAAATACAAACTACGGTCTGAGCGGTACTGGTTAAATTCAACCATATTTCCATTTTCATCATATTTATAAGTAAATTTATTAGATAAACTTCCGTCTGGTTTGAAACCGTTTATTTCAACTTTGTTTCCATTCTCATCATATTTAATGATTTCCTTTTCAAATAAACTTCCGTCTGTGTTGTAATTGTTACTTTCAACAACATTTCCCGTCTCATTATATTTATAAGTATAGTTTCTTATTATACTGCCATCTAAATTGTACATACTCTCTTCAATCTTATTTCCCTTCTCATCATATTTATAGTCATACTTAAAAGTATACGTATAATCTAAACTACCATCTGAATTGTAAGTATTCCATTCAATCTTATTCCTATTCTCATCATATTTGTAGGTATACTTTGAAGCTAAAGTTCCGTTTGAGTAGTACCTGTTCTCTTCAATCTTATTTCCCTTCTCATCATATTTATGTTGCCTACTACTGCCAAAATCTGTTGCTTTAATTTCCCCAAAACGCTCTTCTGCTGTGAAGTTAAACATAGTGTAGGTCTGCACTTTTCCGCGTAAATTATCTCTTGTCCAATCGTTCTCTGCTTTTTCAAAAGATTCACCACAACCTATAAAAATCATTGCAGTTATTAAAACAGCACTTAAAATTACTTTTTTCATATCACTTTGATTTTACACTTTTAAAAACGTTTTTGTGGGTTCTGTAATTGGTTCGTTTCTTCCATAGTTTTAGATATTTAATCAAATGTAAAATATTTAAGATTAAAATAAATGAGGTATCCCGTAAAATAAATTCAAAAATCTATTTAAACTTTGGTTATAAATATTTTACTAATTGTGGTATCTTTGGGTAACCCCCTTAGTTACTTGTAATTAAAATGCCTCGTTTGTTCTGCGCATAGGCTCTTTTTATGCAAAAATTTAAGCCTAATAGGAGAACAGTATTGATATATACCCGCTATAGAAGTCAATGTTCTATGTTTTATATTTTAAAGTTAATGGTGCATTTAAAAACAAAGTTGAATCAAGCAAATTTAAAAAATGAAAAATATTCTTATAATTATCGCGATTGCTTTAATATTAAGCTCGTGCGAGACAAGGGAAGGAAAAATAAACAGATCTAAAGAGACCGTTATGTCCTTTGTGACAAATTTGTCTTTTGACAACTATGACTTAATGTATAAGTCATATCCATATTTCAGAGATGTTAAGACTTATTGGAAGCTGAAAGATTTCAACATTACAAGTGCTGTTTTAAATGAAGATGTTGTGACTATTGTAGGTAAATCTGAAAATATAGAGGTGTTATTTGAAGTTAAAAAAATTAATGGGATATATATAATAACAAGATCAAAAGGGCTTTCTTCAGACTTTAACTCAAACCTTTACAAATACAGTAAAAAAATTGGCTGTATTAGTCAAAACATTTATGATGTTGAAATATCAAGAATATCGAAGGAAAATGAGTTTGAATTCAATCAACTTGTTAAAACTATTAAGGATAGAATTGAGGAGAGTGTTATTATGGAAAATCACACAATAACAAAAAGTTACGGTTGGGCAAGAGGGGATATAACATTAAAAAACTATTCAAGATTTACCATACCAGGTAGTTCATACAACTTATATGTTTATTATACAGATAGAAAAGGAAACACATTGTTCACTTCTAAACAAAGTCTGAATTTCGAGTCAATTCCTTTCGGTCAAAGCAAAACAATTAGAGTTTTTGAATCTAATAGTAGTTCATTTCAAAAAGTGGGTGTTAATTTAAAAATAATAAACACAAAATTTATAGAAGATATTATAGGTGAGTATGCAGAAGGTAGAAATTGTGTTTATGCCTATAACTTATAAAGCTTGATTGTTTGTAAGGTTTCAATTATTTGATAAAGAAACAAACTTTTATTAGTTTTAAAAGAGTCAAAACTGTATTAAAGTCAAATATTATTTTCTTTAGATATATAATTATTACAAAAAACAACCTCAAAAGACAATTATGACAACTAACTATTTTAAGCTAAAAATTGTAATAGTATGTTTTCTTTCGTTTACAATGCAAAGTTGTATCACAAAACCTAAAGAAGAGATTAGTTTAGAGAAGGAAAATGACTCTATAAGCAACAATAGTGATAGTTTACAAATACAAACATCTTCTATACCCAACTGGGCATATGACCAATATGATTACTTGAAACACGAGTTAGATTCCTTAGGTTTGAGATATAAAACAATGAGGAATGAAGACTTTTATAAATCCTTTTTTACAAAAGACTGGGTAGATTTTGAAGAAGTTGAATCATCAAGATTTTACATAAACTCCAATGACACTATTCAAACAGGCAATTTAAAATTTGAAATCCTATTTGATGATAAATTAAGTTATATGGATAAATTAGGATATTATGGCGGTATCAGGGAAATGAAAATTTTTAAAAACGGTAAGCACATTCAAACAATGCACAACATTGAAGACCCCACAGCAATAGGTATTGTAGATTTTTCAGTTGGTGATTATAATTTAGACGGTCACCCTGACATCAAAATGAGATTAAATGACAATTACTTTAAATTTCTGCTGTTCAATCCCATTTCAAAAAAATTTGAACACATAGAAAGTTGGGATTATTTAAGAACCCGTCATTTCAATACTGTAAAAAAACAACTTTTGACAAACCCTGAAGGTACTGCTGTTTATGGTGAATTTTATTTGTATCAAGTAAAAGATACCACCTTAAATAAATTAAAAACCTTTTACTACCATAAAATTAATGACTCAATAGGTAGTTTCATAACAGAAGTTGCAATACATCAGTGATAATCTTCGTCTTCTTCTCATCACCCGTTAAACTCTCAAAGCTTTCTTAGTTTTTATTATTTTTTAAGTTTTTAATATTTCTTGAATAATACATCAAATTCATAAGAGCAGTTATTATTTCCGAAAACAAATAAAAAGGAAGCAAAGGTAGGGGGCTCCCTACACCAGCCGCAAAGGGTCTGTAAAGGTCAAGCCTCCGGTTTCAAAAAAAATCTCCACCCTCGTTTTGAACTTGTTTCAAAACCTCATCCTTTTAAAGTCTCATATCTAATATCTCAAATCTCACGTCTACCAAAACCGGGTAGTATTTTTTCTGAAAACCTTGACAGCCCCGCCACGCCCCTCAGTAATACGGCTTTCTTTTTTTTTGTTTTTTCTTTTGTTTCGAAAAAAATATAGGGGCGAAGCGTAGCGAGCCATAAGCATAATTAATTTTTAAATCCTGTATTATGCTTAATTTCAAAATCAAAACCCACAGACACGAGCGGTATTACAACACCCCGCATTTCTTTATCCTAAACAAAGGAAACAACGCCGGAAAACCCTCATTTGAACCTTACAGAAACGCTTTCGTCGTTCACTGCAACAACCAACGCCAACTTCAGAAAATTTTCTGGATATGTGCTATCTTACACGCAGGTAACTTTTTCAAGCTCTACCTCAAAGGCTCTGTCATTCCGTTCATTCACATCAGCGATGTCAAAAAACTGATTAAAGAATGCATCATTAAATACGATGGCCACCATTGGGAAGAACGCTTCAAAGCACTCAAAAAACTCGAAGCTGCAGAAGAGAACCTCCGTAGGCAATCAGAAAACCTCAAGAACTACAAAATCTTGATGATGAGGTCTTATGAACCACAGTTAAACTAAAAAAAGGGCAACGGCCCTGTAAAAAATCAAAAAGCCCGGACCATAAACCCGGGCTTTTCCACCAAACCAAACAACCTACTTCCCAAACCACCGGGAAATAATCCGCAGCAACACCGAAGCAATAAAACTCGCCACAGCACCAATAAAAGCCATCACAACCGTAACCAACACATCTTCCACGGGCAAATTCGGCAACACGCCAAAAACGGTACCACCCCAAAAACTCGCCTTATGAAAAAATTGTGTCTCCATACCTAAATCCCTAAAGCCGGCTCCGGAAATTCTCCGGGTTCGTTGTTATCGTCCTCGTCCTCGTCTTTCACTACCGCCTGGCTCACCACGGTCGCCACAGTACCCGCAACAGTCACATAAGTCGCAATCGTAAACAAAGCAGTAGGAATCGCCACAGGAGCAGCTAAAATAGCACCACCTGCAGCCGTAAGCGCAATCCCAATGTTTCGCAACTTCCTGAAAAACTTGGGAGTCGGTTTTCTATAGCGTTCTTGTAAATTCATAACTCAAAATTTTAATTAACAATTCAATCGTTCACCTTCCGCAAATGTCCCGGAAGTAATGTTCAAAAACAGCGGCTCCTTCTTTAACCGGCTGCGTTCGATGAGCATCAATAAGTGGTCTAACGCTTTACGCGAAAGGATTCCCGTTCCAATACCCGTTAGGTGCGTAACCGGAGCAATACACCCCCGAAGCTCCTTCAAAGCATCATTCGCCGTATGTATCAATATCCCCGAACGCCCGGGAACCCCCTGAATCACTAAATGATGTTTAAAGCGGTCTGTAAACCAAAGCTTCAGCTCATACCGCCCATCAGGAATACACGAAACATTCCGCGCATTTTCCTTCCAGGGCAATTCAATCGTAAAACAAACAAATTGACCCTGAAAGAAAAGGGCACCATTAGTGCCCCTCTCAAACTGATTTCTGTACAATTGCAATTCCATCACAAAATGAAATTGAAATTAGACTTGATCCACACCAATCACGCTAAGGGCATTGTAAGCACCATTTTTCAACGGATACATATCACCATTCACCTCCTGGTAAAAGTTCACCCCAAGCACCTGCAACAACGGCAGGGTAGAGTTGGCAGTCACCGTAGAGATGAGGTTGATCAACGCCGTAGCCTGAGCATCCCAGGGCATAATAGCAGTCTCCTGACTGTCAGAAACAAACTCGTTGTTCTCAAAGTCAAGCTCAGCCAAACCACTCACAATTTTAAAATGAGTAGTCCCTGCAGGAGCATCAATACTCGCATTCGGAGTAAACACAGGAATCTCCACATCCAGTGTTCCCGCCACACGGTCAAGTGTGGGAGTAAAAGGAGCAAAAAGCACCGTTCCCAACTTCCCGTTGAGGTTAAACTCAAAACCATTGATCAATGACATATCGCCATCAGGAATAGTTCTCAATCCACGCTCGTTGGTTGGATCCGTTTTAATCACTCTCACAAGTGATTGTGTCAATCTGCTGGTCACTCGCTTGTCCTTCGCATTCTGCAAAAGCAACCGAATGGCCTTTCTCACCAATTTACCACCCGCTCCCGCACGCCCAAATTCAGCACCGTTCTCACGGGTTCTTTGAAACGCAGGATCGTTGTTAATTCGGTTTTTGTCAACACCACCCTTCTCACGAACCAAATGTCCGTCGGTAGTCTTGTAAAAGGTAATACCACCAATGGTACCCTTCAATCTGATAATTCCGGTCTGTCTTGCCATAACTATTCGATTTTTGATTAATAAAAACCAAAACTAATAGCACACACCACCACCCAAAGAACCCCACTTCCAACATCAACCACCTTTTCCGAAACAGACCATTTTAACCGCAAAAACCAAATCAAACCAAATTCCACCAAATACTATTTAGGTAAGAAAAAAAACCTACAAAACACACCCCATAACATTGACATAGAACCTTATAAGCCCTATATTTGAAGCATGGTAGAAGCTATGATGAAGCATAGATAAAGTATGAGAACTGCGAAAAGAATATGTATTTACCCAAAAGATATACAGCGTATCACCGGCAAGAGTGAAAGACACGCCAGGAACCTCCTATCCAAAATCAGAGAATACCTAAACAAAAAACCCCACCAATTCATCACCACAAATGAATTCGCAGAATACTACGGCCTCAATCAAAACCAAGTAGAAGAATATATAATTGATTAAAGTTCAATTCATATCATTTTGATAGTATTCATCAATTTTGTATATTTATACTTATTGAAATGATTGTCAAACTAAACCAAAATGTATTGAAATAAACGTGAGCTATTCGTGAGTCGCTAATTTTTAACAGTCATAAACACCTGTAAAACAGCATATTATGACAAAAGTTCGAATCCAGTATGACCCACATTAAGCAGAAAACCTATGCAATAGCATAGGTTTTTTATTTTTCCGTAAAACTAAAACGTTAGTTTCAAGTTTGGAGGAAGTGAAAAAATGATGCACGCTAGTGCATAGGTTTTCTATTTACATGAGGGGGTTAAGTATGGATCAACGAAGTTAATCCATCAGTTTCAAGTTTAAATTAACCTGATTTGTCCAAATATTTTTTGAACAAAAAATCAAATAGAATCTAAAACTCTTTCTAATACCATACCTCTTGAACCTTTAATCAAGATGTGGAAATCTTCAAAGTGGGCTATCTCCAGAAATACCTTTAAATCTTCAAAAGTTTCAAACTTTTTGGCTTTCTCTGTTTTGGTTTTAATAAAGTTTTTCCCCACCAGAAGTACATAATCGATATTTAGCAATTCTGTAAACTCAGCGATGTTTTGATGTTCTGTTTTAGCATCTTCTCCCAGTTCAAACATGTCGCCCAGAATAGCGACTTTATTTTTTGCATCAATCAGGTTAAAATTGTCAAGTGCTGCGTGCATACTTGTAGGGTTGGCATTGTATGCATCCATAAGAATGGTGTTGCTGCCGAGCTTAATAATTTGAGAACGGTTATTGCCCGGGGTGTAGCTTTCAATTCCTGTTTTAATGTCTTCAGGTGATACTTCAAAGTATGTTCCGATTGCGATAGCCGCTGCAAGATTTGAAAAATTGTATCTGCCAATTATATTTGTGTTGATTTCAAGGTTGTTGTACTTCAGGTTTAAAAAAGTATTTGCTTCTACAAGATCAACTTCCACCTGACTTCCGGAGTTTTTATTCCCGAAAGTAAAAGTGTTTATTCCTTTGGCTTTTTCAACTTGAATATTGTCATCAGCATTGACAAAAACTGTTTTGTCATTTTTTCTTAGATATTCATAAAGTTCTGTCTTTGCTTTAACAACCCCTTCAAGGCTACCAAAGCCCTCCAGATGTGCTTTTCCAAAGTTGGTAATATAGCCAAAATCCGGTTGTGCAATTTCGCATAAAGCGGCAATTTCACCATGATGATTGGCTCCCATTTCAACAATTCCAATTTCTGTGTTTTTGTTCATTGAAAGCAATGTGAGTGGTACACCAATGTGATTGTTGAGATTGCCTTGCGTAGCTATTGCTTTGTATTTTTGTTTTATTACAGCACAAATCAATTCTTTTGAAGTGGTTTTGCCATTGCTACCTGTTAATGCTATGATTGGGATGTTAAGGTATTTTCTATGAAATTTTGCCAGATCCTGTAATGTTTTCAAAACATTTTCCACCAAAATTGTTTTGTTATTTGGTTTGTGATAGTCTTTGTCATCAATTATTGCAAATGAAGCACCCAGCTCAATGGCTTTTTCTGCAAATAGGTTTCCGTTGAAGTTTTCTCCGGCAAGGGCAAAAAAAATAGTTCCTTTGGTTATTTTACGGGTGTCTGTATTTGCACCTGTTGATGCTAAAAACAGTTTGTGGAGTTGAGCTGTGTTCATAGAATTAAAGTTATAAAAAAAGCCCCGAAAATCAGGGCTTTTAAATAGGAATATTTTATGAATATTTAATTTCTAGCACGCTTGCCTTTTTTAGACTTTGAGCCAACACGAGACATAGCATTTCTAAATCCGATATAATCGGTAGCCATATCTTGTGGGAAGTAACGTCTTTGAGCAGGGTCTAACCAGTAGTTTCTGTCTCTCCAAGAACCTCCTTTATAAACTCTTACTTCATCATTAATTAGGGTGCTTCTGGTGTTATCTTGGTCATATTGTCTATCAAGACCTTCTTCGCCTGCCGCCACTTGATGTCTGGGTGAGTTGTACATTAGTTTGGTTGAAGAAGATTCTTCGTCCAAATCGTCAGTAAATGACTGAAAGTTTCTTGTTGAACGTCTGTCACCATCCCTGAAGTTTCTGTTATCACTGTCTGAAAATTGAGTTCTTAAATAAGTTTCATCTTCATCAACAGGTACCTGCAGAATTTCGCCGGGTAGATTTCTTGCAATAATTTGACCATTGCTTAGGGTGTCATAAACTATTGTTTCAGAAGTAATTAAAACTACTTTTCCATCTTCACCAATTGCATTTTTTGTGTAAATATTTCCTCTGAAGTAGTTGAAGTCATTAAATTCATTGTCAATTATGGGTCTGTAAACATCAGCTACCCATTCTGCAACATTTCCTGCCATATCATACAAGCCAAAATCATTTGGCTGATATGATTTTACAGGAGCTGTAATATCTGCTCCATCATCACTCCACCCGGCAATCCCGCCATAATCTCCACGACCTTGTTTGAAATTAGCCATTTGATCACCACGATTTCTTCTTTTTCCGGATCTGGTGTATTGACCATCCCAAGGATATTTCTTCTTGCCTCGGTAAACATTGTAGCTCCTTAAACTTCCTAGACCCAAGGCAGCATATTCCCATTCAGCTTCAGTGGGCAAGCGATAATCAGGAAGTAACAAACCGTCTTTAAGCTGAACAAATAGATTTGTGCTGTCTCTTTGCAGCATTCTTTCTGAAGTTCTACCCCCTTGAGTTATTTCTGTGTTCCCACCATAAGTATCAGTTGGGGAAGTTAAATAGGTTTGTGTATTGAAAGTTGTTGACGAGTTAACATCAGTTAATCTGGCTCCACGTTTGGTGAAACCTTCTTTTTCAAGGATAAGTTCGTTAACACGGTCTGTTCTCCACTTAGAAAACTCAACTGCTTGAATCCAACTCACCCCAACAACAGGGTAGTCTGCATAAGCAGGGTGTCTAAGGTAATTGTTGGTCATGGTTTCATTAAAACCAAGACGGTTTCTCCAAACCAAAGTATCTGGTAAGGCTCCGTTATAAATAAGCCTGTAATTCTCATTTTCAGGAGGAAAAACTTTTTTAGTCCAATCAAGATACTCTAGATACATCAAGTTTGTTACCTCTGTCTCATCCATGTAAAATGACTGAATATGTTGCTGTGTTGGAGTGTTGTTCCAATCGCGCATAGGGTCATCCTGAACCTTACCCATGGTGAACGTGCCACCTTCAATAAAAACAAGTCCCGGACCTGTTTCTTGCTCTCTGGCTTTTGGGTTGTATTGAAAACCACCATCTTTATCATTGAGACTCCAACCGGTAGCTCTGGAACTATTTTTATAATCTCTGGATTTGTTACAACTGAATAATATAGTGCTGAAAGCGGCCACTATTACTAAGTTTATTACTGTTGTTCTTCTCATATTCATGGTTTCATTTAAGAAAAAATTGGGTTCGCAATATAGTAATTAACGATAAATTTCCAATAATATTTTAAAATTTAAAATTGTGGTATTTATTTGACATTTGTTAGAGAGTATAAACGTAATTTTATTAAAATAGTATTCATAGAAATAATTTTTGATTTTTTAAGTTTGAACTTTAAATACTAACTACTTTTTAAAGACGTTAAGTTTGTTGATGAAAAACGCAATTCTATTCCTTTCATTGCTTTCAGTATTTCAATTGTACTCACAGTCAAGGCAAATTGTTATTGATTGGGGAGAGCCGGCATCCTTTCAAAAGGGGCAATTCTATAATGTTGAAAACACCACAAAATATGATGCCAATTTAAATTTATATAGCGATGTTTGGGTAGATAATGGATTTGCAGTTCCAAATTCTTTGGTGGTTTCAAACATAGTGTATGAAACGATTTCAATCAATACTCTAACAGAACTTGATGTACAGAAACTCCCCAATAAGATTGATTATAAGATTGTCTCAAACTATGGCAGGGATAAAATATACACCATTTTTTCAATTACTCCCATAATAAATCAAAGCGGTGTTTACAGAAGAGTAGTTTCTTTTAATTTAGACTATTCAAGAACGCAAACCCAGCAAGTTCAAAGCAAAAATTTTGGAATTTCTAATTCATTATTAGCTTCAGGGCAATGGTTCAGGTTCAAAATTGAAAAAACTGGAATTCATAGAATAGACAGAAATTTTTTAAACAGCCTGGGTATGGATGTCAATTCAATAGACCCCAGGAGAATTAAAATTTATGGCAATGGTGGAAATATGCTTCCATTGAGAAATAATTTGAATACTGATTATGATTTGGTTGAAAATTCAATTCTAGTTGTGGGTGAAGAAAATGGCTCTTTTGACCAAGGGGATTATATTCTTTTTTATGCTGAAGTGAATCAATACAATCAAGAAAGTAATACACATATCAATGTTTATGACGATAATGCCTATTATTTTATAACCGCAGAAGGGGCAAACGGTAAAAGAGTGGCTCCATATGTTGAACCCTCAGGAAACGCAACTACTAACATAACCATGTTCAATGATTATCAGTTTTTTGAAAAAGATGAAGTAAATCCCACATTGGTTGGCAGAAGGTGGTTTAGCAATCGTTTTGATATTAACAATGAACAAAGTTTTGAGTTTAACTTTCCCAATATAGTTTCCGGGTCACCTATGGAAGTCAATGTGTTTTGTATTGCAACTGCTGAGGTCATCACAACTATGTCTATTGAAGTAAACGGTCAAAATCAGAATACCCTCCAATTTGGCACAATAAACACTACCACATTGGCATCAAGCAGAAGCTATTCGGGTGTTGTAAATGCATCAAGTGAGACAGTAAATGTAACCTTAAAATATAATAATTCCGGAAACCCTCAGAGCAATGCTTTTTTAGATTATATAAGCGTAAACGCACTTAGACAATTGACAGGAGGAAACACCCAGTTGAACTTTAGATATGATGAAGCGGCTATTTTAAGTGGAATAGGTGAATATCAATTTTCCAATGCAGGGCAATACTCACAGATATGGGATGTAACACACACCGGTTCGATTACATCAATTCCTAATGAAAACAATGCTCAGAACATTAATTTTAAAGCTCAGTTAGGTGAGATAAGAAAATATGTTGCTGTTCACAACAGTGATTTTTATTCCCCAATTAGAGTAACTCCTTCAACAGTTCCCAATCAAAACCTTAAGGGAACAATTTTTAGGGATGAACAAGGCAATTTTCAGGATGTTGATTATTTGATAGTCACACCTCCAATGTTGTTGCAGCCTGCATTGAGATTGGCAAACCATCATAAAAACAGAAATGGGTTAAGGGTCAAAGTAGTGACAACCGACAAAATTTACAATGAATTCAGTCATGGAAAACAGGATATTGCGGCCATAAGAAATTTTGTAAAATACATTTATGACAATGCTTCATCGCCGGATAACAGAATTAAATATTTGAATTTGTTTGGGGATACATCAGTTGATGTCAAAAACCGACTTCAAGGCAATAATAATATGGTTCCTACCTATCATGTTGTTGATGTTGGGGCCATATCAGCGTCAAACACTTATATGTCTGATGATTTCTTTGGAATGATGGACCCTAATGAAGGAACGATGGCTTCTTCAGATAGACTGGATATAGCTGTAGGTAGGATGGTGGTTGACAATGTCTCTTTGGCCAACGATATGGTCAATAAAGTAATTGCTTATGAATCAACGGCATCTTATGGAAACTGGCGCAACAACTTTGTTCTAGTGTCAGACGATGCAGATACTTCATCTGATGCACAGTTACAGTTCAGGCTTGATTCTCTTGGGAATGCAATTTCTTTCCACAAACCATTTGTTAATGTCATAAAAATCCACAGTGATGCCTTTCAACAAGAAACCTCCTCAGGTGGTAATAGATACCCAAAAGTAAATGAAGCTATTGAAAACACTATTGATGTTGGAACTCTTGTGCTAAACTATTTTGGACATGGTGGTGAAGACGGCCTAGCCAGTGAGCGAATCGTCACTAAAGAAAGTGTACAGAATTTGAGAAACCGAAACCGTTATCCAATTGTGGTTACAGTGACCTGTGAATTTTCAAGGTTTGATAACCCGCTTAGGCCAACTGGAGGTGAGTACACCTATTGGAACAAAGAGGGAGGTGCTATTGCGCTTATTTCAACAACAAGGCAGATTGGAGTACAATTGGGAACAGATTTCAACCAAAAACTCGGTGAGCATCTTTATGCATATTTTACAGATGTTTTTGTTCCACCTGCAGAAGCTTTAAGGAGAGCAAAAAATGAAATAGGAAGCGGAAACCGTAGAGTGATTTTTTACATAGGCGACCCGGCTATGCACCTTGCATTTCCTAAAAAGGAAGTCAGGTTAACCACAGTTAATGGAATGCCTTTGGGTCCGACAAATGATACTCTCAAGGCTTTGAGTAGAATTAGATTAGGAGGTGAAGTCGTAGATCAAAATGGAAATTTAGCATCAAATTACAATGGAATACTTGAAGCCAAAGTTTTTGATAAAAGACTTCAACGTCAAACCCTGGGCAATGACGGAACAACTGATTCAGATGGCAATTTGATCATAATGCAATTTTCAACTTTGGGTGAAGGAATATTCAACGGTCAGGCTTCAATTACAAACGGCCAGTTTGAATTTGAATTTGTTGTGCCGCGCGATATTGCCATTCCGGTGGGAGAGGGCAGGGTAAGCCTTTATGCAAAAAGAACTGGAGCATTTGAAGACCAGGCAGGAGCAAATGAAACTATACTCGTTGGTGGAATTAATGAAAATGCTCCGGAAGATAACATTGGACCACAAATCAGGCTTTTCATGAATGATGAAAGTTTTGTGAGTGGCGGGGTTACAAACAATTCTCCCATACTTATTGCTAAACTTGAAGATGAAAGTGGAATTAATACAGCCAGTGGAATTGGTCACGACATCACTGCCATTCTCAACGGCGATGAAACCAATCCATACATTCTAAACAATTACTATCAGGCAGAAGTCGATGATTTTACAAAAGGTTCATTGAGCTACAGATTAAGAGACCTTGAGGAAGGGCTTCATACACTCACCCTAAAGGCCTGGGATGTGTATAACAATTCTTCCACTGCCGAAATTCAATTTGTGGTTGCAGGAAGTAACGATTTAAAAATTGAAAGGGTTTTAAACTATCCAAACCCTTTTGTGAGTTATACAGAGTTTTGGTTCAACCACAACCGTCCCTTTGAGCCTCTTGAAGTTCAAGTGCAGGTGTTTACCGTTACCGGAAAAGTTGTGTGGACAAGAAATCAAGTAGTAAATACAGACGGCTTTCTGTCAAGAGAAATCACCTGGGATGGCAGGGACGATTTTGGTGACCGTATTGGAAAAGGTGTCTATGTATATAAGTTAACAGTAAGATCTACGTTAACCAATAAGAAAGTTGAAAAATTTGAAAAACTGGTTATCCTATAAAAATTAAATATATATTTGTCCAAAATTTGAATTTATGAAGAGAATACTTATACCTATACTGCTGTGCTTGGTAGTATTAAATGTAAATGCACAAGATGAACCAAGAAGAGTAATCACAACCGCAGTTCCATTTGTTCTTATCGCAGCTGATTCACGAGCAGCAAGTATGGGTGATATGGGTGTTGCCACCTCAGTCGATGGTTTTTCACAACAGTGGAATCCTGCTAAATATGCTTTTTCCACATATAAACAGGGAATTGGTGTTACTTATACACCCTACTTAAGTTCACTGGTTAATGATATATTTCTAGGGAATGTTACATACTTCAATAGATTAAATGAAAGAAGTGCCGTCGCTGCAAGTTTCAGGTATTTTAGTTTGGGTGAAATTGAAGCAAGAGAAACCCCGGACGATTTGGGACTACTTTTGAAACCAAACGAACTCACTTTTGATGTGTCATATTCTCTTAGATTAAGTGAGCGATTTTCTATGGGTGTTGCCGGTCGCTATTTGCGTTCAGACTTGAAACTTCAGGTAGCCGATGAGGACGCAACTGCAGGAAGCTCATTTGCAGTAGATATAGCAGGATATTATCAAAGTGAGGAAATTCGTTTTAACGAGTTTGACGGAAGATGGAGAATGGGATTCAACATCTCCAATTTAGGCCCAAAAATAAAATATGATGAAGTTGGACAGGAAAACTTCCTTCCAACCAAATTAGCAATAGGCGGTGGCTTTGACTTTATTTTAGACGCCTTTAATAGAGTTGGAGTAACAGCAGAGGTTAATAAACTTCTTGTGCCGACACCTCCTGTTAGAGATGAAGATGGAAATGTGATTAGAGGTAAAGATGACGACGTTTCTTTTTTAACCGGTGTTTTTCAGTCTTTTGGCGATGCACCTGATGGTTTCAGTGAAGAGCTGAAAGAATTTACCTGGGCACTTGGTGTAGAGTATGCATATCAAGACTCATTCTTTTTAAGAACAGGCTATTTCAATGAAAGTGAAGAAAAGGGCTCAAGAAAATTCCTTGCCCTTGGTGCAGGTTTTAAATACACCTCTATCAACATAGATGTCTCCTATCTGTTTTCAACATCAAATGTGAGAAGTCCACTTGAAGGAACACTCCGTTTTGGTTTGACATTTAACTTTGGTGACAAAGACCATTATGTGGAATATTAAAAAAATATAACTCAAAAAAAATCCCGATTGCATCTGCAACTCGGGATTTTTTTTCCTTATTAAGTTCTGACTCAAAAACAATGAAAAAACTTGATTTTCATACTCAGATAACGATTTTCGATTCAAAAGAGGAACTGCCTGAAGCAATACTTTCATTGATGAAAGAGGCTGAAGCCGCAAGGGAAAAAGCCTATGCGCCTTACTCAAATTTCAGGGTTGGGGCAGCCATCTTGCTTGACAATGGAAAAATAATTACCGGCAACAATCAGGAAAATGCCGCTTATCCCTCAGGATTGTGTGCAGAGCGGGTGGCAATATACTTTGCTGGCGCACAATTTCCACAAGCCAAAATGCTTCAACTGGTAGTTACGGCACGTTCAGAAAAACAAGTGTTGAAAACACCCATTCCTCCCTGCGGCTCTTGTCGCCAGGCTATTGCCGAGTATGAAATCAAACAAAATCAACCCATAGGGATTTACTTTATGGGTGAAACCGGACAAGTTTATAAAACCGATTCGATCAAAGATTTACTTCCCTTACTTTTTGACAGCAGTAGTTTAAAATAAAATAACTAATCAAGGTTCTTAAACTTCTTCTCAGTTGAGGAGTTTTTCTGTCACTTTTAAGACATTCTGCTTTTTTTATTACTTATGAATGTAGTATTTTTGCTCTCTGTGTTTTGAGACGAAAAGAATAAAGGATTTATCTTAGAAATTTACAATGAAAAAAATCACCAAGAAAACTTACCTAAACTGGTATGAAGAAATGCTCTTCTGGCGAAAGTTTGAAGACAAATTAGCCCAGGTTTATATTCAACAAAAGGTGAGAGGATTCCTCCACTTATACAACGGTCAGGAAGCCATACTTGCTGGAGCACTTCACGTGATGGACCTTTCCAAAGACAAGATGATTACTGCATACCGCAACCACGTCCAGCCCATTGGTATGGGTGTTGACCCAAAACGTGTGATGGCTGAACTTTATGGAAAAGGCACAGGCACTTCACAAGGTCTTGGAGGTTCTATGCACATTTTCTCAAAGGAACACCGTTTTTATGGCGGTCACGGTATTGTTGGTGGTCAAATACCATTGGGAGCCGGTCTTGCCTTTGCCGATAAATATTTCGAAAGAGATGCAGTAACCCTAACATTCCTCGGTGATGGTGCAGCCCGTCAGGGTTCGCTTCATGAAACTTTTAACATGGCAATGCTCTGGAAACTTCCTGTAGTTTTTTGTGTTGAAAATAATGGTTATGCTATGGGAACATCTGTTGCCAGAACCGCAAACCATCTTGAAATCTGGAAACTTGGTTTGGGTTATGATATGCCCAGCGGTCCGGTAGACGGGATGAACCCGGTGAAAGTAGCCGAAGCCATGGATGAAGCCATAAAAAGAGCCAGAAGTGGAGGTGGGCCAACGTTCCTTGACATTAGAACTTACAGATATCGTGGGCACTCTATGAGTGATGCTCAATTATACAGAACCAAAGAAGAGGTGGAAGAATATATGAAAATTGACCCCATCACTCAGGTTTTAGACATCATCAAAGAAAAGAAATACGCCACCGATAAAGAAATAAAAGCAATCGATCAACGCGTGAAAGACCGTGTTGCTGAATGCGAAAAATTTGCAGATGAGTCACCATACCCTGAAAAGAACGTGATGTTTGACACTGTATATGCTCAAGAAGACTATCCATTTTTAGCACATAAACCTGAATAACTATGGCAGAAGTAATCAATATGCCGCGACTCAGCGACACCATGGAAGAAGGTGTGGTTGCAAAATGGCTCAAAAAAGTGGGAGACAAAGTTTCAGAAGGCGACATTTTAGCCGAAATTGAAACCGA
>ERZ869909.238-NODE-238-length-81369-cov-4.773975_pt1 | contig 81369 bp, 53 predicted proteins | sample MGYA00520892_ERZ869909 | MGnify/ENA primary metagenome ERZ869909 (study PRJEB32215, sample SAMEA104723947) | bioreactor metagenome | biome: bioreactor; feature: anaerobic bioreactor; material: water | place: China | collected 2015-03-12 ...
GTCACGCCGTTCACGGTGATCAGATCACCCACCGGGACCCGCGGCTCGTCGTCAACGTCGCGCGCCAAAGGCTGGAGCTCGAAGCGATACTCGTTGTCACCGGTGGAGGTGATGGTCGTCTCGAACATGATGCCGGCCCGGGCGAGGATGCCGGTCTCAACGCCGAACATGTACCGGCCGGAGATGTCCTCGATGACCGTGTCGCACAGCTCGCTGGGCGGCCGCAGGAAGCCCTCGCGGATGTCCGCGAACTCGTCGAGGCGGGCCTCGGGATCCGGCGATTCGCAGCCGAGCGTCGAGATGATGGCAGCAGCGCTACCGGCGAGCAGACAGAAACGGGTCAGCGTCATGGTGTGGATCCCCCTGAGGTCACGTCATGCACGTGATGGCAGCTTCGTGGCGCCGCGTGTTGCGCGGCCGCACGTCAGTCATGGGGAGCCAGTCTGCTGAACGGCCCGGTTCACGTCAAGCCGGACGCACTTCCGCCGCCACTCGACCGCCACGCACGCCCCCGCCCGACGTCGCGAAATCGCGACCCGCTTGGCAACCGCCGCGAACCGGCGTACAACCGCGGGTCAACACGCCCGTGTGTCAACACCGCCTCCCGTACGGTGAGGCCATGGTTGAGCCAGGGACCGTTGGGGGACCCTCAAGCCAATCGCCCAAGGAGCGCTCATGTACCGTTCGAGCCTTTGTCGTCGTGCCCTCGTCGCCGCAACCGCGGCCGGCGTCGTCGCCTCCCTCGCAGGGTCCGCCCTCGCCGGCGGCTTCTCCTCCGCGCGCTTTGGCGGCGCCTGGAACACGCCCACGCACGTCAACGCGGCGTCGATCTTCTACAACCCCGGGGCCATGGGCCAGATCCGCGGCAACGAGGTCATGCTCGACGTCTCCCTCGTCTACCGCTCCGCCAGCTACCTGCGGCCCGAGTCTGCGACCTCCGGCCAGATGGACGGCAACGAGATGGCGGCGAACACGGGCGAGGCGACGCTGAGCAACTTCATCTACTCCCCGATGGCCGGCTTCGCCACGGACCTGGGCGGCTCCCGCGTCGTCCTGGGCGGCGCCTTCTACGTGCCCTTCGGCGGTCAGGCCGTCTGGAGCCGGACCGACGCTCCGGACGATATCCCGTGGGCGGCTGACGGCCCCCAGCGCTGGTTCACCATCGACGGCACCATCCGCACGATGGCCTTCTCGCTTGGCGCCGCCGTGCGCACCGAGGACAACCGGTTCAGCTTCGGTCTCGCCACGAACCTGCTCCTGAGCTCGATGAGCACCGTTCGCGCCCGGAACTCCAACGGCGACGACGACGTGCTCTCCGCGCCCGGCATCATCCAGGAAGGCCGCTCCTGGCTCGACGTCTCCTCGACCGACATCAGCATCGGCCTGGGCGCCTACTACGAGGCCATCCCCAACCGCCTCTACCTGGGCGCCTCCTGGCAATCCGCGCCCAACATCACCGGCTACCAGAACCTCGAAGGCGACCTGATCAACGAGCTGGGCTCCGACCCGCGCCAGGTCCAGGACGTCATCGTCCGCCAGCGCATGCCCCACACGATCCGCTGGGGCCTCGCCTACCGCTTCAACGACGAGGACGAGGACGGCAACGTCGTCCGCCAGCGCGCCGAGGTCCGCCTCTCCGGCGACATCGCCACCTGGAACAACATGGCCAGCCAGTGCATCGTCGAGCGCTCCCAGCTCGTCGACGGCGCCACCGCCCGCGACGCCTGCCCCGTCGCCGCTGACGGCACCGTGCCCCCCGGCAGCGAGACCGGCATCAACATCGTCCAGAACCTCGTCCGTGACTGGCGCGTCGGCTACTCCTTCCGACTGGGCGGCTCCTACTTCTTCAGCGACCGCTTCGAGCTCGCCGGCTCCCTCGCCTACGACTCGAACGTCATCCCCGACCGGACGCTCGACCCCGCCCTCATGGACATGAACAAGATCCTGATCGAGCTCGGCGCCCGCTACCGCGCCACCGACTGGCTCGCCCTCAACTTCACGTTCAACGACATCGTCTACCTCGCGCGTGACACCACCGGGAACCCGTCGCACACGACCTACCCGGCACCCAACACCCAGCCCAGCGCGGCCGGCGAGTACCGCCAGCACATCGCCCTGCTCAACCTGAACTTCCAGTTCCTGTTCTGAGCTTCGGGCGCCCCTGGCGCACCCCCTTGACAAAGGGCGCCCCTCCGGGGGTGCCCTTTGTCGTTCCCACGACACCGCCCAGCTACAACACCGCCCAGCCACGAGCCCCCATGAACGCCGACACCTACGAACAGTCCGGGGTGCTCTACCTGGGCGCCGAGCTCGACCCCGAACCGAACGACACGGCCGACCCGGTCCCAACGGAGCCCGCCCGGGTCGAACCGGTGGCGCCGCCGGCGGACGCGACAGCCCGCCCGCCCCACCGCACACCGCTGCTCTACGACAGCCGCGACCTGACCACCCACGCCGTCTGCGTCGGCATGACCGGCAGCGGCAAGACCGGCCTGGGCATCGTCCTGCTCGAGGAGTGCGCCATCGACGGCGTACCCGCCATCATCATCGACCCCAAGGGCGACATGGGGAACCTGCTCCTGGGGTTCCCCGACCTCACCGCCGCTGACTTCCAGCCCTGGACCTCACCCGACGACGCCCGACGCCGCGGGCAGACGCTCGCGGACACCGCCGCCGCAAACGCCAGCCGCTGGCGTGATGGCCTGCTGCGCTGGGGCCAGGACGGCGAGCGCATCCGCCGCATGCACGACGCCACGCGCGTCGAGCTCTACACCCCCGGCCTCGCCGGCGGTCGCCCCATCGCCCTGCTCCGCGCCATGCACGCCCCCGGCCCGGGCGTGCTCGACGACCCGGACCTGCTCCTCGAGCTGATCAGCTCCACCGCCACCAGCCTGCTCGCCCTGATGGGCCTGAGCTCCGCTGACCCACGCTCCCGCGAGCACACCCTGATCAGCGCGCTCATCGAGCACGCCTGGACCCGGGGCCAGGACGTCGACCTGCCCTGGCTCGTCAGCGCCATCCAGCGCCCCCCGTTCGACCGCCTGGGCGTCCTCGACCTCGAGCAGTTCTTCGCCGAGCGCGACCGCACCCAGCTCGCCCGCCAGCTCAACACCGTGCTCGCCGCGCCGGGCTTCCGCGCCTGGCTCGAGGGCGAGCCGCTCGACATCGACGCCCTGCTCTACACGCCGGACGGCCGCCCGCGCCACAGCGTCCTGACGATCAGCCACCTGAGCGACGACGAGCGCATGGTCTTCGTCACCATGCTGCTGGGCGAGCTCATCGCCTGGATGCGCCGCCAGCGCGGCACCAGCAGCCTGCGCGCGCTGCTCTACATGGACGAGGTCTTCGGCTTCCTCCCACCCGTCGCCGAGCCCCCATCCAAGCGTCCGCTGATGACGCTGCTCAAGCAGGCCCGGGCGTTCGGGCTGGGCGTGATGCTCGCGACCCAGAACCCGGCAGACATCGACTACAAGGCCCTCGCCAACACCGGCACCTGGATCGTGGGCCGCCTGCAGACCGAGCGCGACAAGCAGCGCCTGCTCTCCGGCATGGAGGCCGCGATGGACGCCGGCCACCTCGCCCGCGACCGCGCGACCCTCGACCGCTGGATCACCTCCCTCGCGCCGCGCCAGTTCGTGCTCCACAACGTGCACCGCGGCCACCCCCAGCGCTTCGAGGCGCGCTGGGCGCTGTCCTGGCTCCCGGGACCGCTCGACCGCGACCAGGTCATCCGGCTGGCGCGCCGGGGCCTCGAAGCCACGACCGGCCAGCGCGCCCAGCCAGACGAGTCGTCACCGGCGACGCAGACCACACCGGCCGCCACGCCCGCCGTGCCCCCTCCCGGGATCGTCGACGCCGCGCGAGATCACGCCCTGGCGACAGCGCCCGCGCTCACCGCGACAACGCGACAGAGCGACACGCCGCGACTCGAGACCGGTGCCCGGCTCGCTGGCGCGCTCGGGATCCCCGTCGACGCCCACCCGCCGGTCCTGCCGGCTGGCGCCAACGCGGCGTTCGTTCCGGTGGTGGGTGACGCCCTCGACGGCGAGGCGCTGCTCTACCGCCCGATGCTCCTGGGCTGCGCCGACGTCGCCGTGCACCGCCAGAGGCCGCCGGTGCAGTGGCGCGAGCGCATCCAGCGGGTCGCGGCGCTGGAGGAGGGACCGGTCGGCGTGGACTGGGAGCACGCCCACCACGCGCCGTTCGACGAGCGGGCGCTCGAGCGTGGCGGGCAGGCGGGCGGGTGGTTCCTGCGGCCACCGGCGTCCGTGGTCGAGGAGCGAGCGGTGCGCGGGTGGCAGCGCCGGTTCGAGGCGGAGGTCGTCCGGGCGTGGCGGCTGCGGCTGCTCACGGCTGGTGGACTCACGAGCGAGCCTGGCGAGCGGCCGGAGGTGTTCGCGCAGCGCGTCGCCATCGCCGCGCGGGAGGAGCGGGACGCAGCCGTCGGGGCGCTGCACGCGCGCTTCGAGACGCGACGCAACGCGCTGCTGACGCGCATCGAGCGGGCGCACGGGACGGCGCGCACGCGGGCGAGCCAGGCGACGACCAGCGAGGCGAGCACGTGGCTCGCCGCCGGCACCCTGCTGCTGGGCGGCAGGACGAGCGGGCGGGCGGCCAGCGCGGCGGCGACGCGGGCGATGCGGCAGCACACCCGGGCCGGCGCGGCGCGACAGGGCGCGGAGGTGGCACGGAGCGACGCGGCGCGTCTTGAGCAGGAGCTCGCGCAGCTGGAGCGAGACCACGGCGCGGCGCTGGGCTCGCTGGAGGCGGCGTACCGGCAGGCACGCGGGGAGCCGGAGGTCATCGAGCTGGCGGCGCAGGCGCGCGACAGCCTCGTGCGGTACGTGGGGCTGGTGTGGGTGCCGTACTTCGTGGCGCTGGAGACCGGTCAGCGGCGGCGTGCGTTCAGGGCGTGAGGTGGGCCGCGCGCGGCAGGTGAGCGGGATGACCGGCGCACGGCAGGTGAGCGGGATGACCGGCGCGCGGCAGGTGGCTCAGGCGGAGCGGCGTGCGTTTTCCGATGAATGGGGTGGTGGCCCGTTCGTCTGAGCCCGCACGAACCGATACCGACGCGGCGACGCCGCCCGAGCCCGTGAGAGCTGCCATGAAGACCACCACACTGCGCACCCTGCTCCTTGCCCTTGTTGCCATCGGCGCCACCGCGAGCGTGAGCGGCTGTGTGGTGCGGACCGCGTCGCCGTCGGTGGCGTACGTCGAGGTCGTGGAGGCTCCGCCGGCGCGCGTCTACCACAGCGGTCGGTACCTCTACTACCGGTCGGACGGCTACTACTACTACCAGCGCGGCAGCTGGTACCCGGCGGCTGCGGTGCCGGTGCACGTCTCCCACTACCACCGCCCGGTGCACGTGGTGGCCGCCCGCCCGACGCACGTGGCGACGACGGCCCGCCCGGTGCACGTGACGAGCCAGCCTCGGACGACGTACGTGCAGTCGACGCGCTCGGCTCCGGCGCGGACCACGTACACGAGCGCCGGCACGCGGCCGGCGACGGCGACGGCGCCGGTTCGCTCGACGGCCCAGCCGGCCCAGACCCGGCAGACCGCCCAGGCCCGTCCGACCACCCAGGCGAGGCCGGCCGCCCAGGCCCGACCGACCGCGCAGAGCCGCCCGGCACACATGACCCGCTAGGGTCCACCAGGTCCCCGTGGGGGGGGCATGAGTCGGATCGGCCGGTCGGGAGAGGCTCCCGGTCGGCCGGTCCGGATCTCGCGCGAGGACGGCGTCCATGACGGGACGGCGTGACCCGTTGCAAAAAATCGTCCGCAGGGCTGAATAGAGGCAGGAGGCAGGCGTCAGAGCCTCCCACACCCATCGCTTCGCGCCTCGAGGCGCGCGCCCGGCCCCGGACTCATGATGAACAGCTCCTTCCGCAACCTGCTTGTCCTCGTCGTCGTCGTCGCTGGCACGGCGAGCATCAACGGCTGCGTGGTGCGCACCGGCCCGAGCGCGGTCTACGCCGGCGAGTACTACGCTGACGACTACTACTACGGCGCCGCTCCGACGCGCGTGTACTACGGCGGTCGGTACCTCTACTACCGAACGGACGGCTACTACTACTACCAGCGCGGCGTGTGGTACCCGGCGCCAGCGGTGCCGGGCTACGTGACGCACTACCATCGCCCGACGCACGTCACGCGATACGGGACGCGCCCCGGGACGCGCCCGAGCCGCTACCAGTACACGTCATCGCCAGGCCGCACGACCTACGTCCAGTCATCGGGGCGACGCGGCGCGACGCGGCCTTCCGCCGCAGCACCGGGGCGGCCGTCACAGGCGAGGCCGGCGTACGGCAACCCGTCGCAGGCGAGGCCGGTAGGCCAGGCCCAGCCAGGCACACGACCAACAACGGCGCGACCGACGCAGGGAGCCCAACCGCAGCAGAGCTCGCCGGGGTACAGCAGGCCAGGCGCAGGCACACCCAGCAGAGGAGCGTCGTCGCCCGGCTACAGCCGACCGGGCGCCAGCGCGCCCAGCAGAGGAGCCTCGCCGAGCAGAGGGACCGGCGCATCCCCGAGCAGAGGAGCGTCACCGAGCAGAGGCGGTGGAGCATCCCCGAGCCGCGGTGCCTCGCCGAGCAGAGGCGGTGGAGCATCCCCGAGCCGCGGTGGCGGCGGAGCACCCAGCCGGGGCGGCGGGGGCGGCGGGCGCCGCTGACCGGGCGCCGCTGACCGGGCACCGCTGACCGACGACGGCCGAACCACTCCACGGCGCGGACACGCTGCACGGGACACGGAGCGCTGCCCGAAAAAATGCGATGGCATGATGGACGCCCCTCGAGTGTTGGTGCACAGCTGACCCGCTGGCACGAGCGCCGTTGCCTGACCGTTACGAGAGGAGATCCATGGAGCCGGAAACGCCGTCGTGGCTGAATCGAGGCCTCGCGATCGCGCTGGGTGGCCTGACCGGCCTGCTGCTGGGCTGGAGCGGCCTGAAGGCGCTGGGGTTCCAGGGAGGCCTGGTCAGCACGCTGCTCGTGGCGCTGGTAGCGGCGATCGGGCTGCTCGCCGGCTTCGTCGGCCACCTGCTGCTCGTGGGGGACGAGGAGGAGGAGCACGACGAGCCGGAGCCGCTCCCCGCGGAGGTCACCGACCCCGGGCGCGGGGCGACCACGACCACCCGCATCTTCGCGCTGGGGCGCCGGGTGTCGAGCGACCTGAAGCCGATGCGGGTCGAGTTCCGGTCAGCTCCGATGGCCCCACCCGACATGGAGATCGAGCTCATCATCGAGCAGTACGACGGCGCCGCCCGGACCGCCAAGCTCGAGGGGGTCCTCGCCCGCATGGGCGTCGAGCAGGTTCTCGAGCGAGTGCTGTCGGACGTGAACGGGCGCTGCCCGCCGATCGCGCGTGACCACCGCCCGACGTTCGCGGTGACCGGGTTCCGCTCCGAGGGCCCGCTGACGCCAGAGGGCATCTCCGCGCAGGGGTGGACCTTCTACTTCGTCGACGGCGATCTGGGCCTGGGTTGCGTCGCGACGAACACCGACCGTGAGGTCTCGCTGCAGTACCACACGGCCGTGACCTTCCACCGGCCGGTGCGCGAGGAGCGGCGCTCACCGGCAGAGGCGATGCGGATCGCGCTCGAGGCGCTCCCGGAGCTGGCCGCTCACGAGCTGTGGATCCGGGTGAGCCTCCCCGATGAGGTGCTGCTGTTCGTCCGTGATCCGCTGGTGGTGATCGACGTGGACCTCGACCGCGGTGTGGTGCGCAACGCGGAGGCGGTGCGTCCGCTGCTCGCGACGCACGCCGAGCGCCGCGCCCCGCTGGAGCGGTTCCGCCTGTCGTCGATCCTGGCGTGGTCCCGCGGTGACGTGGTCGAGAGCAGCGCGACCGTTGGTGACGCCGGAGCCGCCCATGGGCCGCTCACCGCCACAGCGGCGGGGGATGGCGCGGAGGCGGCCGAGGACGGAACGAGCGGTGATGACTTTGGCAAGGCGATCGGGGATCGAGTGTTCGCCGAGGACCTGCGTACGTTCACGTTGCCGGCGTTGCAGCGCACGACGCGCGCGCTGATGCGGGGCGAAGGTTCGGCGCTACCGGCGCTGCTGGAGGCTGTGGTCGCGCGGTCGATCAGCGAAGGGACGGCGCACGAGGATGGTACGCTGGCGTTGTGGCTGCTGGCGGCGCACCCGTCCGGGCTGGCGACGGCGCGGCTGCACGGGCTGTCGTGCACGCTCGAGGATCCTGCGCTGCGGGCGCTGGCTGACGACCTGTTCACGCGGCGGCGGCGGCGCGAGCTGGGTGTGGCCCCGGATCCGATCGGGCAGCTGCGGCTGCCGCAGCTGCAGGCAGCGATGGGGACATCCGGACTGATCGCGGTGCCGCTGCTGTCGACGTACGATCCGGAGCGGGCGCTGCTCGAGAAGCTGGAACGTCTGGGCCTGCGGTTGAGCCGCACACGGTGGGTCTCGGGGGACAGCAAGCTGCTGCTCACTGCGTACCTTCGTTCGACGGGGGACGGCACCGACGGGATGATGACGTCGATCCCGCTGCCGATGCCGTGCCACATGCTGCACCTGGTGGGCCCGAACGCAGCCGAGCTGGAGCGCCGGGTCCGTCAGGCCGGCGTCGTCTATACGGAGGACGCGCGCACGCGCGACCTGCAGTCGAACAACCCCCACGCGGTGCATCGCGCCGCGATGTACCTGACCGCGCTGCGTGAGGCGTCCCCGGTTGGGAGTGAGCCGCTGCTGGGCGCGTACCAGCGCGGCCGCCTCGACGTGAACCTGCGGCGCGCTGTGCTCAACGCGCTGGAGTACACGGTGGACGACGCTGGCGAGGAGTTCCTCGAGCGCGTCGCGCGCGGCGAGGGGGCGCAGCCCGATGATCAGGCGTTGGCGCAGGCGGTGCTTGCCCGCCGCGGCGGCGGGAGCGCGCAACAGGTGGACGGGAGCGAGGGGCTCGAGGGCCGCATCATCGGGCGCCGGACGACGATGGTGCCGGCGGTAGGCGCCCCTTCAGCCGCCTCGACAGCGCATCCCGACGGCGCTCGCGGAGATGCACGCACTGAACCCGGGGGCGATCCGGCCGGTCGAGGTCAGACCGCGCCGGGCGCCGCGGGTCCGGGCTGACCTGTCACGCCAGCCGCCCGGTGGTGATCACGATCTGCGGTTCAGTCCAGCTCGCCGGCCTCTGCCTTGCCGATCCAGCCACGGATCTCCTCGTCGATGATCCCGATGGCGCGCCCGCGGAACGGGCGCAGGAGCATGGGCACCTCCAGCTCGAGCTCGACGGCAGAGGGCTTGAGCTCGAGCGTGCCCTGGAGCCGGATGCCCTTGGCACGGAAGGAGATCTCCGCCCGGTCCTCGGTCTTCCAGTCGACCTCGGGGTTGTACTCCTTGAACCGCTCGGCGTAGGCATCGAAGGCCTTGCGGGTGACCTTGCGGGCGAGCTCGGGGGTCAGGGTGTGCTTGATGACGTGCTTCACGGGGTCTCCCTTCTGGGTGGTGCTGGCCTGGGGCGCGAGGCGTGGGTTCTCGTCCGATCGGGGGACCGGGCGCCACGTCGCGCGCCGCGTCGGGCACGGATGACGTGTGGCAGTGAATGGTGACTCGGCGGGGACGTCAACTTACGCCCGGATTTCTGCCGGCGGTCGCGGCTGGGCACCTGCCGTTGCGTCAGCCGGATTGATTTTAGGCACGATTCGCGACAGGGTCGAGGTACTGTGATGCAGCCCCGGAGAGCGCCCATGCAGCGAACAGGACTGATCGGAGTGGTGATGGTGGTTGCGCTGGGCCTGAGCGGCGCGGCGCACGCGGAGCGTGGTCCGTTCCCGTTCGTTGGCGAGGAGATCCACTACTCGATCAGCATGTTCGGCGGCGAGGCGGCGCGGGCGGCGCTGAGCGTCGGGCGCCCGTTCCGTGACGCGAACCTGGGCCGGGTGGTCCCGGTTCACGGGATCATGATGACGGTGGGCCTGGCGAGCGCGCTGGTGTCGTTCAAGTACGAGAGCGAGACGTACTTCGACGCAGCGACGTGGCAGGCGGTCTGGTCGCTGAAGCTGCTGGAGGACCGCGGGCGTTCGCGGACCTACGAGACGTACTACGACCGCGACGCCTGGACAGCGCACACGATCCGCGTGGAGCCTGCCCGGGATATCAACCGGCAGACGGACTCACCGATCCCGTCGCACGTGCACGACGCGCTGAGCTGGATCTACGACGTCCGGACGCAGCCGCTCGAGATCGGCGACGAGTACCACTACTTCGTGTTCGACGGCTGGAAGATGCGGCGCTTGCGCCTCCGTGTCGCCGTGCACATCGATCGTCCGTTCGGCAACGAGGAGGTCCGCGCTGCGGAGCTGATCGTGCACGGCGACACGCTGGAGCCGTACGTGGCGGTCCCGTGGGGCCGCCGGCGCATGACGCACGCCCCCTCGTACGCGGTGAGCGGCTCCGAACGGCTGGGCAGGACCTGGGTGACGCTCGACGACCGCCGCATCCCACTGGGCCTGGAGATCAGGACAGCCTTCGGGTTCATGCGCATCAACGCTGACCGGCACGTGCCGCCCCGCCGCTGACGCCCCCCGTCAAGCGGGCACCGCCTGCGTCCCGCCGCTCGCTGACCTGCCGCCGCTACCCCCCGCCCCCCTGACGCCCTCGCGGCGAGGCTCCGTTCATGTCGGATCTCAAGAGCATTGCCCGCGCCTACACGGACTCGACCCATCGGCACCCGTGGCGCTGGTTGACCCTCTACGTCGCCATCACGCTGCTCGCCGTGGCGTTCGGTCGTCCGGAGGTGCGCACGGACCTCGCGGAGCTGCTGCCCGAGGACGCGCCGGCAGTCATGGCGATCCAGGAGGCCCGGGAGCGGCGCGGCGGCACCGGCGAGTCGTTCTCGATCGCGGTCCAGTCTCCCGACCCGCTCGCTAACGTGCGCTTCCTCGACGCGCTCGCGGAGCGCGTCGCCGAGTGGCCCGAGACGCTGTTCGTCGAGCTCTCGCGCGACCGCTCGTTCTTCCGGGACAACGCGTTGCTGTACCTGCCGGTCGAGGACCTGCAGACCATCCGCCGAAACGTCCAGCGCCTCGTCCGCGAGGAGCTTGCCGCCGAGAACCCTCTGTTCGTTGACCTGAGCGCCGAAGGCCGCGACGAAGCCGAACCCCAGTGGCGTGATCCGAGGACGTGGGTCAGCGACCTGACCCTCCGCGAGCTCGGGCTCAGCGACAGCGAGATCGGCAGCCTGTTCCCGTTCCTCGACGACGAGACGGAGACGGAGACGGACGGCCGGGACGAGCGGGAGACCGACGCCCGCCGCGGGCTGCCGGAGCAGTACGAGGACTACTACCTCGCGCCGCACGGCCGCGTCGGCACCCTGATGGCTTCGATGACGGTCTCGAGCACGGACGTGCGCACCGCGCACGGCATCTTCGACCGGGGCACGGCGCTGATCGCGGAGCTCGACCCCACGTCGTTCCACCCGGAGATGCAGGCAGAGGTCGTCGGCGCGTTCCGCGACTTCCTCGAGGTGCGCAAGATCATCAGCGACGTCGCGAAGGCGACCGGGATCTCGCTGGTGCTCGTCGTGGGTCTGCTGATCGCCTTCTTCCGGAACGCGCGATCGGTGGTCGTGGTCACCGTCCCGCTGGTGATGGGCGTGGCGTGGACGCTCCTGGCGATCCGGCTGGTGTTCGGCCAGCTCAACACGCTGACGGCCTTCATCTTCTCGATGCTGATCGGGATGGGGATCGACTTCGGCATCCACATCTACCAGCGCGCGCTGCACGAGTACCACGGCGGGGCGTCGTGGTCGCAGGCCCTGTACCTGTCGCTGACCCGTACGGGGCGCGCGCTGCTGACGGCGATGGTCACGACCTGCGTGGCGCTGCTGGCGATGACGCTGGCGAGCTTCGACGGCTTCGTCGAGTTCGGCATCGCCTGCGCGATGGGGGTGTCCATCTGCTTCCTCGCGACGACGCTGGTGATCCCGGTCCTGGTCCAGGTGACGGACCGCGTCCGACCGCTGCCGCGGCGCGCGCCGGAGCCGGGGCGCCCGCAGGGTGACCCGGCCGTCGGCCCGCTCGGCTACATCACGACGTTCCGGGTGATCAGCGTCGCCGTGGTGCTGCTCGCCCTGTTCGGCGCCAGCTCAGTCCGCGACGCCCGGTTCGAGTACGACTTCCGGAACCTGAGCGGCCCGGGGACCAACTCCACCATCAGCTACCGGGCGTCGCTGGGGAGCAGCCGCAGCTCGACCCCGGCGGTGATCCTGGGCTCCAGCCAGGAGGAGATGCGGGAGGTCCACGCCGTGCTGCGCGAGCGGCTCCGAGCGGAGGACCCGCGGCTGGCGAACTTCGTGACCATCGAGACGTTCCTGCCCGCCGACCAGGAGGCGCGCATGGAGGTCATCGACGACATCCACGAGATCCTCGACCGCCGCGCGGTGCGGAACATCGGCGGCGACACCGGTGAGCTGGTGACCCGGCTGCGGGACATGACCGAGGTCGAGCCGTTCGCGGCTGACGACCTGCCCGAGTGGGTGCGCAACGAGCTGACCGAACAGGACGGCTCCTTCGGGCGGCTGGGGCTGCTGTACGGCCAACTGCACTGGTGGAACGTGCTCGAGGTCCGCGGCTTCCAGAAGTCGTACGGGACCATCGAGATCCCCGGCGGTACGGTGCCCGTCGCGAGCAGCGGCTTCATCCTGGACAACGTCGTGCGCTACGTGCAGGCGGACGGGCAGCGCCTGGCGATCTACGTGTTCATGGGGCTCTTCCTCGTGCTGCTGCTCGACCTGCGCAGCCTCTTCGCCACGGCGCTGTGCCTGGTCATCCTCGCAGCCGGCATCATGCTCACCATCGCCGGGATGACGGTCTTCAACGTCAAGCTGGGCCTGTACAACATGGTGGTGCTGCCCACGGTGCTCGGGGTTGGCGTGGACGGCGCCGTGCACCTGTACCACCGGTACCTCGAGGAGGGCCGCGGGCGGCTGTGGCACGTGATGCGCACGACGGGCGTGGCGGTCGTCGCGTCGTCGATCACAACCGCGGCAGGATTCGTTGGCCTGCTGTTCACGTCGCACAAGGGCGTCGAGACAATCGGGAAGCTTGCGTTGATCGGGATCATCTCGTCGCTGATCGCCGTCGTCGGGCTGCTCCCCGGTGTGCTGTCGTGGCTGGGTAGCCGCAGGCCGCGCAACCCGTTCACGACCGCGCAGTACGAGACCGTGGACGACGACGAGGGCTGACGCTCCGGCGCCCACGGGCACCGACACCCCACGGCCGCCGACGCCCTCGCGTCAGTCGACCGCCTGCTGGAAGACCGCCACGTCGTTCTCAGGCGCGTACGCCGTCAGACCCCGACCCCAGACGCAGCCGCTGTCGAGGGCCACGAACGGGCCGTGCACGTGGTGGCCGAGCGCCGCCCAGTGCCCGAACAGCACTCGCCCGGGGAGCGGCGCCTCACGCGGCACCTCGAACCACGCGCGGAGCGGCGGCTCGAGGTCCTGCAGACGCCCCGTGTAGCCGTCGTCCAGCGAACCGTCCGACTCGAGGGCGCGCATGCGCGTCAACACGTTGAGGGCGCCGTAGAGGTCCTCGTCGCTCGACCCGGCGGTCCCGGGGTCACGCCCGCGCCACGCCCGCCATCCCTGCAGGAACGCACCCCAGTCAGGCCGCTGCAGCCGCTCCGTCAGCGCGTCGCTCAACCGCACCGCGTCGTCGTGTGTCCACGTGGGGTGCAGCCCGGCGTGCACCACGATGTCGTCGCCCAGGTGCAGCAGCAGCGGCTGCTCGCGCAGCCAGTCCAGCAGCGCCGGCGCGTCCGGGCTGTGCAGGATCCCGTCCAGGGTGTCCCGACGGTGGCCCGGCACGAGATCGAGCGATCGCATCAGCAGATGAAGATCGTGGTTCCCCAGCACCGTGCTGACGCTCGACCGGTTCCGCCAGACCCACGTCAGGGCATCCAGCGACCGGGGGCCCCGGTTCACGATGTCGCCCACCAGCACGATGCGATCGCGGCCCGGCGAGAAGTCGATGCGGTCCAGCAGCACCTCAAGTGTGGAACAGCACCCCTGAATGTCGCCGATCACCCACGTCGTCATGTGCTCAAGGCCTGGTCAAGATCAGCAATGATATCCTCGACCTGCTCAAGCCCGACGCTGAGCCGCAGCAGCCCGTCCTCAATACCAAGCGCAGCCCGACCGGCGCTGTCAAGGTCATGCCACGTGAAGACGGCCGGCTGCTGGATCAGGCTCTCGACGCCACCCAACGAAGCGCTGTGCTGGATCAGCCCGACCCGATCGACCACCCGGGCCCCCGCCTCGAGCCCGCCGCGCACCACGAAGCTCACGACCCCGCCGTAGCCGCGAAGCAGGCGGCGCGCGACCTCGTGATCCGGGTGTTCGCTCACACCGGGGTACCAGACGCGCTCCACCGCCGAGTGCCCGACGAGGTACTCCGCGACCGCCTGCGCGTTCCGGTTGTGGCGATCCATGCGCAGCGCGAAGGTCTTGAGCCCCCGCACGACGCTGTAGGCGCTGAACGGATCCCCGCCGCTGCCCAGCAGCGCGCGCTGCTCACGCAACGCGTCGATCAGGCCCGCGCTGCCCAGGACCGCCCCGGCGATCACGTCGTTGTGGCCCGCCAGGTACTTCGTCAGGGAGTGCACCACGACGTCTGCCCCGAGTGACAGCGGGCGCACGTTGAGCGGCGTCGCGAAGGTCGCGTCCACGACGAGCCGCACGCCACGATGCGACGCCTTGATGGCCGCCAACGCCTCGAGATCGACCACGCGCGTGTGCGGGTTGCTGGGCAGCTCCGTGAAGATCATCCGCGTGACGCGCGGCCGGATCGCCGCCTCGACCGCAGCCAGGTCGTGCGACCCCACGACGTCCGACTCCACCCCGAACCGCGACAGGAGCGACTGCAGCAGCTCCGCCGTGGGTCGGTAGACGTCTGCCGTGAACACAACGTGCTGACCCGAGCGCAGCAGCGACAGGAACACCAGGCTCAGCGCTGCCATCCCGCTCGACATGAACAGCGCACCGCCGGCGCCCTCCAGCTCCGCGAGGTGGCGCTCGACGTCCTCGACCGTCGGGTTCCCGTAGCGCCCGTAGTGGAACGACGGCGACGAACCATCCAGGTGCGCGCGCAGCGCCGCGGTCGACGGGAAGCTGTACGTCGAGCTTGTGAAAATCGGCGTCGTCACCGAACGATGGGCGTGAGGCTCGCGACGACCACCGTGTACCGACAGGGTTTGATCCGGTCCGTCCTTCATCTGCGACGCTCCCCCGTAGTAGGGATGAGGAGCCGGTCGCCCACGCGTCGAGCGCTGCGCGGGTCGCGCCGGTGCCAGCCCGCGCTTACTGCGACTGCAGGACGCAGGCAACGCCCCATTCACCCCCCGGAGACCCACCGCCGTGGCATCCAGGACACCGACAACGAGGCCCCGAGGAGCGGCGACCGCCGAGGTGGACGCCCAGCCCGGCGCGCCGCCCAACGTCGAGACGGACGCGGCGACCAGTGCGACGGCCAACCAGCAAGGAGGCCGGGTGCCGCCCGGCTGCACCCTGAGCTGGCAGGCCGGCTCCGTCGTGCTCGAGGGCTGGACCGACCCGACCCCGCCGCACCCCGCGTGGGTCCACGACGACCGCATCCGAGCGCTCCGCGCGCCAGCCCTCGCCTACCGGGACGTCTTCGCGGACCTGCACCGCCGCCACGAGCGTGGCGAGCTGACCCTCACCGACAACGCGCGGGCGTACACGTCACCCGGCCTGCGGCTGCTGGGCGACAGATCCCCACGGGACTACCAGACCGCCGCCGTCGCGGCGTGGGAGCAGGGCGGCCGCAACGGCCAGATCGTGCTGCCCACCGGCGCCGGCAAGTCGTTCGTGGCCCACCTCGTGATGGCCCGCGTCGACCGCGCGACGCTGATCGTCGTGCCCACGATCGACCTCATGGACCAGTGGCACTCAAGCACCCGGACCGCCTTTGGCCGAGACGACATCGGCCTGCTGGGCGGCGGCAGCCACGACATCCAGCCTGTCACGATCACCACCTACGACTCGGCCTGGATCCACGCCGAACGCTACGGCAACCGGTTCGGGCTCGTCATCTTCGACGAGTGCCACCACCTGCCCGGACCCAGCTACCAGCAGGCCGCGCGCGCCATGATCGCGCCGTTCCGCCTGGGACTGACCGCCACGCCCGAGCGGCAGGACGGCCGAGAGATCGACAACGAGGAGGTGATCGGCCCGATCGTCTACCGGCTGGGCATCCGGGACCTCGCCGGCGACTTCCTCGCCGACTACGACGTCGAGCGCATCACCGTCCACCTCACGGAGGACGAGCTCGAGACGTACACCGACGCGCGGCAGACGTGGCTCGCCTTCACGCGCAGCAACGGCATCCGCTTCGACCGGCCGGACGGCTGGGCGCGGTTCCTGCAGCTGAGCGCCCGCTCCCGCGAAGGCCGCCGCGCCATGCGCGCCTACCGCGTGCAGCGACAGCTCGCTCTGACGTGCAGCAACAAGCTCCACGTCGTCGAGCGGCTGCTCGACCAGCACGCCGGCGACCGGACCATCGTCTTCACCAACGACAACGACACCGTCTACGCCCTGTCCCGACGGCTGCTGATCCCCGCCATCACCCACCAGACACCCACCGCCGAGCGACGCACCATCCTCGAGCGGTTCCGGGACGGCACGTGGCCATGCGTCGTGACCTCACGTGTCCTCAACGAGGGCGTCGACGTCCCCGAGGCCTCCGTCGCGATCGTGCTGTCCGGCTCGGGCGCCGTCCGTGAGCACGTCCAGCGGCTGGGCCGCATCCTCAGACGTACCGGCGACAAGCGCGCCACCCTCTACGAGCTCATCTCGTCCAACACCGTGGAGCAGCACGTCTCCGACCGCCGACGGGAGCACGATGCTTACCGCTGACCTCATCCGCGCCACCGTCCGCAAGGGCGTCGTCAGACCCACCTGGCTACGGACAGACCAACCGGCGCTCCACGCGCTCGCCCAGCAGCTGATCGACAGCTACGACCGCGGCATCGGCAAGGCCCGGGCCGAGCTCACGGAGGAGCACCTCGACATCGTCGGAGACTCTCCGGACTACCTGATCGCGCGCGGCCTCGTGAAGCTGCTCGACGACCGCAGCACGTGGCAGGTCGAGAGCCCGCTGCCCCCGGTCGAGCTGCGCGAGCGGCTGTTCGACACGATGTACGGCCGCCGGGCGTCCCACGAGGCGCGCGCGCTGACCACGAATCCGAGCGACGGCGGCGCAGGTGCACGCCCGGGCGACGAGGACGGGGACGACGAGGACCGGAGCAACGAGGACCGGAGCAACGAAGGCGGGGGCCGGAGCAACGAAGGCGGGGGCCGGCGCGAGCCGAGTCGCGACGCCGCACAAGGCGAGGGCCACCACCCGCCCGAGGCCCCTGCAGGCAGGAGCGCGGGGCGGCGATCGGGCGCCGAGGTCGTGGCGCAGGTGGCGCGCGAGCTGGGCGTCGACGTCGAGCTGATCGAGGCGGCGATGTACGCCGACCTGCGCGACGAGGAGCGCCTGGTGTCGTTCGAGGCGATCGACGCGCCAGCGCTGCTCGACCGCTACAACCTGTCGCTGGCACAGGCGGTGCTGCTGCGGGCGACCGAGCTGGAGCTGACCGTCCCCGCAGACCGGCCCGCGCAGCTGCGGGCGCTGTTCCGGGCGCTGAAGTTCCACCAGCTGATGCACCGGACGAGCCGGGTCGCGGGCGACGGGGTGGACGCGTACGTCGTACGGGTCGACGGGCCGCTGAGCCTGTTCAGCCTGTCGCAACGCTACGGAGTGCAGATGGCGCAGTTCCTGCCCGTGGTCGCGTGCCTGGAGCGGTGGTCGCTGCGGGCGACGTTGAGGTGGCCGAACCACGAGTCACCGCTGGAGCTTGCGCTGGACGAGCGGTCAGGGCTGCGGTCGCACCGTCGGCTGACGGGGACGTGGCGGTCCGACGAGCTGACGATGCTGGTCGAGCGGCTGGAGGCGCACCGCGGGAGCTGGGTCGTGGACGAGGCCGCGCACGTGGTCGATCTGAACGGCCAGGACGTGCTGGTGCCGGACCTGGCGCTGCGCTGCAGCCGGACGGGCCGGGTGGCGTGGGTGGAGCTGGTCGGGTACTGGCGGCGCGGGTGGCTGGAGCGGCGGATCGAGGTGCTGCGGGCGCACGGGCCGCCCAACCTGGTGCTGTGTGTGTCGCGTCGGCTGGCCGCGGAGGGCGACCTCGAGGGGCTGGGCGGGGCGGTCGTGCCGTTCGCGAAGGTGGTCTCGGCGAGCGCGGTGGTGAAGGCGGCGGACGCGGTGGCGGTCGTCCCGGCTGACTGACCGGCGGGGCCCGGCGGGAAGGCGCCCAGCGGGAAGGTGCTCGTCGGGGAGGTGCTCGTCGGGGAGGTGCTCGTCGGGAAGACGCTCGTCTGGAAGGCAGCGGTCGTCTCGGAGGCGGCGGGGACGCGCGCCGGGCGCCGCGACGGGGACGGCGGCTCGAACTGGTCGGCGCGGGACGCGGCGTCACCTGTGGGTGACGGGAGCGGGATTGACCGTACGTGTCCGGGAAGTTACTGCAGGGGCGCCGCTGGTCGCGCGGTGTGGTCGGCGGCGGCACGCGGCTGCGACCAGCCAGGACAGTGGAGGCATCAGGATGACCTACCGGGTGACGTTGATTCCGGGTGACGGGATCGGCCCCGAGGTGACCGGCGCGACGTGCCGGATCCTCGAGGCGGCGGGGGCTCCGATCGAGTGGGAGCAGGTTGCGGCTGGGCAGGCGGCGGTCGACCTGGGCGAGAGCCCGCTGCCGGAGTCGGTGCTGGCGAGCCTTCGCCGGACCCGGGTCGGGCTCAAGGGACCGCTGATGACACCCAAGGGCGGCGGGTTCCGGAGCGCGAACGTGACGCTGCGCCAGGAGCTGTCGCTGTACACGGGCTGGCGGCCGGTGGCGTCGCTGCCGGGTGTGCGGTCGCGGTACAGCGACGTCGACATCGTCGTGCTGCGGGAGAACACCGAGGACCTCTACGCGGGGATCGAGCACGAGGTGACGAAGGGCACGATCGTGAGCCTGAAGGTCTCGAGCGCGGAGGCCGGCGAGCGGATCGCGCGGTGGGGGTTCGAGTACGCGCGGAACCACGGGCGGCGGCGGATCACCGTGTGCCACAAGAAGAGCGTGCTGCCGCGGTCGGACGGGGCGTTCGTCGACGCGTTCTTCAAGGTGGGTGCGGACTACCCGTTCATCCAGCAGGACGAGATGTCGCTGGACGACCTGTCGATGAAGCTGGCGACGGACCCTTCGCAGTTCGACGTGATCCTGCTGCAGAACCTGTACGGGGACATCGTGTCGGACATCTGCGCGGGCCTGGTAGGCGGGCTTGGCGTGGTGCCGGGGGCGAACGTCGGAGATCGGATCGCGGTGTTCGAGGCGGTGCACGGGACGGCGCCGGACATCGCCGGCCAGGGCGTGGCCAACCCGCTGGCGGTGCTGCTGAGCGGGCTGCTGATGATGGAGTACATGGGTGAGCGTCGCGTCGCTGACCGGGTGCGCCAGGCGATGTACGACGTGCTGAGCGAGGGCCGGCACGTGACGCGGGACCTGGGCGGCAGCGCCGGTACCGACGAGTTCACCAACGCGATCATCGACAAACTGTGAGGGACGACCATGGCGCATGACGTGACGCTGCTGCCCGGCGAGGCGGGCGGGAACCCGCGCATCCTCGATGCGACCCTCGAGCTGATCGCCGCGACCGGGGTCGAGATCGCCTGGGACGTGCACCCGACGCGCGACCACGAGCTGACGGACGCGTTCCTCGCGTCCGCCCGGCGGACCGGGCTGGTGCTGCTGCCGTTCCTCCGCGGCAAGCGCGACGTGGGGCTGCCGGCGCCGATCGTGCAGATCCGACGCGCGCTGGGCTGCTACGCCAACGTGCGGCCGGTGCACGCGCTGCCCGGGCTCAACGAGCGCTTCCCCGAGCTCGACGTCATCGTGGTCCGCGAGACCAGCGAGGACATCTACACCGGCTTCGAGCACGAGTCCGTGAAGGGCATGTTCGAGGGGCTCAAGGTCACCACGGAGGCGGCGTGCGAGCGGATCGCGCGCTACGCCTTCGAGCTCGCCCGGGCGCAGGGGCGGCGCAAGGTGACGACGGTCCACAAGTCGAACATCATGAAGAAGTCGGACGGCCTGTTCCTGCGCACCGCGCAACGCGTGGCGACGGAGTACCCCGATATCGAGCACGACGAGCGGATCGTCGACGCGCTGTGCATGCAGCTGGTGATGTACCCCGAGCGGTTCGATATCCTGCTGTGCGCCAACCTGTTCGGGGACATCGTCGCGGATCTGGCGGCGGGGATCGGCGGCGGGCGGGGGAACTGCCCGTCGATGAACCACTCGTCGGAGGGTGTGCGGATCTTCAGCGTGGGGCACGGCGACGACCTGGACGTGGAGAACTCCGAGCGCGCGAACCCGATGAGCCTGCTGTTCTCGAGCGTGCTGATGCTGCGCGAGCTGGGCGAGGCCGACGCCGCGGACCGGCTGATGGCGGCGGTGACGGGTGCGCTGGAGGCGGGCGTGCGGCCAGTGCTGTCGGGTGGATCTGCGGATCTTGCGACGTTCTCGGCGGCCGTTCGCGAGCGGCTGTGACGACGGCTGTGACGACGGCCGTGACGACGGCTGTGACGGCGGACGCGCACGATGCCCGAACCGCGGTGGCTGCGCCGTGGCGGTGAAGGGTGGTCAGCTGCCCGGTCTGGCGGGCGTGGCCCCGGGCGCTCCGATCGGTGAGGCGGCGGCAGGACAGCCGCTCGCCGAGCGGATGCGCCCGCGGTCGCTCGCGGAGTTCGTGGGCCAGGGGCACCTGCTCGAGCCGGGTCGGCTGCTGCGGGAGCTGATGGACGGCGGCGCGCCGCGGAGCCTGCTGCTGTTTGGCCCCCCCGGCGTCGGGAAGACGACCCTCGCGCGCCTCTACGCGGAGGCGCTGGGCGCGGTCTTCCACCCGATCTCCGCCGTGATGAGCGGCGTGAAGGAGCTGCGGGAGGCCGTCGACGGCGCGAAGCTGCGCGGCGCGATCGAGGGGCGGACGACGGTGCTGTTCGTCGACGAGATCCACCGGTTCAACAAGGCGCAGCAGGACGCGCTGCTGCCACACGTGGAGGCCGGGACGATCACGCTGGTGGGCGCGACGACCGAGAACCCGAGCTTCGAGATCATCAAGCCGCTGCACTCGCGGTGCCGGCTGCTGGAGCTGCGCCCGCTGGAGATCGAGGAGCTGATCACCGTCGCTCGGCGCGCGCTGGCCGACGAGGAGCGCGGGCTCGCGCCGGGCGGGCCGGAGATCGAGGACGCGGCCGTGGAGCTGCTGGCACACAGCGCAGGTGGCGACGCCAGGATGGCGCTGAACATCCTCGAGGTCGCGGCTGATCTCGCGGTCGCCGCCGCCCGGCGAGGCGAACCGCTCACGATCACGGTGCCGATCGTCGAGGAGGCACGCCAGCGGCGCGCGGTGCTCCACGACCGCAACGGCGACCTGCACTACCAGGTGACGAGCGCGTTCATCAAGAGCATGCGCGGCTCCGACCCGGACGCCGCGCTGTTCTACCTGGTGCGGATGCTGGAGGCGGGCGAGGACCCGCGCTTCATCCTGCGGCGGATGGTGATCTTCGCGTCGGAGGACGTGGGCAACGCGGACCCGCAGGCCCTGCAGGTCGCGGTCGCCGCGACGCAGGCCTACGAGCTGGTCGGGCTGCCGGAGGGAGTGCTGCCGCTGAGCCAGGCGGTGGCGTACCTCGCCTGCGCGCCCAAGTCGAACGCGTCGTTCGTGGCGTACGGGCGCGCTCGCAAGGACGTGCTGCAGTACGGCGACCTCGAGGTCCCGCGTCACCTCGTGAACGCGCCGACGCAGCTGATGAAGGACCTGGGCTACGGGCGCGGCTACCGGTACCCGCACAACTACGACGGCCACTACGTCTGGCAGGACTATCGGCCCGAGCGGCTGCAGGGTCGCGTCTACTACGAGCCGTCGGATCAGGGGTTCGAGCAGGCGCTGCGGGAGCGGTTGGCAAAGTGGCGAAGGGGCCCTAAGGGCTGAGGATTCGGCTTGACGGGCGCGCGGCGCGACGTCAGGGCTGCGGCGTTTCTCCCTCCGACCCGTGACAGGCTGTGTCCATGCAACGGCTGCGGCTGATGCTGCGCGTTTCCCTTGTGCTGACGACGATGGCGACCCTCGCCTGCTGCTCGCGCGGGCCGACCCGGGAGCCGGTGGACCACGGCCCGCAGGTCGAGGCCTGGCTCGCGGCCGGCCCGGCGCTGCTGCTGGCCCGGTGGCTGCCAGAGTCGGACGGCGTGGTCCCGACCACACCCCGCGGCGCGGCGTGCGCGGACGCGCTGGTCTGCGACCTGGCGCGCGCGTTCTTCGACGGGCGCGCAGGCCGACCGGTCTTCGTGCAGCAGCTCACGCTGACCGCGAACGGCGAGCTGGTGGCCCGGACCCTGCGGCGGGTTGACGAGCACGGGCTGTTCCCGAGCGACTACGACGCGCAGGAGGTGCAGGCGCTGGCGACGCAGCTCGCCGCGTTCGCCGGCGGAGAGCGCTGGCTGTCGGAGCTCGTGATCGGGGAGCAGGGCGAGAGCGAGCTGCTCGCAGCCCTGCGGGCCCGGACGCCGTACGAGCCGGCGACGATCGCGATGCTGGAGGAGGAGCTGGTCGCGTTCGCCGACCGCGACGCGCGCCTGCTGGCGGTACGATCAGAGCTGGAGCGCGCGGCTGCAGAGCTGGAGGCGGTCGCCCTCGAGCTGGACTGGCTGCTGACGACCGGCCTGATCCGCTACGCCATCGTGCAGCACCACGGCAACCCGTGGCACCTGAGCCGCGAGGAGCTGGTCGCAGCCGGGCTGTTGTTGCCGCTGCAGGAGCCGGGCGAGGACGAGGACAGCGCGAGCGTCGACGGCGTCGACCTGCGGCCGGCCTCGCGCCTGGGCGTGGACGCGGCAGAGCTCCGCGCGCGCGAGGAGCAGCTGATCCGCAGCCGCGTGGCGGTGACGCTGGCGCTGGTCGAGGCCGAGGGTCTGGAAGACCACCTCGCGTCGCTGGTCCCGGCGCACCCGCAGTACGCCCGTCTCCAGGCGGCGCTCGCGTACTATCGTGAGCGTGCGCGCGCCGGCGGCTGGCAGGAGCTCACCTTCCGGCAGGAGCTGCGCGAGGGCCAACGCGGCGTCCAGGTCGTGGCGCTGCGACGCAGGCTCGCTGCAGAGGGCTACCACCACGGCGACCTCGACGACGAGCGCTTCGACGCCCAGCTTGGCCTGGACCTGCGGCGCTACCAGGAGACGCACCAGCTCGACGTCAACGGCACGACGACCGCCGCGACCATCGCGTCGCTGAACCGCAGCGCGGAGGAGCGCACCGCCCAGATCGTGCTGACGCTCCAGCGCTGGCGCGAGTCGCGCGTGGGGCGTGACCTCCCCGACTACCACGTCCAGATCAACGTCCCGGACTTCCACGCCGAGCTCTGGGACGACGGCGCGCCGTTCCACCGGTTCCGCGTCGTCGTGGGCCGCGCGTCGCGGCCCACCGCGATCGTCCAGACGCGCACGCCGCTGTTCTCCGACACCATGGAGCGCATCGTGCTGAACCCGTACTGGAACGTGCCGCAGAGCATCATCAACCATGAGCTGCTGCCGGCCGCCCAGGACGACCCCGAGTACTTCGAGCGCCACAACTACGAGGTCCGGCAGCGCGGAGAGCGGTACTTCATCCGGCAGCGACCGGGGCCACGCAACGCGCTGGGCCGCGTGAAGTTCCTGTTCCCCAACGAGTACGCGGTCTACATGCACGACACGCCGTCGCGGAACCTGTTCGATCGGACGCTCCGCGCGTTCTCCCACGGATGCATCCGGGTCCACGAGCCGATGCGGCTCGCGGAGCTGCTCATCATGAGGGACCGTGACTGGACGCTGCAGCGCACGCGCCGGTTCATCGATCAGGCCCTGCGTCGCGACGGCCAGGAGACGTACGTGAACCTCGAGCGGCCGTTCCCGGTCCACATCGAGTACTACGTGGTGCGGGTCGACGACGAAGGTCGTGTCCATTTCCTCGCGGACATCTACGGCGAGGACGAGCGACGCCTCGTTGACCTGCGACCGCGGATGACCGAGCTGCTGGCCGGCTGACGAACCCGTGTCGCGGCGCCGGCTGCTGAACCGAGCCGGTCGAGGGAGGCTGGAGGAGCGCGTGGCCGCGCTGCCCCCCAGGCGCGCGCTCCGGCTTGCGCGCCACTCGCGTTCGACGCGCATCCCATGGCAGCGCTTGCGTGGCCTCCCGGCGGCTACTATGACGCGATGCGTTGATCGGGGATGATCCAGGCTGGCCGACTGTCGAGCCAGCGCGAGCAGGGGGAACGATGCCAACGCGAAACGAGATGTGGCAACGGCTGGGGGACGAGGTCGATCTGCTGGTGATCGGCGGCGGCATCAACGGCGCGGGGATCGCGCGCGACGCGGCCCAGCGCGGGCTGCGCGTCGCGATGGTCGAGATGCAGGACCTCGCCTTTGGCACCAGCTCCCGCTCCTCGAAGCTGGTCCACGGAGGGCTGCGCTACCTGGAGATGATGGAGTTCGCGCTGGTCTTCGAGGCCGTGAGCGAGCGTCGCATCCTGCTCGATCTGGCGCCGCACCTGGTGAACCCGCTCGGGTTCCTGTTCCCGGTGTACAAGCACTCGCGTCGCAGCCTGACGACGATCAACGCCGGGCTGTGGATGTACGAGGGGCTGTCGCTGTTCCGCTCGCCGCAGCGCCCGCGGAAGCTGCGCCCGGCTGACGTGGCTCGCGAGGAGCCCACGCTGAACCGCGAGCTCCTGCGCGGCGCGCCGCTCTACTACGACTGCTCGACCGACGACGCCCGGCTGACCCTCGAGAACGGCATCGCGGCGGCCAGGGACGGGGCCGCGGTCCTGACGTACACGAAGGCCGTCGGCTTCGAGCGCGACAAGGAGGGGCGCATCGTCGCCGTTGAGCTCGAGGACCAGCACACCGGCGCGCGGCGCACGGTGAGGGCGCACGTGACGGTCAACGCCACCGGCCCATGGACGGACCTGACGATCGGCCTGAACCCGGACTCCGATACCCGCCCGATGCTGCGCCCCACGAAGGGTGTCCACATCGTCGTGCCGCACGCCGTCCTGCCGGTGAACCACGCCGTCGTCTGCTTCCACCCGGAGGACCGCCGCGTGCTGTTCGCCCTGCCGTGGGGTGACGCGACCTACGTGGGCACGACGGATACGGACTTCACCGGCGACCCGGCGCACGTCTACGCGACGGCAGAGGATGTCGACTACCTGATCGCCGCCGCGGCGGCGTACTTCCCGGACAACCTGATCGGCTACGACGACATCCAGTGCACGTGGGCCGGGCTGCGGCCCCTGGTCGCCCCCGGGGGCGGCAAGGACGGCGTGGACGAGAGCGCCGTGAGCCGCGAGCACACGATCCACGTGGGGCGGGACGGGCTGATCACGATCGCCGGCGGCAAGCTGACGACCTACCGCAGGATGTGCGCAGAGGTCGTGGACACGGCGGTGAAGATGCTGCGCATGCGCGACCAGCTGCCGGCGAACATCCAGAAGGGGCGGACGGACGAGACGCCGCTCCCCGGCGCGATCGGCTGGCCGGAGAACGACGACCACGACGCCGTCGCCGCGCAGGTCATCGAGGCCAGCGGCCAGCGGATCGAGCCGGACACCGCCCGGCTGCTGGCCGACACCTACGGCATGCGCTCGATCGAGGTCGCCAGGCTGGTCACGTCGAACCCCGCGCTCGGCGAGCGGCTGCTGGCGCACCGCCCCGAGATCCTCGCGCAGATCGACTTCGCCGTCCACGAGGAGCTCGCGACGACGGTGACGGACATCATCAAGCAGCGAACGCAGATCTTCTACCGTGACGCGGACCAGGGCCTGGGCTGCGTCGCGAAGACGGGCGCGCGGCTCCAGCAGCTGCTGGGCTGGGATGACGCCACGCGTGCGGCGCGTGAGGAGGCGTACCGCGAGGAGGTGCGCCTGGCTCGCCGCTGGCGCGAGGAGGTCGAGGCCCGCTCGAGGCCGGTGGTGCCGATCGGCAGCATCGACGTCTGAGGACCAGCGCGCGGGCGCCGAATCAGAACAAGACGAGGACCGGCCCCGCGAACGCGGAGCCGGTCTTCTCGTGAGCTGGCTCACGCGGAGCCGCGTCCGTGAGCTCAGCGGCTCTGGCGGCCGTAGAGCGTGAAGCCGAGCGAGCCCTGCACGAACAGGTTGCCCTGGCGGTTGTTCTCACGGTCGACGACGTTGTAGCCGCCCTGGAGCAGCAGGCGCGGGCGGTAGTAGTTCCCCCAGTTGTGACGGGGGATGTAGACGTACGTCAGACCCACGCGGTGCCGGCGGTCACCGTCGATGCTCGTGGCGCGGGTCCACTCGTGGAACGGGCCGATCATCATCTGGCCGTCACGGTCGTAGTCCGGATCCCAGACCTTGTAGAGCAGCATGATGGTGTTGACGACGATGTGGTCGCCGTCGACCCGTTGCAGGCGGTCCATCCAGCTCTCGCGGACGAACGGGCCGTCGAACTGGCCGCTGCCGTAGTGGCTGTACATGTAGGTGAAGGTGTTGCGGAAGGCGATGTTGCCCAGCGCCATCTGGATGGTGGGCGAGACCTCGAGCCGGTGGTTGAAGCCGGCCTCTTCCGTGAGCTCGCCGCGTTCGACGGCGTCAGCGAGGTCCCCGTCGCGGTTGGGCGGGGTGATGTTGTCGAAGGAGTAGATGTAGTACAGCGAGCCGAAGATGTAGCCCGCGGTGTAGGTGGCACGCAGGTTGAAGACGCGGATCGGCGACCACTCGAGGTCGATGCCGGCCTCGGCGAACGCTGGCGACAGGTTCACGACCGCGCCGGCGCGGAAGTAGACGGGGTTGAAGAGGACCCCGACGTTGTTCCGCATGTAGGTGAGCTGGTTGTAGAAGCGACCGCTGAGGATCAGGCCGAGCGGCTGGACGCGGAAGCGCATGTCGATGTCCGAGACGAAGCCGTTGCTCGTCGACGGCGCGCGCCCGACCTGGGTGTACTGCTGCTCGAGCTGAGGCTCGACGAGCGTCGGGGCCTCGAACATGGGCGCCGATCGGGTCGGGCCGGATTCGAGCGCCGGGGAATGCGGTGCGCTCAGCTGCAGTTGATACCGAGCAGCGTCAGCCGACGCGAGCTGGTCTGCGTGAGCAGTGGCGGCGAACATGCCGCCGATTGAGAGCGCCGTGAAGGCGCCCAGCACGATACGGTTCCAGCCCATGACAACCTCGTTGCGATACGCGGTACACGCGGGCGCCTGACCCCAGTCCCCCCCGGGGTGGTCGCTCCGCGACGATATGCTCGTCGAGCGGGCGTCATGTACACACGGCTCGCGGCGGCGGTCAACGCCGGTGCGTTTCACGTTCATGGACGTGGGGTTGCGCGACGATGACGCGGCAGTTGAGGCGGCAGTTGAGGCGGCGATGAGGGCGGCCGCTGACGATCCTGGAAGCGCGCCGGCAGCGTCGCGGCACCTGTCCGGTCGCGGCAGCGCTGGAGCGGCGCCTGGTTCTGGGCTACCGTAGGTGGACGACACCGGTCGCGCGCACCCGGAGCGACCGCAGGCCTTCGCAGAGGTGACGATGACGCGTCGATCGATGATGAGAACGCGACAGGGCGATCCGCGCCCGGCTTGCGTGGCCGTACCCGAGGCGACCCGCCGCCACCTCGAACGCTCGGTGCTCGTGACGACCCTCGTCGCCCTGGCCGTCGTCGGCGCAGCGGGCAGCGGGCCACTGGGAGCGAGTGTCGCCGCGGCGCAGAACACGGCCGAGGGACGCTACCTGCAGCAACGCTTCGAGCGTACGCACTGGCGCGGCATGGGCGGCGTCGACATCGCCGCTGACCCTACAACGCCTGCGAACGGCGCCCTGGGTGGCGGCCTGAAGCTCCGCATCTTCAGCGTCGACGTCTACAGCACGCTCAGCGAAGGCATCCGCGCGGCCCGAACCGGCTACGACATCTGGGACACACGGCTGCCCGGCACGCTCCAGACGGACGACGACTTCCGGGAGCTGCAGCAGTCCCTGCGGGACATCAGCGACCAGATCAGCGGCGACACCTTCATCCTCGAGTTCGCCAACCGGGTCGAGCTGTTCAACGTGCTCATCAACACGGAGAAGCTCTCGATCCAGATCGGGGCGTACTCCGAGGGGATCGGCGGCGCGCGGTTCGTCACCCCGCCGATGATCGAGCTGCGCGAGGAGGGAGGCTCCACCTACCTCGAGTTCGGTGAGCGGACCCGGGTGATCCGCGCCGGGGCGCGGCAGGACTCCGGTCTGTCGCTCGGCCTGGGCGGCTCCATCGCCCTCGGAGCAGAGGATCAGTTCCGGCTCGCCCTGGGCGTGCGGCTGCGAGGGTTCTACCGGGTGCTGCTGCCGCTGGCGGACTCGTGGGTCGATGCCCAGGTCTACGGCCCGGCGAACATCGACTTCCCGGGCGCGTCCCGGATGATCCGGGGCTTCGGGTTCGGGACGGACCTCTACGCCAGCATGCACTTCAGCGAGGACCTGACGGGGTTCCGGATCGGGGCCTACCTCGAGGACGCGTTCGCGTACACGCTCGACGCGCGTGGCCGGGACATGTTCATGACCCCGCGCCTGGGCGTGGGCATGTCGTGGGTCTCGTCGGATGAGCGGATCACGCTGGGCGCTGACTTCGAGCGGCTCGACCTGCTCGACCCGACGATCCAGCTGGGCATGGCGGCGCGGGTGGGCCCGGAGCAGCTGGGCCTGACCCCGATGTGGGGGGTCGTGCTCAACCACCGCGACATCGAGGGGACCCGCCTGTCTCCGGCGTTCACGCTCGGGCTCCGGCTCGCGCTGGGCGCGGTGCACGTGGCGACCGTGGCGGAGGTGCGGACCGGCGACCCGTCGTTCAACGCCGGCCTGAGCCTGCTGTTCGGCAACTGAGCGCCCCGAGCGGAGCGCACCCGGTCGCCGTCACTCGGCAGCCTGGCGGCTGGCGTCCGAGTCCGTGAAGCGGCCGCGGATCGCCTCGAACAGGCCGGACGCCTCGCGAACGCGGCCCTGCTCACCCGGCCCGTACCAGGCCTTGCGCCCGAAACCGGAGCGCGTCGCGGCGGCCGCGACGCCCAGGATCACGCCATGACCCGTTCCCCAGCTGGCCGTGGCGCGCGCGAGCTCGGCGTACTGCGCCGCCCGGCTCTGCTCGCTGAGCGGGACCGGGATCAGGTCGTGGCAGCGCCGGATGGCGCGCTCGTAGATGTGCTCGAAGCGATCGATGACGACGTCCGGGTGGGCGTTCTCGCGCGAGATGCGCCGCGCCTCGACGCTCATCCGCTCACGGAGCTGCGGGTCGCGGAGCAGCGTGAGCGTCGCGCGGGCGAAGCGCTCCTCCGAGTCCGGGCGGCCGTGCGGCACGAGGAACCCGTTGACCTCATCGTGGACCTGATGCGCGACGCCCATGTGGTCGTCGTACGCGACGCAGGGGACGCCGCACCAGAGCGCCTCGTTGACGACGTTGCCGAAGGTCTCGGAGATCGACGTGTAGACGAACAGATCCGCGTGGTCGTACCAGGTGACGAGGGCCTCGTGAGGCACCTCACCGGTGAAGTGGATCCGGTCGGCGTGGCGGGTCGTCGCGGCGAGCGCGAGCAGGTTGGCGTGCTCCGCGCCGTCGCCGATCAGCGTCAGCGTCGCCTCGGGATCTGCCGGGGCGATGTGGCGATCGAAGATGGTGATGAGCTCGTCGAGGCTCTTCTCGCGGTCATGGCGGCAGACGACGAGCAGGCGGCCCCCCTTGCGGAACGCCGTGGGGAACGGGTCCTCGCCCGGAGGGGCGTCGAAGATGCGGGGATCGATGGGGCGACCGACGACGTCGATCGGGACCTCGACGCCACGCTCGAGCCAGTAGTCCACCATGTGACGGCTCTGGACGATGAGCCCGTCGCCCTGGTTGAAGAGCTGCGCGAGCGAGCGCTCGACGTTGTACGCGGTGCGCGCGAGCTGCTCGCGGACCCACGGGCGCCGGTAGAGCTCGTCGCCCACCAGGAAGTGGCTGTGAGTGGGCAGGTGGAGGATGTGCGTGTTGAGCATCGGGGCTCGCCACATCTTCCGCATCCAGCCACCGTAGTGGATCATGTGGGTGTTGATCTGGCCGTGGATGACGTCGACCTGCGGCGGCTGCGCGAGCTGGCTCACCGGCCAGGGCATCACGATGCGGGTCTTGGGGTGCGTCGGGTACGGCACGCCGGTGAACAGGTGCTCGCCGGGGTTGCCGGGCAGCTCGTGCCCGTCGGACGTGGGTCCGACCAGCACGACGTCGTGGCCGCGGCGGGTGAGGTTCTCCTTGAGGAACCTCGTGTGGATCGCCGGCCCCGAGAGTACGGACGGGGACGGATAGTCTGTGAGGATCCCGACTCGCATGGCTTCACCCTCGCTGGGGGAACGGGCGCATCGCGCGCTTCGGATGACCGGAACGGGGGCAACGCCCCTGCCTGATGAACCGGTGCTTGTCGAGAGGGATCCGAACACCCCTGCGGGACGTTCAGTGGAGTACCGTTACTCCACCCCCTGGATGACGCGTACTCCACTGGAGCGCCGCAACCGGTCCCGGGACGCCGCTGCGACGGGATTCGTCGCGAACGGTGTGTCGGGTATTCATGCATGCATCGTGCCACGCATGAGCCCCCAAAAATCGTTGCGCCTCACGCTACGAGGCGTTAGATCGCCGCGAGGGTAAACACCATGTTTACCCCCTCCCGTCGATCACCCCAACGATCACCCCAGCCGACCACCGCCTCGCGGAGGTGCAGCGCGCGCAGAGCCGGATTCTCTCCCGGGCTGCGCACCAGGCGCGCGCCATCCGTCAGGCCACTTCCTCCCAGGTGCGGACGATGTCGACCAACTTCTTCAAGGACAACACGGACCTCCAGTACTACTTCCAGCGCGGCGTCGACTGGGAGCCGCTCGTGCGGCTCACCGAGCTCGACTTCAAGCTGCCGGACGGCCACCGCAGCATGGCGGAGGCGATGGAGTTCTACGAAGAGGTCCTGACGATGTTCGGCGAGTTCGTCGCCCGTGAGGTCGAGCCGCGCTCCGAGGCGATGGACCGCGAGAAGCCGACCCTCGTCGACGGCGAGGTCAAGGCCGGCAAGGCGTGGGACGAGGTCTTCGAGCAGATCCGCGAGCTGGGCCTGCACGGCCTGCCCGTGCCCCGCGAGTTCGGCGGCATGAACGCGCCCGTCCTCCTGTACTTCATGAACGCAGAGCTGCTGGGCCGCGGCGACGTCTCCGCCATGACCCACAAGAGCTTCCACGCCGGCATCGCGCTCGCGCTCCTCGTCTACTCCTTCTACGAGGGCACGACCGACTTCGACCTCGACAAGCTGCAGATCACCTCGTCGCGCTTCGAGGAGGCCGTCCGCGAGATCGCCGCCGGCGATGCCTGGGGCTGCATGGACATCACCGAGCCCGACGCCGGCTCCGACATGGCCATGCTCCGCACCCGCGGTGAGCAGGACAAGGACGGCAACTGGTTCGTCACCGGCAACAAGATCTTCATCACCTCCGGACACGGCAAGTGGCACATCGTCATCGCCCGCACGGAAGATGACCTCTCCCTGGGCCTCGACGGCCTGAGCCTCTTCCTCGTCAAGGCCTACGAGGACAACGCAGACGGCACCCGCACCCGCTACGCCAACATCGTCCGCGTCGAGGAGAAGCTGGGCCACAACGGCTCCGCGACCTGCGCCATCGAGTTCGACCGCTCCCCCGCGCACCTCATCGCCCGGCGCGGTGAGGGCTTCAAGCTCATGCTCCTCCTCATGAACAACGCCCGCGTCGGCGTCGGCTTCGAGTGCATCGGCCTCATGGAGCGCTCCCTCCGCATGGCGCGCGCCTACGCACAGGAGCGCCGCTCCATGGGCAAGACCATCGACCGACACGAGATGATCGCCCAGTACCTCGAGGACATGGAGCTCGACATCGTCGCTACCCGCGCCCTCACCGTGCACGCCGGCTACCACGAGGAGATGGCCCAGAAGATCGACATGTACGGCCGCTCGCTCATCGCCAGCGGCCGCTCCATCCCGTCCCTGGGCCTCAACACCATCGAGGACATCGAGCGCACCACCGCACGCCACAAGTGGGAGTCCCGCCGCATGACTCCCCTCCTCAAGTACTACGGCGCAGAGTGCGCCGTCGCCAACGCCCAGCGCTGCATCCAGATCCACGGCGGCGTCGGCTACACCAAGGACTACGGCGCAGAGAAGCTCCTCCGCGACGCCATGGTCCTCCCCATCTACGAAGGCACCAGCCAGATCCAGTCCCTCATGGCGATGAAGGACAACATGATGCGGATCCTCAAGAACCCGCAGGCCTTCCTGTCCGCCATGGCACAGCTGCGCTGGCGCTCCGTCTCTGCACCGGACGCCCTCGAGCGCCGCACGGCACACGTCCGCTACAAGGCACACCAGGCGCTCCAGATCCTCCTGCAGCGCACCGCCACGGACAAGTTCAAGGAAATCAAGCATCTGCCCATGACCAAGTGGAAGGACGCCTTCGTCCAGATGGACCCCAAGCGCGACTTCTCCTTCGCCATGCTCCACGCCGAACGCCTCACCCGCATCCTCGTCGACGCCACCGTCGCCGAGCTGCTCTTCGACCAGCAGCAGCGGCACCCCGAGCGCCGCAGCCTCCTCGAGCGCTGGCTCGAGCGCGTCGAGCCCCGCGTCCGCATGAACATGGACGAGATCCAGAACTCCGGCGAACGCCTGCTGCGTGACCTCAACGGCCAGCAGGACGCAGAGGCCGCCGAGTAACCGACGCTCCCGGATCATCCGGAGCTGACGCCCCACACCGGAGACCGAAGCCGCCACCGCGGCACGACGATGGGCCCGTCGCCTCGCGCGACGGGCCCATCGCGCGTTCACACGTACGCGCGGCCCAGCCGACCGGCACCACGCACACCAGCAGACGCCAGCTGCAACCGGATCGACCACGGCGCCCGCCCGAAGAACCGGAGCATGACCCCGCGCACCGCAGCCACCGGCGCGTCGCCTGCCAGGTACACACGCCAATCGCCACCGCCACCGCGAAAGAACGTCTCGAAGAAGTCGCTCGTGCGCTCCAGCCCGAACCCCGCCACCAGATCCATCCCGAACCGGTACAGCTCCCGCGCCCGACGCTGCTCCCGGCTCCAGACAGCCTCCTCCGCGACCAGCGCAAGCGACGAGCCGCGCGCGCCAGCCCGGAGCGCCTCCGCGACCGCCGTAGCCACGCGACGACCCGCCCGCAGCGCCACCCCCACCTGATACCCCGTCGCCGGGTGGATCATCGCGGCGGCCGCCCCGAACGCGACGGTCCGCTGCCCCCGCGACGGCAGCGGTCCCCCCATCGGGATCAGGCAGCGCTCCACCTCGTCAACCGCGAGCACCCGCACCCCGCGCGACGCCAGTCGAGCCTCCAGGCGCCGCCTGAGCTCGTCGAACGGCACCGCCGGACTGCGCACCAGCGACGTCTCCTCGAGGAAGACGCGCCCATCCGCCAGGGGCATCGTATACAGGAACGACGGCACCTGAAGGCAGGCCTCGTCGTCCACCGCCGGAGTCCAGTCCATCAGGTCCATCGCCCGCGTCGGCCAGCCACCCTCGACGTGCGCCAGAACCCCCCACGCCGCCTGCCAGCCCGGCGCAGCGCCAGCCTCCCGCGCCACCAGCCGGCTCGCCGCCCCGCTCGCGTCCATCACCAGCGCCGCGCGCACCACCGACCCGTCCGCCAGCCGTACCGCGCTCCCGGCCTCGTCGTGCGCCACGCCCTCGACCAGCCCGTCCTGCACCGTGAGCCCGGGGGTCGACAGCAGCCGCTCCTGCAGCCCGACCCGATCAAGCCGCGCGTACGTGCGCCCCAGCGGCAACACCGCGCCGTGACGGCTCACGAACCGGGCGTCAGGCCACACCTCCGTGACCAGGTCCCCGAGCCCGACCTCGTCGAGCTCGTCCAGCCACAACCCGAGGTTGTTGATCCAGCGTGCACCCGGCGCCGGGGCGATGCATCGTACAGCGAGGCCGCACGAGACGAGGCAGCTGGCCAGCCACAGACCGGCTGGCCCTGCCCCGACGACAACCACGTCTGCCTCATCGCTCGTCCTGCTCACTCGAACCCCCTCGCCATGACCGCCCACCTGACCACGACCACTCCGCGCGACACACACGCCGCACCCGGGACCGAGGGCGTGACCGCGCTGATCCACCTCGCGGCGGCTGACGCGCCCGCGCGCCTCCAGACGCTCGATGCCGACGGCGGCTTCGCCTGGTGGTACGTCGACATGATCGATGCGCGAGGCAACGGGCTGGTGCTGATCTGGTCGTTCGGGCTGCCGTTTCTCCCCGGCTACACCAGCGCCGCCCGCGCCGGCGGCGCGCCCGCCGCGCGCACCCGCCCCTCGCTCAACGTCGCCCGCTACGAGCAGCGACGCTGCACCTTCTACCAGCTGCTGGAGCTCGACGAGCGCGAGGCCAGCTGGCACGTCGAGCCCGGCGCGAACCCCGGCGACCGCACGGAGATCTGGACCCTGGGCGACAGCCGCATCACCTCCACGCACACCGCCGGACGGGTCGAGCTGACCGTCCACCTCGACTGCCCGATCGCGCAGTCCGCGCGACGCCTGAAGCTCGACGTCACCGGCACCGGCGCCCGCGCCCGCCTGCCCGCCAACGCCACGGACGCCGACGAGCACGCCCTCCACCTCTGGGCTCCGCTCGCCGTGCGCCTCGACGTCGACGTCAGCTTCGACACCGGGGGCAGCGCCCCGGAGCGCTGGCGCGGGCGCGCCTACCACGACCGCAACGACGGCCTGCGCCACATCGACGGCTTCGATATCGACCACTGGATCTGGGGCCGGTCGATCGGCCCGGCGCTCACCCGCGTCTGGTACCTGCTCTGGCCGCGCGGCGGCGCAGACCCCGTCTGCCTGGGGCTCGAGGTCGGCGACGACGGGAGCACCCGCCTCGTGACCGACCTGACGGTCCGCCCCGGCACCGCCCGACGACGCCTCTGGGGCATGACCCACTGGCCGGAGCTCGTGCTGCTGGAAGGCGACCGCCACTGGCTGACCGTCACCACGGACGCTGTCGTCGACGACGGCCCGTTCTACCTGCGCGTCGTGGGCACCGCCAGCGCCCCCGGGGTCGCCCCGACGCCGATGCTCGGCGAGCTCGTGCGCCCCGATCGCGTCGACCTCGCGCGCCACCGCCCGCTCGTGCGCATGCGCGTGCACCGCAGCGACGGCAGGAACTCATGGTGGCTCCCGCTGTTCAGCGGCCCCGCGCGCACCCGGATCCGGCGCCTCCTGCGCCTCGAGCCCACCGCGCCCGCGCTGCCCGATGGAGGCACACGGTGACCGCCGGCACGCCAGCACCCGCCAGCACACCCCCGAGCGCAGAAGCGACCCCGACCGCCGAAGCGGCCCCGACCGCCGAAGCGACCCCGACCGCCGATGCGCCCCCGACCGCCGATGCGGCTCCGATCGCTGGCGCGCTCACGGCCACCCGCGCGCACACGGCCCGCGCGCACACGGCCCGCGCGGCGGACGACGCCGTCGTGATCGGCGCCGGCATCGGCGGCCTCTGCGCCGCCATCGCGCTCGCCGCCGCAGGCCGGCGCGTCACCGTCATCGAGGCGCTCGACCACGTGGGCGGCAAGGCCGCCACCGCCACCGTCGACGGCGTCACCTTCGACACCGGCCCCAGCGTCCTCACCATGCCCGACGCCTTCGACCGCGTCCTGAGGCTCGCCGGCACCAGCCTCGGCGACCACGTGGAGCTGCTCGCTCCGACCCCCGCCTTCCACTACCACTGGCCCGAGCAAGGGGTCACCCTGCCCGTCCACCACAGCCTGACCGACACGCTCGGCGCCGTCGCCGCGACCCTGGGCGACGACGCCGCCGGACAGCTCGACCGCTTCCTCACCTACGCAGGCGGCATCTGGCAGGCCGCCGCGCCGCACTTCATCCACGGCCCCGCCCCCACGGTCCGCGCGCTCCTGCGCATTGGCCCCCGCGCCCTGCTGCTGCTGCCCCGCATCGACCCGCTGCGCTCGATGCGCGCGTCCATCGAGCGCCACGTCCAGGACCCCCACCTGCGGGACCTGCTCATGCGCTACGCGACCTACAACGGCTCCAACGCGCTGACCGCCCCGGCGACCCTCAACTGCATCGCCTGGGTCGAGCTCGCAGACGGCGCCTGGGGTGTGCGCGGCGGCATCGGCGCGCTGGTCTCCGCGTTGCACCGCGTCGCAACATCGCTCGGCGTCGTGGTACGGCTCGCGACACCGGCGACACGCATCGAGCTGGACGGCGACCGGGTCGTCGCCGTGCACACCGCGACCGATCGCCTCGCCGCACGGACCGTCGTCGTCAACGCTGACGTCCAGCACCTCGTCCGCCGCCTGCTGCCTCCGGACGCCGCGCCAGCGCCGCGCTCCCGCCGTCAGCTCAAGCGCCTCGCCCGCCCCCAACCAGCCTCCACGTCCGGCTGGACCGCGGTCATCCGCGCCCGCCGTCGGCCCGACCGACCGGCCCACGCGGTCGTCTTCCCGACCGACTACCGCGCGGAGTTCGTCGACATGTTCGAGCGGGAGCGCCCCCCCGAACACCCCACCGTCTACCTCTGCGCCCAGGAGAAGGCACACGGGCGCCACGGCTGGGCCCAGCACGAGCCCCTCTTCGTGATGGCCAACGCCCCCGCTGAGCCCGCAGACGCCCCCACCGACCCCGCGGTCTGGGAGCGGCTCCGCGCCCGAACACTCGATCGGCTCGTCACGACCGGACTCATCGACCCGGACGACGAGGTCGTCTGGAGCCGCACCCCCACGGACCTCGCGGCCACGTTCCCCGACAGCCGCGGCTCCATCTACGGGGCAGCGTCCAGCGACCGCATGGCCGCCTTCCGCCGACCCGCCAACCGCCTCCCCGCCCCGCGCGGCCTGTACCTCGCGTCCGGCGGCGCCCACCCGGGCGGCGGCCTGCCGCTCTGTGCGCTCTCCGGCCTCGCGGCGGCGAACGCCGCCCTCGCCGAGGACCCGAACGGAGCGCCCACCCGGCACGGAGCGCACCTCCCGTCGCTGACGACCCAACCGGACGCACCGCCGCCACGCCCGCCAGCATGACCACCACACCGCACACCACACCACGCGCCAACCCGCAGCCGGCGGGCGAGCCCGGAGCGCCAGGACCCGGCGCCACGTCGCGGCGCCAGGCGCCGACCGCTGACACGGCTCAGGTGGGCGTGTCCTCCCGGGCGAGGCGCGGGGCGGCACCGTGGAGCCGGGGCCTCCCGATCGCGGGCGCCATCATCGCGCTCTGGGCGGTGACGCTCGTGCTGGCTCTACGGTTGCCTGTCCCGGGTGGGCTCGCGGCAGGTTCGGGAGCCGGCGGGGCCTGGCTCGCGGGGGCGTGGCTGGAGGGAGCGGTGATCGTGGGCGTGGTGTTGCTGCGCACGTTCCTGTCGACCGGGCTCTTCATCACGGCGCACGACGCGATGCACGGTGTCGTGGCGCCGGGGAAGCCGCGCGTGAACGCGTGGGTGGGGCAGCTGGCGCTGGGGCTGTACGCGCTGTTCCCGTTCGGTCGGCTGCGGGAGGCTCATCACGAGCACCACCGGTACGCGGGTACGGCGCGGGATCCGGACTTCCGGCACGAGGACGCGCCGGCCGGGGGGCTGGGGGTGCTGCGGTGGTACGGTCGGTTCGTGTGGCAGTACCTGTCGTGGTGGCAGGTGGTGGGCATGGCGGCGATCTTCAACGTGCTGGTGCACGTGGCCGGGGTGCCGGAGGGGCGGCTGCTGCTGTTCTGGGTTCTGCCCAGCCTGCTGAGCACGGTGCAGCTGTTCGTGTTCGGGACGTGGCTGCCGCACCGCGACGACCACGGCTCGTTCGCGGACGGACACCGGGCGCGCACGCTGGCGTTCCCGACGTGGCTGTCGCTGCTCACGTGCTACCACTTCGGGTACCACTGGGAGCACCACGCGTGGCCGCACGTGCCGTGGTGGCGCCTGCCCGCGGCGCGACGCGAGCGCGTCGGCGTGGGACAGGACGAGGCTGGTTGTTGACCGATCCGTGTGACGCCGGCGCGGACCGAGAGGCGGGCGCGCTGGTGACCGCTTGCACGCTGATGACCGCTTGCACGCTGATGACCGCTTGCACGCTGGTGACGGCTTGCACGCTGGTGGTCTGGCGCGGCGGGGGTGCCGGTGGTCACTCGGCGGGCGGCTCGGCGAGCTCTACCGGCTCGACGGCGTCGAGCGGGAAGACGCGGACACCCGGCGGCACGGGGAGCTGGAACAGCGTCGGGCCCAGCGTCGGGTTGAGCTCGTAGCTCGAGACGTTGAGCGAGACGTCGATGTTCTCGCTCTTCATGAGGAAGCGCAGGATGCCCGGGACGGTGGTGGCGACGTCGCCGGCGTGCACGGTGGAGAAGTCCGCGCTGCGGATCTCCCAGCGTACGCGCTCTGCGGCGTCGAGCTCCTGGGCGCCGACGACGGTCCAGGCGCCGTGGGTGACGAACAGGACGAGGGTGTCGCCGCCGCGGGTGGGGGCGGTGAAGCGGTAGGCGCCGCGGCGGCGGTCCCAGTCGAGGGTCCAGCGGGAGGCGTCAGGCACGATGCGGTCGAGCGGCGGGCCGCCCAGCAGCACGGAGACGACGTCCTGCGGGGAGAGCCAGACCGGGATGAGCCGAGCGAGGTTCGTGGCGGTCGGCGCGCCGGTGTACCAGGCCTCGTTGGGGAGGTCGTAGAGCACGAGCTCGCGGTCGTTGGCGAAGACGACGGACAGCGTGCTGTCGAACGGGCTCAGCGTGTCGATGCGCAGGAGGTTGGGCTGCGCGGCGAGCACGGTCTGCCGGACGCGGACGCGGCCGCCGGCGCCGTAGTACTCCATGACGGCGCGGGCGCGGACGGCCTGGACGGCGTCGAGCCTGGCGATCATGGCCTCGAAGAGCTGCTCGGGTTGTTCGAGCGCGTCATCGGGCGGCGGAGTACGACGGCCGGCGCAGGCGGCGAGCGTGGCGGTGAGCAGGAGGATCAGGGCCAGCGTCGCCGGTCTGTGGAGCATGGTGGGCACGCGGTGTGGGGTCGGAGGTCGTCGCGCGCGAGGCCGCCGCGATCGGGACAGCGTGGCGGCAGAGGCCGTCGCGCGAGCCTCTGCCGTTGGGCGGCGGAGGTCGGAGGTCGTAGTGCGCGAGAAGCCGCCACGGTTGGGCGGCGTGGGGTCGGGGGTCGTAGTGCGCGCGAAGCCGCCACGGTTGGGCGGCGTGGGGTCAGAAGTCGTCGCGCGAGAAGCCGCCACGGTTGGGCGGCGTGGGGTCAGAAGTCGTCGCGCGAGAAGCCGCCACGGTTGGCGCCCTGCTGGGCCTGCTCTTCCTGCCCGATGGCGGCGAGCTCGGCCTCGATCTCGTCGAAGCTGAGCTCGCGGCTGGCCTGCTGCGCGGGCGCGGCGGCGGGCGCCGCCTGGCCGGACATGCGGGCCTTGAGGGCGGCGAGGGCGTCGGAGGTGCCGGTCTCGACCTGCAGGTCGCGGAACTGGCTGTCGAGGTCTGCGCCGGAGAGGTCGTTGGCGAGGGTGACGCTGGCTTCTGCCTCGGCTTCCATCTGGTCGACCTTCTGCGCCATGCGGTCGAAGGTGTCGAAGGCGGAGCTGTCGCCGAGGCCGCTCATGGTGTCGTGGATCTTGGACTGCGCCTCTGCGCGGCGCTTGCGGGCGATGAGGAGGTCCTTCTTGCGCTTGGCTTCCTCGATCTTGTCGTTGAGCTGCCGGAGGGCGACGCGGAGCTGGTCGGTGGCCTGCTTCTGCATCTCCCACTGCTTGCGGTACTCGTCAGCCAGCTGCTGGTGCTGCTGCTGGCGGCTGAGCGCCTGGACGGCGAGGTCGTCGCGCTGGGCGCGGACGGCGGTCATCGCCTTGCTCTCCCAGTCGCGCGCGAGGTTGAGCTCGTTCTCGAGCTGCTTGGCGAGGCGCTTCTCGTCCGCGATGGCGACGGCGACCTGCTTCTTCGCCGCGATGAGCTGCTCGCGCATGTCGAGGATCAGCTGGTTGAGGATCTTCTCGGGATCCTCCGAGCGAGAGATGAGGTCGTTGATGTTCGACTTGATGAGCGTTCCGAGCCGGGAGAAGACACCCATGTTCAGCTCCGTGTGGTGCGCGCGGCGCGCCTGTCAGGCGGTGGCCGGTGTTCGTTCGAGGAGTGTAGGCAGAGGGACGAGCGAGCGAAAGGCTCAGCCGGCGAGCAGCGCGGACAGCTGCGGGTGGTGGGTGCGGACGGCGAGGCCGATCGAGTCGATCGCCGCCTGCAGCTCGTTGCGGTCGAGGTTCTCGAGCTCGAGCGCGTCGACGACGACGACGGCGTCTCCCTCGATGCCGTAGGCTCCGTGGACCATCTCGGAGGCGTTGAGCTCAAGCAGCGTGCGCAGCAGCTCGACCGACGGGGCTGACGGCAGCTCGAACAGCTTCACGCGCAGGTTGATCACCGTCTCCGTGATGTAGACGACGATGTTCTCGAGGTGATCAGCCTCGTCGCTCACACGCCAGATACCGGTATCCAGGCGCTCGAACGGAAAGCCGATCTCGAGCAGGTAGGTCTCGACGTCTTCAAACGTGCGCATGCGGGGTCTCCTCAACGCGTTCAGCAGGCCAGGAAGGTCACCGATGGCCGCGGCGCCACGCCGCAGCCCCGGGGGTGTGCCGCCGCCGGCGCCGCTGCCGGCCTCGAGGGCACGGTCTCGAACGGTAGTCCAGTCGGGACCGCGCGGTCAACGACCGCCGAACGGCCGCCATTCCCGGCGCGGCCCCCGGGTCGAGCTACCGGCGATCGTTGCCGTTGCGGCAATGATCGCCCGGCGGGGCGGAGGGCCAGGCGATCCAAGGCGACGGTTGCCGTTGCGGCAATGATCGCCCGGCCGGGGGCCGCAGAGCCAGGCGATCAACGGCGACGGTTGCCGTTGCGGCAATGATCGCCCGGCCGGGGGCCGCAGGGCCAGGCGATCCAAGGCGACGGTTGCCGTTGCGGCAATGATCGCCCTGACGTTGCGCGGGGTCCGACGTTCCTCGCCGTCACCGAGTTGACACGAACAGAGCGTCGCTTACTTGCTCCCACCGCTCGGGCGACGCACGCTGGGGGAGCACCCACCGCTGGCACGCCCTGACCGTCAACGCACCGCGTGGCGCCTCCGCTCCCACGACGGCGTCGCTGCAGCTGCACGGATCGCACCGTTGACCGAACCCCTCCGCCCGACACTGGGACGCTACACCCTGATCCGACGCATCGCGCGCGGCGGCATGGGCGAGCTGTTCCTCGCGGAGCTCACCGGCGCCGAGGGCTGGCACAAGCAGGTCTGCATCAAGACCATCCTGCCCCACCTCAGCGAGCAGGACGAGTTCGTCCAGCGCTTCGTCGACGAAGCGCGCATCGCGACGAGCCTCTCCCACGGCAACATCGTCCCGGTCTTCGACATGGGCCGCGACGAGGGCGGCACCCTGTTCATCGTCATGGAGTACGTCGACGGCTGGGACCTGCGCACGCTGCTGCGTCGGGTCCACGCCGCCGGTGAACGGATCCCGCTCGCCATCGCGCTGTACGTCGCCGCAGAGGTCTGCCGCGGGCTCGACTACGCGCACACGCTGACGGACGAACACGGCGCGCCGCGACGCATCGTGCACCGCGACATCTCCCCGTCGAACATCGTCGTCTCACGCGGCGGCGAGGTGAAGATCGTCGACTTTGGCATCGCCGCTGCCAACCAGCGCCTGGGCCGCACCGTCACCGGAGAGCTGCGCGGCAAGTTCGCCTACATGTCCCCGGAGCAGGCGTCAGGCCAGCCGGTGGACGCACGCGCGGACCTCTACTCGCTGGGTGTCGTGCTCTACGAGCTGCTGGCCGGCACGCGGCCCTTCGAAGGCGACAACGACCTCGACACGCTCCGCCGGGCCCAGCAGGGGCTGCTCACGCCCCTCGCGGAGCGCTGCCCGGAGCTCGAGCCCTCGGTGACGGAGCTCGTGGACCGCGCGCTCCGGCGCGACCCCGCGGACCGGTTCCCCGACGCCGCGTCGATGCAGGCGGCGGTCCTGAACGTCCTGTACCAGGACACGACCCCGGCAGGCGCCCGCCAGCTGGCGGCGTTCTGCGCCACGTGGGACCGGGAGCGCTGGTCCACGGGCCTTGTCGACGCACCGGGCACGCCCGGCTTCGAGACGCTGCTCCGGCAGCAGCTGGACGGCGACCTGCTCGACGGCGACCTGCTCGACGCGCCCGCCCGCCGGGCGGCACCACGCGAGGCCACGCCCTCGGCGATCCGCGCCGGCGTCGCCGCGCGCGATCGGCGGACGGACGCCACGGCCACGATCACGGCGCCCGCACCGGACCCAGGCTCGAACGCAGCCCCGGACGTGAACGCTCCGGTGCTGCACCCCGCCACCGTGAGCAGCGGCGACGCAACGAGCAGCGGCGGAGCGACAAGCGACGGCGGGGCGACAACCAACGCGGGCGACGCGACCAACGCAGGCCCCGCGAGCGACACAGCCACACACCCCACGATCACTCCGCCGGCGCCCACCACCGGCCAGCCCACATCGACAGCTGCGCCCGCCCTCACCGGCCAGCCCACATCGACGGCCGCGCCCGCCATCGCCGGATCGCACGCGGCGAACATCACAGCGGGCGTCGCCGCTGACGCCGCCCCGTGGTACCGCAGCCGCCGGAACGTCGCCATCGTCATCCTCGTCGCGATCGTGCTCGCCCTGACGATGGTGACGTGGCAGCCACGCGAGCCCGACCCGACGCAGAGCTCGCAGGATGGCACCGCCGCCACGCCCGCCATGCCCGCAGGGCAGGAAGGCGATGACCCGCGGCTCCTGGCGACGGCCACGACCACCGCTTCGGACGGCACGACGGGCGCGCTGGACGCCCCGGATGGTCGCGAGCGCGGACGCGAGGCAACCACCGACGAGGCAACCATCGACAGGGCAGGGACCGCGGGGGAGTCAGCGGCCAGCGGCACGGAAGCACCCGGCACCGACGCACCCGGCACCGACGCACCCGGCACCGACGAGCGGGAAGGCGGCGCCCTCCGCGAGGACCAACCGCCAGACGACGCCGGCGCAGCCGCCGCCAGCCAGGCCGCGAACCGGCAGACCGTCGTCGACGTCACCGGACTCCCCGCAGACGCCACCCTCGTTGTCGACGGCCGCTCCCTCGGGACCCGCCGGACCGTCCGCGTCCCGGCAGACGGGCGACGCCTCCGCCTCACCGCGACCGCCCCCGGGTTCGCATCAGCCAGCGCCACGGTCACCGCCACCGGCGACAGCCAGCGCGTCACCATGAGCCTCGAGCCGGTCACACCAGGGCAGCTCACCGTGCGGTTCATCGGCGGCGTCCTGCGCGGCGAGATACGCATCGACGGCCGGTCCTACGGCGAGAACGAGCGCTCGTCGCGGGCGACGTTCAGCCTCCCGCCGGGGGTGCACGAGGTCGAGATCCGCAACGCTGTGCTGGGCCTGCAACACCGTGAGACAGTGGAGCTCGAGGCCGGACAGCAGCGCACGGTGACGATCGACTGGCAACAACCGGAACCCTGAACCGGGCCGCTCACCGGGACGGCGGGTCACCGGGACGGCCACTCACCGGAACGGCGGGTCACCGGGTCGACGAGTCATCGGGTCACCGGGACGGCCACTCACCGGGACGGCCGCTGGTCGCGGAAGGGGGCGCGCCCGCACCACACGGGCGACCGCAGGCGCCGCTCACGGGTCCGGCAGGTCCCGGCCGGAGAAGCGGCGGGGGAGCAGGTGATCGAGCGTGGTTCGCTCGACGCGCCCTCCGGCGCCGACGGCGATGATCGGCAGATCGTCGGCGAACTCGGCGAGCACCTGGCGGCAGACGCCGCAGGGCATGGCGGGCGGGTCGGCGTCGGTGACCACGACCACCGCCAGCAGCTCGCGGGCGCCGTTGACGACGGCGGCGGCCACGGCGTTGCGCTCGGCGCAGACCGTCGCGCCGTAGGTGGCGTTCTCGACGTTGCAGCCGGCGTGGATCGTGCCATCTGCCGCGAGGACGGCGGCGCCGACGCGGAACCGGGAGTACGGCGCCCAGGCGTTGCCCTGCGCGGCGACGGCGGCCGCGAGCATCGCGGCCTCGAGGTGGCGAGCCGGCCGCGGCGTCAGAGCCTGGTCGGGGGACGCCTGGTCGGGGGACGCCTGATCAGACGGTGGCTGATCGGACGGCGGGTGGGCGAGGCGGTCATCGGTCCGTTCGGTCATGCGGTGCCTCGTGGTGAAGCCGGTGCGCTCAGGCGCCAGCGGCGAGCTGCTCGATGACGCCGTCGAGGAGGCGCTGGAAGCCCTCGCGCGCCCGGGCCGCGACGGCCTGGACGTCGTCGTGGTCGAGGACGGAGCCGGGCAGGCCGGCGGCCATGTTCGTGATGCAGGAGACGCCCATCAGCCTCATGCCCAGGTGGGCGGCGGCGATGGCCTCGTGGACGGTGCTCATGCCGACCATGTGCCCGCCGGCGGTGCGGATGAAGCGGACCTCCGCGGGCGTCTCGTACGTCGGTCCCATCATGCCGGCGTAGGTCCCTTCGCGGAGGACGACGCCGACGCGGTTGGCGACGCGCCGCGCGATGTCGTGCAGGCCCGGTGTCCACGCCCGCGAGACGTCGGGGAAGCGTGGCCCGAAGCGGTCGTCGTTGTGCCCGACGAGCGGGTTGTTGCCGGTCAGGTTGAGGTGGTCGGTGATCAGGGCGAGGTCGCCGGGCTGGAAGCCGTCGCCGATGCCGCCTGCGGCGTTGGTGAGGATCAGCGTGCGCACGCCGAGGTGCCAGAGGACGCGCACGGGGAAGACGACCTCTGCCGGTGGGAAGCCCTCGTAGGCGTGGACGCGCCCCTGCATCGCGGCGACGGTGACGCCGTGCAGGGTGCCGATCACGAGCCGGCCCGCGTGGCCAGGCACGCCGCTTACGGGGAACTCGGGGATCTCGGCGTAGGGCAGGATGACAGGGTCAGCCAGGCGTTCGGCGAACGCACCCAGCCCGGAGCCCAGGACCACGCCGATGGTGGGGGGGCGCGCGTCGCGCTCGCGGATCATCGTGGCGGCGGCGAGGGTACGGTCCCACATGCTTCGCTGTTGCATCTCGGGTGCCTTTGGGGTCACGGTGTCGGGCGCACGGGGCGCGGTGGCCTCCGGCGACCGCTCCGTTGTACCACAAGCAGGTTCCGGTTCCATGGATGACGCAGGAGACATGGTCGCGAGCACGATCAGCGAGTTCCTGAACGTCGAGCTGTTCACGATCGGCACGACGCCGTTCACACCGATCAGCGCGTTCGTGCTGCTGCTGGCGTTCGTGATCGCGAACCTGCTGTCGCACGTGGCGCGAGGCGCGATCCGTCGGGGCATCAAGGAGACGGGTCCGCAGGGCGAGGCGGCGGTGGCGACGACCAGCCGCGTGGTGCACTACGTGTTCATGCTGCTCGGCCTGGGCATCGGGCTGACGACGATCGGGGTGAACCTGAGCGCGCTGTTCGCGGCGGGTGCGTTGTTCGCGGTCGCGTTCGGTTTCGCGATGCAGCACGTGGTGGCGAACTTCGTATCCGGGCTGCTGCTGATGGTCGAGCGCTCGATCCGACCGGGCGACGTGATCGAGATCAACGACGAGATGGTCCGGGTGCAGGACATCCGGATCCGGACGACGATCGTGCGGAACCTGAACGGGGACGAGATCGTGGTCCCGAACTCGAACATCGCGCAGTCGTCGGTGATCAACCACACGCTGTCGGACCCGATGCTGCGGATCCGGGCGCGCGTGGGCGTGCACCACGGCAGCGACGTGACAGCGGTGCAGCTGTGCCTGAGCCACGTGGGGCGCAGCTTCCCGCACCGGGTCAAGAGCCGGGACGCGGTGGTGTTCTTCGATGGCATCGACCCGTCCGCGTTGCTGTTCTCGGTGTGCGTCTGGATCGACGATCCGTGGAGCGCGCCGGTGATGCGCTCGCGGCTGCTCACGGCAGTCTGGGAGGCGCTGCAGGCCTCGGAGATCACGATCGCGCACCCGCAGCTGGACCTGCACGTGGACCCCACGGTGACGGCCGCGCTCGCCGGACGTCCACCGTCCGCAGGGCAGCCGCCGGGGACGCTCAACTGACGGGTCGCGTCGACCCTTCCCCGCCGGCCCCGGGGACCACGCTCGAGGAGGAGCCACTGATGCCACCGACCCCCGTACCGCTCACGCCACGCCGGTTGCTGTCGCTGTTCCTGACCGCGCTCGCCGTCACGTTCGTGGTCATGACGCTCGCGGGCGCGCTGGGCTCGCTGGTGAGCGGCGGCGACGCCCAGGCGCTGGCGGTACCGCTCGACGGCACGAGCGCTCCACCCGTCGACGCCGGCGCGGACGGCGCGGACGGCGCTGGCTCCGCGCCCCCGGCAGGGTCCGGCGGCGCTGCGCCTGGCAGCACAGGATCGGGCGGCACGGGGTCGGGCGGCACGGGGTCGGGCGGCGTCGGGATCGGCAACGGCTCCCACCCCGGCTCCCACCTGGGTATCGGCGCCTGGGACGGCATCGTCCGCGATGACCCGACCGCCGGCCGGGACCTGCCCGACCACGGAGAAGCGGCCGGCGGTGTCAGCCTGCGGGATCGCGACACCAGCGGGACCAGCTGGTGGCTGCGGCTGCTGTCGCTGCTGGGGATCCTTGTCTACGTGGGCGTCGCCGTCGCGCTCTCCAGCGCCCGCCGCGCGATCAACTGGCGGCTCGTGGGCGTGGGCATGGGGCTGCAGCTGGTGCTGGGCCTGTTCATCCTCCGAACGCCGGTGGGGGCGGCGGTCTTCGCGGCGGCTGGCGCGGCGTTCGGTCAGCTGCTCGAGTTCACGAAGGAGGGGAACAAGCTGCTCTTTGGCAGCTTCGCTGAGGGCGGCGAGGTGACCCCGTCGTTCATGAACTTCGCCTTCGACGTACTGCCGACGATCATCTTCTTCTCGTCACTGATGTCGATCCTCTACCACGCCGGCCTGATGCAGCGGGTGGTCGGGGTGGTGGCGTGGGCGATGCGCAAGACCATGCAGACGTCCGGCGCAGAGACGCTGAGCGCTGCGGCCAACATCTTCGTGGGTCAGACCGAGGCGCCGCTGATGGTCAAGCCCTACGTCGGGCGCATGACGATGAGCGAGCTGATGGCGATCATGACCGGGGGCTTCGCGACGGTGGCGGGTGGTGTCATGGCGTCGTACATCGGGTTCCTGCGCCCCACGATCCCCGATATCGCCGAGCACCTGCTCGCGGCCTCAGTGATGTCCGCACCCGCCGCGTTGGTGATGGCGAAGATCATGCAGCCGGAGGTCGACACGCCGGAGACACGGGACGGCGTGCCGGTGACCAACGACTCACCGCACGCGAACCTGATCGACGCGGCGGCGAACGGCGCCGGGGAGGGGCTCAAGCTCGCGCTGAACGTCGGGGCGATGCTGCTGGCGTTCGTGGCCCTGGTCGCGATGGGCAACTACCTGGTCGCGGTGCCATCGTACATCCAGCATGGCCACGCGCTGGGCGCGCTGCTCGACCAGGCTGCCGCCGCCGGTCTCCAGCTGCCGGCCGCGGTGGCGGAGCTCTGCGACACGCGCGCGACGAGCGTCGCGCTGGACGCCCGGCTTGGCTGTATCGAGATGATCCACGCCAGCCTTCCATCGCTGGAGCCGGTGACGATCTGGTCGACCTTCTCGCTGGAGACGTTCCTCTCGTGGGCGTTCTGGCCGCTCGCGTTCTTCAGCGGAGTGCCGTTCAGCGACGTCATTCACCTCGCGGAGCTGTACGGTCAGAAGACGGTGCTCAACGAGTTCTACGCCTACGTGCAGCTGGCCCAGAAGGCCGGCGACGCGACGATCGGTCTGAGCGCGCGCACCGTCGTGATCGCCAGCTACGGGCTGTGCGGCTTCGCGAACCTGAGCTCGATCGCGATCCAGATCGGCGGGATCGGCGGGATCGCGCCGGAGCGACGCACGGACCTCGCGAAGATCGGGATCCGGGCGATGATCGCCGGCACGCTGGCGGCGTGGTGCACGGGCAACCTCGTCGGCATCCTGATGTAGCCGAGGGACCAGGGAGACGGAGCCGCGAGTGGCCGGCAAGGCGACGGCCCGAGCAGCCGGAGAGCCGGAGAACAAGACAACCAGGAAGCCGAGGAGCCGCCGGGACAGCGAAGCCGCCCGTCAGCAGCACAGGGCCGGCGACCAGACGACAGCACCACGCAACGGCGGCCGGGCCGCGTTCACAGCGCACACAACACGACGACGACCGCCGAGACCGGCGGCGTCACCGCGACGGGGAGACCCGGGAGGGGACCGGCATGGTCATCGAGATCGAGAAGCAGGGGCACGTGACGACCGTCTGGCTGAACCGACCGGAGAAGCGCAACGCGATGGGGCCTGCGTTCTGGGAGGAGCTGCCTGCGGCGATGGCGCAGGTGAGCGCTGACCCGGACGTGCGCGCCGTGGTCATCGCTGCGCGCGGCCCGTGCTTCACGGTGGGCCTCGACCTGATGGAGATGGGCGGGCTGTTCATGCAGACCGCGCAGGGCATCGGCGGTCGCAGGCAGCTGCTGCAGGAGGTCTACCGGCTGCAGGCGGCGATCAACGCGGTGGAGCGCTGCCCGGTGCCCACGATCGCCGCGGTGCACGGCTGGTGCATTGGCGGGGGTGTGGATCTGATCACCGCCTGCGACATCCGGCTGGGTAGCGCGGATGTGCGGCTGAGCGTCCGCGAGACGAAGGTCGCCATCGTCGCGGACCTGGGCACGCTGCAGCGCCTGCAGCGGGTCGTTCCCCGCGGCATCGCCGCAGAGATGGTCTACACCGGGCGGGACGTCACCGCGGACGAGTGCGCGTCGATGGGTCTGTTCAACCGCGTGCTGCCCGACGCGGAGGCCTGCATCGCGGAGGCGCACGATGTGGCGCGCCAGATCGCCGCGAACAGCCCGCTGGCCGTGCGCGGCGCCCGCGAGGTGATGGCGTTCAGCGCGGACCGGCCCGTCGAAGATGGCTTGAAGTATGTGGCGCTGTGGAACACAGCGTTCCTGCATTCGAACGACCTGGTCGAGGCGATCACGGCGTTCATGGAGAAGCGCGACCCCACGTTCACGGGCGAATGAAGCGATGACGCGGAAAGGGAACGAGTTGAATGCGGCGCTGATGTCGACCGAGCGACCGCTCGACGCGCTGCTGCCGGAGCTGACGACCCAGCAGCCTGCGCTGCCCCGCGAGCCGCTGCACCCGCGGGTGCTCGAGCTGGGCCCCGACGAGGGCGACGCGTGGGTCTTCGCGCTGTGGCAGGACCCCGGCTCGCTGCCGGCGATCCACCAGGGCGTTCGGCAGCTCGCCGAGGCGACGCTGCTGGCGCACCTGTCGCGGCCGGCCTCCGCCGGCGAGGCGATTGACCGCGCGCCGGGCCGCCTGCTGCTGCTCGCGTTCACCGGCGTCCAGGGCAACCTGGGCGACGCCGTGCGCGCGTTCGGATTTCGACCCCAGCTGGACGCGGTGCCCGCGTCCGACCCGCTGCGCGCCCTCGTCGCCGAGGGGCGCCAGGTGGGCCACACGGTGCCTGACGCGCCGGTCTCGACGTGGGTCGCGCCGGTCGGCGCGCGCGACGGTGCGCTGCGCGCGAAGCTCGACGAGCTGGGGCGGGTCATGCGCGAGCGCATCGGCGACGACGTCTGGGGCAACATCCCCGGCGCGTTCTCACGCCTGCTCGCCGTCCTCGTCGAGGAGTACTTCAACGAGACGATCCGCCCGGACCTCGACGGCCTGCGCTCGCTCGAGCTGCTGCTCGTGCCGCAGGGCCCCGCCGGCGTCGTCCGCTGGACGCACCCGCTGCTGTTCCAGGCGCTCTGCGACTTCGTGGGTGTCGTCATTCACACGACCTGGGGCTACCCCGTCGAGTGGGCCCTCTGCGAGCCGGAGGACAACGGCTTCGCCCCGCCGGCGGTGCTGCGCATCACCCGGCCCGAACGGCAGGAGCACCTGCCTGTCGCGATGCACCTGCTGCGCTGGTGCGTCATGCCGGTGCTCGAGGGCGAGCAGATCCCGTCGCTCGCCGAGTGGCTCGAGAGCGAGTTCGCGCCGCAGCCACGCCACTGATCGGACCACTGATCGGACCACTGATCGGGGCGCTGTTCTGGCCGATGAGCGCGCGGCTCGCCGGGCGGTGTGGCCATTTTCGCCCCGGTGCGCTAGGGCGCTTGGCCGGGTGCCGGCAGGTCACGACGCCGCACAAGAGGGCAGGAGCGCGCCATGCAGCAGTACCTCGATCTGATGAGGCGAATCAGGGACGAAGGCATCGACCGCGGTGACCGCACCGGCGTCGGGACACGCAGCGTGTTCGGCCATCAGATGCGCTTCAACCTCCAGGACGGCTTCCCGGTCCTGACGACCAAGAAGCTGCACCTGCGCTCCATCATCCACGAGCTGCTCTGGTTCCTGCGTGGCGACAGCAACATCGCCTACCTCAAGGAGCACGGCGTGCGCATCTGGGACGCCTGGGCAGACGAGCGCGGCGAGCTGGGCCCGGTCTACGGCGTGCAGTGGCGCAGCTGGCCCACGCCGTCCGGCGAGACCATCGACCAGATCACCCAGCTGATCGCCCGCCTGAAGGCGAACCCCGAGTCCCGGCGCCACATCGTCAGCGCGTGGAACGTCGCGGACGTCGACTCGATGGCGCTGCCCCCCTGCCACTGCCTGTTCCAGTTCTACGTCGCGGACGGGCGCCTGAGCTGCCAGCTCTACCAGCGCAGCGCGGACGTCTTCATCGGCGTGCCGTTCAACATCGCCTCCTACGCGCTGCTCACCATGATGATCGCCCAGGTCTGCGACCTCGAGCCCGGCGACTTCGTCCACACCTTCGGTGACGCGCACCTCTACCTCAACCACCTCGACCAGGTGGAGCTGCAGCTCACCCGCGACCCGCTGTCGCTGCCCACCATGCGCATCAACCCGGACGTGCGCGACATCTTCGGGTTCCGCTACGAGGACTTCACCCTCGAGGGCTACGAGGCGCACCCCCACATCCCCGCGCCGGTGGCGGTATGACGGCGGGCACGGACGGCGCCAGCGGGCGTCCCGACCAGCGCGTGGTGATGGTCGCCGCGGTGGAGCGTGGCGGCTGGATCGGGCAGGACGGCGGCATGCCGTGGCACCTGCCCGCAGACCTGCGGCACTTTCGCGCGGTCACCATGGGCCACCCGATCGTCATGGGGCGCCGCACGTGGGACGCAATTGGCCGTGCGCTGCCAGGTCGCCGCAACATCGTGCTCACCCGCGACGACAGCCGCTCCTTCGAGGGCGCGGAGCGCGTGCGCGATCTCGACGAGGCGCTCGCGCTGCTCGCCGACGAGCCCGCGATCATGATCATCGGCGGCGGTCAGATCTACGAGATGTTCATGCCGCTGGCGACCGACCTCGAGCTCACCTTCATCGACGCAGACCTGGGCGGCGACACCCGCTTCCCGGACGTGGACCAGGACGAGTGGGTCGTCACCGCCGTCACGCCGCACGAACCGGACGAGACGAACGCGTGGCCCTACCGGTTCGTCACGCTGCGACGAGCCGGCGTCCGGGGCCCGCGATGAGCACGCGGGAGGCGCGATGAGCCAGGGAATCGGCCTGCTCACAAGCCCCGGAGACGGGGGACGGACAGAGCTGCTGCTCCTCCTCGACGTCGTCTGGTGCTGCCCGGGCTGCGGCCATGAGCAGCAGGAGCGCTACTACCGCGCGACGCCGCTCCACCCGTGCACCCTCGCCCGGCTCGAGCAGCGGCTCGACCACGCCCCTGCTGGTGTCCAGGCCAGCTGCGAGCAGTGCGACCAGCCCATGGACGGCGCGGACGCCGTCGAGCGATGGTCGCTGCAGACCGGCTTCCCCGGCGGCCACGGGCTCCTGCAGGGGTTCGCCGACCGCGCCGGTGGACGCAGCTGGCGGCTGTCGCCGCACCAGCGCCTCGACGTGCAGCTGCTGCCCGTGCTCGAGCCGCCAGAGGACATCGCCAGCGTCATCGTCGAGCGCCTCTCCGAGTCCACCTGCCTCGACGTGTTCCACCGCTGCTGGAACCCCAAGAGCGCGCTGCGCCAGGCGCTGCTCCACCACCCGCCGGCGCCCGGAAGCTGCGTCGCCATCGACCCCACACCCGGCCTCCGGATCGTGATCGCGGACGCTGACGACGCTGATCAGGCCCTCGCCCTGATGGCGTCACGGCTCCCCGACGCCTGGGTCACGGAGACGCTCGTCGCCGGCGGCGAGCCTGCCCGCGGCTGGCTCAACGGCCCCGCCGAGTGGCTGGGCGACCTGCTCCCCAGCCGGCCCCGCACCTTCGTCGTCGCGGCGGCAGACCCGGCGCAGGTCGCCGAGGCTGCGCAGACGATCGTTGAGTCGTTCCCGATGCGTATTACGATCGAGGCGACAACGCCGACCACCTGCCGCCTCATCGTCGAGGGCGCACCGGAGGACGCCGTGACCATCCAGCTCGACCAGCACGACGTCGCCACAGAGGCCGCGCGCACGCTGATCTGCCCGCGGGACGCGACCCGCGTCGAGCTGGACCGCGCGATCGTCTGGATCGGCAGCGCGACGGCCAGCGAGGAGGCGGGAACATGATCACCGCAGGATGGCGCAACGGCACGCCCGTGCCAGCCGGACAGCTCGTCGTGCCGGCCTTTGGCCCCCTCGCGCTGTGGGGCGAGGGGATCTTCGACACGATGCGCGTTCACGAGGGCCGCCTCGTGGGCGCCGCGTTCCACCACGACCGCACCAGGCGCTCCATGGAGCGCCTCTGGGGCGAACAGCCTGCCGCGACCGCCCTGCTCGCCACCACCTGGGACCTGCTCGAGCAGGCAGCGCGGGCCACCACCGCGCCCGCCGCGGCGCGCGTCCTCGTGGCACCCGGCGATGAGACGGCGCGACACGACGGCTGCGACGTCGAGGTCTTCGCCTCGCTGAGCACCTGGACCGAGCCCACCGCGGACCAGTACGCCGCCGGCGTCACCCTGGGCGTCAGCGACGTGGCGCATCCCGGGCTGGGCGCGTGGGGCAAGACCGCCAGCGCGATCTGGAGCGCGGTCGTCGCTCGCGAGGCCCGTCGACGCCAGCTCGACGAGCTGCTGGTCCTCCGCGGGCCGCACGTCGTCGAGTGCGCGTGGTCATCCGTGCTCTGGCGCCAGCAGGGCTGCTGGCACACCGTCGAGGCGTCGCTGGGCGGCCTGCCCAGCACCACCATCGCGATGCTCGAGGCCTCCGGGCTCGAGGTCGTGCACACCGTCGTGACCCCCGGGCAGCTCGAGGAGGCTCAGGCGATCGTGCTCGCGAGCTCCCTCCGGCTCGCCGTCGGCGTACGCTCGCTGGGCCGGGCGACGTTCCCCGAGCCGGACCGGTGGGCCCGCGAGATTCGCGAGCGCCTGCTGTCCTTCGATCCCACGTCGACGCCCGCAGGATGACGAACGCCCTCGCTCGCATGCGCGTCTCCTGGTCCCTGGACCGGATCGCGACCGCCCGCGCCGCGATGGCCGGCGACGCGCTCTGGCTGGACTCCGCGCGCGGCGACGCGGAGCTCGGCGAACGATCGCTCGTGGCGCTCGAGCTCGCGCCTGTGCTCCGCGCCAGCCTGGACGGCTGGCACCTCCACGGAGCAGACGGCGCGGTGCTCGAGACGGGAACCACCGGCGGCGCTGCGCACGATGCCGGTCGACCGTGGCGAGCCCTCGACGCGGCGCTCGCCGCGTGGCGCGACGGCGCACCCGACGATCCGCTCGGCTTCGTCATGGCCGCCAGCTGGGAGGCCGCGGCGCTCTGCGACCCGGCCATCGCAGTACACCCCGCAGCCAACAGCGCGGTGCGGCGACGCGAGGACATCGTGCTCCGCGTCGACCGTGTCCTGTGCGGGGTCGTCGAACACGACGGCGAGCGGATCCTCGTGGCGCGCGGGCGCGACGCCGGCGACGCGCAGCGACGCGCGCAGCGCTGGGTCGACACGCTCCGCGACGCGCTGGACGCGGGTAGCAGCCCGGCGAACGAGGCATCCGGTCGCGACGCCGCACCGGAGGCCACGCCCACCAGCGCTGCGGCCGCGAGCGAAGCCAGCCCCTGGGACCTGGGCGCAGCGGACACGGGCGCGGCGGACAGGAACCCCGGAGACAGGAACCCCGGAGACAGGAACCCCGGAGACAGGAACCCTGAAGACAGGAACCCTGAAGACAGGGACGCGGCCGACCGGCACCTCCTGGCCGTCGTCGACGATCGGGCCCAGGCTGACCACGAACGACGCGTCGAGGCCGTCGTCGAGGCGATTCACGCCGGGCGTGTCTTCCAGGCCTGCCTGACGTACCCGCTCGTCGTCCGGCGGCCAGGCCCCCTGCTCCCGCTCTACCTGCGGCTGCGCGCGGCCGGGCCCACGGACCTGGGCGGCTGGCTGCGTTGGGGCGATCTGGAGGCGGCGATGGCATCGCCGGAGCGCTTCCTGTCGTTCCGCGACCGCGTCGTGCGCGCGCGCCCGATGAAGGGCACCCGCCCCCGCAGCCGGCACGACCACGGCCCGCGCATGGACGGCGCCACGACCGGTGACCTGGACCTCGAGGACGTCGCGACCCGGGACGAGCTCGCCGCGAACCCGAAGGACCGCGCAGAGAACGTCATGATCGTCGACCTGCTGCGCAACGACCTGGGGCGCGTGTGCGCGGTGGGCAGCGTCCACGTCCCGGAGCTGTTCACGATCGAGACCTACGGCACGGTCCACCAGATGACGTCGACGGTGGAGGGCGCGCTGCGCGACGGGGTCGGCGTCTTCGAGGCGTTCGCGGCGTGTTTCCCGCCGGGGTCGATGTCCGGCGCGCCCAAGGTCGAGGCCTGCGCGCTGATCGCGGAGCTGGAGACGGAGCCACGCGGGCTGTACGCGGGATCGGTCGGCTGGATCGGGTGCGACGGGAGGGCGGAGTTCAACGTGGTGATCCGCTCGCTTGTCGCGAGCGGACCGACTGCACGCTGGAGCGTGGGCGGCGGGGTCGTCGCAGACTCGACCGGCACCGGTGAGTGGCTCGAGTCCCGCGCGAAGCTCGCGGCGCTGGAGGCGGTCGCAACGCTCGCCCAATGCGACGCGCCGTGAGCCGCGACCGGCGGTGACTCTGTGGGCGGAGTCCCGACGCGCTGCGGGTTCGGCGCACGAAGACCGGCGCATGAAGACCGGCGCATGAAGACCGGCGCATGAAGACCGGCGCGCGAAGACCGGCGCGCCCGCCGCCGCGGTGCAGCGAGCAGGCGAACCGGTCAGCAGGTGCGTGGAGCGAGGCTCCGACCAGGGATCCCGGGTGAGCGGCTCGGGCGAGCCGCTCGGGTCAGGGGATCAGAACAGCCGTCCCAGCCACGGCACGAAGCTCAGCGGCGAGCCGATGTCCTCCAGCGGCGCGACCGACACCCCGGCGTGCGAGATGCCGTAGACGTAGTCGCCGATGAACACCGCGCGGCGCATCGGCTGGTACCACCACCAGGCGCCGTCGTCGTAGGACAGCTCGTGCTCGATGCGGCCGGCCTCGCTGATCCCGTCCTCGGGCGTCACGTGGTAGACGATCAGCCCGCTGAACCCGGCCGGACGCATCCCGGTGCCGTCCCACGACTCGACCGTCACCGGGACCGCGAACAGGTTGCGGCTCGCGTACCAGGTGAACGCGCGCGGGTCGTAGTCCGACTCGGACCAGGCCCAGCCGTTGTCGAGCGGGATGGTCTGCAGGTCCACACGCAGCGGGTTCTCGATGTCGCTGACGTCGAACAGCGAGACCTGGAACCCGGTGATCCGGCCGGTCTCGTCGGCGTCTCGTCCGACGCCCACGAGGTGGGTCTCGGAGATCGGGTGCAGGTAGTTGGAGAAGCCGGGGATGTGGAGCTCACCGCGGATTCGCGGGTTCGTGGGCACGGACAGGTCGATGCTGAACAGCGGATCCGTCTCGCGGAAGGTCACGACGTAGGCCACGTCACCCATGAAGCGGACGGCGTAGACACGCTCGGTTTCGCCGAAGCCGCGGACCTCGCCGACGGTGACGAGCCGGTCGCCGCGCTGCTGGAGCACGAACAGGCTGTTCGCCTGGACGGCGGGCTCGGTCTGCTTGGGCGCCCACTGGCCGCCGTCGCCGTCGGTGCCGTCACCGGCGCTGCCGCCGATGGCCTCCGGCGGGGAGACCGCCACGTCGTCGCCGCCGATGCCCACGGCCGGGCCGTCGACACCGCCCCACCACCAGGTCGGGGCGTCCGTCGTCACGATCCGCAGGTAGCCCTCATGCTCCGACAGCGAGTAGCGGTCCTTGATGAACCCGGGCACCGCGCCGGAGGCGCGGTAGGACGGCGAGCCATCGCCCAGGCCGAACGCGTGCACCGTCGTCTCGACGCTCGGCTGCTCGCTGCTGAACCACCACCAGTTCATCGAGTCGCGCGCGATGTAGAGCGCGTCCCGCGACGCGTAGACGTGCCAGCCGTTGGAGACGAGGCCCACGCCCTGCGGGTCACCCGACCCGGTCGTCGGGATGGCGATCACGCTCAGGACGCCGGTGCTCTCCTCGTCGAAGGACGGGCGGTACAGGTCCTGGCACGCCAGCAGCGCGCCGACGATCTCGCCACCCTCACGTACATCCGGCAGCAGCGCCTCGCGCGCGGCCGTCACGTCGAGCTCCGCGGCGACCGCGCTGCGCACCCGCGCACGGTTCCGGTCCGTCCAGGCCTCACGCTCTGCCCGGTTCATCTGCCAGATGTTCTCCGGGACGTTCACACGCTGCGCGACGCGCTGCATCGCCTGCCAGTCGTAGGGCATGCTCGTGCTGTTCACGAGGTAGATCTGGCCATCCACACGGCGGGTGGCGACGAAGTAGCCCTCGACATCGACCTCACGCGTGATCTCGGGGTTCTCGCGGTCGGACACGTCGACGAACGTCAGCCGTGTGCCGGTGAACCCGTCGCCGGGCACCCAGCCGCCGCACCCGTCTTCGGGGCACATGCCGTCGTCGCCGGGCGACGGTTCGGCGACGTCCTCGGCGTAGTCGCGCCAGTACCCGCCGCCGCCGTAGAGCGACGTCACCGTGATCACGGTGTCGCCAACGAGGAAGAGGTTCTCGCCGTAGCCGCTGATCGCCACGGAGGCGACCTCAGCCAGGTCCTCGGCCGGCCAGCTGTCCGCGATGCGCAGCTGACCATCGAGCAGCACGTACAGGTACTGGCCGTCCGTCTTGACGAGGTCTGCCTCGTCGACGCCGGCCTCCTGCGTGTTCGTCTCCGAGAAGTCGTCCGGGCTCTCGTCCCGCCCACCGGTGCCGTCGTCGGGTGCCCCGTTCTCCGGCGGCATGCCGGCGTCGACGTCACCGAACACCGGGCCCCACCACCCCCACGACAGCCACTCCCGGAGGAACATCTCCGTGTAGTGGTCGACGATGTACTCATCGACCTCGTCGCAGGAGCGGAACGCCGTCAGCGCGGACGAGACGCGAGACAGCCCACCGCCCGGATCGTACGGGACCGTGTCGTCGCAGCCCATCAGCCCCAGCGACGCCCCGGCGCACAGCAGCGTGCCTGCCAGCCACATGCCGGCGCCATGCCGGCTCCTCTGTCCCGCGATGCTCATGGTCTACCTCCAGACTCGGCGCTCCAGCGCGCCATCGGCCCCCCTTGTAGTGAGGTCCGCATTCGAGTCCAATGGGCCCACGGAAAATTCCGGAATCACACCGCGCCGCCGCGCGGAGACCGCCGACGGGGACGGCGGGGAGGGCTGCCCATGACGCGACGACCACGCCACCCGGCCACGGGACGCCTCCACGCGGCGGCTGCGACGACGGCCCCACACGACGCCGTGCCCGGGAGCGCGGCAGCCACCACAACGACGGCAGACCAGCCCGGACCCGCCGCCACCAGCTCCGTGTCCGGGCGATCACCGCGGCTCACGCTCGTGCTCGCCGCGACCGCCCTGCTCACGGCCGCGTGCGACGACCTCATCGACCCGGTCACGCCGGAGCCCGAGCCGGAGCCCTCCGTGCTCCGCTTCGACCCGGACGGCGCGGACTTCTACCGCATGCCCTGGCCTCACGACGCGCGCCGCACGGACGCCGGTACGGTCGATGTGCTCGACTTCCCCAACCCGCGCAACGTGAGCCTGCTCAAGCTGTACCTCGAGGTCGCCACGCGCGACGTGCAGGGCTTCGCGACGATGCCCGTCGTCTACGTCGCCAGCGACGAGCCGCTCGATCCGTCAGCCCTGCCCACGCCGGCCGGCAGCCGCGCGCCGGAGGCCCTCGTCCAGCTCGTCGCCCTCTCGGACGAACGCTGCGGGGAGCGCGTGCCGATCGACGTGCAGGTCCGCGACGACGGCGATCGGTTCGAGGCGCCGCACATGCTCGTCGCCGCACCAACGCTGGGCGCGACGCTCCACCCGGCCACTCCCTACGCCCTGCTGCTGCGCCGCGGACTGAGCACCGCCGGTGGCGATCCTGTTGCGCCGGCGCCGGCGTTCCGCGCGGCCCTGCGCGGCACCCACCCGGACGGCCGCCTCGTCGCCAGCCACGCGCCGCTGCACCGCTGCATGCCTGAGCTCGCGGACGACGACGACCTGCTCCTCGCCACGGTCTTCACGACCCAGGACCCGGTCGAGGAGCTGCTCCGTCTGCGCGAGACGGTCCGCGATCCGGACGCCCTGACGCTGCCCGAGCTCGTCGACCTCGAGCGCTCGGCCGGCTGGTCGACCGGCTCCCGGGACGTCTGGTTCGGCGTGTTCGAGGCACCGATCTTTCTGGCGGGCGAGACGCCCTACACCGCTGAGGGTGGGGAGCTCGTGTTCGACGACGCGGGCGCTCCGGTGGTCCAGCGCTGGGAGGACGTGCCGTTCACGGTGACGTTGCCGGCGGGGGCCAGCGGCCCGCTGCCGGTTGTCGTCTGGCTGGACGGCACGGGCGCGACCCTGACGAGCCCGATCGGCGACGGCTGGTACACGCGCGCGCTCGCCGAAGGCATGGCCGTCGCGACGTTCGTCGCGCCGTTCCACGACAGCCGCGCGGTCGCCGGCTCTGACGAGGTGCTCAGCTCGTTCAACTTCCTCAACCCTGCCGCCGGGCGCACGGTGTTCCGCCAGCAGGCCACGGAGGTGAGCGTGTTCCTGCGGGTACTCGCCGAACAGGTCAACCCGTGGCTGGCGGACGCGGAGGTGGCCGCGAGCCTGGACCTCGAGCGCGCCGTCTACGGAGGCCACTCCCAGGGCGCGCTCGTGGGGTCGCTGGCGATCGCCGTCGAGCCGGACTTCCACGCGGCTGTGCTCAACGGCACCGGCGGCTGGCTGGCGGTGACGGTCACGGAGCGCAAGGACGTCCTTGATATCGCGCTGCTCGTGCGCACGCTGTTCGGCACCCGGAACCCGCTCGACCGCTTCCACCCGGTTGTCCAGCTGGTGCAGATGTCCGCGGAGGTCGTCGATCCGCACAACTACGTGCGGCGTTGGCGAGGATCTCCCGAGGATCCGGATGGCCTGCACGTGCTGGTGATCAACGGCGACGAGGATCCGACGACACACGTCGACTCGGTGGACCAGATGACGCTGACGGCGGGCCTGCCGCTGATCGAGCCGGCGGGTTGGGATCCTGATCCGCACGGTCTGTTCGATGTGCGCCGCGTGACGCTGCCGCTGTCTCCCGACACGGCGACACCGGGCGGCGAGCCGGTGCTGCACGCGACGTGGCTCGAGGGCGGCGGCGGCCACTTCACGATCTACCGGAGCGCGGCGGTCCGCGACCTCGCGGTGCAGCTGTGGCGCAGCACGGTGGACGGCGCCCCGGCGCTCGGTGAGGCGGGGTTGGGTCAGGAGGGGTTGGGTCAGGAGGGGCCGTGACCGACGCGTCCGTCAGCGGCCGCTGTTGACCTCTGTGAAGACCTCGCGGCAGCGGACCTTGAGGTCCTCGAGCCGCTCCTCGGTGGCGATGCTCATGGCCTGGTTGACGAGGCCGAGCGCCTCCGCGGAGCGCTTGTTGAGGTGGAGGGCCCTGGCCTCCGTGAGGATGGCGTTGACCATGTCCCCGACGCGCCTGCGGTTGCCGATCAGGCGTTCGCGGGCTTCGTGCGCGAAGCGTTGGGCGTCCGGGAGGTTGCGGCGCATGAGCGCGACGTCTGCGGCGAGGAGCAGGCTGTCGATGTAGCCGCTGGCGTCGCGTGCGTCGCGGTGGGCGTCGACGGCCTCGACGGCGTAGGTCCTCGCGGCCTCGACCTGCTTGCGCTCCAGCGAGGTGCGGGAGAGCCAGAGCAGCGTGCTGGCTTCACCGCGGCGGTTGTTGAGCGCCCGGTAGCGCTCGACGGCGCGCAGGAAGAGGATGGTCGCGGTGTTGAGCTCGCCCAGGTGGTACATCGCGCGCGCCTGACCGCTGAGGATGTCGGCGAACATCCGGCCGTAGCCCTGCTCCTCGGCGAGTCGCTCGGCGTCGCGGAACAGCGCGTCGGAGGGCCGACCGCTCAGCAGGCGCAGGTTGCCCAGCTCGACGAGCGCCTCGATCAGCTGGTCGAACCGCTCGGAGGCCCGGAAGTAGTTGAGGGCCTCCTGCATGAGCTGCTCGGCGCGCGTGTACTTCTGCTCTTCAGCGAGCAGCCGCGCGATGCCCATGCGGGCGCGGGCCTGCAGGTCCCGGATCTGGTGTTCGCCGGCGATCTTCTCTGCCTGGACGAGGAGCTTCGCGGCGTCCTTCTTCTTGCCTGCGGCGCGGCTGAACTGGCCCACCAGCAGCAGGGCGCGGGCGAGGTCGGACGGGTCGCTGGACTCCCGGGCGAGCTGCATCATGCGACGCGCGCGCGAGCCGATGGCTTCGCTGTCGCCGCGCTGCAGCCCGATCTCGGCGAGCAGCAGGTGGCTCTCGAGCTCGTGCCGGTCGAGGCGCGCGCCCGTCGCGCGCTCGTTGGCGCGGAGCAGCAGCTCCTCTGCCGCGCCGATCGCGCCGGCGTTCATGCGGCAGCGCGCGAGGCCGATCTCGACCTCCGCGATGAAGGGCAGCGGGAAGCGCATGTCCGCCTGCTCGCACTCGCTCATCGCCAGCGTGTAGAGCTCGGACTCAGCCTCGAAGTTGCCGGCGGCGCGGGCGACGCGGGCGCCGTTCAGGGCGCAGCGCGCGGCGACGTGCGGGTCACCGGAGCGTGAAAACAGGCGCGCCGCCCGGAGCTGGGACTCGTGGCTCTCCCGGTCGCGCTCGAGCACCATCGCCGCGGCGAGGGTGATCACGTCGAGCTCGTCCTGGTCGATCAGGGTCTGCAGGGACTGCAGGGCGGCGTGCTGCTGGAAGGTGAACCAGACCTGGCCGTCGACCACGGTCCGGGTCAGGATGTTCCGGTCGATGGCGGCGTCGAGCCGCGAGTCGAGCTCGCTGCCCACGAGGTCTGCGAGCTGGCGCAGCAGCTCGCGGCCCAGGGTCTCGGGGAACCGCTTGCCCAGGAACGACAGGGCGATCGCCGGCTGGAGGACCTCCTCTTCGCGGAGCACGTCCGCGAGGCGATCGCGCACCTCGGCCGGTCGGTCGACGTCCTCACGCAGGGGCGCGAAGTCGGCGCGGAGCCGTCGCACGAGGCGGCCGTGCTCGATGCGCAGCAGCTTCCGCTCCCGGGCGTTGCGCAGCAGCCAGAGCATGCGGCCGGGGTTGCCCTCGGCGAGCTCGACGAGCAGCGAGACGACGTTGTCCGCCATGGGCTCGAGGCTGCGCGCGAGCTCCTCCATCTGGGCGTCCGACAGGCGGGAGATCGGGACGACGAAGCCGTTGTTCCAGGCGCTGGCTTCGAGGTTGCGCAGCAGGTAGCTGGTGTTGCGGCTGGAGACCGGCTCGTTGTTGCTGAACGCGAGCAGCACACAGACCGGCGCGGGGGTCCGCTTGAGGGTGTTGAGCAGCTGACCCAGCAGCAGCGCGACCTGATCGTCGGCGCGCTCGAGCGAGGTCAGGACCCACGCGAAGGGCCGCTTCCTCGCGACGGTGATGATGAGGTCGCAGAAGCGCTGCAGCAGCGCCTGATCGCCGGGGCGCTGCCGGATGGCGCGCGCGAGCTCCGCGGCCGGCTCGAGCAGCCGCTCGAAGCCGTCGAAGCGGCGCGGGATCTGCTCGAGGAGGCTCGCGATGTCGACGCGGCCGTCGGGCGTCGTGCAGATGTCGCCGAGCATGTAGAAGATCTGTTCGTCCTGCAGCTGGACGGTCCGGTCCTCCAGGACGGAGCGGATCACGCGCTCCTTGCCGACGCCACCGGGGCCGGAGACCACGACGACGCCTCCGGGGCCCTTGAGGTGTGCGGTCACGAGGCTGCGCAGCCGCCGCGCGGCCTCGGTGCGGCCATGGACCGCCGCGTCGATCACAGACACGTCGTCCTTGATCGTCCGGAGCCGGAGCGACGGCGTCGCCGCGAAGCGCGGCCCTTCGGTCTCACCGGTGTGCAGCCGGACATGGATGCCCTGCGCCGGCGTCAACGGCCCCCCCAGCAGCGGCTCGATCGGGCTGGTGCTCGAGCGCAGGATCTCGATGCACTCGAGCGCGTTGGGGCGGATCGCCGGCGACTTCGCCGTCGACCGCTCGATGAAGTGACCGAGCGCCGTGTTCCGCACGTCCGCGCGGATCTCGGGCATCGGCGAGACGACGTGCGCCTTGAGGATCTCGCGGGGGTTCGCAGCGTCGAACGGGAAGCGCTGGTGCAGCATCTCGTACGCCGTGATGCCCAGGCTGTAGATGTCCGAGGCAGGGCTCACGGGGTTGCCCACCGCGGCCTCGGGCGCGATGTAGTGCGGCGTGCCGAACACCTGCTGGGCGTTGCTCTCGTCGTCGATCAGGCTCGCCACCCCGAAGTCCAGCACCCGGGCGTGCGGGTTGCCGCGCTGCAGGAAGATGTTCGACGACTTGATGTCCGCGTGCACGATCCCGCGCGCGTGCGCCTCATGCAGGCTCTCCAGCACGTCGATCATGATCCGGCGGACGCGGTGCACCGGCATCTGGTCGCCGCGGTCCAGCAGGTCCGCGATCGACTCGCCGTCCAGGTACTCCATCACGATGTACGCCGTCCCGTCCTGGTTCCGGCCGTAGTCGATCGGCGTCACCGTGTTCGGGTGCGTCAGCGCGCTCGTCAGCAGCGCCTCGCGGTAGAACCGCCGCAGGAACGCGTCCAGCGCGCTGCCGCCCAGGTGCGGGTCGAGCACCTTGACCGCCACCTCCGCGTCGAGGTGGTGCGCACGAGAGCGGTAGACGCGCGCGTAACCACCGACCCCGACCTGCTCGAGGATCTCGTAGTCACCGGCGAAACGATCACCGATCTCCGGCATGCGCGTGGCGGTCTGTTCACCGTCCATTCGGGCGCTCTCCAAAGCCTGCCGGCCCCGTGGTGGCCGATCCTCCATCGAATAGGTCCGACAGCGTACCATGGGACGCGTGATCATGCGAACGGTTGCGCCGCGATCGTCACGCCACCCCGACCGCGTCGCCGCGACCACCTCCACACCTCCGCCGCACGCCACGGACCGCAGCGCTGACAGACCGCCACGACGGCGCTCGAGGCGCCCCGACCCACGTTCGTTGACCGCACACGGAACATGCCGGTACGCTGCACGCCGGGTCGGCTACCGGACGGTGGGAGGGCGCCAGGGAGCAGTCCCGCAGGCAGCGCGAGGCGCGCTCGCGCGGCACCACCACGTCCGCGCCTCGACGACGACACAACGCACCACGGGGAACCAACCATGACCTTCGAATCGATGCCGGCCCGCATGCTCAAGCGTGCCCAGGAACGACCCCAGGCGCCCGCCTACCACGTGCGCAAGGGCGGACAATGGATCGCCACCAGCTGGAAGGACTACGTCGACGAAGTCCGCACGCTCGCCCGCGCCCTCATGAGCACCGGCTTCCAACCCGGCGACACCGTCTGCATCCTCGGCTTCAACCGCCCCGAGTGGACCATCGCCGACATGGCCTGCATGGCCGCAGGTGGCGCACCCGCCGGCATCTACACCACCAACTCCCCCCAGGAAGTCCAGTACATCACCAACCACTGCGAGGCCTCCGTCATCTTCCTCGAGAACGAGGCCCAGTGGCAGAAGGTCAACGCCGTCCGCGACCAGCTGCCCCACCTGCGCCACGCCGTCCTCTTCACGGACGCGCCCGCCATCAGCGACCCCCTCGTCAGCAGCTGGACCGACTTCCTCGGCCGCGCGCGACAGGTCAGCGAGAGCGACCTCGACGCCCGCATCAACAACCTCAAGCCCGAGGACCTCGCCACCCTGATCTACACCTCGGGCACCACCGGGCCGCCCAAGGGCGTCATGCTGTCCCACAACAACCTGTCGTGGACCGCCGACGCCGCCCTCCAGATGGTCTCCGGCACCGCTGACGACTGCGTCCTCAGCTACCTCCCCCTGTCCCACATCGCCGAGCAGATGTTCACCGTCCACGGCTCGTCCGCGGCCGGCTACGCCGTCTACTACGCCGAGTCCATCGACGCCGTCCCTGACAACCTCAAGGAAGTCCAGCCCACCATCTTCTTCGGCGTCCCACGCATCTGGGAGAAGTTCCACGCCGGCATCACCGCCAAGCTCCAGGACGCCAGCCCGGTCAAGAAGAAGCTCGTCAGCTGGGCCATGGGCGTCGGACAGCGCGCCAACGCCTACCGCTGCCGCGGCGAAGAACCGCCCGGCATGCTCGGCGTCCAGTACCGGCTCGCCAACAAGCTGATCTACTCCAAGCTCAAGCCCGCCGTCGGGCTGGGCCGAGCCAAGGTCTGCGTCAGCGGCGCCGCACCCATCGCCCCCGACGTCATCGAGTTCTTCCTCGGACTCGATATCCTCGTCCATGAGGTCTACGGCCAGTCCGAGGACTGCGGGCCCACCACCTTCAACCAGCCCGGCAAGACCCGCATCGGCACCGTCGGACCGCCCGTCCCCGGCGTCGACGTCCGCATCGCGGATGACGGCGAGGTCATCGTCAAGGGTCCCAACGTCTTCATGGGCTACTACAAGGACGAGAAGGCCACCGCCGAGACCCTCATCGACGGCTGGCTCCACTCCGGCGACCTCGGCGCCTTCGACGGCGAGTTCCTCAAGATCACCGGCCGCAAGAAGGAGATCATCATCACCGCCGGCGGCAAGAACATCGCCCCCAAGAACATCGAGGCTGCCCTCAAGCGCCACGACCTGATCAACGAGGCCGTCGTCATCGGCGACCGGCGCAAGTACCTGTCCGCGCTCGTCACCCTCGACCCAGACGGCGCCCAGGCCTGGGCCACCCGGTTGGGCGTCGGCGTCGACCAGGTCCACGAGCACGCCGACCTGCTCGCCGAGCTCCAGCGCCACGTCGACACCATCAACGCAGAGTTCGCGCAGGTCGAACAGGTCAAGAAGTTCCGTGTCCTGCCGCGCAACCTCACCGTCGAACACGGCGAGCTGACGCCCACCCTCAAGGTCAAGCGCCGCATCGTGTACGACCACTTCGCCGAAGACATCGAGGCGATGTACGGCTGAACGCCGTTCACGCCCAGGCAGCCATTCCTGATCGGCCCCTTGGCCCTCGCGAACCGGCGGCGTCAGGAACCGGCCCTTCGTGAACTCGCGCCCGGACGATCCCGCGCCTGTCGCGAACCGTCCTCGCCGCCAGTCATCCCGGTGACAGCGACGCTGTCAGGCGTCCTGGCGACAGCGACGCCGTCCCGCGCAGGCGCGTGAGGCTGCCGCGCGGATCACCGCCCTTGCGCCCCCACCGACAGCGGGCCGAGGGCCGCCGCCTGCCGAGAAGGCAGGTGAGAGCAGGAACGGCGACACCGCCGCCTGAAACTCCGGGCACTCGGTGATCAGCCGACTCAGCGTGAGCAGCACCTCGATCCGGAGCGGCAGCGCCAGCTCGCTCGGCTGCACACCGATGCTTCGAGGAGAGATCATCCGAGGCTACCCCTGGGCGGCCAGCCGGCTCTCCGCCCGCGCGCCCCCCCGTACCAGGGGGGCGCGCGGCGAAGAGAGCAGCCGCTGCGTTGAATTCGACAAGCTCCGTACCCTATCGGACAACCGCGCCAGCAGTTTAGTGTCGTCACGCACGTCCGACCGCGCGCGCGGCGACCCCTTGCACCCGACCCCGACCACCGCTAGCAGAGCGAGGAGTCAGGCCCCTTCCCCGCGCCCAGGACGACGGCCGTGCGTTCGCTGCATGCCCACCGCTCCCACCCAGCGACCAGCCTCGCGACCACCCCCGGCGGTCCTCGCCCGACTGCGTCGTCGAGCCCCGTCAGCCGACTCGCCACGCTGCTCGCCGCAGGCCTGATCGCCGGGACCACCCTCGCGACCGCCTCGGGCTGTGACACCGGACCCGAGCACGACCCGGCCTGGTTCGACCTCTTCGCGCCGGGACGTGACGAGGGCGGCATCACCCGCCCCGACGCCGGCCCTGACGCCGAACCCGACGTCGACGTCGACATCCTCGAGCCGCTCCCGCTCGACTGCGAGGACTGGGACGAGCTCGAAGACAACCAGCTCGTCGACGCCGTGTTCCTCGCCATCAACGACCACGTCGTGCTCGACTACTTCACCGCACGCAACCGCATGTTCGACACCGCGCTCTCCGGCGAGGGCGTCGACCTGTTCGACGGCGTCCTCGAGTGCATCTACACCGGCCGCACGACGGTCCCCGACGGCACGCGTGTGCCCGATGACTTCAACACCGAGCACATCTGGCCGCAGAGCCAGGGCGCCGGTGACGGGCCCGCCCGGAGCGACATCCACCACCTGAGCCCCGTCGACGCCACCGCCAACTCGGCCCGCTTCAACTACGCGTTCGGCAGCACCAGCTGCGGTGAGGTCGGCGAGGTGCCCTGCGAGTGGACCGTCGGCGGCTCAAGGCTGGGCTACGACGCCGGCGGCAACCTCATCTTCGACGTGCGCCCCGAACGACGCGGTGACGTCGCCCGCGCCAAGTTCTACGTCTCGATCCGCTACGGGTTCGGGATCGGACCGGCAGAGGAGCTCGTCCTGCGCGAGTGGCACGCCCAGGACCCACCCGATGACCGCGAGCTCGAACGCAACCGCCGCGTCGCCGCTCTCCAGGGGCGCCTGAACCCCTTCATCACCTGCCCCGACATCGTCGACCGCATCTCGGACTTCTGATCCATGCAGCCGCTCTCGCCCCTGCTGTTCGCGCTGCTGATCAGCCTCGCGGTCCTCTTCCTCGCCCTGCGCCTCTACCTCCGCCGCCAGCAACGTCAGTTCTGGCAGGAGGTCGCGCACAAGGCCGGACTCCGCTACATCGAGCGCGGCAGAGGCGGCTCCATCGAGCTGCAGGGCGAACGCCGCGGTGAGCACATCGTCGTCAGGGTCACCTCCGGCAGCAGCGCGATCTTCGTCACCATGATCTCCGGCGACCGCGCGCGCGCCTGGCGCGACCCGGCGCGACCCACCGCGGCGCCAGTCCCCGACGGCGCAACCGCGCGCGACCGCAGCCGCTCCCGGCTCCACGACCCGGTCACACGGTACCGCGACGAGCACGGCGCCTTCGCGGAGGCGACCCGACTGCCCGGAGACCCCGACGAGGCGATCCGCTGGATCGACGACACCCTCCTCGACCGCGACGACGCCTGATCCCTGACAACGCTGGTCGACACCAACGGGCGCTCCCGACCGACCGGCGCTCCCGACCGACCGGCGCTCCCGACTGACCGACGCTCCGGGGCGGGGCTCCTCCGCGGCCGATCCGGAGCCGCTCCCGGACAGGCGGAGCCGGATCGGCGAAGCCGTATGGTGCTATCGTGCACCTCGGATACCCCATCCTGCATCTCAACTCCGGCACACGCACGCAACCGCTGGAGGGAAGCCATGCGTACCGGGACATCGGACTCATCATCCGGCCGCGCAGCGCGGCCACTCACGACACCCAGAACGCTCCTGCTCGTCGCGCTGGCCGCGCTCACGCTCGCGACGCTGCACCACGCCAGCGCCGCGACGGCGCAGGAGCTGGCCTCGACGAGCACACCCATGCACCACAGCCACGGCCAGAGCCGCTCACCGGACGTCAGCGTCGCGGGGCGCTGGGCGTCGCTCACACACCAGACCTCGATCTCGACGCCGGCCGTCATTGGCGAGGTCACGACCGTGACCCGCACCTGGGCGATCGTCACGATGGAGCAGCGCGGCGCTCACGTCGAGCTCTCCCAGCAGGTCTGCTCGATCGACGTCAACACGTCGAGCCGAGGGGTGCGCACCATCATCCCCAGCGCCTTCCTGCGCGCCATCGACCGCAGCGCGCGACCCGCCGTCCTGCGGCGCACCGATCGCGGCTACGAGCTCAGCGTCGAGCGCCGGCTCTCCGTGCTCGGCGCCCGGCTCGACGACCCCGAGCGCGCCCGACTGCCCGAGCACCGCGACGACGTGCGCGTCTTCGACCACGACCGTGACGGCAACCCCGGCGTCACGGTTCGGGTCCGCGGCATCGCGCGCGGCGACATCTACCTCGTGCAGCGCGCGTGGAGCGAGATGACGGGCGCCCTCGTGGGCAACGACCGCATCGAGGGCAACGTGCGCTGGGGCGAGGAGAGCTCGATCATCGGCGCCTCGAACCCGGTCCTGCGCATGCAGCCCGACACCCGCCCGGCGGAGTCCGCGGACCAGAACTTCTTCCGCATGGTGCGGGTCAGCGACACGTTCTCGTGCGACGATCTGCTCAGCCAGCGCGAGCGCCTGTTCTGATCCTGCGGCGCGCACCGGCGACCGGAGCCTGCGCGCACGTGGCGAGACGTACCGACCACCTCTGGCGGGCGGCGCCTCCGGGGCGTCGGAGCCCGGGCGTGCCGGAGATCCACGGCACCCCGCCCGCAGGGGGTGATGCGGCCTCGCCCGTCTGCTGCTCGGCCGCGGCGCGGCGGGTCAGATCATCGCCGCGTTGAGTGACCAGGCACCGAACTGCTGGAGGGTCATCCCGCGGTCGACCGCCACGATCTGGCCGGGCGCCATGGTCTGCCAGACGTTCTCGCCCTGCAGCGGCTCGCTCGAGATGAGCAGGTGGTTGACCCGCTCGCCGAACCCGGATGAGCGCTCGCACGAGCCGCCAAAGGCTGCGCAGGTCGCGCGCTCGGGGCACTGCGCCTTGTGCGTGGAGTAGTAGAGCTCCTTGCCGCCCTGGTGGGCGAGCATGACCGAGCCGTTGGTGAGGATGCAGGTCAGGTACGTGTCGTCGGGCGAGCCGTTCGTGTTCGTGGAGTAGCCGCCGGTGAGCGCGCAGATGTCGTCGATGGTGTGGAGCAGCGCGTCAGCAGCGGCGAGCGGGGCGAAGTCGCTGGCGTGGAGGTCGATGCGCTCGGCGAGGCGGGTCAGCAGCAGGTAGAAGAAGAGCTCGCTGTCGGTGTCGCCGAGGACCCAGGGTCGCAGGGAGGGGTGCACCATCGCCTCGATGCGCGGGCGCAGCTCCGCGAAGCCGGCGATGTTGCCGTTGTGCGCGAAGATCCACTGGCCGTGCTGGAACGGGTGCGAGTTGAGGGGTGAGCACACGCCCTGGGTGGCCCGGCGCACGTGGGCGACGACGGTCTCGGACGAGACGATGCCGGAGACGCGCTGGAAGAGGCGGTCGCGCTGGGCCTGGCCGTCGCCGCGGATCAGGTGGGGAGCGCTGCCGACGTAGTAGGCGACGCCCCAGCCGTCGGGGTGGTACTCGGACTGGACGCCGAGCGCGTTGTCGGCGCTCATCAGCGAGCGGTGCACCTGGCTGCGCAGAACGGAGCGAAAGCCGAACAGCCTGCACATGCTAGCGGTCCCCTCGGCACGCCTGCTCGAGTCCCATGCCGCAGGCGCGGCGCAGCAGCTCTGCGGCGTAGTCGGGGTCTTCCTCGACGCCGCGGCCGACGGCGTAGAACCCGGACAGGGTGAGGCAGGCCATGGCGTCTCCGTCGAGGCAGGAGCGCCCGTAGAGCGGCACGACCTCCGCCGGAAGGTCACCGTCTCCGGTCTGACGCACGAGGGCGTCTGCGCGGAGCCGGCAGGCGCGGGAGAGGCCGGCGACGCAGGAGTCGCCGAGCAGCGTGATCGCGCGGGCGAGCTGCTCGGGTGCGTCGGCCCGGTGGCGGAGCAGCGCCGACCCGAGCTCCATGCACGGGACCGGCCCGCCGTCGGCGCACTGGTGCTCGAGCGAGGTGATGCCGCCCTCGACGTCGCCGGTCGCGAGCCGCTGCTGGGCGTGCTGCAGGCAGGCGCTGCGCTCCCCGGAGTCACACTGGCGCTGGAGGAGCTCCATCGCCCCGGCGACGTCGCCCTGGGAGCCGCTGGACATGAGGCGGGCGGCCTGGCGGCAGGAGGCGTCCGCGCCGGCGTCGCAGGCGGCGGTGAAGATCGCGAGCGCGCGGGCGTCGTCAGCCTGGGGGACGCCCTCGCCCATCATCCAGGCGACCGCCACGTTGTGACAGCTCAGGGCGTTGCCGTCATCACAGGCGCGGGCCTCAGCGCGGAGCTCGCGCGGCGCGTCAGCGCCAAGCGCGCGTTCTTCCGGGCCGGCGGAGCGGCAGCCGACGAGGACCGCGAGAGCGACGAGGACACCGAGCGCCGGGAGGAGCCGGGCCGGGAGGAGCCGGGCCGGGAAGGGTCGCGCCGGACGCGCGGACCGGGCTGCGGTCCGGGGCCGGCAGGCGTGGCGAGACGGAGCGGCGCAGCTTCGCCCCTGCGACGTGCGAGCCGCTACGACACCGGTGGACGGGCGGGTGTGGACCTGGAGGCGACGGGTGGCTGGCATGGTCGGCAGGGGTTCAGGTCACGGAGCGGCGGACCCGCAGGCCCGGCCTGCGGCGGATGCGTGGTCAGGCAGGACCCTAACGCATTCCGCGATCGGATGCATCCTGCGACCGGATGATCGCCTGGGCATCGCGCAGGGGCATCGCGCGGTGGTGCGGCGCAGGGGCGTCGCGCAGGGGCGTCGCGCAGGCGACGATCGCCAGGGCCTGGCACCGGGGCACGGCGCCGGACGGGTCACCGGGGCGCGACGCCGGGCGGGTCACCGACCTCGGAGCCATCGCCGGCTGCCGCGCCGGGCTCGGCTGGTACGTCCGGGTCCGTGTCGAGGGTGGGGTCCGCGTGGGGTGGGGTGGTGGTTGTGCCCACGGGCGCGCTCTCGGAGACGGAGGTCAGCGCGGCGGTTGGTGCGGTGGTCGGCGCCGGAGGATCGAGCCTCCCGAGGCGGATCGCCATGTGGCCGCCGGCGCTCACGAGGGTGAGCCCGTAGCGGCCGTTGCCGATGTCGAAGTCCGAGGCGGTCACGGTCCTGGTGAGGACGTGCTGGACGCGGAGGGAGCCGATCAGGTCGATGCGCTGGTTGAGGGCGTAGTGGACACCGCCGCTGCCCACGAGGCGGTCGCCATCGGGTGAGGCCGCGTCGATGGTGCGGTCAGGCACGGCGTTCTGCTGGAACCCGGCGGATAGCCACCCCTCGAGGCGCGGGGAGAACGTGTACGTGAAGAAGCCCTCGAGGGCGATGGCGTTGCGCCAGCGGCGCTCGAGGCGGACCTGGGCGGAGTCGGGCAGGCCCAGCTCGGGTTGGGCGAGCTGGGGGGAGCGCAGGACGACGTCGAAGGACTCGACGGTGGACCACATGTTGACCGCGAACGCGAGCGCCAGGTCGATGCGGTCGGTGATCCGCGCGCCGGCGCCCAGGTGGACGCTGTTGGGGAGGGTGAAGGAGAGGGAGGCGTTGCCGCGGACGAGGGGGTCGAAGCGCAGTCCCTGGCTGGCGAGGTCGCCGGTGAAGAAGTCGTCGTTCATGTCGAGGGAGAAGCGCCCTCGGAAGTTCATGCGGGTGGAGTGGTGGTAGGCGAGCCCGACGCGGTAGCGGTCCCACTCGAGGCTGGTGCCGACGTTGAAGGTCCAGCCCAGGGCCATCATGCGCTGGAGCTGGATGCGCCGTCCGAGGACGTCGAGCTCGCGGACGCCGATCGGCGCGTTGGCCCCGAAGTCGTTGTCCTGGAAGACGGGCGGGCCTTCGAGGGCTCGGCCGAGGTCGTCGAGGGTGGCGAAGTCCTGGACACGGGACAGCTGGGCGTAGCCGACGACCGCGGAGACGCCGGCGCCGATGGAGACGAAGTCGTTGATGCGGTAGCCGATCGCGGGCGTGATGTGCACGGCGGCGATGAGGGCGTCCTCGACGTGGTAGCGCTGGGGGCCGCCGCGCTCGTAGTTCACGAGCGCGACGTAGGGTGCGTAGATCCCGAGGCCGGCGACGACGCCGGTGTCGCCGATGGGCATGGCGAGGAAGCCGTCAGGCTGGGGGCCGACGACGGCGTGGTTGACGTTGTCGGCGAAGCCGGTCTTGTCCGGGTCGACGTCGTCCGGGTTGATGGGCAGCGCGAAGTTGAAGCTGTCGGGGCGCTGGTAGGTCCCGCGGTAGTCGCGCTGGTAGCGGACGGATCCGACGATGAGGTTGAGGCCGCCCTGGAGCTGCGCTTCGGTGATGCGGCCCAGGTTTCCCGGGTTCCAGTAGATGGAGGCGGCGTCGCGGTGGACGACGCTCGAGCGGGCGGTGCCCACGTTCGGGGCGCTGATCCCGGAGGCGAGCGCGGTACCGGGGAGCGCGAGCAGGCAGGAGGCAGCGGCCGCCGCCCGGATGAGGGACGCGAGGCGGCGGTCATCGGACACGGGTCACCTCCAGCTGCAGCGAGTTGCGGGTGCGCTTGCCGATGACGTCGACGCGAAAGACGCTGCCGTCGTCGTCCTGCACGTAGAGGGTGTCGCCCACGTGGACCTGGACCTTCTGGCGGGTGGTGTCGCCGTCGAGCGCCACGGTGGAGGAGACGCGGGTGGTCAGGCCGGGATCGGCGAAGAAGCCCGGGTTGGGGTAGGCGTAGGGGCGCACCGGCAGGCCGCCGTCGTCGAGGGCGATGTCCTGGGGGGCGATGAAGAAGAGCCAGTCGCCCTGGAGATCCTCGGGTGCCTCGGGGGAGGCGCGGTAGTAGTAGAAGTCTGCGGCTCCGACGGTGTTGTCGAGCAGGCCCACGGCGACGTCGAGCAGCGAGTTGGGGTCAGCCTGGATGTTCTCTCGGATGGTCTGCTCGATGCTGGCTGCGTCGACGCCGACCGGGACGCCGGCGAGGGTGAACTGCACGTCCGCCTCGCCCTCGGGGATGCCGCCGTCGTGGAGCCGGACCTGCGCGACCTCGAGCAGGACGTCCCAGATGTACTGTGGCGGCGGCGGTGAGCCGAGCCCGCCGGCGGTCTCGAGCGTGGCCCACCCGTCCTCGACGACGAGCTCGACGGCGGAGCTCTCGCCATCCGGCAGGAAGTAGCGGACGACGCTGTTGAGGTCGCGGAGCGCGTTCCGGGCAGCGTCAGCGAGGATACGTTCGACGGTCCACGGCGGCAGCTGCCAGACCGGCGAGTCACCGCGGGCGAGCGGGAACGGAGAGCGGCCGCCGGCGATGAAGCCGTCTGCCTCGACGATCTGGAAGGTCATGGCGTCGATGATGGGGACGCCGTCGACGAGGCCGCGGATGGTGAGCCAGTTGGGGTCCTCGAAGTCGAAGAGGTTCTCGATCTGGCTGGCGGTCGAGTTGACGCTGGCGCTGGAGGCGTTGGTGAGGTCGACGCCCTTGTAGGGCAGCGCGTTGGCGTTGGCGCGAACGGTCATGCTGAAGTCGCGGTCGAGGACCTGCGCGCGGACGTCACCGACGATGAAGCCGGGGTGGTAGACGCCGTCCCGGAAGACGGGCCCGAAGCGTCGCGAGAGGGTGGCGAAGTCGCTGGCCGCGTCAGCGAGGGTGACGGGCAGGGTTCCGTAGGGGACAGGGTAGAGGCCCTCGGGGTTGTCGCCGGTGATCGGTCCTCGACGCAGCTGGGCGTTGGGGTGGGTCCGGATGACGTTGTCGAGGATGGTTCGGGAGACGGCGTCGGTGGTCAGGAAGGTGTCCTCGACGTTGATGTCGAGCATGTCCGCGAGCACGGCCTGGGGCGCGATGCCGATCACGGGCGCGAGGTCGATGATGCTCTCGAAGCTGGTGCCGTGCAGGTCCGCGTTGTCGGGGGTCATGTTGAGCAGGCCCTGCATGTTGCGGGCGGCCTGCGAGAGACCGTCAGGGTCGAGGGCCTGGATCTGGGCGAGGGCGTTGTCGAGCAGACGCGGCGCGTTGGGTCCGCCGACGAGGTCGAGGTCGAGCAGCCAGAGCCGCTCCTGGACGTCATTCGGAAGGTCGAGCAGGTCCTCGCGCGTGAAGGTCTGTTCGAAGTTCTTCACCTCGAAGCGCAGGTAGCGCAGCTCGATGATCCGGCTGTCGCCGATCTCGAGCGCCGGTGGATCCTCGATCGTGAGCTCGTCGACGCCGCACGCCGCGGCGAGGACGACGAGCAGCGGCGCCAGCGCGCGGGCGGCGGTGCGCGTCCTTGCGGTGCGCGTCCTTGCGGTGTGCGCGCGGGCGGCGCACGGTCGCGCGGCGCGCGGCTGATGGGGTGTCGTGCGGGCCATCACAGCTCCTCCACGGGGGTCGCGATCAGGCGGACGAGCGCGCCGTTTGCCTCGATGATCCGGACCTGGACCACCTGCCCGGACTCGTCCTGGGCGTGGAAGACGAGCCCGGCGGTGAGCGGGAGCTTGAGCCGGAGATCGTCGTCCGTGCCGGGCAGCGCCTCGGTCGTCGCCAGCTGCTGGGTGAGCGCGGCGTCAGCGAAGAAGCCTGGCCGGTCGTAGGCCCACGGGTCATCGCTGTCGTCGGGGTGGCGGAAGAACATCATGGGCTGTCCACCCGCGCCGGCGACGAAGTAGAAGTCGAGCCCGGTGCTGGCGAGGCCGCCGGTGCCCAGCAGCAGCTCGATGAGCTGCTCCTGCTGTGCGTCGAGCTCGGGGCGCAGGGCGGCGATGAGGCCGTCGGCGTCGACGCCCACGGGCACGTCGTTGAGGGTGAAGCGCGCGTTGGCCTCGCCCTCCGCGAGGCCGCCGTCGTGCAGGCGGACCTGGGCGATCTCCAGCAGGGCGTCCCAGATGTACTGCGGGACCGGCGGGCTACCCAGGCCGCCCGCGGTCGTCGTCACCAGCCAGCCGCGATCCCAGTCGAAGACGGCGGCGCGCTCCAGCGAGCCGGTGCTGAACACGAGCTCCGCCTCGAACCCCTGGTCGGCGTACTGCTGCGAGAAGCGCAGGTAGATCCCCTCGGCGACGATGCGCTCGAGCTCCCAGGGCTGGAGGTTCCAGACGGGGCTGTTGCCGAGGAAGAAGCCCGGGTTGTCCGGGTCGGGGCGCGCGAACTGCTGGGTGCCGGCGGTCAGGTAGAGCGGCGACTCGTCGACCGCGATCGTCAGGTCTGCCGTCGGCTCGTCGACCAGCCCCACGACCGAGAACGACTCGTCGTCGAAGACGTCGAGCTCGATCACCTGGTCGCCGTCGAGCACGAACAGGAAGTCCTTCGACAGGCGGTCGATGTCGATGCCCTGGTACTGCGTGAGGTTGGAGCGGGCTCGCGCGACCATCATGAAGCCCGGCTCGAGGACCGGCGCGATGATGCCGCCGCCGATGATCCCCGGGTGCCCGATCGCCGGCACCGGGCCGTAGCGCTCGGACAGGGGCACGAGGTCGTTGAGGGCGTCGAACAGCGTGATGACCAGCAGCGGCTCGCCCTGGGCATCGAACTCGACCGCCGGGTGCGTGGCGATGAGGTTCCGGATGAACACCTCGGTCACGAGCTCGTTGGTCAGGGCCGGCTCGTCGACCGGGACGTCGAGTACCTGCGCGAGCACGCGGGCGGTGGGCAGGCCGATGCCGTACGCGAGGTCGCTCATGGGCTCGAGGCTCGTCCCGCTGAAGTCCGCGGTGTCAGCGGACAAGTTGAGCAGCCGGAAGAAGTTCCACTCGGGGTCGCCCCACGAGGAGGTGTCGACGCCGTTGGCGAACGGGTTGCGGAGGGACTCGACGGCCTGGAGCAGGAACGCGCGCATGCTGACGCGGGCGAGGACGAGGTCGCGCTGGGCCTGCTCGCTGAGCAGCTCGCCCAGGGCCTGGCGGGTCAGCTCGAGGCGCGCGTCCGCGCCGTCCGGGTCCGGCGCGAACAGCGTGGTGATGCGCTCGCGTACGACGTCGACGTCGACGATCGTCCGGTTTCCGGCGGCGTCCTCGGCGACGACGGCGAGCGGGTTCGGACCCACGGCGAGCGGCAGCTCGATCGACCAGGGGCTCCGCGCGGGCAGGCTGGCGAGGAGCACGCCGCCGGACTCGACGCGCAGGCGGCGGAGCTCCCGATCATCGCTGACCGTGCCCGCGAGCCGAAGCATCGCGTCGGACGTGCGCAGCGTCGTCGACTCCGGCCGTGTCAGGCGCAGGACCGGCGGTGTGCTGTCCTGGACGATGCGCACCGGCACGCTGCCGTCGCGCCCCTGGGAGTCAGTGACACGGAGGTGGACGAGGGAGACGGTGTCGCGCTGGGCCGGGACCTCGATCACGAACTGACCGCCGGGACTGATCGTCCCGTTCGCGACCCCCGACGTGACGGAGCGAGGCTCCGCGTCGCCCGCCGCAGACACCCGACCGTAGACGCACGCGGTAGCGGTAGCGATCTGGGGGCGGTACGGTTCGTCGGGGTCACAGCCGCCGGCGGCGGCAGACGCCCGCACGCGCTCGACACGCAGACCCGGCGCTCGATCGCGGTAGTGGATGTCGTAGCTCAGCGTCCGGCGACGGACCCCATCGGTCTCTTCGACGACGATCCGGACGGTGTTCACGCCATGGACGAGCGACATGGGCACGGCGAACCGCCGCTCCGGACCGACGCCTCCCGTCACGATGCCCTCGATCAGGTCTCCGCCGATCGGGCCGGCGAGCACCCGGACGGCGGCGTCCGGGTCGTCCTCCAGCCAGGCGCGGACGACGACCGACTGCTCAGGTCCCTCGAGCACGGCGTCCGGCGTCGGGCTGACGACCTGCACCGCGAGCCCCCCCTGGACCGTGAGACGGTCCTGGCGGGTCGGGTCGTCGTAGGTGACGGGGTCGTCGGGTTGGAGGCATCCGCCGGACAGCGCGACGCCGACCACGAAGGCGATCCCGAGCAGCGGGGCGAGAAGGCGCGTGAGCGGGCCCGCGACCGCGCAGCGGAGCCCTGAGGCCGTGGCTGCCGCTGATGGTGCGGGCGCTGCCGATGGTGCCACTGCCGCGGGGCGTGGGGTCGCGGCGCCCGCGACCGATCGTTCCGTCGGTGCGTTCACAGCATCCTCCGGGAGACGCGAACCGTGACCTCATCGGAGACCGAAGGGTCAGGCGCGGTGACGACGAGACGCCAGACGCCGCCGCCTGCGGCGCGGGTGTAGAGCACGTGCTCTCCGGCGGGGAGCTCGTACTTCTGCCGCACGACGTCCTGGACCCCCGGGATGGTCGTGGTCGACAGACGCACGGTGAGGTCCGGATCAGCGTACAGGCCCGCCTCCGCCGGCAGCGGCGCGCAGGTCGAGGCGCGGTTGTCGTCCGGGTGGGTGGAGATGAGCAGGCGTCGCCCGTCGAGCTCCCGGTAGTAGAAGTCGACGCAGCCGGCGTTCTCCTCGTAGCCCCCGAGCAGCATCGCGGCGAGCGTGCGGCGCTGTGCCTGCAGGTAGGACCGCGTCTGGCTCTCGAGCTCGGCCGCCGTGACCCCGGTGGGGACCCCGAACAGCGTGAAGGACGGCTGCAGGTCACCCTCGCAGATCGTGTACTGCGACTCGTTCGTCGGTGTGCCGGGCAGGTTCGGGCAGTTGGACGGGCCAGGGGCGACGTTGCGGTGCCCGACGACCTCAGCGACGTCCATGATCATCTCCCAGACGTACTGCTCGGCCGGTGGGCTGCCGGCGATGACCTGCGCGAGCCCGCTCAGCTGGAACAGGGCCCACCCGTCCGGGTTGCCGTTGCTCGAGCTGTTGGAGCTGCTCTGGCCAACGGTGATGCGCGCGAGGCCACCGAGGTAGCTCGTGTAGGTGCGCAGGGTCCGGTACTGGTTGCGCGCGGACGCGGCGAGGATCGGCTCGAGCAGCCACGGGTCGAGCGCCCAGACGAAGCCCGCGCGTGGCGCGCTGGGCAGGTGGGTGCGGCACCCGGAGCCGGTGCACACCGGCACGTTGAGCGGAGATTCGCGGATCGAGAACCGCAGGTCGACGGCCGGGTTGTTGGGCAGGCCAAGCACCTGGAAGCGCGCAGGGTCGTTGAAGTCGAACTCGACGATGTCGTCGAAGGTCGGGCCGGTCGTGTCGACGACGATGGGCAGGTAGTCCTTGCCGCGCAGCAGGTTGACGCCGTCGAACCACTGGAGGTTGCTGGTCGCGTCGAGCACCATGCGGAACTGGTCCGGCGGAAACACGACCGAGTTGGGCGTGAAGGAGTCGTCGAGGATGCCGGGGTGCCCGCTGGCAGCGTCGGGGCCGAACCGCACGGCGAGCGGCCCGAGGTCGTTGAGGGCATCGTACATCGAGATCGGCAGCAGCGGCGTGTCGGGCTGCCCGGGGGCGTAGGCCACGCCCGGGTGTGTGCCCAGCAGGTAGTCCAGCAGCGCGCGCACCACGGCGTTGGTACCGACCACCTCACTGTTGCGGCCGATGCCCAGCGTCGAAGCCAATAGCTCCGGGAACCCGTTGACCAGCCCGAACGAGATCGAGTTGAGGGCGTCCGCCACGGCGGCGAGCTGGCCCAGCGACGAGCCCTCGACGTCGGCGTTCGCTGGCGTCAGCGTCAGCAGACGGACAAGCGCATACTCCGGGGACCGCTGCCAGCCAGCGCACCCGTTGGCCGGATCGCCGAACGAGCAGCCCAGGGTCGTCAGCGCGCAGTTGTAGCGCGCCGGGTTGTTCGAGCAGCCGGACCCCGACGGGTTGCGCCAGCAGGTCCCACAGGCGTCCTTGATCTGGTTCAGCGTGTTCGTGAGCAGGCCGGTCGGATCGAGCTGGGCGACGATGATCTCACGCTGGATCGCCTCGTTGAAGACCTCCTGGATGCCGTCGCGATCGAGCTCCAGCCGCACCAGCGGGGGTGTGCTGTAGTCCCGCAGCCGCATGAAGTAGAGCTGCTCCGGCGACCACTCCGGCACGTAGTCGTTGGTAACCGGCACGAGGACAGAGCGCGTGAGCCCCGACACGTCGATCGCCCGCGCCTCCACGCAGACGAGGCCGGAGTGGACAGCCACGTCGATTGACCACCGCGCGTAGCCGTCCTCGGTCGACGCCCGCTCGAACGGCCCCCACTCGACCCCGGAGGCACAACCGGAGGCCGACGGGACGCCGATCCGCAGCTTCACCTCGCGAACGCCCAGGTTGTCCGAGGCCGTCCCCGAGACCCTGAGCACGCCAGTGTCGACGCGTGCCCCCGACGTCGGGGACTCAACGACGAGGCTCGGCGGGACGCGGTCCTCCTGAGCACGCCCGGTCAGCGTGATCGTGGCCGAGCCGCTGTTGCCGGCGGCGTCGTAGGCACGCACCGTGAGCACGTTCTCCTGCCCCGACTCGAGCGCGACCAGGCGCCCCCAGGTCGCGAAGCCGTCGTCCGTGTCGAAGCGGCGCTCGGTCTGCAACACACCGTTGAGCACCAGCTCCATGCGGACCACCCCGCGGTCGTCGCTGGTGGAGCCACGCAGCAGCACGACGGTCTGCAGCGGCGTCGTCCCTGACTGTGGGCTTGCGATCAGGACGCTCGGGGCTGCGGCGTCGGATCCTTCGACGAGCCGCGTCACGGTGACCATCGCCGCAGGATCGCTGCGTCGCGTCGCGATATCGAACGCCTCGGCGCGCACCTCGAAGGTGCCGGGCGGCGCGAACCCCTCGAACCACCACGTCCGGTAGCCGTCGTCCGAGCTGGCGAGAGCGGGCGTGTTCTGGCCGATCTGCACGAAGACGGTCGCCAGCCCGCCGTCATCGGACGCGGTCCCTTCGACGCGCAGGAACGCATCCTCGACCGTGGCCCCGTCAGCCGGCAGCGTGATCGCCACGGTAGGGCGCTCGCGGTTGTCCGGTAACGGCTCGGCGTCGGGCCAGCCGCCTCCGGTCTCGCGTTCGCCGGCGTCGGGAGGAACGGTCGAGCCCCCCTCCAGCGCAGACGTACACCCGACGGTCGCCACGAGCACGACCGCGATCAGCCACAACGACGGGCGTCGCGACGTCAGGCGGTCTCCTGAACTGCGTGTGATCCTCACCACGGCAAGGCCTCCCACCACGCTGGCCCGCTCGCGCCCCCACGCGTCGAGCCTGCCGGCTTCGAGCGCCCCTTCCGGCGCCCGATGAATCGATTTGAACACGGGTCAAAACCTGTGCCCACTTAGCCGCAGCCTGTCGCTGCGTCAAACAGGCCACGATTCGATGACGGTATGCATGATCCGGAACCGGGTCCAGACACCGCGTGAAACGTTGCGACGCTGGAAGCTCAGGGATCGGGCGGCGCGTAGCGCGTCAGCCGCGCCAGGACGACGTCCCGCTCAGCACCGGCGAGCGACGCGCCCAGCACGAAATCCACGCCGCCCCCGTCGCGGATCGCAGCGGTGACGGCGGGCTCCCGCAGCACCGCGTGCACGGCGCGCGCCCCGGACACACCGGGCGGCGGCGTCACGACAGCAGCCCAGGCGAGCCCGGGACCATGAGTGACAGCGGCGTCACCCTCGAGCAGCACCAGCACCCGACCTGCGCTGGTCTCGCCGCCGCGCCCTCCGGGTGCTTCGGTCTCCGACGTGTCGACCTCCGACGTGTCGACCTCCAGCGCGGCGACGGTCGACGCGACCCGCCAACGCGCGGGACCGCCGCCCAGCGTGACGACGCCGTCGCCGTCCGCAGCCACCGGCGCCGCCGGGCCCCACGCGGGCGGCGCGCCAAGGCATGCCGTGAGCTCATCGACCGACACGACGCCGACGCGATGCACGCCCCAGTCCTCTGGCCGCAGCTCGATCACGGTCGACTCAAGCCCGCGGGCGCACGGTCCGTCATCGACGACCAGCGCGACAGCGTGTCCGAGGTCGTCCCGGGCGTGCGCTGCCGTCAGGGCAGACGGCCGCTCGCTGCTGTTGGCGCTCGGCACCGCCAGCGGGAAGCCTGCACGGCCCAGCAGCTCGAGCGTGAACCCGTGCGCCGGTACGCGCAGGCCCACCGTTCCGCGCCCGGCAGTGAGCACGTCGCTGAGCGACGCGGCGGCAGGGACAACGACGGTCAGCCCCCCGGGCCAGAACCGCTCCGCGAGGCGTCGCAGCCGAGCATCGAGCGCGCCCGGAGCGAGCAGCGGCGCGGCGCGGTCGAGCGAGGCCACGAGGACCGGGAGCGCGCGGCTCGCGGGTCGCCCCTTTGCGGCGAACAGGCGCTGGAGCGCGTCGTCGTTGGTCGCGTCTGCGGCGAGCCCGTAGACGGTGTCCGTCGGGACGACGACGAGGC
>ERZ869909.239-NODE-239-length-81111-cov-5.059370_pt1 | contig 81111 bp, 65 predicted proteins | sample MGYA00520892_ERZ869909 | MGnify/ENA primary metagenome ERZ869909 (study PRJEB32215, sample SAMEA104723947) | bioreactor metagenome | biome: bioreactor; feature: anaerobic bioreactor; material: water | place: China | collected 2015-03-12 ...
TAAAGAGGTACGAAGTCTACACCACGTCACCCCTTTAACTCAGGTTGGAGAAATTGCACTTCGCTCTGGAATCCGGGAGGTGACCATACTGGTCGATCACAGACGCCTTTGGCCTTGCCCCTCCCAGCGATGAGCCCGGAGCAAAGATCATGACCAGATCTTCATCCGATTCTTCACCCCGAAGAATACGCTCCGAGGCTCCCAGCAAGCGGCCCAGCGCCAGCATATTCGGCACGCCTTCGCTATCCGGCGCCTGAAAAACAGCATCGCCCTCCAGGCGGAAGCGCAATGCGCCCAGCCGGGTCGAATCAGACACGCCCAGCAGGAAATCCGCCTCCTGCAAAGCCCGCACAGCCCGCCCCTCACGCTCCGCCGCGCGTCGCTCCCGGCGGCGCATCAAGGTCCTGCCCCAGGTGTCCGGGGCAGAGTCTCCCAGCGTGCCAAACATATCCCGCCCTGAGGCAGGTCTGAACACACCGCGCCCCAGCGGCAACGCCGGGTCAATCGAGAATGTCTCAGGCGCATCAAGCCACGCCAGATCATATTCGAACGTCACTGCCTCACGGTGGCGTGCGGCGTATCGGCGCATCATGCCGATACGCTGGCAGCGCCCGCGCCAGTCCAGCAGGACCTCTACATCAGTCATCTTCGGCCCTCCCTGGCCTGCGCGGTGTTGAAGCACGCTGTCTCAGCGTCTGCCGATTGATCTCCAACCCTTCTGCATCAAGGGCGCTGTCGGCCAGATCAGCCAATCTCCCCAGCAAACCCAGAGCCTGCAAGACACCCGCCAAAACCCCCAACCCGACCCCGGGATCGCCTTTTTCCACGCGGGCCAGCGTGCTACGGGATGTAGAAGCCCGCTCCGCGACCACTTCCATGGGCAGATTGCGGCGCAAACGCGCCTCACGGATGTCCTCGCCCAGCTTGCGCAGGGCACGACGGGCGGCAGGAGCAGGACGATAGGGGGCTCTCATAATGATGCCTTTATGAGCCAAAAAATCCTTTAACGGCTCATTTATACATCATTAAGCGGGGCAGACCAAGATAATACGCGGCGTCAGTCAGGTACGAACACGTAACCGACACCCCAGACGGTCTGCACGTATCGGGGTTTGGAGGGATCGTCTTCCAGCAGCCGCCGCAGGCGCGATACCTGCACGTCGATGGAACGCTCCATGGCACTCCATTCCCGGCCACGGGCCAGACTCATCAGCTTGTCGCGGGTCAGCGGCTCGCGGGGGTGCTGCACCAGCGCCTTGAGCACGGCGAACTCGCCGGTGGTCAGGCTGTGCTCTTCATCGCCCCGGCTGAGGATGCGGCGTGACAGGTCCAGCGCCCAGGGGCCAAACGCCACATGCTGGCTGTCGCGGCTGGGGGCGCCCGGTACTTCGCGCACCTGGCGGCGCAGCACAGCGCGGATACGCGCATCCAGCTCGCGCGGATTGAAGGGTTTGGGGAGGTAATCGTCGGCGCCGGCTTCCAGCCCCTCAATGCGCTCGTTGTCGTCGCCCTTGGCGGTCAACATGATGATCGGCATGCGCGTGCCTGCGTCACGCAGGCGGCGGCAGATCGACAGGCCGTCTTCGCCGGGCAGCATCAGGTCGAGCACCATCAGGGAGTAGATCTCGCGGCTCAGGGCCCGATCCATCTGCTGGGCATCGCCCACGGCCTTGATCTGGAAGCCCTGTTCTTCAAGGAAACGCTGCAACAGGCTGCGAAGCCGGGCATCGTCATCAACAACGAGAATCTTGTCCTGGGTCTGGTCTGCACTCACAGCGATCTCCGAGCCTGGCGGGATCTTGTTATATCGGGGGCTGCCCCGCCGGGCGGCATCTTCCCCCTGGCCCCCGGGGATTGCAACCGGACGGCACTGGCGAATTCGCAACAGAGTGTGACCGGTCGGTCCCGAAGGGGTTCCCCGCGCCGCACTCCAGGGCATCATGTGACACGATACCGCAGTTTCTGCCGGAAATGATCAGGTTCCTCCGTGGCGTCATCCTGCTATCATGCTGTCATTCCGCGAGCCCGCGATAACAAGCGGGCCGCCTGCTGACTACAGCGCCGACTTATTACAACAGCCCAGGCATTGGGGAGGGAACGTGATGGCGAAGATTCTGGTGGTTGACGACTCACCCACGCAAATGGCCAATATGGTGCGCATCTGCGAAGCCCAGGGCCACCAGACCGTCACGGCCAGCAACGGCATGCAGGGGGTCGAGATGGCCCGCAGCGAGAAGCCCGACCTCATTCTGATGGACGTGGTGATGCCAGAGCTGAACGGCTTCCAGGCCACCCGCAAGATCACCCGCGACCCGGACACCCAGCATATCCCGGTCGTACTGGTCACCACCAAGGACCAGGACACCGACAAGGTGTGGGGCGAGCGCCAGGGCGCCGCCGGTTATATCGTCAAGCCGCCGCAGGAAGACGAACTGGTGGCGAAGATCAAGGAACTGCTGGGCGCCTGATCCCGCTTCGGGGCACTGCCGCCACGGCAGCTGCCCCATATCACCGCCACACCCTGCCTTCCTGGCCAGCGCCCGCTCGGGCTCGTCCTCTGTGCCAGCCACAGCAAAACTGCACTGTCAATCTGTCGCCCGCCCGATACGTGGCCTATGATTCCGGCCACTTGCATTCACTGACTAACGGATACAGCGAACCTCATGTCCGATACCCGCACCGCTTCTGCGTCCCCCACCCCGTTGCCGCCCATCGAGATACTGATCGCGAAGGAACTGGGGGTGCAGCCCCGTCAGGTCGCCGCCACTGTGGCCCTGCTGGACGAGGGCGCCACCGTGCCGTTCATCGCCCGCTACCGCAAGGAAGTGACCGACGGCCTGGATGACACCCAGTTGCGCAACCTGGAGGAACGGCTGCGCTACCTGCGCGAACTGGTGGAGCGCCGCGACGCCATCCTCAAGAGCATTCGTGAGCAGGACAAACTGACCCCGGCCCTGGAGGCCGACATTCTGGCTGCCGACACCAAGACGCGGCTGGAAGATCTTTACCTGCCCTACAAGCCGAAGCGCCGCACCCGGGCACAGATTGCCCGCGAGGCCGGGCTGGAACCGCTGGCCGATGCGCTGCTGGCCGACCCGAGCCTGGACCCGGACGCCCACGCCGCCGGGTTCCTCAACAGCGAGCACAAGATCGACACCGCCAGGGACGCCCTGGACGGTGCCAAGCAGATCCTGATGGAGCGCTTCAGCGAGAACGCCGAACTGCTCACCCGCCTGCGCACCTGGCTGTGGGAAAAGGCCGATATCGTGTCCACCGTGGCAGACGGCAAGGACAAGGAAGGCATCAAGTTCAGCGACTACTTTGCCCACCGCGAACCGCTGGCGCAGATCCCCGGGCATCGGGCACTGGCGCTGTTCCGGGGCCGTAACGAAGGCATCCTGCATGTCAGCATGGCGTTGCCGGAAGCGCTGGAGAGCACGCCCCCGCATCCCTGCGAAACCATGGTCGCCAACAGCATTGAATGGCAGCATCAGCAACGCGCCGCCGACAACTGGCTGGGCGAAGTGGTGCGCTGGACCTGGAAGATCAAGCTGGCCACGCATCTGGAAACAGAACTGCTGGGCCGCGTTCGGGAGATGGCGGAAGAAGAAGCCATCAATGTCTTCGCCCGCAACCTGCGCAGCCTGCTGCTGGCACCGCCTGCGGGCGCCCGTGCCACCATGGGCCTGGACCCGGGCCTGCGTACCGGCGTCAAGGTGGTGGTGGTCGACACGACCGGCAAGCTGCTGGAACACACCACGGTTTTCCCGCACCAGCCACGCAACCAGTGGGACCAGTCGCTGGCCGCGCTCGGCGCCCTGTGCGTCAAGCATCAGGTCAACCTGATTGCCATCGGCAACGGCACCGCCAGCCGCGAAACCGACAAGCTGGCAGGCGAGCTGGTCAAGAAACTGTCGAAACTGCGCATGACCAAGATCATCGTCAGCGAAGCCGGGGCGTCGGTGTATTCAGCCTCGGAAACCGCCGCGCGGGAATTCCCGGATCTGGACGTGTCCTTCCGCGGTGCGGTCTCCATCGCCCGTCGTCTGCAGGACCCGCTGGCGGAACTGGTGAAGATCGACCCGAAATCCATCGGCGTGGGTCAGTACCAGCACGATGTCAGCCAGGTGAAACTGGCACGCAGTCTGGACGCCGTGGTCGAGGACTGTGTGAACGCCGTGGGCGTGGATGTAAACACCGCCTCTGCCGCACTGCTGGCGCGTATCTCTGGCCTCAACGCCACCATCGCGGGCAACATCGTCAGCTACCGGGAAAAGCATGGTGCTTTCCCGAACCGCGAAGCCCTGAAGCAGGTGCCGCGCCTGGGCGACAAGACCTTCGAGCAGGCCGCCGGCTTCCTGCGCGTCAGCCAGGGCGAGAACCCGCTGGATGCATCCAGCGTGCACCCGGAAGCCTATGCGGTGGTCGAGAAAATCGCCGCCGCCCATGATCGGGTGGTCAAGGATCTGATCGGTGACAGCAGCTTCCTGCGCAAGCTCAAACCGGAGCCTTTCACCGACGACCGCTTTGGCGTCATGACCGTCAGCGATATTCTGGCCGAACTGGAAAAGCCCGGTCGTGACCCACGCCCGGAGTTCCGTGCGGCGGAGTTCAAGGAAGGGGTGGAAGACATCAAGGACCTGAAGCCGGGCATGGTGCTGGAAGGCACGGTGACCAACGTGACCAACTTCGGCGCCTTCGTCGATGTCGGCGTTCACCAGGACGGTCTGGTGCATGTGTCAGCCTTGTCGGAGAAATTCGTCAAGGATGCCCATGAGGTGGTCAGCCCCGGCGACATCGTCAAGGTGAAGGTGATGGAAGTGGACCTGGACCGCCGCCGTATCAGCCTGACCATGCGCATGGACGACCAGCCCGAGGACAAACCCGCCGGCCGACCGACAGGCCAGCGCCCGGCCGGTGGCCGGGGTCGCCAGGCAGATCAGCGTGGCGCCCAGGCGCCGCGCGGCGGCCAGTCTGCGGGCAAAGGCACCGGTACCTTTGCTGATCTGTTTGCCAAGGCACAGGAAGAAAAAGTCGCACGAAACAGGAAATCGTAATGAGTGACCTGCTGACCCGGCGCCTGGACGCCCTGACGCACAACAAGGCCGCACCGACGCTGGCCGGCATGCGTCGCGGGATCGAAAAGGAAAGCCTGCGCATCACCCCGCAAGGGGTGCTGTCCCAGACCCCGCATCCGGCGGCGCTGGGCTCGGCCCTCACGCATCCACACCTGACCACCGATTACTCGGAAGCCCTGCTCGAGTTCATCACCCCGGCCAGCGACCAACTCGACGCCCCGCTGCGTTTTCTGGAAGACCTGCATCGCTACGTGTACCAGCACATCGGCGAGGAAAGACTGTGGGTGAATTCCATGCCCTGCATTATGGGCCCGGATGACGATATTCCCCTGGCCCGTTACGGCAGCTCCAATGTCGGCCAGATGAAGTACATTTACCGCAAGGGGCTGGGCTACCGTTATGGCCGCCGCATGCAGACCATCGCGGGTATTCACTACAACCTGTCGTTCCCGGAATCCTTCTGGCAGTTGCACCAGCAACTGGAGGGCGATACCCGCCCGTTGCAGGACTTCATTTCGGCGCGCTATTTCGACCTGACCCGTAACTTCCAGCGCTATTCCTGGCTGCTCATCTACCTGTTCGGCGCGTCCCCCGCCCTGTGCAAATCGTTTCTGGCCGGGCGCCCGCACACGCTGACCGAAATCGCCGGGCATACCCTGACATCACCGGGCGCCACGTCATTGCGCATGAGTGATCTGGGCTACCAGAACAATGCACAGTCGAGCCTGCACATCAGCTACAACACCCTGCAGGACTATGTCCGAACCCTGACCCACGCGATCAAGACCGAAGCACCGGAATACGCCCGCATCGGCGTGCTGGTGGACGGTGAATACCGGCAGTTGAACAGCAACATCCTGCAGATCGAGAACGAGTATTACTCGTCTATCCGCCCGAAACGCACCACCGAATCCGGCGAGCGGCCCACGCTGGCGCTGTCACGCCGCGGCGTGGAATACGTGGAGATCCGCGCGCTGGATCTGAACCCGTTCGAACCGCTGGGCATCAACCAGACACAAATCCGTTTCCTGGATCTGTTTGCCACCTATTGCCTGCTGCGCGAGTCACCACTGCTGGAAAACTGCGATCTGCATGCGAGCAAGGAAAACATTCGCAAGGCGGTGTACCAGGGACGCGACACCGGCACGCTGTTGTGCGACTGGGGCAAGCAGGTCAGCCTGCGCAGCTGGGGCAGCGACCTGCTCGAACGCATGGCACCCATTGCCGCACTGCTGGACACCACCCACGGCGGCCACCACTACGCTGCCGCACTGGCCTCCCAGCAGGAAAAACTCGACAACCCGGACGCCACGCCCTCGGCTCAGGTGATGGCAGCGCTGAGCGGGCAACCATGCAGCTTCTTCCAGTTTGCCCAGGCACAGGCCGAAGCCCATCGGGACTACTTTCTGGCGCAACCGCTGGCCGCCGACCGCGAAGCCGCGTTCGCCACACAGGCCCGTGAAAGTCTGGCGGCCCAGGTTGAACTGGAGGCCGCCCCCCACCCGTCCTTCGCCGAGTATCTGGCAGCTTATTTTCGAGACTGACCGTTCGGCGGAACGATGACACCGTTCGCGCCAGCGCGAGCCATCCTGTGGCGCACTGCACAACCTTGTGGGATGATCAGTGCTAGCCTCAGTGAGGAGTGAGGCAACCTTTTCCCGAAGGGGGACGTTGCAGGATGCAAGACCATAACGACCGACGCGCTGATGTGCGAGAGGATCAGCGTGACCCGTGCAAGAAGGCCTATGATCGTGGCTGCATGTGGGGCATGAGTGGCCGGGACGACAGCGGCTGTCCGTATCAGGAAGATATCCTGGTGGACTGGTGGCATGCCGGCTGGCGTGAAGGCTATGAAGCCTTTATGAAACGCCATCCGCAGCAGGAAGTCGGCTGACCCTTTCGCGCCAGGTCAGCCGCGCCAGATCAGCGACGTACGATCTGCACCACCGACAGCACGAGCAGGCCCGCAAACACCAGCAATGCCTGCTGGGGAATCGTCAGCCCCAGAAACGTCCAGTCGATCTCCGCACACTCCCCGGAACCACTGAACACCATCCGCAATGCATCCCACAGCGGGAACACATCCATGATGTAATCCAGGCCCGGCCCGCAGGCCGGCACCTGATCTTCCGGCAGGCTTTGCAGCCACATGTGCCGCAGCGCCACACCCGCGCCCGCCAGGGCCGACAACCCCGCCAGCACATTCCAGATCCGTTGCCCGGTGGGGCCAGGGTTGTGCAGGAAGGCGAGCAGGAAGAAAACCCCCACAGCAATCATCGCCAGGCGCTGGAAGGTACACAGCGGACAAGGCTCCAGCCCAACGCTGTATTGCAGCCACAGGGCAATGGCCATGGCCACAACGCAGATCAGCAGGCCTGCCAGATTCAGCATCCGGTACGACAACAGAGGGTGGCGCAAAGTCAGCATGGTCTCTCGTTCTTGGCAGCAAACGGAATAAATGGACGCCCGCAGTGTAGCGGAAATCTCCCCCCGCAGGACAATGGTGGCATGCCGCCAGCAGCGCCCGGCACCAGATGTGACCACACGCCCGGTGGGCGGTTCATATGCCCGGCCCCGCCCACCACAGCGGCGCTTATGACAAAATGGTCTGACGCCGCCAACCACCTGATTTCCCTGACGCGCCACCTCTGCCAGCCGCAATACGGACCCGCGCCCGCTTTTCGACCCATTGTCGCCCTGCCCCAGGCTGTCTTACCCTCGAAAACCCGGTCTCGAACACCCGACCCTGACAAGACACTCAGGAGGCAAGACGACCATGGCAGCCGAGGTCCAGTCCACTCCCCATCGCCAGGCGCTGGAGCAGTGGCATCGCATCGAACAACGGGTTCAGGTCTGGTTACGCGAGCGCCGGGAGCTATTGGCTCTGCTCTGCTCACTGCAGGGTCTGTGCGGCCTGGGGGCCGACCGCCTGCCGGTACCGCAGCGGGTCCAGCGCTTCTGCGAAGTCCTGATGGATTACATCAGCGCCGGGCACTTCGAAATCTACCGCGATCTGGTCGCTGAAGCGCAGCAGCTGCGCGGCGCCGACCCCGCTCTGGTGGAACACGTCATGCACCGGCTCGAACGCTCCACCGACGCCGCCCTGGCCTTCAACGAGGAATACGACACGCCGGAGCATGTCCAGCAATTGCTGGACGCCCTGCCCGACCGGCTGACGGAATTGCTGGAGCACCTCGAAGAGCGCTTCGCACTGGAGGACCAGTTGATCCTGAGCATCCACACCGGCGCCCTGGCCCGGCACTGAAAACCGGCATAAAAAAGGCGCCGGAGAGGCACTGCTGTCCCACAGTTTGGGATAAATAGAAAAGCCTGAACCGAACTGGCTACAATGTTTTTGTCGAGAAAACGTTGTAATCAGGGAGGTTCAGGCTTTGTCACATCATAACACCGCCTTTCACCAATTGCTCAAGCCGGTTTGCAGACATGAATTCGAGGCACTGGCCCGGGAGCACCATCATGGCCAGAAGCTGCGCAGCGCCAGCCGCTGGGACCAGTTTCCTGGCATGACCCTCTCTCAGGTGTCAGGCCGTCAGAGCTTGCGTGATATCGAGTCGAACCTGCTGGCTCAGCACAACAAGCTGTATCATCTGGGCGGCAAGCCCATTGCCCGCACTACCTTGGCTCGGCTCAACGAACGTCAACCCCATGAGCTTTACCAGGCACTGTTCGGGAAACTGCTGGCGCGCTGCCAGACGCTGCCCGGCCAGCACCGATTTCGCTTCCGTCATCCACTGTACTCGCTGGATGCCAGCCTGATCGACTTATCTCTCAAGTTGTTTCCCTGGGCGCACAGCAGTTCTGACAAAGCCTCAGTGAAGCTGAATGTCGGGTTAAATCATGACCGCATGATCCCGGAGTTCGTGGCGGTCTCTGACGGCAAGCAGAACGACATGGTCGCAGGTCGCGCGTTCAACTTCCCCAAAGGGAGTATCGTCGCCTTCGACAAGGGCTATGTGGATTATGGTTGGTATAAGTCATTGACAGATAAGGGCGTATTCTTCGTCACCCGCCTGCGCCCCAATAGCATCTACGAGGTCATCGAACGCCGTGACGTGGTCAGGGGGCAAGGGGTGACATCAGACCAGATCATTCAGTTGAACAGCGCTCACGCCCTCAAGCGGGGTGCGCCAAGGCTGCGCCGCGTCGGCTTTCGGTGCCCGGATACCGGGCGCCATTACGTATTCTTGACCAACCATTTCACATTGAGCGCTCGGACCATTGCCGACATTTACAAGGACCGCTGGCAGGTGGAGCTGTTCTTCAAGGCCATCAAGCAGAATCTGAAGATAAAGGCATTCGTCGGCACCTCGCGCAATGCCATTCTGACCCAGCTATGGATCGCTCTGTGCACTTACCTGCTGCTGTCGTTCGCTCGGCACAGTGCCCGAACTGGCTGGACGGTACAGCGGATCATGCGCGTCCTTCAGGGGAACCTGTTTGAGAAGAAGAGCCTCAGGGAGTTGCTCGATCCGGAGCCACCAGACAAAAAGATAGAGCCTCAAATGAGGCTCTATCTATGACTGCCCAAACTGTGGGACAGCAGTGGGCATGAGGCCCGCCTTTTTCGGTTCACCCGGCCTTTTATTCGGCCGACTGAACGTCCAGCAGTTCCACTTCAAACACCAGCGTGGATTGCGGGCCGATATCGGCGCCAGCACCCTGCTCGCCGTAGGCCAGCTCCGGCGGCAGCACGATGCGCCACTTGTCGCCCACGCTCATCAGTTGCAGCGCTTCCTGCCAGCCACGGATCACCTGACCCAGCGGGAAGGTGGCCGGCTCACCACGCTCCACGGAGCTGTCGAACACAGTGCCATCCACCAGGGTGCCGTGGTAATGCGCCACCACAAGATCATTCAGGGTCGGGCTCTCACCCTCACCAGACTCCAGCACTTCATACTGCAGGCCGCTCTCGGTCGTGACCACACCCTCGCGCTCGGCGTTCTCGGCACGGAAGGCTTCGCCCGCTGCTGCATTGGCAGAGCCACGCTCACGCATGCTGCTCTCGCGCTCGCTCATCTTGCGCTGCTGATAGGCGATGATGGCTTCATCCATCTCTTCCGCCGCCAGCGGCAGATCGGTTTCACCCTTGGCACCTGCGCGCAGCCCGGCCAGGAACGCATCCAGATCCAGATCTTCGGTGTTCCCGTACATCTGCTCACCCGTGCGATAGCCGATGGCGTAGGACGCCTGCTGCACATCGCTCTCCAGGGCCACATCCCCCGCCTTGTCCTGCTGACCGCACGCCGCCAGGGCCGCTACAGCTACAACCAGACCTAACTTCTTCATCTTGCCTCCAGAATAAAGTGATTCATTCACGCGTCAGCCCCGGCAAACGGGATCCTGCACGTAATTCTTCGGCCGGGATCACCCCACCGTCCCGCGGTATCACAGGCTCGGCATCGACTCCCGACGGTGGTGCGTGGCCGTACTCCCAGCCACCCCCGTCGCCACGCCAGCGGTACAGTGTGCGGGCGTCTTCTGACGCCTGCAACCGCAAGGCCCCGGGGTCTTGCCGCAGTTGCTCAAGACGCTCGGCAGACAACGCAGGCTGACCATCAGAGCGGGGCACATACACGGCGGCCAACGCGACCGCGACGCCCAGTGCCACCACCAGCAACAGATACTTCACGCCTCACCCCCTATCGTGGACCGCGAATCAAGCGCGGAGTGCCGTTATACCTTATACTGAATCCGCGATGATCCAGGGGAGGGGACAGGATCACCATGCGAGGCCAGGCCGAAGTCCGCGACGATATCATTTCACCCGCGCGCGTTGTAGAGACCGACGCGCAGGGACGTTTTGTTGTGCTGGTGGCCAATGCCAAGGGCGGCTGCGGCAAAACCACCCTCGCCACCAACCTGGCCAGCCATCTGGCCGCTCAAGGCAAGTCCGTCACCCTGCTTGATCTCGACCCCCTTCAGGCCGCCAGCGCCTGGCTGCAACAGCGCGAAAAAAGCGGGCGCCGTGACATCCATGGCCTGAGCCTTAAACTGGATGCCCACACCACCTATGGCCGTCTGGCCGAAGTCATTACCCATGCCCGGGACTATCTGGTGATCGATTCGCCTGCCGGGCTGGATGGCCCGGTGCTGGATCATGTGCTGCGTGTTACTCAGGTGGTGCTGGTGCCTGTGTTGCCCAGCCCGATCGACATCCGCGCCGCCACGCGCTTTCTGCAAGCGGTCATGCTGTCGCCCAGCTACCGTCGCCGCCCGCGTCGGCTGGCGGTGATTGCCAACCGCACCCGGGCGCGCACACGGATGTACAACCAGCTTCGCCAGTTCCTCAACAGCCTGAAGATCCCGTATCTGGCAACCCTGCGTGACACCCAGTTCTATGTGCAGGCCGCCGGGGATGGCCATGGCATCAGCGACCTGGAAGACCCGCGCGCCCGCGAAGACCTGATGCACTGGCGTCGCATTGTCGAGTGGGCAGAAATCCAGCGACATCTGATCCGCACCCTGCCCGGCTTCCGCTGATTCATTCCTGACACGCGTCCAGCAGCGTCGTCACCGCCTTCGCCAGGCTCTCGCACTGCGCCATCTCCGGCAGCACCAGCAACAACCAGGCACGCCGATCACCCTGGCCTCGAGGCCAGGGGCGCTGCATAAGCGGCGCCGCCAGTTCCTGCAACAGCAGCCGTTCGGCCTCGAGTTCAGCATCCTGAAGCGCCCGCTTCCAGTCGGCCCAATCAGCCCGGGCCGAGGCCTGCCGACGCAGGGCCCGCAGCGGTGCAATGCGCTGCTGTTCCCAATCCAGCGCGGTGTTCACCAGCATGCCCGCCAGCCCGGCATCCGGGGTCACATCCTCGTCGGCCAGCCATAATGCCGCCAGCGCCAGGCACACCGACACCCCGTGGCGGTCCTGCAACACCAGCGCCGCGCTGGTCACTCCGGGGCGTTTCCACAAACGCACCGCGTAGTGCCAGATTGATGCCGTGTCTGCGGCTGATGTCATGTCAGAACTCCCCTCCGGAACCTTGCCTGGCGCCTATTGTGCGCACAGCCCCTGCATTGCCGCCAGCCACGCTGCCGCCTACACTTGCCAGCCTCATTCACCACCCCGTGATCTGCCATGCTGCGCCTGGAACAACTGGATCTGCGCCGAGGCCCGGATGTCCTGATCCGCGACGCCAATCTCAGCCTGCACAGCGGCTGGAAAGTCGGTCTGACCGGGCGCAACGGATGCGGCAAGAGTTCACTGCTGAATCTGCTCAATGGTCGCCTGGAAGCAGATCGCGGTCATTACCACCGGCCCGCAGACTGGCGCGTGGCGACCATGGATCAGGAAGTGCCCGCCCTGGCGCAAGCGGCGCTCGATTACGTGCTCGACGGCCACGAGGCCCTGCGGGCGGCCCAGCAAGCACTGGCCAGCGCCGAACAGGCTGCCGACGGCAGCGCCATTGCCCAGGCCCATGCCCGACTGGAAGCGCTGGACGCCTGGTCGCAACCCGCCCGCGCCGCCACTGTGCTGGCCGGGCTCGGCTTTGCCGAAGCCCAGCAGCAACAGCCGGTGTCGAGCTTTTCCGGTGGCTGGCGCATGCGTCTGAATCTGGCCCGTGTGCTGTTGTCGGATGCCGATCTGCTGCTGCTCGACGAACCCACCAACCACCTCGATCTGGACGCGGTGCTCTGGCTGCAGGACTGGCTGCGCCAGTTCCCCGGCACCCTGGTGCTGATCTCCCACGACCGGGATTTCCTCGACACCGTGGTCGGCCACATCCTGCATATCGAACGCCAGACGTTGACCCATTACACCGGCAATTACAGCGACTTCGAGCGCCTGCGCGCGGAGCAACTGGCCCACCAGGAAAGCGAATACCGCAAACAGGTGGCCCAGGCCGAGCACCTGAAAAAATTCATCGCCCGCTTCAAGGCCAAGGCCAGCAAGGCACGCCAGGCCCAGAGCCGGGTCAAGGCCCTGGAAAAGCTGGAACTGATCGCCCCGGCCCATGTGGCCGACGGCTTCCGCTTTACCTTCCCCGAGCCGGTCAAGCTGCCCAACCCGATGCTTGATCTGGAGCAGGTGCGCTGCGGCTACCGCAACGGCGACACCGAAACCGCCATTCTCACGCAGGTGGACCTGAGCCTGCGCCCGGAAAGCCGCATTGGCCTGCTCGGGCCCAATGGTGCGGGCAAATCGACCCTGATCCGCACCCTCGCCGGGCAACTGGCGCCACTGTCCGGCCGCTTTACCGTAGGCCCGGACCTGGTGATCGGTTACTTCCACCAGCAGCAGGTGGACGCCCTGCCCGCCGATGGCACGCCGATGGCCCTGATGCAGGCGGCCCAGCCCCGCTGGGAAGAGAGCGCCGTGCGCAGCGAGCTGGGCCGCTTCGGCTTCCAGGGCGACGACATCTTTGCACCGGTGGCCCGCTTCTCCGGCGGTGAAAAATCACGGCTGGCCCTGGCCCTGCTGGTACAGACCCGCCCGGCGCTGTTGCTGCTCGACGAACCGGCCAACCACCTGGACCTGGACATGCGCGAGGCGCTGACCCTGGCCTTGCAGGCTTTCGAGGGGGCCGTGGTGCTGGTCTCCCACGACCGGCACCTGCTGGAAACCACCGTGGACGAGCTGGTGCTGGTGGCGCAGGGCACCGTAACGGCGTTCGACGGGGATCTGGATGACTATGCCCGCTGGCTGCGCGAACGGCAGAAAACGCAACGCAGCGACAGCCGCCCGCCCACCAGCGAGGCCCCCAAAGTGGATGCCCGCGCCAAGCGCCAGGAAGCCGCCCAGCGACGCAACGCCCTGCGCCCGTTGCAGCAAACCGTGACGCAACAGGAGAAAAAACTGGAGCAGTGCCAGCAAACGCTGGCCGCACTGGAAGCCGAACTGGCCGACGAGACGCTGTACCAGCCGGATCAGAAAACCCGCCTGACAGAACTGGTGGCGCGCCAGGGCCGCCTGCGGCAAGAGCAGGACGCCCTGGAAGCCGACCTGCTCGATGCCATGGAGGCCCTGGAAGCCGCCGAGCAGGCGCTGCTGTAGTTAGAACACCCGTTATAAAACCGGTTAGAACGCCAGCATGAATCCGAGCACCGGCTGGTACACCGGGGTTTCGCGGTAACCAATCAGGTTTTCATCGACCCCGGCGACCATGCGCACCGCGCCACTGACCGCAAAGTGTTTGGCCAGTTTACGTTCGTAGCCGAACGCGCCGACAAAGCCCAGATCGTCATCATTGTTGCCGTCGTAATAGCCCACCCCGGCCTGGAAAAACGCACCATTCATGCGCCCGCCCAGATAGTGCTTGTAGGCCAGTTCGACGATGTTCAGGTTATCGCCACTGGCGTAGGCGGCATACAGCGCACCCGCCCCGGCCGGCGCCTGGACAAAGACATTGAACATGCCGTCATCCTGGTTCTGGTCGATCACCCGGATAAGATCAATACCGATACCGTAATCCGCTGCCTGAACCGGCGCTGCACACGCCAGCACTACGGCCGCGACCACACCTTTTATCGTTTTCATGCCTGTGTTGAACTGCATTTTATGACCCCCGACACACGAACCGGCCAAGAATAGGCTAGAATCGGGGAACTGGCGAGGGAAGCGAATGCAGATCTACGATCAAGTCACACTGCTGGATGAAATTCTGGGCAGCCACCGCGCCGCCCTGGGCTGTGACTATGAACCCTACCGGCATCATTGCTACCGGGTGCTGAACTTCACCCTGGCGCAATGCGAAAACACCGCCGACACCGTCAGCAAGGTGGCCATCGCCACGGCCTTCCATGATCTGGGCATCTGGACGGCACGTACCTTCGATTATCTGCCGCCCTCGCGCCGCCTGGCGCGCGATTATCTGGACAGCATCGCCCGCAGTGCCTGGCAGGCCGAAATCGATATCATGATTGCCCAGCACCACCGCATGCGCCGCATTCGCGATGGCGGCGCCGAACCCGCCCGGCCAGGCGAGCCGCCGCTGGCCGAGCTGTTCCGTCGCGCCGACTGGATCGATGTGTCATTGCGCTGGCTGACGTTTGACCTGCCCCGGGACTTCATCAACGAGGTGTGTGACCGGTTTCCGGACGAAGGCTTCCATACCCGACTGATGCAGATGACCCTGCGACGCATGGCCACCCACCCCTTCAGTCCGTTGCCCATGATGCGGCTGTAACCGGCCTCAGGCCGTTCTGGCCATATCAATCAGCTGCGCCACCAGTTTCTCGATCCCGTCCGCCGCCTCACGAATACGACCGGCTTCCATGTACGCCGGCGTGGTAATCAGCTTTTTCGCTTCGTCCACCACCACATCCGTAACCGGACAACTGATGTGCTTGCCGCCCATCTTGCCAATGGCCGCCGCCACGTCTTCATTCGTGCCGATGGTGCAGGCCGTACCTTCACCAAACAGCTGCGCAGCCATGGTGGGCGCAATACAGATCAGGCCCACTGGCTTGCCCGCCTGGTGCACGGCCTGAATAAACGTCTTGACCGACGGATTGATCTGCATGGCGTCGCCCTTGAAGGCAAAATCACACAGGTTTTTCGCCACCCCGAAACCGCCCGGCACAATCAGCGCGTCGTAATCCGCCGGATTGGCCTCGGCCAGATCAATGATCTCACCGCGCGCCACCCGGGCCGCCTCGATCAGTACATTGCGCGATTCACCCGGCATTTCTTCACCGGTCATGTGGTTGATCACATGCGCCTGGGGAATATCCGGCGCCATGCATTGGTAGGCGATGTCGGCCCGGTCAAGGTTCAGCAGGGTCAGCGTGGTTTCATAGATTTCCGAGCCGTCGAATACACCACTGCCCGCCAGTAATACCGCGAATTTCATGGTTTCTCCGTGTCGTCAAAGTCCGTGCGGCCGCCCGGCCGCAAGGAAGCATCGGGCAACATCTCGATCAGACTGCTGGTGCCCGCACCACAGGCTACTACGACCTTCATCATCTGCTCCACCCGGATTTCCGGGCACAGGGTCACGACGTCCATACTGCAGTGATAGATGAACCCGGACGTGGGATTGGGCCCCGTGGGCACGAACACCGACACACGCCCGTCAGGATGGCGCGACGTCACCAGCCCGAGCACGGACACATCCACCTGACGCCCGTAGAGCCAGATGCGTGCCACTTCGCCACGGGAAAACGGCGAGTCTTCCTTGCCGCCGAGAATCTGGGCAATCACCTCGCGCACCGAGCGATAGCCCGGCAAGCGCGCCATGACACTTTCTTCCATACGGTTCCAGGCCCAGCTACCCAGCCGCGTCGTGATCAGATTTCCCACCAGAAAGCAGATCAGCACCAGCGTCGCAATGCCGATCAGATCTGCCGCAAACTGGGGCCAACCAAAACCGCGAATGAAGATCATCGCCACCGGCGACGTCAGGTCGGTCACCAGGCTGTAAATCCAGCGAAAGAAGAACGCAATGATCGCCAGCGGCAACAGGACCACCAGCCCACCCACCAGGGATTTGCGAATAAAGTTGATATGTTTGTCCCGAATCGTATTCATGCATCCTGTCCGCTGTCGCCGTAGCGTATTGCCATCAGATCATAGCAGCGTTCGCCGGTGGGGGTAGCCACCTGCACCTCATCGCCCACCCGCTTGCCGAGCAAGGCGCGCGCCACGGGTGAATCAATACTGATCCAGTTTCGTTTCGAATCGGTTTCATCCGGGCCTACAAGACGCAGGATCAGGGTCTGGTCCTGCTCATCCAGCAGATGGACCCAGGCCCCGAAAAACACCCGGCTCTGGTCCTCCGGCAGGCGGTCCACCACGACCATGTCGTCCAGACGTCGAGACAGGAAGCGGATACGGCTGTCGATCTCGCGCAGCATCTTCTTGCCGTAGATATATTCGGCATTCTCGGAGCGATCCCCCTGGGCAGCGGCCTCCTGCACCGATTGCGTGACCGCCGGGCGCTTGGTCTTCCACAGGTATTGCAGCTCTTCGTTAAGGCGGCGATAACCGTCCGGGGTAATGTATTTTGACGCCGGGGTGCTCGGCGGACGCCAGCGGCCCATCAGGCGAAGGCCTCATCGCTGCGCCGGAATGCCTTGAATTCCAGCGCATGGCCGTCCGGGTCCTGCACAAAAAAAGTGCCCTGCTCACCGTGCTGCCCGGCAAACCGCACCGACGGCGAAAGCAAAAAGGGTTCCCCGTGATCACGCACACGCATCGCCAATTGTTCCCACTCAGACCAGGACAGGATCACACCGAAGTGCGGAATCGGCACCGCCACGCCGTCTACCTGACTGCTGGTCACTGCCGGTGGCACACGACTGACCCGATGCGCCGACAACTGATGGCCGAACAGATCGAAGTCCTGCCAGGCCTCGGCTGCCCGTCCGGAATCGGCACCCAGCACATCGACATAGAAACGCCGCGTGGCATCCAGGTCGGTCACCGGCAAGGCCAGATGAAACGGATGTGTCATGTCAGGCTGCTCCTTGTGGCACGCTGCGCTACACTAATGCGTACCATCCTAATCCCGGATATTCGGAGAGCAAGGTGATTCACACCCCGTTTCCCCGCGCCCCCTGGCCGGCCACCCGGCTGCGGCGCATGCGCCGTGACGACTTTTCCCGCCGTCTGATGCGCGAAACCCGCCTCAGTGCCGATGACCTGATCTGCCCTGTGTTTGTGCTGGAAGGCCAGAATCGTACAGAAGCCGTGGCCTCCATGCCCGGCGTGGAACGCCGCAGCATCGACCTGCTGGTGCGCGAAGTCGAAGCCCTGGCCGACCTCGGCATCCCCGCCGTCGCCCTGTTCCCGGTGACCCCGCAGGAGGCCAAGAGCCTGGATGCCGCCGCCGCCTGGGACCCGCAGGGGCTGGCCCAGCGCGCCATCCGGGCCATCAAGGACGCCGTGCCGCACATGGGCGTGATCACCGATGTCGCGCTGGACCCCTTCACCAGCCACGGCCAGGACGGCATCGTCGATGAACAGGGCTATGTGCTCAACGATGTGACCATCGAGGCGCTGGTACGCCAGGCCCTGAGCCATGCCGAAGCGGGCGCCGATGTGGTCGCCCCCAGCGACATGATGGACGGTCGCGTGGGCGCCCTGCGCGCAGCCCTGGAACAGCACGGCCATGTGCACACCCGCATTCTCAGTTACGCCGCCAAGTACGCCTCGGCCTATTACGGCCCGTTCCGCGATGCGGTGGGTTCGGCCAGCAATCTCGGCAAGGCGGACAAACGCACCTATCAGATGGACCCGGCCAACAGCGACGAAGCCCTGCAGGAAGTGGCCCTGGACCTGGCCGAGGGCGCCGACATGGTGATGGTCAAACCCGGCATGCCCTATCTGGATATCGTGCAGCGGGTGAAGACACAGTTCGGTGTGCCGACGTTCGTGTACCAGGTCAGCGGCGAATACGCGATGCATGTGGCCGCCTTCCAGCAGGGCTGGCTGGATCGCGACGCAGTGATTCTGGAATCCTTGCTGGGCATACGTCGTGCGGGCGCCGACGGCATCCTGACCTATTTCGCGAAGGAGGCCGCCACACTGCTGCGCGGATAAAGTGAGCCGCCCGGCGTCATACGTCTGTCACATTAATGTCATGCAATAGAGGACCCTTTACCGGACTGACAGCACAGGCCAGCACCCATGAACGATGCAGTGATTGATCCCGTCTCCACGGAACAGGACCTTCCGGAGTGGTACATCAACCGGGACCTGAGCCTGCTGCAATTCAACCTGCGGGTGCTGGAACAGGCCATGGACGAGCGCCATCCACTGATGGAGCGGCTCAACTTCCTGCTGATCTTCTCCAGCAACATGGATGAGTTCTTCGAGATCCGTGTTGCGGGCCTGCAGAACCAGGTGCAGACGCGCACTGGCCAGCCAGGGCCCGATGGTCTGCTGCCCGCCGAAGTGCTGCGCCGCATCAGCGAAACCGCCCATGAGGCGGTGACGCGCCAGTATCACATTCTCAATGACATCCTGCTGCCCGCGCTGGCCGCCGAGGGTGTGAACTTCCTGCGCCGCGAACACTGGACGCCGGAGCAGGAGGCCTGGGTCAAGCGCTATTTCCGCGACCAGATTTATCCCGTGCTGACGCCCATCGCCCTGGACCCGGCCCACCCCTTCCCGCGCCTGGTGAACAAGAGCCTGAACTTTATCGTGCCCCTGGACGGCAAGGACGCCTTCGGCCGCAAGACCGGCCTGGCCATCGTGCCCGCCCCGCGTTCCCTGCCGCGCATCATTCGCATGCCGGACGATATCTGTATCGACGGCAACGACAATTTTGTCTTCCTGTCATCAATGATCCATGCCCATGTCAGCGACCTGTTCCCGGGCATGAAGGCGACCGGCTGCTATCAGTTCCGCGTGACCCGTAATGCCGATCTGGAAGTGGACGAAGATGTGGACGATCTGGCGCTCGCCCTGAAAGGTGAACTGCTGCTGCGTCGTTATGGCGATGAAGTGCGCCTGGAAGTGGCCGACAACTGCCCTCGACATCTGATCGGCTACCTGCTGCGCAAGTTCGAGCTGGGCGAAGAAGACTTGTATGAAGTGAACGGCCCCGTGAACCTGGCGCGCATGTTCACCGACGTGCAGCGCCCGCGCCTGCGGTACACGCCGTTCACCCCGAAGATACCGCCGCGCATCAAAAGCGCAGAATCCCTGTTCGACGTGATTCGCCAGGGCGATATCCTGCTGCATCACCCGTTCGAATCCTTTGCGCCGGTGGTCAACTTTCTGGCGGAAGCCGCGCGCGACCCGAAAGTGCTGGCAATCAAGCAGACGCTGTATCGCACCGGGCGCGACTCGGAAATTCTCGACCATCTGGAAACCGCAGCGCGCAATGGCAAGGAAGTCACCGTGGTGATCGAACTGCGCGCCCGCTTCGATGAAGAAAGCAATATCGAAGGCGCACGTCGATTGCAGGAGGCCGGCGCCATCGTCGTGTATGGCATCGTGGGCTACAAAACCCACGCCAAGATGCTGTTGGTAGTACGCCGCGAGCCGGACGGCATTCGCCGCTACGCGCACATGGGTACCGGCAACTACCATATGAAAACCACCAAGGTGTACACGGATTACGGCCTGCTGACCGCTGACGAAGGCCTGTGCCAGGACGTGCACAAGATCTTTCTGGAACTGACCGGCATGGGCAAGGCGGCACGCCTGAAGCAGCTGATGCATTCGCCGTTCACCCTGCACTCCGGCCTGCTGGAACTGATCGCCGCCGAAACAGAGGCTGCCAGAGCGGGCCAGAGCGCGCGCATCATCGCCAAGTTCAATTCCCTGACCGATCCGCAGATCATGCGTGCGCTCTACGGCGCCAGTCAGGCGGGCGTGCAGATCGACCTGATCGTGCGCGGCATCTGTTGCCTGCGGCCCGGCATCCCCGGCGTTTCCGACAACATCCGCGTGCGCTCGATCATCGGCCGCTTCCTGGAGCACACCCGGATTTACTATTTCCTGAACGGCGGCGAAGAAAAGGTTTATCTGTCCAGCGCCGACTGGATGGAACGCAACCTGGTCAACCGGGTGGAAACCTGCTTCCCGATCAACGACCCGAAGCTGCGCAAGCGCGTGATTCGAGAGGGGCTGGAATATTATCTGGAGGACAACGTCCAGGCGTGGGAACTGTCAGCTGATGGCAGCTACCGGCGCGTGGTGCCCGCTACAGCGCCTCATACAGCCGCACCGCTGGCTGCACAGGGCCGTCTGCTGGAGACGCTGACCGGTTAACTGACCGTCAGCGCCACCCCGGCCCCGGCGAAGTATTCCTGCTCCTGCTCCAGATCCGCCTGGGTCAGCGGGTGCTCCGCCAGCCAGCCTTCCGGAAAGCGCAGCGCCAGTTGCTGGTCGGTCCCTTCCAACACCAGCCCCGGCAGTGGCGCGTCGCTGCGCGCATGGTGCAGACGTGCCGCCAGACGCAGCAGCAGGCACAGTTTCAGCGTCGACGCCTGATCCTCCTGCGGCAGCGCCTCCAGCGCCGCCATCGGCACCTTGCGTCGGTGGGCGCGCACCAGCGTCGCCAGCACCTGTTGAGTCTGGCGCGAGAACCCCGCCAGATCCGAATTCTCGATCAGATAAGCCCCGTGCTTGTGGAACTGGCTGTGTGACACTGACAGCCCGACCTCGTGCAGCTGGGCGCCCCAACGCAGGGCATCCGCATACTCCTCTGCCTCCAGCCCCCAGGCCGTCGCCACCTGGCCCAGAAAATCCATCGCGGTATCGCACACCCGTTGCGCCTGGGCCTGATCCACGTGATAGCGGCTCATCAGCACGCCAATGCTGCGCTCCCGCACGTCCTCATGGTCCAGCCGCCCGAGCAGGTCATACAGCACGCCCTCGCGCAGGGCCCCGCCGGAGACCGCCATGCTGGTGATGCCCAGTTGCTCGAATATGCCCGTGAGGATCGCCAGCCCGGCCGGGAAGATCGGCATCCGGTCGTCGCGCAGGCCCTTGAGCTCGGCCTCCGCCACCGTGCCCGCCTTGACCAGCTTGCGCCGCGCCCGCTGCAGCCCATCCAGGGTGATGTCGCCGTCACTCCAGCCGTTCTCCTGGCACACCTGGGCAATCGCCTTGACCGACCCTGACGCCCCCACCGCTTGCTGCCACCCGGCCCGCCGGTAGGCCGCTTCCAGACTCAGCACCTCCTGGCGGGCGGTGGTGATCGCCTTGTCAAAGGCCTTGTCGGTGCACTGTCCCTGGGGGAAGAAGCGACGAGTGAAGCTGACACAGCCCATGTGCAATGATTCGGTCTCCAGCGCCTCGAAGCGCTCACCGATGATCAGTTCGGTGCTGCCGCCACCGATATCCACCACCAGACGCCGCCCGGGCTGGTCGGCCAGCGAATGGCTGACCCCCAGATAGATCAGACGCGCCTCCTCCCGGCCCGCCACGATCTCGATGTCCTGTCCCAGCACCGCCTCGGCGTCGCGAATGAACTCCCTCGCGTTCCGGGCCATGCGCAGTGCGTTAGTGCCCACCACCCGTACACCGCCCGCCGGCACGCCGCGAATCCGCTGGGCAAAGCGGCCCAGGCATTCCAGCGCCCGGGCCCGGGCGTCGTCGGTAATACGGTTCTGCTCATCCAGCCCGGCCCCCAGTTGCACCTTCTCCGAGAGCCCCTCCTGGATCTGCAGTTCGCCCTGAACCAGCCGGGCCACGACCATATGGAAACTGTTGGAACCCAGATCGATAGCGGCCAGCTGCTCTGGCGTGCTGCGGCGTGTGGCGATCGGCAATGTCCTCTCCCTGACTGGTGAAATCGGCGTGAGAGCCCGATTGTAGCCTAACCGGACGACAAGGGGATGACGGCTATCGAGCCCCCCTATGGCGACGATCACCGCATACGGGCTTGAATATTGCACGCTGTGATCTGATATCATCCCCAACGCTAACCCAATTCAGGAGATTTCAATGAGCGGCGAGATTATCAACGCCTCCGACAGCAGCTTCGAGGCGGACGTCCTCAAGGCCGATGAGCCGGTACTGGTGGACTACTGGGCCCCCTGGTGCGGCCCGTGCAAGATGATCGCCCCGATCCTGGAAGAGGTGGTCAAGGAGTACGAAGGCCGCCTGAAGGTCGTCAAGATCAATATCGACGACAACCCGGACACCCCGCGCAAGTACGGCGTGCGTGGCATCCCCACCCTGACCGTGTTCAAGAACGGCAATGTGGAAGCCACCAAGGTCGGCGCCCTGTCCAAGTCACAGCTGACCGCGTTCCTCGACAGCACCCTCTGAGGAACCCCAGGCGGCCTGCCCCCCCGGCAGTGCCGCCTTGCCCCGGTGCCTCCAGGGGTGGACAGCCCGGCGGAGACGGTGGTACATTCCGGACAGATTCGCACTTCTTCTGGCCTTTCGGCACCTTGCCGGGGCTTTATTTCCTGAAAACACCAAATACCCGCCGGCACCCTGCTGCCCGGACATGACCACTAATCTTTCTGGAATCAAATCACGCCGATGAACCTGTCTGAATTAAAGCAGAAGCCGATTGGAGAGCTGCTGGATATTGCCCGGGAAATGGGCCTGGAAAACCTCGCCCGCACCCGCAAGCAAGACGTCATCTTCTCCATCCTCAAAAAAGCCGCCAAGAATGGCTCCGACATCTACGGTGACGGCGTCCTCGAAATCCTCCAGGACGGCTTCGGCTTCCTGCGCAGCTCGGAAGGCTCCTACCTGGCGGGCCCGGATGACATCTATGTCTCCCCCAGCCAGATCCGGCGCTTCAACCTGCGCACCGGCGACACGATTTCCGGCAAGATCCGGCCCCCGAAGGAAGGCGAACGCTATTTCGCCCTGCTGAAAGTCAGCGAAATCAACTTCGACAAGCCGGAAAACGCCAAGAACAAGATCCTGTTCGAGAACCTCACGCCGCTGTTCCCGACAGAACGCCTGGTGATGGAACTGGGCAACGGCTCCACCGAGGACATCACCGCCCGCGTGATCGACCTGGTGGCCCCGATCGGCAAAGGCCAGCGCGGCCTGATCGTGGCGCCGCCGAAAGCCGGCAAGACCATGCTCCTGCAACAGATCGCCCACTCCATCGCCCGTAACAATCCCGAATCCCACATGATCGTGCTGCTGATTGATGAGCGGCCCGAGGAAGTGACCGAGATGTCGCGCACCGTGCGCGGCGAAGTGGTCGCCTCCACCTTCGACGAACCGCCCGCCCGCCACGTGCAAGTGGCCGAAATGGTGATCGAGAAAGCCAAGCGCCTGGTGGAACACAAGCAGGACGTCATCATCCTGCTCGACTCCATCACCCGTCTGGCGCGTGCCTACAACACCGTGCAGCCCAGCTCCGGCAAGGTACTCACCGGTGGTGTGGACGCCCACGCCCTGGAAAAACCGAAGCGCTTCTTCGGCGCCGCCCGGAACATCGAGGAAGGCGGCAGCCTGACCATCCTGGCCACGGCCCTGGTGGAAACCGGTTCGAAGATGGACGAAGTGATCTACGAAGAATTCAAGGGCACCGGCAACATGGAGCTGCATCTGGACCGCAAGGTGTCCGAGAAGCGCGTGTTCCCGGCCATCCACATCAAGAAGTCCGGCACCCGCCGCGAAGAGCGTCTGGTGAGCGAGGATGAACTGAAGAACATGTGGGTGCTGCGCAAGGTGCTGCACCCCATGGATGAAATTGGCGCGATTGAGTTTCTGATTGATCGACTCAAGCAGACCAAGACAAATAATGAGTTCTTTGATTCGATGAAGCGGAAGTAAGTCAGAACCCGCAACAAAAGCCGCAACATGAAGAGGGCCGATGCGTCAGCATTCGGCCCTCTTTTCTTTCACTCTTATTCGTCCTGAACTGCAATATCAAAGTGAAAGACATCCTCGATAACCCCCAACTTCGAATATAACGCTATAGCAGGCTTGTCCTCTTCCCCTTTATCCGCCTGGACGTAAATCACATAGGCACCGCGCTCGGCACCGATAGCCCTCAACTGCTGAATCAGCGCCGTAGCGACGCCCTTTCTACGATGCGTTGACACCACCGCCAGATCGTAAATATAAATCTCGCTTCTTTCTTGCTCGAACTTCGGCAGCTCATAGGCAGCTATTGCACCCACGACCCTGTCGCCATCAAGCGCAGCCAGCGCAATAAAGCTGGATGTGCCAAGTAATGTCTGAAGATAGCTTGATGACGGCCTCTTGCTTGCATAGCTCTCTTCGTCATCAAAGACCTCCGCAAACATCGCATTCATCGACTTCAGCAAGGCAACATCATTCTCAGTGAGATGAACGATAGCGGTCGACATTTTCCCTCTCCAGATACATTTCATCGGGGTCAGGTCTCAAATTTCACAAAAGAAACCTTTTTCTGGGAAATGGGAGACCTGACCCCCAAGGACGTGACTCCAAGAATATCGGAAAACTTTCAACAGTTTGGAGTCCATTGAGTCCATGACCAACGACTGGCCTTCTGAAACGGAATATCAAGCGGCTCTCCGACGCCTGTTAGTCGAAGCGTGAAATGCTCCAACTGCGATAATGGGACCGGAAATTCAAGACTCATCATTCCAGCAGCCACCTCATACTGCGAAGGTTTCACGTAACCGCTGAATCCATCCGTAATCAGTTTAATAGTATACAGGCTCTTGTCCATCCTCACGTATGAACCATCGCTTACCATAACATTGACCTTGAGATCAGGGGAACCAAACATCTGCACGGCCCAGGTTACCGGGAAAACAGGAATGACCGAGGCAAACCAAGGCCCCCAAAAGTACGGCTGAATGGATTCGTTAGCCGTCACGACGAGATCGCCCCCATTGAGACTAACAATATATGTGTCCGGGGCGCCCCCAAAGCTCTTCCATCCACAAGCTGGCTTCTGTGGACCTTGCGAATTTGCAACGTCAACTACTGGAGAGAAATACACACGTCTTTCGATTGTGCTACAGGAGACAAACATAGGTGCGGCTAAAAGCAGACATAGAGCTTGCCTCATATGAAACTCCCCTTTACACAGTCATTGAGGTCAGATTTTTCGTTTCCGCTGCAGATCAGCGACAAATGCCGTGGCCTTTCACCTCCAACAGCGACAGGTTTGCCAAACCGCACCCGCGGAGAGTAGGTTACTTCCTGCTCGGTCACCAGCCAACTGAAATTATGGCGGAGTTCACTACGGCTTCCGCCGACGCTGGCCATCGCCAGCACCATCGCCATAGCACCCTCCTGTACATGGAACCTCCCCGGTAGTTCATAGCCGTCAAATCTGCCACCACTGACCGTAGCAGGCGAGGTGAGTCATCGCGGCTGTCATTGTGAAGACCCTTACTGCTTGTACTGCATACAACCCATGCTTTTCCTGTGTCGCGACAAGACAGGATTATGTCGGGAAACGACATGCGTTAATTAAAATTGCTATTTATTATTTTATTTGTCGTTTTTTCTTGCATCGAATGCGAGCACCTGACCATGTACCCGGTCACGGTTGTTGAGAAGGACCTCAAATAATCCCACTTCCAAAAATTTAAAATACATGACAAACAAAGGTGGTTACATGAAACTTACCAAATGCACCTCAAGATGGCTTTTATTTTTCGCAACTGCATTCTTCTTCTCCTCAGCTTCCGCCGGTGTCGCACCAAACGATCAATGGCTCTTGAAGTTCGCTACAGCCGCCTACGAAAGTGATGCGAACTTTGTACAAACCACTGGCGTACCCCACAGCAGTCTGTTTTTACATACCTTCGAGCGCATATCGGACGACCCCCATGTCAAGATTTACTCAAACTTTCGTTTTTCTCCTGGGGAAGCAAATTCATGCGTGGTAGCTTGGCGCGGGACCGCTTCCATGCTTGACGCGTTTCGCGATGGGCAGGCTCAGTTCGGGAGACCGACGCATATACCGAACTGGTGGGGCGGCACATGGGAGGGCGCTTATGGTTTCGTCCAAAGGCTTAATCATTACAGCGACGATGTGATTGATATACTCGAAACGCCACGTTGTGCAGGGAACATCTATATAACCGGACACAGTTTAGGCGCCGCACTTGCGCAGATTCATGGTCTTCAGTTGATGACGCATCCGCGTCTGGCCATACGTTTAAGGCAGATTGTAGGCTGGAACTCACCCCAGGTCGTTACATTGGCAGTGCAACGAAATTTCGGCGCTTACGCTGAAGCAGTTCATGGCCTGGCCATTTACAATCGGACCAGAGATGAAATTGTTAACCACTTGCCAACCGGCTTGGTCCGCTTGCTTCCCCACAACGATCGCGGCTTGAACGGCGTTACCTTTACAGGGAGAGACCTCGTGCCTGTCGACATACTTCCGGGCGGCGGCCGCTGGATTAATGCTTATGGTCCAGGCGCCTACAACCATACCGCCACTCACTGGCTTCGGGAGTTTGCCCCCGGAACTCCTGGAGGACCCGCGGTGCCTCGATAATTACTGCGGCAGCGAAGCTCTTATAGAATGGCAAGGATGGAAGTTGCCCCTGAGCATCAGGGGCAACTGCAGTGAAGAGGTATAGCATGCTTACTTCATTTCTTTTTACTCTGTGCGCTCTTGACATAATCCGAGGGGGAACTGCCGGTGATCTGGCGAAAGAAACGTGTGAAATTTGCGGGGTCTGAGAAACCAAGACTGTAGGCCGTCTCAGTCACAGTACGCTGCTCATCAATGAGACACTTTCTGCTTCGCCTGATGACCTCCTCGGATATAATTTCCCGGAAACAGGTGTTTTCCTTCTGCAAACGTCTCTGAAGTGTTCTGGCAGTCACCGCCAGGCACTCAGCAACCTCCTGCTGATTGGCAGCATTCGGGAATTCCTGTTGTCTGAGAATCTCAGCAACCCGGGCTGTCATTCCTCGCTGACCATGAAGGCGTTTCAGAGCCTTCTCACATTTCTGAATAAACTGCTTGTGCGCAATGGCATCCGCCATCAGCTGACTCAGGCGAGCATCCTTATGGCACAGAAGGATAGCATGAGCTTTGGCTTCGCAGGTCAGGGATTCAATAGTGTTACTCAAGCGGTCTCGAAATCCTTGCTTGGGGCTTAGAGCCATTTCTGCTCGCAAGCGCACGCTGCGGCCTGCAGCGTGGCACATCACATCGAAGCTGGCCAGGAACGTCTCAAACAAGAAGTACTCAACTTGCAGTGGAAGTTCAGTGCTCGGCGTAATTGTAAATCGCACGTACCGGTCGGAGGAATCAAGATCGAGAGACACCAACTCCGTTATGAGTGGGGAATAACGACAGGCAACCTCCAAACTGGCCATGACTGTTGGCGCCGTTAACCCTGCAAATCCAATGTAGCCATGTCCGCTGAAATCCAGTCCATAGCCAAGCCTGAGCCCTGGAAAGTTTTCGCTGGTTTTCTCCTCAATGTTACTGAGAACACGCTCCAGCTGCCATTTGGAAACAAGCGTTTTGGGGTTTTCCAGCAACTGGGGGCTCAGCCCAGTACCAGCAAGAAGAGCAGTTGGGCGGTGCTGCTTTTTGAACGACATGCAAAGTGACAGGATATATCGACCTGCTGTAGGCAAATGGTGTCCGACTGACACCGTAGGCTTTTGAACCATTGAGCTGCGCCCCCAACGATTATCTGTTGTTGATTCTCTTGCCTGAAAAAAACTTCCCGGTCTTGATATGAACTCGACGTGAAGATTTCGTGATGCCGCGCGACGCCAAATACCAAGATCAGTCTAATCATGAAACCGGCCCACAAACAGCGGTTGATTCACATACTGCTCCCGTTCTGATAACAATGATGACCTGATGTGCCATCAGACTGAGGCGCGCTTCATTCCGCGCCATGCTCTTGACGCCAGCTTCACTTTTATCATTATGAGCATCAACGGGGTCAGGTCTCCCATTTCCCAAAAGACATCACTTGATGGGAAATATGAGACCTGACCCAGAGGATATTTCGATTAGAGGGTGATCATCCCATGTTTTTCAGCGTGCCGCTCGCAGAGCGTCCTGCACCGCCTGGTCGGCTGTCTTGCAGGCTGTTTCAAACACTGTAACGCGTCGCGCGGGATCCAGCATATTGAATCCGAAGGCACGCAGGTCCTCCGGGCCAGGATCGATGCGGATCACCCGGATACCCGCAGCGCGCAACTGCGCCACCTCGCGGTCGACGATGCGGGTCATGTAGCGGCGCACCCGGCGTTCGACCTTTGCCAGTGGCGAACGGGGCGCGTCCATCTGCATGGACGCCATCGGTGCCAGTACGATGGCTTCTTCGACGCCGGTATCAAGCAGAAAATCTGCCGAGGCGGGCGAGGCAATGCCACCATCCAGATAGGTACTGCCTTGCCAGTGCACCGGCGGGCACACGCCGGGCACGGCGTAGGAGGCGCACACTGCCCGATTGGCGGGGATGTCGATGGCATCACGACCCAAAGCGACGCGCTGGCCGATGGCGGCATCCACCGCCATCAGCCACGTGGCCGGGTGTTGCACCCAATGCCCTGCTGGCACTACCTGATCTATCAGATTCATCATCGGTTGCATGTTGGTGCGCCCCGGCGGCATCAGACCCGTGACGGCGGTCAGCGGCGATACGCGGCCACGCAAACCGTGCCATGCCAGCTGCACAGCGCTGATCCCCGGGCGCGGCAGCGGAGGAAGGGCGCCGCCGGTGCCGGTGTCATGGTTCCATTGGCAGTCGGTGATATCGCCTCGCTGGCTGGCCATCATGCGTTCAACGCTGACACCGGCACCCAGCAAGGTGGCGAGTACAGCGCCGGCGGACGTGCCAATGAGAATACTGGCGTTACGGGCGTCCCAGCCGAGTTGTTGCTGCAGTGTGTTCAGCATGGCGATTTGCCAGGCGGCGCCAGCGACGGCGCCGCAGCCCAGCACCAGGGCGCGATTCGGGGTAGGCATGTGAATCCTCGATGGCTATCGCGCCAGTTCTTTAAGGGTGTCGTAACTTTCCAGATCGAAGTGCTGCAACAGGCGCTGCATGGTGCCGCTGCTCCAGGGAAAACCGATGCTGTTCTTGCCGTTGCGGTCTATGTAGTAGCTGGAGCAACCACCCTTGTTCCAGACGGTGCCCTGCAAGGCCTGTTGCACCTTGTCGTTGTAGCGACGCTGCACCGCCTCATGTACCTCGATACGCACCAGTTGCTTGTCTCGCATGGCTTTCAGTGCACCCATAGCGTAGTTGAGCTGGGATTCGATGACGATAAAGGCCGAGTTGTTGCCAATGGCCAGATTCGGACCCAGCACCAGAAACAGATTGGGGAAGCCTGCGATGGTGGTCCCGCGATAGGCCTCGGGGCTGCCATTCCATATGTCGGCAAGAGTGCGGCCGTCGGTGCCCCACACCCGCTCGGCAATGGGCGGATCCGAGACATGAAAACCGGTACCAAGAATGATGGTGTCCACTTCCCGCTCGCTGCCATCCTGGCCCACCAGGATATTGCCACGAACTTCTTTCACCCCGGCAGCCAGCACATCTACGTTGGCCTGCGCCAACGCCGGATAGTAGTTATTCGACAGTAGCACGCGCTTGCAGCCCAGGGTGTAATCCGGAGTCAGCTTGTCCCGCAGCATCGGATCCCTGATGGCAAGCTGCAGATGGGCACGGGCAATTTTTTCGATCTGCTTTAACAGCAGCGGCTTGCGAAAGCCGATGCCAAAGGCCTCCAGTCCCGAGTACAACGCAGCGCGCAAGGCGGTCATGGCAAACGGCACCTTCAACAGAGTCTGGGCCGCACCGCTCATGGTCTGATTGGGTTTCGGCAGAATCCACTGCGGGGTGCGCTGGAACACCACCAGCTGCTTCACCAGGGGCTGGATTTCCGGCACAAACTGGATCGCGGAGGCGCCGGTGCCAATCACGGCCACGCGCTCGCCGCGCAAGTCATGGTCATGATCCCAGCGCGAAGAGTGGAACAGCTTGCCCGGGAACTCTTTCAGCCCCGGAATGTTCGGGATTTGCGGTTCGTGCAGGTAGCCCGCGCAAGAGATGATGGCGCGGGCATGGTACTCGGCTTTTTCGGTGCGCACGATCCAGCGGCAACGGCGCTCGTCCCAGTGACTGCTGAGGGCCGGCTCATGGTAATGGATGTGCTTCTCCACCTGATGCCGGGCCGCCACGTCGTTCACATAATCGAGAATCTCCGCCTGACCGGCGAACACCTTGCTCCAGTGCGGGTTCTGCGCAAACGAATAGGAATAGAGCGCCGAGGGTACATCACAGGCGCAGCCCGGGTAGTTGTTGTCCCGCCATGTACCGCCGAGCGCGCCGGCTTTTTCCAGCACAACAAAGTCGCTTTCGCCCTGTTCGCGCAGGCGGATGGCGGCGCCGATGCCGCTGATGCCTGCGCCGATGATCACCACCTCGGTATTCCGTGGCCGGGGTCCAGAAGCAGACTGCTTTGTAGCCATAACACGCTCCTCATCATTCTTCTGCCAGCGCGCCGCTGCCAAGCTCCCGGCGGAAACCGGGGTGGTGGCAACAGATTGGCTGCCGTAATTCGCGCTCAGTGTAAGCATCCCCGCCAACAGACGTGATGCGCGGATGCGCCAGATTTCGTATCATTATGGGCCACCCAAAAGGCGGCCTGAGATGAAAGACCCTTACCGTGCCCGTGAACCCAGTATCTCCATCGCCTATTTGCAGCTGCTGCTGGAGATTCTGGCGGAGCGAGAGATTCCGCCGCCGATGCTGTTGCAAGGCATCCGCCTGGACCCGGCACTGCTGGCTGACAGCCAGGCGCGCATGTCCCCGGCCCAGTGGACCCTGCTGGTGATGCGTGCCCAGGCGCTCACGCAGGACCCGGCACTGGGATACGAGTACGGCCTGCGCATGCGGCCAACCGTGCACGGGGTACTCGGCTACGCTGCCATGAGCGCCGCCACCCTGCGTCAGGCCCAGGAGATTTCGGCGCGCTATGCGCGGGTACGGCAAGCAGGGTTTACCTTTGAGCTCGCCGAGGACGCCCGCTACAGCCATCTGATCCTGCGCGAGCGACAATCCATTCCCGTGATGCGTCAGTTCTTTGTCGAGAACATCCTGCTCGGCGTTGCCCGCGCCACGACGGTGCTCCTCGGCCGCGATCTGCTTGATCTGGACGGCCTGGAGATCTGTTTCGATACCCCGGAGCCGCCCTACTACGCCGCCTGGCGTGGACGCTTGCCCATGGTCAGCTTCCAGCAACCCGTGAACATGATTCGCCTGCCTGTCGAATACCTGGATCTGCGCCCGGCGATGGCAGACCCGCTCGCCTCCCAGGGCGCGATAGCCCTGTGCGAGCGCGAGTTGGCGCTGGCCGCCGATCATGAGGCCGATATCTGCCAGAAGGTGCGCGCCGAGCTGACCCTCACTGATCAGGGGTACCCGGATCTGGAACAGGTTGCCACCAGGCTATGCATGTCGAGCCGCACCCTGAAACGCAAATTGCAGCGTCAGGGCACATCTTTTTTATTGATGCTGGAGGAGGTGCGGCGCGCTGACGCCCAGCGACTGCTGGAGCACGGCTCGCTATCTGTGCAATCTGTGGCAGCGAGACTGGGCTACCAGAATCCGGCCAACTTCTCCCGCGCGTTCAGCAAATGGACCGGGGAATCGCCCCGGGCGTTTCGTCAGCGGATTCGTGCGGCAGGGAACGCGGTGTAGAGCTCCCGAAAACAGTAAAGCCGGCAGTGCGCCGGCTTTACTGTTTTCCAGGTAGTGCGGTAATCAGATGACGCCGATCTCACCGCCATCATCGCGGGTCACGATCACGGTAGCTGAACGCGGGCGTGCACCGGGCAGTTCCAGCGGCCAGTTGGAGGTGAAGTTATTTACTGGCGAGCTGTCACCGGGGTGCTGGATGTTTACGAACATGGTTTTCTTGTCCGGGGTCATCACCACACCCGTCACTTCACAGTCCACCGGGCCCACCAGGAAGCGCTTGATCACGCCGGTGTCCGGTTCAGCGGCAAGCATGGCATTGTTGCCGAAGTCACCGGCCACACCAGTACCCCCCATCAGGGTGCCACTCATGTCAGTCTGGATCCACAGTACGCCATTCGGGTCGAACCAGAGTCCGTCCGGTGCGGCGAACGCTTCCTCGGGTGTGAAAACGCGGTCCTGGATCAAATTCTGGCCTTCCATGTCTGTACGGGCTTCACTGGTTTCGCCCTCGGCGTTACCTGCCAGAGCGAACAGATCCCAGGTAAACGTCGTCGCTGATGACTCACCATCTTCCTGCCAGCGGATGATCTGACCCACGATGTTGTTGGCACGGGGGTTGGCCGCATCAGTATTGGCGGCGCTGCGACCGGTGTTGTTGGTCAGAGTAAAGTAGACCATCCCGGTGCGCGGACATACGGCGCCCCACTCCGGGCGGTCCATTTTGGTGGCGCCGGCAACATCAGCAGCCAGACGGGTGTTCAGCAGCACGTCGGCCTGGGAGTCGAAGTTGTGCTCGCTTTCCGATACTGCAGCCATGAATTCAACGTCGTCGAAATCCAGGGCCAGCCATTCGCCGGTGCCGTCTTCATTGAAGCGGGCCACATACAGAGTGCCGTCGTCCAGCAGGTCATCACCACGCAGGCCTGGGGCCCAGGTGCGATTACTTACGTACTTGTAGATATACTCGTTGGTGGCATCGTCACCAGAGTAGAACACCAGAGGCTCGCCGACCTTCGGCTCGGCAAACACCACGCCCTCATGGGCAAAGCGGCCCATGGCCGTGCGTTTCACCGGCATGGCATCCGGGTTGAAGGGGTCGATTTCCACAATCCAGCCAAAGCCGTTGGGTTCGTTGCGGAAGTCTTCTTCGGCGCTGTCTGCCAAGCTGCCCACATCGAAGCGAGTGTAGTTGTCATCCCCACCCACAGCGGTTTCCCAGCTGTAGCGGCTGTTCCGGCCTGAATCACGCACATCATACCGGATCTGCTCCCGGGGACGCTCAGCGGCAGTTGCGGTGCTGTTACGGAAGTAGCCCGCCCAGTTTTCTTCGCAGGTCAGGTAGGTACCCCAGGGAGTGAAGCCGTGGGCGCAGTTGTTCAGGGTACCGCGGGTCCGGAAGCCTTCCGGGCTGTAAACGGTTTTTACCTTGTCATCGCCACGCACCGGCCCACTGATCTCCATGGGGGTGAAGGCGGTAATGCGACGATTACGCATCGAGGGAATCACTTCCCACATGCCGCGGCTGTTTTTACCGATCTCGATGACGGACACACCGTGGGCTGCCATTTCCTTACGCACTTCATCCAGGGGGCGGGGCGCGCCACTGGGGCCGTTGGCATGAAAAATCCGCTGATCAACGTACTCATGGTTCATCACCAGCAGGCCATGCTCGGAGCTGCCGTTGATCGGGAAGTAGTGCATGCCGTCATGGTGCGAGCCCACCTGTTGCAGCTGGTCAATGCCGGTGTTGGTGCCGTTGTCGAAGAACGGTGGCATGCTGCCCGTCAGCGGCGTGCCCCAGGGCACGAACGGCGTGGCGGTATAACCGGCCGGCACGGTAATGGTGTCGGCACGGGTGATGGGGATGGCATCAAAACCCAGGCGAGGTGCGGGAATCTCACCGCCTGAACCCGGGTTGGAGGAGCCTGAACTGCCGCCGCAGGCAGCCAGGCCAGCGCCCAGGAAGGACACTGCGGCGGCGCCCAGCGAACCCTTGAGCATCGTCCGGCGCGAGTAACGCGCCTGGATCACATCGGCGAAGTGGCGATTGTTGGACAGGTTGCTCATGGCCTCATCGCCATTGTCCGCGAGCATGTTATCGAGCTGGTTATCCAGTTTGGTATTCACGGGAAGTCCTCGGGTCTGGCTTCAGTTTGCGTCGCGGAAACCGTAGAGGAGGGGCGTGACGCCACTGTGGCATCAGGCCTGCACTTCTGTGACGACCAGCTTGCAGTGATATGACGACGGTCTGCTGATCCCCGGATGCTATACTCCCCCCGCAGTCGCGCGGCCCAGACCGCCCCACCGGACCAGACCGAGGTTTGCGATGAAATACAAGGATTTACGGGACTTTATCCAGCAGCTCGAACAGCTTGGTGAGCTGAAACGCATCCGGGCGGAAGTGGACCCGAATCTGGAGATGACCGAGATCTGCGACCGCACCCTGCGCGCGGGCGGCCCGGCATTATTGTTCGAGAATGTGAAAGGCAGCACGATTCCGGTGCTTGGAAACCTGTTCGGCACCACGCGCCGGGTAGCGCTGGGCATGGGTCAGGAAGATGTGGGCGCGCTGCGCGAGCTGGGGGAGCTGCTGGCCTTCCTGAAGGAACCGGAGCCGCCCAAGGGCTTCCGCGATGCACTGTCGAAGCTGCCGATCCTGAAGCAGGTGCTGGCCATGAACCCGAAGGTGGTGGGTTCGCCGGATTGCCAGCAGCGGGTCATTGAAGGCAACAATGTCGATCTGTACCAGATTCCGATCCAGACCTGCTGGCCGGGCGATGCCGGGCCGCTGGTGACCTGGCCGCTGGTGATTACGCGGGGGCCGGACAAGACGCGCCAGAACCTCGGCATCTATCGGCAGCAGTTGATCGGCCGCAATCGGCTGATCATGCGCTGGCTCAGCCATCGGGGCGGGGCGCTGGATTTCCAGGCGTGGCAGCAGCAACACCCGGGTGAACCCTTCCCGGTGGCGGTGGCCCTCGGGGCGGATCCAGCCACCATCCTCGGCGCCGTCACGCCTGTGCCGGATACCTTGAGCGAATATGCCTTTGCCGGGTTGCTGCGCGGCGGCCGCACCGAAGTGGCCAACTGCCTGGGCAGTGATTTGCAGGTGCCCGCCAGTGCGGAGTTCGTGCTGGAGGGTCATATCTACCCGGATGACTACGCCGATGAAGGCCCGTTCGGAGACCACACCGGCTATTACAACGAGGTAGACCGTTTCCCGGTGTTCACGGTGGAGCGCATCACGCATCGCCGGGATCCGATCTATCACAGCACCTACACCGGGCGCCCACCGGATGAGCCGGCCATTCTGGGGGTGGCCATGAACGAGCTGTTTGTGCCGATCCTGCGCAAGCAGTTCCCGGAGATCACCGACTTCTATTTGCCACCGGAAGGCTGCTCTTACCGGGTGGCGGTGGTGACCATGAAGAAGCAGTACCCGGGTCATGCCAAACGGGTGATGATGGGCGTGTGGTCGTTCCTGAGGCAGTTCATGTACACCAAATTCGTGATCGTCTGCGACGACGACGTCAACGCGCGGGACTGGAAGGATGTGATCTGGGCCATGACCACGCGCATGGACCCGGCCCGTGATACCACGCTGGTGGAAAACACACCCATCGACTATCTCGATTTCGCTTCGCCGGTGTCCGGCCTGGGCTCGAAGATGGGCATGGACGCCACCAACAAGTGGCCAGGCGAAACCGACCGCGAGTGGGGCACGCCGATCACTATGGACTCGGCCGTGAAGCAGCGCGTGGATGAACTCTGGGACTCACTGGGCATTGATTCACCCAGTGATCCCGAGATGTAACCCCTCAGGCGCTGCGCAGCTCGCGCAGCGCCTGACGCAGGATCAATCCGGCGCTATGCAAGAACAGCGAGGCCATGAACAGCGCCACCACCAGATCCGGCCAGCCGCTGCCCAGCCACCACACCAGCGCCGCCGCCACCAGCACGGCCACATTACCGATGGCGTCGTTGCGCGAGCATAGCCAGACAGAACGCACATTCGCATCCCCATCGCGCCAGCGCAGAAGGATCAGCGCTGACACCACATTGGCGGTCAGCGCCATCAGACCCACCAACCCCATCACATGAGCCTCAGGGCTGTGTTCACCCAGAACGTCGAGCATGGCCGTCACCAGCACCCAGGCCCCGATCAGCAATAACGACAAGCCCTTGACCAGCGCGGCACGTGCACGCCAGGCAAGAGGGCGACCAATCACCCACAGGCTCAGCGCATAGGTGAAACTGTCTGCCAGAAAATCCAGCGCATCCGCTTGCAGTGCCCGTGAACCAGACCAGGCACCCGCGCCCATCTCGATCACGAACATGCCGGCATTCAATGCCAACACCCAGTAAAGCGCCCGCCGGTATGACCGGCTCATGCCATCAAAGGCCGTATCATGGTTGCAGGCCATGCCTGTGCTCCTCCTCATCATCTCGTCAGCGACGCATTGCTCTTGCCTTGTCAGGGCAACGAGCACAGGATAAAACCTCCAGTAACTGGAGGTTCAAGCATGCGATCCATTGGTGAGATGGCACGCGCCGCTGGCTGCAAGGTCCAGACGGTGCGCTACTATGAGGACATCGGCCTGCTGCCCGCCGCACCGCGTACTGGAGGCAACCAGCGCCGCTACCCCGCCGACCACGCGCGACGCCTGCACTTTATCCTGCACAGTCGTGAACTGGGGTTCAGCATCGCCGCCATTCGACAGTTGCTGGCATTGAGTGATCAGCCACGCGAATCCTGTGCCGAGGTGAATGCGCTCGCCGCCGAACACCTGCGCGATGTACAGGGCCGGATTGCCCGGCTGCGTCTGCTGGAGGAAGAGCTGAAACGCATGCTGGCCTTCAATTGCGATGGCGAAATCAACCATTGCCGTGTTATTGATGTGCTGGCCGACCACAGCCTGTGCCAGGGGGATCACCCGGTGCCGGATCACGACAGGCTGCATACCTGAGCCAACGACCCGCAGGAGCAGGATCATGAGCTGGAGCATCAAGGACATCCCTGACCAGCAGGGGCGCCGTGTACTGATTACCGGGGCCAACAGTGGTATTGGCCTGGAGGCGGCACGCGCGTTGGCAGGCAAGGGAGCACACGTGATTATGGCCTGCCGCACGCAGGGCAAGGCCGAGGATGCGATGGCCGATATCCGCCGGGACCATCCCGATGCGTCGCTGGAATTCCTGCCGCTGGATCTGTCACGCCAGGCGGCCGTGCACGAGAGCGCGGCCATCGTTCGCGAGCGCCATGACCACCTTGATCTGCTGATCAACAATGCCGGCATCATGTGGGTGCAGCGGGACCTGACCGAAGATGGTTTTGAAAGCCAGCTGGCCACAAATCACTTCGGCCATTTCACACTGACGGGGCTGCTGCTGGATATGATCCGCGATGTGCCGGGGGCGCGCATTGTCACCGTCAGCAGCATCGCGCACCGGGGCGGGCGCATTCATTTCGATGATCTGTCACTGGCCGAAAATTACCAGCGTCAGCGCGCCTATGCACAAAGCAAGGTCGCCAACCTGATTTTTGCTATTGAGCTGCAACGCCGACTGGCCGCCAGCGGAGCACAAGCGATGTCGGTGGCCTGCCATCCGGGCGTCTCGGGCACCAATCTGGTGACACCGGGTCTGGTAGACCAGAGCCCGCTGAAGATCGGCGCAGTGGTACGCCTGTTGATGCCTCTGTTTACCCAAAGCCCGAAAAACGGTGCCCTGCCCACGCTCTATGCGGCCACTGCCGAGAATATCGAGCCAGGGGGCTATTACGGCCCCGCTCGCCTGAAGGAAACCATGGGGCCGCCCACCCGCGCCTACGCCACCCGTTATGCCCGGGATGAAGAAGTCGGTGAGCGTTTATGGCATATGTCCTGCGCGCTTACCGATTTACACTATCCCTGACCGTTCATTTGACGACAAAAGGGCATTTCCTTGACACAGTTTGCAAACCGGCTTGAGCTGGTGCGAGATTTTATTCTGGCGCATCCGTTGCACCGCGCCTGCGAGCTGGCCTTTGTTCAGGCCGCTGACGGCAAGGCCGAACTGACCTTCCAGATCAATGATTTCTGTGCCAACCCGCAAGGCACACTGCATGGCGGCATTCTTTACGCATTGATGGACGTCAGCTGCTTCTTTGCGGTCGGCACCTTGCTGCCTGTGACACAGCATGCAGTATCCGTGGATGTAGGCACTACGCTTCTGCGTGCCGGGCGACGCGGCGATACCGTTCATCTGCGCAGCCAAGTGGACCGGCTGGGTCGCACACTGGCCGCGATGCGGGTCGAGGCCTTCGTGATCAAGGATGGCGAAGAAAAGCTGCTGGCCACCGGCCATGTGAACAAGGCCATCATCGACGCGCCCGAGCGTACCGGAAAAAGCTGATCAGCCTCTTCCCAATCCGGTAAATCCGCTTATCATCTATAGCCAATGCAGCGGGACATGCAGGCGCCGGGGGAATTCGGCAGATCGCCACTCTGCAGGGAATATAGCCTGAAATAATGCGGAGGAACCGCAATGTCTCTCGTCAAACGTTCTGCGCAGCTTGCGCTGTGTGTGCTCTGGTGTGCGCACGGTACCGCCCACGCAAATCCTGGCTGGGATTATATGGATCTGGCGTATGTCGTCGATGGCAAGTCCCGCACACTGATCATCAACGATCAGGTCTACCTCAGCGGCTTCACGCTGGACGTGGCAATGTCACTCCATGACCAGGTGCACTTGCGAGCCACCAGTCGCACATGGGAAGGTCGCACGCCCGGCCCCGGCGGTGGCTATGTCAATACCAGCAATAATGATTGGCAGAATGTCGCGGTGGGCGGTCACCTGCCCTTTCAGCTTGCGGGGGTGCCGGCTCAGGTCTGGGCGGACTTGTCCCTGGACCACTATTCGCTGCTCGGTGTAGCCGGCACGGGTTTTGGTGGCGGAATTGGCATGCGTGCACAAGTACTGGAATCGCTGGAAGCAGGATTATGGTATCGCATGGCACGCACCGATCTCGGCGGCGGCGGCAACAACCTGGATATTGATCCGTGGCTCACGGGCATCAATCTGCTTTATACCCTGTCTCCCAACCTCGCCCTGCACCTGGCCATGACCCGCGGCAAGCTGGAACTGGAAGACACCGGCCTTACCGAATCCAACAGTATCAACACCACAGAACTGGGCCTGCGCTATCTTTTCGACCATCCCGGCTGGCGCGCTACAGAGGCCCCGGAGCCGCTGTCCTATAATCAGGTGCATGCAGGTTACCTGTTCAGCGGTGAATTGAAGGAACAGAACGGAAGCAGCAACTGGGATCTGAATGAAGGCTTCCTGATCAGTGGCATGGTGTCGCCGCTTTCCCAGCTGTTCCTCGGCGCGACCTTCCAGGGCAACAACTACGATGCTTCATCGACAGGGGGGCCGGATTCTGTCAGCCCGCTGGATCATCTGTCTCTGGGCCCCGGCGCCTACTACACCCTCACACAGGATGAAATGCATTACAGCGGTTATGCACAGATCACCTATGACCGCCTTTCACTGCTCGACGGCATTATCCTGAAGGGTGAAGGATTCCGCCTGGGCGTCAGAGCGGCGCTGGGACATGTTATCGATGCTCATCTTTACTATGGTGAGGCCCGCACTCGCGAAAGTGCTGGTGCCAGCACCATACGCGCGAAACCTCGTATCACCGGGATCGAACTGGGCAGCGCCCCCTTCGGCAACGGCTTCGGTATCACCCTGGGCTATGAGGACAATCGCTATCGCGTCAATCTGGGTGGCTCCGATGTCAGGATAGAGACCAGCCATTGGCGCGTCGGTGTTCGGCAGCAGTTCTGATATGTCAGGCTTTAACCGCCCGTCATGTTCATGAAACGTACCAGCTGTTCAGCCTGTTCGTCGTGGCTGAAATGATGACGCTCCGGCTTCAGGTCCATGGCCGCTACAATGGCTTGGGTCAGAGGCCGGTCGTCATGTGGATATTCGCGTAACAGTGGCTTCAGGTCCACGCTGTGCTCGTTGCCCAGGCACAACAGCAGGCGCCCTTCTACGGTCACCCGGACACGATTGCACAGGTGGCAGAAATTGTGGGAATGCGGCGAGATAAACCCGATGCGCGACACTGCACCCGGTACATGCCAGTATCGTGACGGCCCGGCAGTGCTATCGGTGGCCGGCACCAGCGTGTAGCGCGATGCCAGTGTGTCCCGGATTTCAGCCGATGACACAAAGGCTTCCGCGCGACTGTGCTCACTGATACTGCCCAGCGGCATTTCTTCGATAAAGGCGATATCCAGATCGCGGGCCAGCGCAAAATCCACCAGCGCCGTTACTTCATCATCATTGCGGCCACGCAGAATCACGCTGTTCAGGCGAATACGGGCGAAGCCCGCTGCACGGGCGGCGTCGATACCGGCCAGCACCTGGTCCAGATCACCGGTTCGGGTCAGGGCCCTGAAACGCACCGGGTCCAGGCTGTCGAGACTGATATTGAGGCGGCGCACACCTGCCTCTCGCAGCGTCTGCGCCTTGTCCGCCAGACGACCTGCGTTGGTGGTCAGCGTCAGCTCGTCCAGCCCCGGTTCGGCGGCGATCCAGCGCGCCAGCCGTTCGATGCCGGGGCGCACCAGCGGCTCGCCGCCGGTCAGGCGAATACGCCGCACACCCAGTTGCACGAAAGCCCGCGCGACGCGATGCAGTTCTTCCAGCGACAGGATCTCTGCCCTGGGCAGAAAGGTCATCTGCTCTGCCATGCAATAGACACAACGGAAGTCGCAGCGGTCTGTCACAGACAGCCGAACATAGTCTACCTGGCGATGGAAGCGATCAATCAGCATCCCCCGAGTGTAGCGGGAATCGCGACGGCCTGCGATGCCGACATGCCAAGATATTGATTTTACGGAATATTGTTGTGCGGTGGCCAGCAGCGCCATGGATCGTTAGCATGGGGCTTCCATTTTCAGTCAGAACCGGATTTTTCATGCAGATCGCAGACAATGCCGTAGTGGCCATCCACTACACCCTCACCGATGATGCTGGCACCACGCTGGACACTTCCCGCGAGCGCAATGAGCCGCTGGCCTACCTGCACGGCCATGGCAACATCATCCCCGGCCTGGAAAGTGCTCTGGTGGGCAAGCAGGCAGGTGACAAGCTGAACGTGACCGTGGCACCGGAAGAGGGCTACGGTGAGCGCCACGATGCCCTGATCCAGACCGTGCCGCGTGAAGCCTTTGAAGGCGTGGATGAAGTGCTGCCCGGCATGCAGTTCCAGGCGCAGACCGACGCCGGCCCACGACTGTTCACCATCACCGAGGTGGAAGGCGACAACGTCACCGTGGATGGCAACCATCCGCTGGCTGGCGCGACACTGCACTTTGATGTCGAAATCACCGAAGTGCGTGAAGCGAGCGCTGAAGAACTGTCTCACGGCCATGTACACGGCCCGGGCGGTCACGAGCACTGATCGCCGCCCCGCCGGGCTGGCCCGCCAGCCCGGCCTCTTCTCTCCTTTTTGCCCTGACTTGCCGCCCCTCTCCCCTCCGCTATACTGGAAATCAGTAGCACAGGAGGAGGCATGCCTGATCATTCTGATCGCCAGCATGATCTACTGCTGGCCCAGCTCGACGGCCTGGCCGTAGCCCACATCAACAATCTGAATGCCGATGATCCCGAATCCCTGCACCGGCGTTTTCATACCTTCCTGCATCATTATTTTGAACTGGCCTCGCCCGGCGCACTGGCAGCTCGGCCACCTGATCATCTGTTCCGCATCGCCTGGCAGCACTGGACACTGGCCTCACGACGTGGCGCCAGCGAAGCATGCCTGGCACTAAGCGCACCGGAAAACGAGCACCAGCCCTGGTTCGCACAGCTCTCCACCGTTACCGATGACATGCCGTTTCTGATGGACTCGCTGGGCATGGCGATCCGCGACACCGGGAGTGCCATCGACTGGACCGTCCATCCGCTGCTACGCATGCGCCGCGACCGCGATGGTCAGTTGCTGGAAGTGCTTGGCACCGCCGACAACGACGACAGTGCCGAATCGCTGATTCATATCGAGTTCGAGCCACTGGAGGGCGACGCGGAGGCTTATGAAGCGCTGCACCAGACACTGCTGGGCGTGTTGCATGATGTGCGCTGCGTCGTCACCGATTACCCCGCCATGCGCCAGCGCATGCTGGAGCAGGCGGAAGCGCTGGCGCAGGCACCGGCCAACCAGGACCAGGCCGACTGCGATGAAGCGGCAGCCTTCCTGCGTTGGCTCACTAACGATCATTTCACGTTTCTGGGCTATTCGCGCTCGCGGGCCAGCAAAGACGAAGAGGGCGAATTCACCCTGCAGGCCCTGGACGACCACGGCCTGGGCCTGACCCGACCCGGTGAGCGTTTTGCCAATACCGATGAATGCATCGCGCCGCTGGACGAGTTGCGCCGCCATGCCCAGTCCAACCATCTGCTGGTGGTCACCAAGGCCAATGCCCGCTCCACGGTGCATCATCCACAGTACATGGATATCATCTCGGTGAAGCAGTTTGCCGACGACGGCACCTTGCTGTACACCCACCGCTTCGTGGGTCTGTTTTCGCTGGATGTCTACATCAGCAAGCCCGCCGATATTCCGCTGATCCGTCGCAAGGCGGACTATGTCATGGCCCGTTCGCGTCTGCCCACACGTTCTCACTCCGGCAAGAACCTGCAGGACATACTGCATCAGCTTCCCCGCGACGAACTGTTCCAGTCGTCCGCAGAAGAGCTGTACGACACTTGCATGGGCATTCGCGCGTTGCGCGACCGACACCAGCTCCGTTTGTTCATGCGCCGCGACCGTTATGGTCGTTTTTATTCCTGCATGGTGTATCTGCCCCGTGACCGTTATGCCCGCGAAATGCGTGATCGCATGGCAGAAGAACTGATGCGGATCTGTGGCGGCCTGTCGATTGACCGCAACGTGGATTTTTTGCGCGGTGATCTGGCACGCATGCATTTCATCGTCCGCACACCGCCCGGCACCCGAATCGGGCTGCGGCCCGATGAAGTGGAAGAGCGCCTGGTCCAGGCCACACGCAGCTGGCGCGACCGACTGCGCGATCAGCTTCTGCAACAAAGCGGCCAGGGCCACCGCCTGCTGGCCAGCCGCTTCGTGGACGCCTTCCCACTCGCCTACAGCAGCCATACAGACACCACCGAGGCCGCCACAGACATTCACTACCTGACCCGTCTGGGCAGCGACACCCCCTTGCTGCCGCGCCTGCTGGTGGACCAGAGCGCCGCCGGACGCGCCTGCCCCACGGCGCTCAAGCTGTACAGCTGGCAGCAACCCGTCGCGTTATCCGATGTACTGCCCACGCTGGAGAATTTCGGACTTCGCGTTGTGCGCCAGGACCCGACGCGGGTAACACCCCGCGATGGCGAAACACTGTGGATACAGGCCTTCGAAGTACGGGTACAGGGTGATTGCGCACTGCCACAGGAAGCATTGAAGGACACGTTCGAGACGGCTTTTCTCAAGTGCTGGCATGGCGACAGCGAGAACGACAGCCTGCATCAACTGGTCCTGACCGCAGGGCTGAACTGGCGCCAGATCGTCTGCCTTCGTGTGCTGACGCGTTACCTGTTGCAGACGGGCCTGCCCTATTCGCAGCATTACATGGCGCAGTTGCTGTCTGAACACAACGGCTACGCGCATCGCATCGTGAGCCTGTTCGAAGCCCGCTTTGATCCTCAACGTGATGCCAACAAACGGCAGCAACAGGGGTTGGCCCTGGCCCAGGCTCTGGACGATGCCCTCGACAAGGTCACGACCCTGGATGCGGATCGTGTATTACGCGGTTACCTGGATGTGGTGCGTGCCACCCTGCGCACCAATTTTTTCCAGACGGATGGGCAAGGCCGTCCACGGCCCTGGATCAGTCTGAAGCTGGACCCGCAAAAATTGCCGGAACTGCCGCAACCACGGCCCATGTTCGAAACCTTTGTCTATTCACCCGATATGGAAGCCATCCATCTGCGGGGCGGCAAGGTTGCCCGCGGAGGCCTGCGCTGGTCAGACCGGCGCGAGGATTTTCGTACCGAGGTGCTGGGCCTGGTCAAGGCACAGATGGTCAAGAACGCGATCATTGTCCCCGTTGGTGCGAAAGGCGGCTTTGTGGTCAAGCGTGGCGATCCGACCGATCGCGACACTTGGCTCGCCCAGGGGCAGGCCTGCTATCGCACCTTCCTTCGCGGGCTGCTCGATATTACCGACAACCGCGACGGCGATCGCGTGGTGCCGCCACCGGATGTGGTGCGCTATGACGATGATGATCCGTATCTGGTGGTCGCAGCGGATAAAGGCACCGCCACTTTTTCGGACATCGCCAACGACATCGCTGCCGAATATGGATTCTGGCTCGGCGACGCGTTCGCCTCCGGTGGCTCGGCCGGTTACGACCACAAGAAGATGGGCATCACCGCACGCGGTGCCTGGGAAAGCGTCAAACGACATTTCCGTGAGCAGGGCAAGGATATCCAGACGCAGGACTTCACCGTGGTCGGCATCGGCGACATGGGCGGCGACGTGTTTGGCAATGGCATGCTGTTGTCGCCACATATCTGCCTGGTGGCCGCATTCAATCACCAGCATATCTTTATCGATCCGACGCCGGACGCCGCCATCAGCTTCGCCGAACGTCAGCGGCTGTTCGCCTTGCCCCGTTCCGGCTGGCAGGACTACGACAGCACATTGATCTCCGAAGGCGGCGGCGTCTGGCCACGCAGCGCCAAGAGCATCACCCTGAGCGATCAGGCGCGAGCGGCGCTGGACATCGAGGCACGGGTGCTCACGCCAAATGAGCTGATCAGGGCGATCCTCTGCGCGCCGGTGGAATTGTTGTTCAACGGCGGTATCGGCACCTGGGTCAAGGCCAGCCATGAGAGCCACCAGGATGTCGGAGATCGCGCCAACGATGCCCTGCGCGTCAACGCCCGCGCGTTGCGCTGTCAGGTGGTGGGCGAAGGCGGCAATCTGGGCTTCACCCAGGCGGGGCGAATCGAGTACGCGCTCGCCGGCGGCTGCATCAATACAGACGCCATCGACAATGCTGGCGGCGTACACAGTTCCGACCGCGAAGTGAATATCAAGATCCCGTTGAATAGCCTGATGCAGCAAGGTGAGCTGGACCGTGACACCCGCGACCCCTTGCTGGCCGACATGACCGACACGCTGGCCGCACAGGTCCTGAGTGACAACAGCCTGCAAAGCCTGGCCCTGAGCCTGCAGGAGCAGGATGCGCCAGAACGGCTGGACGAACACAGCCAGCTGATGCGCGCCCTGGAGCGCGAAGGCTTGCTGGTACGCGAACAGGAAGGGCTGCCGGATGATGACACCCTTGCGGAGCGACGCACCGATGGCGCCGGGCTGACCCGACCCGAACTGGCGGTGCTGATGGCCTACAGCAAGATCACGCTGTTCGATGCGGTGCTGGCGTCCACCGTGCCGGATGATCCCAGCTTTGCCGAGAGTCTGCTCGGTTACTTTCCTGCGCAGATGCGCACACGGTTCCACGAACCGCTGCTGTCACACCGCCTGCGCCGCGAGATCATCTCGACCCAGCTGGCCAACCGTGTGGTCAACCATATGGGCAGTACCTTCGTGTACCGGTTACTGGATGATCACGGCATCGCCCCGGCGGATACCGTCAAGGCCTTTGCCATGGCCTGGGCCCTCTGTGACGGCGACGCCTACTGGCGCATGATCGACGCGCTGGATAACCAGATAGATGCGCGGCTGCAATGGCGGCTGTATTCGCGCGTCACCGGCCTGCTGCGTCACTTGACCCAGTGGCTGCTGCGCAGCCCACAGGGCGGCGGCGATATCGATACCGTGCAAAAACGGTTCCATGGGCCGCTGCGGGTGCTGGAGCAGACACTCCCGAACATCCTGACAACGTCGTACCGGGAAGAATGGGACCAGGCCTGCACCACCTTGACCGACGGAGGTGTCCCGCAGGCGGTGGCCACGACGCTCGCCAACACGCTGGTACTGGGCAGCGCACCGGACATCATCGAGCTGGCCGATGAAGCGGGTTGCGGCATTGATCTGGCAGCGGCCTGTTATTTTCTGGTCGGCGACCGACTGAACATGCTGTGGCTGCTGTCGTCCATCATCAACTTGGGCGTGCAGGACAAATGGCAGGCGCTGGCGCGCGCCAATTTGCGCGAAGACAGCTACCGACTGCAACGACAAGTCACCGCGCGCGTGCTGGCGCGCCCCGGCGACAGCGCCGAAGCACGTTTCGAGCAGTGGGAAGCCGCGCACAGCGAGAAAATTTATTTCAGCATCCGCCGGCTGGACGCTCTGCAAGCCCACGGCCAGCCCGACTTCATGACTCTGGCCGTGGGCGTACGCGCGCTGCGCACGTTACGCAACCTGCCCTGAAGCAGACCGGCGAACACTCAAGGAATCGCCCAGCGCGCCTCATGGCCACGCGCATCCACGTGCAAGAATGCGCCGCGATGTGAGCGAGGGCCATACAACCCGAGCCCACCGCTCAGCCGACTGAACAGCGGCTCGGCAAACAATGATTCCGCAATATCATGCAGCACCCGGGCATCCGCCATATCGAGTTTGCCATCGCCGTTCAGATCATCCATGCGGCCACTGCCATTGGTATCGATATAGATATCGGCGGCGCCACCCCATATATGCCGGGAATAGGCGCCGTTGCCGATGGTTGAGTTGTACCAGGGAGTTCGAAAACCGCTCATCACCACGAAGGAATCCGTGCGAATGCCACGCCGGTTAACCTCTTCCAGCAGCAGTTCCAGCTTCACCAACAAGGGCTCGCGCAGCGCCATATACTTGGGCCAGGCGTCCGGTTGCTGTTTGCACAGGAACTGCCCCAGCGTGAAGTGCGGCGATACACGAATATCCAGCATCGACTCGGTAACTTCGATCAGGCCCGGGGGAGGCAGATAAATGGGATTACCATTGAGAGGCGTGGATGGATAGCTGCCGATCCGATAACCGTTCAGGTACTGCCCGCGCACGGCCCCAAGCGGACGCATCACCAGCACATGTACCTGAACGACTTCGCCGTCGGCCCGGCGCACGCGCACCTGCTGCACGCTGCCCGCCTCCGGCGCCCGCCAGCGCCACACGCCAGGCGAACGGGCCGGTTGCGACTGACCGTCGAGCAATAACGTAAAACGCTGCCGCGCATCCTCCGCAGCAGGCACCTTGACGGTCACGGTATCGCCCGGCATCACCAGACGCACAAAGTCGCGATAGGCAATTTGCTTGCCCGCCACCGTGATGGCGAAGGGCGCATGGCCCGCATCAAATTGATCTGACGCCAGACTTTGCCACGGCAGTAGCAAACACCCGACCCCCAACCAGAACGCAACGCACCGCATCACCCACATGGCGCACGGAACTCCCACAGATCAACAGGGCATGAGCGGCCTCACACCCGCTGTCCTTCAGCGGGGCGGCGCCTCATTCAGCGCCCTGTGCACGGCGGCATCACGATCATAGACATCCCGGACATAATACACCTGCCCGTCGGCCTCCACCCACGCTGTCCAATAGAGCAGGTGGACCGGCACCGCGCGCCCCAGACGCACGGTGGTCTCTGCGCCTTGGTCCAGCGTCCGGCGAATTTGTTCCCGGGACATGACCTGCGGTCGCCCCGGGCCGCCGAGCAGCCATTCCGTCAGCCCCACCGGGTCACTGACACGAATACAGCCTGAACTGGCCGCGCGGTCCTCGCGGGCAAAGAGCCCGCGCGCCGGCGTATCATGCAGGTAGACGTTGTGCGAGTTGGGGAACATGAACTTGGCCTGGCCCAGCGCATTACGCGGGCCGGGCGACTGGCGCAGCCGATAAGGGAAGTTGCGCGGTCCCAGCGCCTGCCAGTCCACCGTGGCCGGGTCGATGCGTTGCTCCTGTGCCCCCCAGCCGCGCAGCACCTGAAAACCCATATCGCTCAGATAGTTGGGGTCGCGGCGAATTTGCGGCAACTGGTCCTGCACCGCCAGCGAGTGAGGCACCTCCCAGGAAGGATTCAGTACCAGGTAGGTCATGCGGCCGGTGAATACCGGCGTACGGCGGTAGGGGCGCCCCACCACCACGCGCTGGCGCATCACTTCCTCGCCACCGGACATCACGGTCATGAAGAAGCCGGCGATGTTCACCAGAATATGCTCGTCGCCCAGATCCGCAGGCAACCAGCGCCAGCGCTCCATGTTGACCCGCAGCTGCTCGATACGGGCTTCAGGTGAAACATTCAGCGCCTCCAGGGTGCGAGCCCCCACCACGGCATCCGCCTCCAGCCCGTGTCGGCGCTGGAAGCGCCGTACCGCTGCCGCCAGCGGCGCGTCGAACAACGTCTCCTCCGGCAGGGCCTGTTCATCTCCGGCGGCGTCATCCCCGGCGTCGTCACTCAGATCGTTGAGCTCCCGCAAGCGCTGACGCAGGGCCGCGACCCTTTCGCCCCGATCGCCCTCGCGCAACGTCGGGCCGGCGGGCACCGGTGTCCATTGGCCGCTGAGCAGGCTGCGCTGCAAGGCCAGCCTTTCACGCAAGGCCGCATAAGCCGGTTGCGGGGGCAGAAAACCGGCCAGCACACGGGCCGGTGTGCCCATATCGCCCCGCGCGGCCTGTTCGAGATCCGCGATCAGCGCGGTATCCGCGCGGTCCAGGAACCAGCCCGGGTCCACTCGGGTCGGGTCGACCTTGCCGTCCGCATAGTGTTTGGCCAGCAACAGAAAAGCATCCGAGGCCAGCAATTCGGCATCGGTCACCACGCGGCTATCACGCTGCGGCGCAGGCTGTGAGGCCAGCTGCGCCAGCACCGACTCCAGCGCAGCCAGGTGATAATGCCCGGGCAGCAAGCCTTCGCGCTCCGCCGCAGCAATGGCAGCGGGCAAGCCTGTCAGCGCCTCACGCGGCGCCATATCATCGAACCAGATGGGACGATATCCCCGGGCCTCGTAAAAACGTTGCAACACGGCAGTGGCGTAAAGCCGTTCGCCCCCCGCCTCCAGTTCACCCGGCGCCTGCAGCACTTCCAGACGGTGGCGGATGCGCTCGGTTACATCCGCCGGAGCCAGTGTCGGCACCAGCCACAATCCCAGTATTACAAGCCATGCCGACACACGTTGCATAGCGCCCTCCTTCAATCGTCCGCATCATCGAAATCCTCGCGCTCAACCGGATTGGTCTTGCTCCGTTCCGGGCCGCCTTTATCGCGCGAGCCAGGCAAGGCTTTGGGTTGCTGGATCTGCACCGGCGCCGGCGGTGCACTGCCATCCTTGTCCTGGCCGAAATACAGCGTCATGTGCGGGAACGGAATCTCGACGCCTGCCGCGTCCAGATGACGTTTCACCAGACGATTATAGGCACGCCCCACCGCCCACTGCACACCCGGCAGCGTCTTGATGCGCACGCGGATATCCACCGAGCTGTCGCCCAGCGCGGTAACACCATGCACTTCCAGTTCGCCCAGAATCTTCGCGCGTTGCTCCTCGTCACTGATCAGTTCATCGAAGGCATCACGCAGCAGGCCGATCACTTCATCCGTGTCTTCACGATAGGCCACACCGTAGACGCCCACATGGTAGGCGAACTCGCGCATGTAGTTGGCCACGGTATCCACGGACGAAAACGGTATCAGGTGATAGGTCCCGGACAGATCACGAATGCCCAGCGAACGGATGGTGAGTTTTTCCGCCGTGCCGGTAACGCCGCCTGCGGTCACGATATCGCCAGCGTTGATAGCATTCTCCAACTGGATGAACACCCCGGTAATCACATCCTGCACCAGCTTCTGCGCACCAAAACCGATCGCCAGACCCAGCACCCCGGCGCCAGCAATCAGCGGGCCGATATTAATGCCGATTTCCGACAGGATGATCATTGCCGTCATGACCACCAGCACCACTGCCACCGCGTTGCGGAAGATCGTCAACAGGGTGCGCTCCCGGGCGCTGGGCTCACCCGATCCGGTATCCGGGTTAAGCCGTTGCTCGATCCAGCTGGCCAGGCCGATCCACAGCAGCGACGCCACCAGCAGGATGATCAGCACACTGATCAGCGCACCCACAGCGTGCGTGCCCGCATCCGAGGCCAGCCAGACCCCCACGTTGAACAGCCCCCAGGCGTTGATCACCACCAGCGACACCACACCGATAATCAGCAGACGCATGGTACGCAGAGCACGCGGTACAAAACCATTCAGGCGATTCTCCAGCATCGGAAAGCGTTGCCGCGTCTCTTCCGGCAGCACCAGCTGCCGGCTGATCACGCGTGTCAGCACCAGCGAGGCGAAGGCCCCGATCCCGATGGCCGCCAACGTCTGTACGGTGGCGGATAACATCGCGGGCAGCGCCGTTTCGGGGCGCAGCAGGGTCACGATACCCAGCGCCCCCACGTAACCAATGGCCAGCAGATGCCAACTGCGCGCCAGCATACCCAGCGCCACACGCGACACCGCCATGTCGGCGCGATTGGCCCGCGCCTGTAATGCCGCAGAGACCTGATCGCGGTTCTGCATAATCACGGCCAGAGCGTAAACAAACGCCAACCCCATGATCACCAGCGTCACCATACGCCCCAGTGCTGGCGAAATATTGAAGTTGATCATCGGCACCACCAGAAGCACCCCGTAGCCGATGAATCCGCTAAGGCGAGCCAGCCACGCGTTCCAGTAGGCCGCATCTTCGGCGGGAATAGGCAGCAACCGCAGACTGTCATCACGCGAAGCAAACAGAGTGCGCAGGGCAACTTTGAAGACTTCGATCAGCAGGAAAGCGTTAAGGAACAGGGATTCGCGGGCATCCATTTCGCCCATGTCACCAATCGCGAACAGCGCCACCAGGTAGCCCCCGACCCAGGCCAGCACCACGACCAGCAGATCGAGCACCGAAGCGCTGATAATCCCGACACCGCGCCGAATCAGATTGGGATCGGTGCGCACCCAGCGATTGGCGCGGCCAAACAACGGGCGTGCCAGCCAGCGCAACAGGAAGAAAAGAACCACTGTGGCCAGAATGACCAACCCCAGGTTGCCCAGGGCACGGCCGACCTCTGCGATATTGATCGCGCCCCGGGTACTGCCGAGCGCCGTCACCGCATCAACCCCACCGGAAAATTCACTCACCAGCCCCTGGGCAAAACCCTGGGTACTGTTGGCGATGCGTCGCGCGAGCGACACCTGATCCGGCGCCTGGCCGCTGGGGGCCAACACCATGTCAGCCTCTTCAATTACCACCTCGGGCACCGAGATATCACCACCGGCAAGGCGCTCAAGCTCGGCAATCAGTTCGTCGCGCCGCTGATCATCGGCCAGTATGTCCGCAAGTGCTCGGTAAGCTGACGTTTCCCGGGTTTCGGCCACCGCGCTGTGAGGCCAGGACACCATGATACTGAACATGAGTGCGACACAGACGACCCACATCATGCGCCAGTTGAGACGTTGCGAGACACCCGAAATCCGGGAAGCGTCCATAGAAAACTCCATCGCTGTTTCACATCGTGCCCCAGCATAGGAAGGGATGCCGCGCGATACCACCCGATAGAGGTTTCAGTTCGAAACAGAACGAAAAAAAACGAAAAATGAAACGCCGCGCCGTGAGGCTTGCGTGAAAAATGGCGAATTAAAAACCAGCGTTGCGCTGCGCCCCTCACTGCAAGGCAATCGGTGCCGCCAGGGTCTCATCGGCGGTGAACACCACATCCGCCACGGTAATGCGATGCACGCGCCGCACCGCCTCATACACCCGGTGGTAGGCAGCATCGAGTTCGCCCAGGGTATGCAGTGCGTAATCTTCTGGCAGCACCACGTGCACCGTGACATACAACATACGTCCCGGGCGCACCATGCGCACATACAGCGCCTGCACGGGCAATCCGGACAGGGCGTCTTCAATGGCGGCACGCACCGGCACGGCCACCGACGCCGGCGGCGCGCGGTTGAGCAATTCCATGATGGCGCGTGACGCCATGCGAATCGGCACACTCAGGCACAGCAGGACCACCAGCAACACCAGCACCGCATCCACATAGGGCACCAGCGGGTACCACCCCAGCCAGCGGAACAGCGGCACCAGACAGAAGGCGCCCAGCACGGCAGCGGAAATCAGGCTGTTCACCAGCCAGTTTTCGAAATCGGCACGCACCAGGGGGCTGCGCACATGACGCCGCGTACGATGCATCATCCAGGCCGTCAGGGAGCACGCCGTGGTGGCGAAGGCGGCATAGACAATCGCCATCCCGGCGGCAATCTCGCGGCCGCCGGTCAGCAGGGTCATCACGGCGTCCACCAGCGCCACGCCGGAGATGCCCAGAATCAGCAGCCCCTTGCCCGCATTCACCAGTGACTCGAAATAGGCATAGCCGTAGGGGAAACGCTCATCATCCGGCCCGGCCGCCAGCGCGCCCACGCGCACCGTGATCAGCGCCACCATGAAGTAGGTCAGGTTGAACAGGCCGTCCAGCAGAATGGCCCGCGACCCGGAGCCCATGGCGGCGGTCACGCCGACCACACCCAGCAACAACGCCATCACCGCCGACAGTACCAGCGCCCCGCGTTCGGTCTTCATGTGCGTCTCCACCGGGTTAACGGCGCCATCATAGCAAGCTGAACTCAGGCAAGCCGAACTTGAGATTGCCGCGCCGGTCACAGAGGCATAGGATGACATCACTTCGATGTCCCGAACCGGAACCCGACCGTGACCGCCACTTCGCAGCCTGTTGTACAGGATCGACTGCACACTGCCCCGGCGCCTGCCCGGCTGGCGCGGTATCTGTGGCTGTTGCTGATCCTGCCCGGCCTGTTGTCGGCGGGCACGGCCCGGGCACTGGATCTGGATGGCCCCACCGGCCAGCACAGCGTGGACATTCCCGCGCTGGCTCTGGTCCGCGATCTGCCCGGTCATCTTCTGCCGCCGTCGTCCCATGACGCCGACGACACACCGGCCCCGATCGCCGCCCACGCCACCCGGCACTACTTGCCGCGCGCCGAAGCCGTGCCCCTGCCCGCCGCACCTGCGCGGCCGCGTCATATCGAGCAACACCCGGGGCATCCTCGTGCCCCACCTTCCCTGATCTGATCGACCACACCAACACAGGACAGCCTGACGCCCGGCATCGCGCCGCGCGCCGCTGTTCCACTGAACTGCTGATCAGACAGGACAACACATGTCATCTTTCTATTCCCGGGTCATCGCCTATGGGCTGGTGATCCTGCTCGGGCTCGGCGCCGTATTGCCGTCGCTGCTGCCGGAGTCCGCCCGCAACGCCCTGCCCGATGTCTGGGCCGAACGACACATCAACCTGGGTCTCGACCTGCGCGGCGGCTCACACCTGCTGCTGGAGGTGGACACCGACCGCCTGGCTGGCGAACAACTGCTGCAACTCGCCCTGGCCCTGGGCCAGCAACTGGACGAGGCCGGGCTGCGCCACAGCCGCCCGACCCTGAACGACGACGGCAGCGTGGGCCTGCGCCTGAGCGCCCTGGCAGATCAGGACATGGCGCTGCAACAGGCCCAGCGACTGGCCCGCGACCAGCGGCCCACGGCGTTCAACGTCACCCAGGAGGGTTCGCAACTGACGCTCACCGCCACCTACGCCTGGCGCGAAGCCCTGACCCGCGACGCCGTGGACCGCAGCCTGGAGGTGGTGCGCCGTCGCATGGATGAAACCGGCGTAGTGGAACCGCTGATCACCCGCCAGGGCAGCCGGGGCGTACTGGTGCAGATGCCCGGCGTCACCGACCCGGGCGAGATCAAGCGTCTGCTGGGCCGCACGGCGGTCATGACCTTTCATCTGGTGGCCGACCAGAGCGGCGTCGGGGTTCAGGAACTGCCTGACCGGCAAGGCCTGCACTATTACCCGGTGCAGCGCACAGCGCTGCTGAAAGGCGAACATCTGGAAGATGCCCGGTTGGGATTCGATGACCGCACCGGCGAGCCACTGGTCACCTTCCGCCTGAACAAGGCGGGCGCGCAACGCTTCGGCGACATCACCCGCGCCAACGTCGGCCGCGCTTTTGCGGTGGTGCTGGATGGCCAGGTGATTACGGCACCGGTGATCCGTACCGCCATCACCGGCGGTCATGGGCAGATCAGCGGTGGCTTCACCAGCAGCGAGGCCAGCGAACTGGCGCTGCTGTTGCGCAGTGGCGCCCTGCCCGCACCACTGACGGTGGTGGAAGAACGCACCGTGGGCCCCGACCTGGGCAGCGATGCGATCCAGATGGGTGTCACCACCGGGTTGCTCGGCGCGGCCCTGGTGCTGGGCTTCATGCTGGTGATTTACGGCCGCTGGGGCCTGATTGCCAACACCGCCCTGGTGCTCAATGTGCTGCTGACACTGGGCCTGCTCGGGCTGCTCGGCGCCACGCTGACGTTGCCCGGCATCGCCGGATTGATCCTCAGCATCGGCATGGCGGTGGACGCCAATATCCTCATCAATGAGCGCATCCGTGAAGAAACCCGGCGCGGCCGCCGTGCGCTGAGCGCCCTCAATGCCGGCTTCGATCGCGCCTTCGGCACCATCGTTGATGCCAGCGTGACCACGCTGATCGCTGTCAGCCTGCTGTTCATGTTTGGCAGTGGGCCCATTCGCGGTTTTGCCGTCACCATGGGCGCCGGGTTGCTGGTCTCCATGTTCACCGCCGTGGGCGTCACACGGCTACTGATGACCGCCACCGTACGCCGCCGCCCGAGCGCGCCGCTGACCCTGCCGGAACGGGGCTGGCTGACGCGCTTCCATGAGGACCGCCCACTGGGCTTCATGAAGGTGCGCAGCGCCGGACTGTTGCTGTCGATCCTGTTGTCACTGGCCTCCGTCGGACTGCTGTTTTCACCCGGGCTGAATCAGGGCATCGACTTCCGGGGTGGCACGGCCATCGAAGTGCATACCGACGCTGGCATCGCCATCGAACCCTTGCGTGCAGCCTTGCTCGAAGCGGGCGTCACCGAGGCCAGCCTGCAACAGTTTGGCGATGCCGGGCAGTATCGGGTGCGACTGCCTGCGGGCAGCGACAACAGCCGCATCGACACCGTGCAAACCGCCCTGCGCAGCGTCGCGCCCGATGCTGATTTTCCGAAGGTGGATAATGTCGGCCCCAGTGTCAGCGGCCAGTTTCTGGAAACCAGTCTGCTCGCCGTGCTGCTGGCGGGCGGCGGCATGTTCGCGTATCTGCGGCTGCGCTTCGCCGCGCCTTTCGCCACCGCCGCCATGGCCACCCTGGCCCTGGATCTGACCAAGACGTTCGGTTTCCTGGCGCTCACCGGCATCGAGTTCAACCTGACCGCCATCGCCGCCCTGCTGGCGCTGATCGGTTATTCGGTGAATGACAAGGTGGTGGTGTTCGACCGCATGCGCGAGCAACTGGCGCAGACGCCGGACATGCCGTTGGGAGAGCTAATCAACCGCTGCCTCACTGGCACGCTGACGCGCACCCTGTTTACCTCGGCCACGACCTTCCTGGCCTTGCTGCCCATGGCCATCGCCGGCGGCGATGCGGTGTCCAGCTTTGCCTTGCCAATGCTGTTCGGCATTGTCGTGGGCACCGGCTCGTCGATCTTTATCGCCGCGCCTCTGGTGCTGCGTCTGGGTAAGCACCGACTGAAACAGGACCGCGAGGCCGCCGCAGCATTGATGGATATGCCCTGATAATTTCTGGAAGTGTCGAGTCAGTGGTGGTGGGCGCAGGCTTTCTGCGCCCACCACCCCTTCATGACGGACCGGATGAAAATGCGTGCGTCACTGCAACTTCGGCCTCACGAACTTCTTCATCGGTCATCCAGCTGAAATAGCGCTTGCGCTTTCCCTGCGAGAGTACGCCATCATTCTGATGCACCAGTCTGATGAAGAGGTCAAGCGTATGACCCGGCCAGTCAAGCATTCGGCCCAGCGTCGTTCGGGCGCGATCAAAACCGAGAAGAAAATCGATCTCTTCCTGCAAGTCCACGGTCACCGTGCGATGTAATGCGCGATAAAGAAACTCTGCCTGGCAAGTCAGATCGGGATAACGAAAATAAACAGCACCGTTGCCGGTTGCTGGCGCGTCCGGCACCTCCGGGTCGAATCGGGTGCGTGCATTGAGAGGACGCGAAAAATGCTCCAACGTGGCGATGTAATCATCGAGATTGGCCAGAATAACGGCGGACACCGGCAAGACGATGCCTCTCGGCGTAAAACCCGCCTTGGCCAACACGTCATGTATCAGATAACGGTGGATACGCCCATTGCCATCCATGAAGGGGTGAATATAGACGAAACCGAAAGCAATGCAGGCTGCAGCCACCACCGGGTCCAACGGTACTCGGGCAATCAGGAAAATATCATTTTCAAAATCTGCAATGAATGCTGGCCCATCTGGCCGCCCCTTCGCAGCAGTATTTATATCCGCCTTCAACCGATCAGCCATCACCAGCAGACCCGACATCAATGAGGGCAGGTCTTCGGGCCGTGCAGGCACGAAGTCCACCTGCTGCCTGAACCCCATATCCTTACCAATCCAGTTTTGCTGCTGGCGCCATGTGAATTCATGGAAACGCGGATCGATCACCGCATTCTGTAGCATCACCAGGCGATCCATTGTCACTGGCTCACGGGTATCTGCCAGCCGCAACAGATCTGCAAAGCGCTGAGCCTTGTTGTGGCTGGGTTTTTCCCGCTCCACCTCGAACGAGGACTGGGTTTCCTTCAGATACAGGAAAGCCGCTGCACGTCGCAAAAGATCCGCGTCATAGCGCGCCAGCGTCGAGCGCGCCAGCGCCTGAAGGTCCATGGCATGCATGGCTTTGAGATAGTCGGTCTTCCTCACCAATGGACAAAAGGCCGGGGTGCCCGGCAGGTTATCGATCACCCTGAAGCGTGACTGCCGCTCCCCCTCGTCGAGCACAAACTGCATTGAATGATCGACAGCCGACACGTACGCCGCGCGCGGAGAGACCGGATCGTCAACAGGCAGCTGTTTGCCGGTCAGCCACTCGAACAGAAAACAGGCACGACGGGCATAGGCCGACGCCGGGCTGCCCATCAACCAGTGCGCAAGCTCCATCCCGTCTATCCGCTCGAACAGGAACGCCAGCACCTGAAGATTGACGCCTTCGTACCTGAGCGCGAACTGGATCTGGTCCGGCAACGCCTCGCCCGGATCGTAGGAGGGTGCAAAGCAAAGGAGGGTTGCCGACCCCTGGCGGCGCGTCTCGCGACTCCGCACACCAGACGTCACACAGGCGCTGATATCCAGCGGCAACACTGGCAAGGCATAGTGTTCGACCAGGTAGCGATAACCCAGCGGCTTGTCCATTCGGGCACCTGTAAGGCCAGAGAAGCAGATTCCGGCCGCACGCCACAAAAAAGGGCCGGATATCGGGATTATTACCAGAAAATGGCCGCCAAATCACCATCTGCGTCAATTTTTCGACCAAATAGCGATATTGCGTCAAAATCCATGCATGCCCGGCGTCTTTGTGTACAGGTGCGGCTGCAGGTGCGGCTGCAAGTGCGGCTGCCAGAGCAGCCTCAGGCCCGACCTTCACACAGCCGAGTCAGGGCGGCCGGATCCAGATGAGTTTCGAGCATGTCAGCCAGGCGGTCGAGCTGGGTGTTGCGGTGGGCGCGGTAGTCCACGGGCGTGGCGTCGGTGAGGCCCGCCCAGCGTAGCAGTGCGGTGCAGGCATCGGGGTGGTCGAACAGGCCGTGGACATAGGTGCCGGCAATCTGCCTGTCATCACTGAGGGCGCCGTCCGGGCGAAGGCTGGCGGCGTCTTGCAAGTGCAACAGCGGTCGGGCAAGCGCCGGGCCGCTGCTGACACCGTTGTGGATTTCGTAACCTTCCACGCCTGTGTTCTCGTCCACCGCAACACTGGCGAATACGCCCTGCACCTGGCGCAGTTGTTTACCCGGCACCATCCGGGTGTGCAGGCGTAACAAACCCAGGCCGGGGCTCTCGCCGGGCGGCCCTTCCAGACCTTCCGGGTCAGCGATGGTGTCGCCCAGCATCTGGAAGCCACCACAAATACCCAGCACACGACCACCGTAACGCAGATGCCGTTGCAGCACGGCAGGCCAGCCCTGTGCGCGCAACCAGGCCAGATCCGCCTGAGTGCTCTTGCTGCCGGGCAGGATGATCAGATCGGCGGGCGGCACGGGCTGGTCCGGGCCCACCAGAATCAACTCCACCTGCGGGTGCAGCCGCAGGGCATCCAGATCGGTGTGATTGCTGATGCGCGGCAGCACGGGCACCACCACCCGCAGGCTGCCCTCGCGGGCAGGCACCGCCACATTGCTGAGGCTGTCCTCGGCATCCAGCAACAGACCTTGCAGGTAAGGCAGCACACCCAGCACCGGCTTGCCGGTGCGCTGGGTCAGCCAGTCCAGACCGTTCTGCAGCAGGCGGATATCGCCCCGGAAACGATTGATCAGCATGCCACTGACGCGGCGCTGCTCGCTGACGGACAACAAGGCCAGCGTGCCCACCAGATGCGCGAACACGCCACCGCGATCAATATCCGCCACCAGCCACACCGGGCAGTCCACCGCCTCGGCAAAGCCCATGTTGGCAATGTCGTGGGCGCGCAGATTGATTTCCGCCGGGCTGCCGGCGCCCTCGACAATCACCAGATCATGGCGCGACGTCAGTGCCTGCCAGGCGTCCATCACCGCCTCGCGGGCGCGTTTTTTATAGTCCTGGTATGCACCGGCTTCCAGCACCGCCGCCACGCGGCCGCGCAGGATCACCTGGGCGCCGGTGTCGGATTGCGGTTTCAGCAGCACCGGGTTCATGTCGCTGTGCGCGGCGATGCCGCAGGCCTCCGCCTGCAACGCAGTGGAGCGACCGATTTCACCGCCGTCCACGGTGACCGCACTGTTCAGCGCCATGTTCTGCGGCTTGAACGGCGCCACCGATACGCCGCGCCGGGCGAGCAGGCGACACAGGGCCGCCACCACCGTGCTCTTGCCTGCATCGGAGGTGGTGCCCTGGATCATCAGGGCGTTAGAGTTCAACGCCTTCCTGGGCACGCACACCCTGATCGCGGAAGGCGTGCTTCACTTCTTTCATTTCCGTCACGGTATCGGCCAGATCAATCAGCTCTTTCGGCGCGTTGCGACCGGTAACCACCACATGCTGCATCGGTGGCCGGTTCTGCAAATCGTCCAGCACGCGATCCAGATCCAGATATTCGTAGTGCAGGGCAATGTTCAACTCATCCAGCACAATCAGGCTGTAGCTGTCGTCCGACAGCATGCGCTTGACGATCTCCCAGGCTTCTTCCGCCTTGCGGCTGTCGCGCTCGCGGTCCTGCGTATCCCAGGTGTAGCCCTCACCCATGACGTGGTAATCCACATTGTCCTGGGCGCGGAAAAAACGTTCTTCGCCCGTGCTGAAACTGCCCTTGATAAATTGCACGACGCCCACTTTCATCTTGTGGCCGAGGGCACGCGCCACCATGCCGAAACCGGAGCTGCTTTTGCCTTTGCCGGGGCCGGTGAGGACCAGCAGGATGCCTTGGGCCTTGTCGGCTTCCTTGATGCGGGCCTGCATCATTTTCTGTTTGCGGGCCATGCGCTCGGCGTGGCGTTTTGGATCTTTGGCGTCTTCTCGCATGGGGAATCCTCGTCAGTCACTTCAGACGCGCGGCACAAAAACCGGCGCGCCGTCGATGTGGGCTACAGCCAGTGACTGGCCGTAGAGTTTTTCCAGCGCGTGGGGCACCAGCATGGTGCTGGCCGGGCCCCAGCAGGCTTCGCCGTCGGGATACAGCAACAGCAAATGGTCGCACCAGCGCGCCGCCAGATTCAGGTCGTGCAGGCACAGGCACACGGTACGCCCCGCGTCCGCTTCGGCGCGCAGCATCTGCATCACACTGACCTGATGGTGCAAATCAAGATGGTTGGTGGGTTCGTCCGCCAGCCAGATCTCCGGCGCCTGAGTCAGCGCCATGGCCAACGCCACGCGCTGACGTTCGCCGCCGGACAAGGTGGACAACAGACGGTCGCGCAATGGCCACAGGTCCAGTCGCTCCAGCGCCGTCCGCGCCCGGGCCAGATCATCACCGCCCTCCATCTGCCAGGGCGACAGGAACGGGTGGCGGCCGATCAACACGGTTTCCATCACCGTGGACGGAAAACCGTCCTGGCGTTCCTGGAATACCACCGCCAGCCGTTGCGCCACCTTGCGGCGCGACAAACGGGCCAGTGGCTGATCCGCGAGGCATACGACACCCGCGCGCGGCGTGCGCAATCCGGCCAGCGTATGCAACAAGGTGGTCTTGCCGACGCCATTGGGCCCGAGCACCCCCCATACCTGCCCGGCGGCCAGTTCCAGGGTCAGCGCGCGGCCACCGGCACGGCCGGGAATATCCAGCACCAGGTCTGTAATCTGCATCATGAGGCGCGACTCCTGTGCAGCAGGAACAGGAACGTCGGCACACCCAATAACGCGGTAATCACCCCCACCGGCAACTGCTCCGGCGCCAGCGCCGTGCGCGCCACGGTATCAGCCACGGTCAGCAACACCCCGCCCGCCAGCGCCGCTGCAGGCAGGATCACACGCTGATCATTACCCAGCACCAGGCGCAGCATGTGCGGCACGATCAGGCCAACAAAACCGATACTGCCCGCCGTGGTCACCGCCACCGCCGTCAGCAGGCTCGCCAGCACATAGATGCCCCACTCCACCGGCCGCACCGCGACGCCAAGTGCCGCCGCCTGCAAGGGGCCACGGGCCAATACGTTCAGCGTGCGGCCCGCCGGCAGCAACACCAGGCAGGCGAGCAGCAACACGGTGACGGCAGGCCAGGGACTGCGCGCATAGCTCAGGTCGCCCATCAGCCAATAGAGCATGCCCGGCAAACGCTCCGCCGGGCTCAGTGCCAGCATCAGGGTAATCAGCGCACCCCAACCCGCCGCAACCACGACACCGGTGAGCAGCAAACGGGTGGGTGTCCAGCTGCCGGTGCCGTGCGCCAGACCGAATACCAGCAGCGCCGAGATCAGCGCGCCGCCGAACGCGGCTGTTGGCACCAGCAACAGACCCAGCCCCAGGAACATCGCGCCCAGCGCCCCCACCGCCGCACCACCCGACAAACCCAGCACATAGGGGTCCGCCAACGGGTTGCGCAACAGCACCTGCATCAAGGCCCCGGCCACGGCCAGCAAACCGCCCACAGCAAACGCCGCGAGCGCGCGCGGGGCGCGCAATTCCAGCACCAGAATCCGGTGCAGCGGCTCACCGCCGCCACCGAAAACCGCGATCAGTTGCTGGCGGGAAATCGGCTCACTGCCAAACGCCACCGCACCCAGCAACGCCAGCAGCGCGGCCAGCACCAGCAGCGCAAACACGAAAATCGTTCGATTAACGCCGCGCACGGGCAGTATCCAGATGCGCGCACAGATCACGGGCGCCTTGCAACAGACGTGGCGTGGGGCGCTGGATCAGTGAGGGCGCCACAAAGAACAGGTTATCGCGCTGCACGGCTTTCAGGTCGGGCCAGTGGCGCCAGTCATCCAGCCAGTCGGTGTTCTCTTCGCCCATACCGCCCGCAACGATGGCTTCGGGATTGCGCTGCAGCACCGACTCGATGCTGATACGCGGAATCTGCCGGGGCAACGCGGCGAAGAGGTTGTCACCACGACACAGGTCGATCACCTGATGAATAAAGTGGCTGTTGTTGACCGTCATCAACGGCTCGTCCCAGACCTGATAGAACAGCGGCACCGGTGCGGCGTCGCGATAACGCAGACGCAACGCCTCAATGCCCTGGCGGAAATCTGCCGCCGCCTGATGCCCTGACTCTTCACTGCCCAACAGGATCGACAACCGCTCCAGCGAACTGGCCACCTCTTCAAACGTCTGCGGTTCGGAAATAAACAGCGTGCGGCCGAGCCGCCTGAGCGTCGCCACCTGCTCCGGCGGATTACCGGACGGCATCACCAGAATCAGGTCCGGGTCCAGCGCCAGCAGCGCTTCCAGATCCAGCCGCCGGTTACTACCCAGTTGCGGCAGTTTGGCCGCTTCCGGCGGGTAGTCGCTGTAATTCACTGCCGCCACCATGCGGGCGCCGCCACCGGCTGCGTAGACCAGCTCCGTGGCACCGGGGGACAACGCCACCACTCGCTGCGCCGGGCGTTCCAGACACACCCGGTGGCCGTCATCATCCAGCACACACCGTGCAGGCGCATCCGCGACGGCGAAGCTCGTCGTGATGGCCAGGCTTGTCATCAACAGTCGTGTTGTCGCTAACAACAGACGCATGGGCATGGCACCGCACCCGGGGTTCCAATTAGCGTATCAGGGGTGGCGGCAGACACATACGACACAGACAAAACAGGGAACGGCAGGCGCGGTGGTCCGGCGGACAGGCCTGTCGGCGCCCCCTGGTTGCCCACCGCAACCTCTGGCGTTCGATTCAGGCCGGTCTCCGGGCTGACGGCAGGAACGTTCACTCCTGGCATGACGCCTTCCCACGCATTGCGCAGTGGCCGGGCCCTGAGAGCGCCCTGTCATGCCTTTAACCGATCACCGTTGCGGGGGCAGCGCCGGGTTTGGCCTGTGGCCTCACCGGTCTTCCCGTTTCTCCCTTGCGGGACACCTGAATGCGCGGCGACAGTAGCACAGCGCCTGCGGAGCGCCAACTTCAGCTTCAGCGCATGGCCTGTACCAGCGCCCGATCCAGCCGCAGCAGCCCGTCATCATCGGCGGGCAACCCGATACGCAGTGCGGACGGCGATGTCAGCAGCCGAACCAGAATACCCTGACGGGCCAGTGCCTCGTACAACGGCCCGGCCGCCGAGGTAAGACAGTAGCGGAACAGGTCGCACTCTCCCTGAGGTGTCAGCCCCCGGGCCTGCAGGACGCGATCCAGCGCCCGGGCCATGGTCGCCAGTCGGCGGGCCTGGCTAATCGGCCAATCAGTATCGGAAACGGCTGCACATAGCGCAAAGCGCGCCGGGCCACTCAACGCCCAGGGGCCGACTTGCTCGGCCAATTGCGCACAGGCCTCTGCCGGGCCACCCACCACCCCGGCGCGCACGCCCGCCAGCCCATGGAACTTGCCCAGAGAACGCAGCACCCAGAGACCCGGCGCACCGCAAAGCGGCCCCAGCGATGCCACCGGCGCGGCTTCCACAAAGGCTTCGTCGAGAATCAGCCAGCCTCCGCGCTGCGCCAGTGACGCCTGCCAACGGCGCAAGACGGCGTCGCCCGTGAGTTCCCCGGTGGGATTGTTCGGGTTCAGCCAGACCAGCACGTCCAGCGTCGGCAGCGCCGCATCAACCTGGCCGGGGTGCAGCAACTGCACCTGATGCCCGGCCGCCGCCCAGCAGCGGGCGTGCTCGGCATAGCCCACGGCGGGCACACCTACCCGGGCCACGCCGTACTGCGTGCGCCACAACCAGGGCAGGCTCTGGATGGCGCTCTGCGTACCCGGCACCAGCACGCAACCACTGTGGTCCGGCGCCCCCAGCCAGCGCCGCGCCTGCGGCAACAGACCGTCATCCGGATCCGGCAGGCGCTGCCAGACTTCGCGCGGCACCGGCGGCAGGGGATAGCTCCACGGGCTGATGCCCGTGGACAAGTCCAGCCACTGGCCCACCGGGCGATGCCACTGCTGCGCCGCGCGGTGCAGACGGCCGCCGTGTTCAAGGGAAAGGTCGTCGGTCATGTGGCAGCGATGCCCATCATCACAATCACCCAAACCACCAGGCCCCGCCGCAGCAAACGCAGCGCGGCCAATATCGAGTCCGCCGATGCCGCCGCGCCTTCGCCCAGCACAGGCCGTTGGCGCCAACCGCCATGGTAAGGCGCCGGACCGCCCAGGCTGACCTGCAAGGCGCCAGCGCCCGCCGCCATCACCGGCCCGGCATTGGGGCTGTCCCACTGCCGCGCCTGACGTCGCCAGCAACGCAGCGCGCCCCGGCCGTGCCCCACCAGCGCATAGGTCAACGCCACCAGCCGCGCAGGCAGCCAGCCGAGCACATCATCCAGCCGCGCCGCCGCCCGGCCGAAATACAGAAAGCGCGGGGTGCGATATCCCCACATGGCATCCAGCGTATTCACCAGGCGATGCAGCACCACACCCGGCAGGCCCGCCAGCACAAACCAGAACAGGCTGGCGAACACCGCATCGGCACCGTTTTCCAGCACCGATTCCGTGGCTGCGGCGGCCACACCCTGCTCGTCCAGTTGCGCCGCATCGCGACTGACCAGGCGCGCCACCTGCTGCCGCGCCTGTGGCAGATCACCGGCAGTCAGGGGTATGGCTACGGCGCGTGCATGTTCGGCCAGGCTGCGCCAGCCCAAGGCCCACCATAATCCCAGCACATGCAACGCAAACAGCAACACACCGTCGAGCCAGCGGCTCAACCAGAACGCCAGCGCTACCGCTGGCAACACCAGCAGACCGAGCGCGAGCAGACCCGCCCCTACCGACCCCGGCGCTCGATTAAGGCGCGTCTCCAGCATGGCGGCCAGGCGGCCGAAGCCCACGAGCGGATGCCAGCGGCGCGGCTCACCCAGGAGCGCATCCAGCAGCAGCGCGCTGGCCACCACCAGCGGCAGGGAAGTCAGCAGGGACATCGAGACAGACATGCGTCGGTGGCCTGGGCCATCAGAAAAGGGAGCGACAGTGTGCGTGACGGGCCTGCTGCTGACCAGTCTGCGCGCTGCCATCCGGTTGACTTTTCTCCACGCCGGTCTAGGATGCGCGGAGATTTCACGACCGTGGCAGGTGCGTCCGCGAGGACGTTAAACGGGAAGTCTGGTGCGGATTCAATCCAAGACCAGCGCTGCCCCCGCAACGGTGATCGGTGACAGGCATGACCGGCGTTTGATCACGCCAGCCACTGCGCAACGCGCGGGAAGGCGTCATGCCGAGGGCGCGCTCTTCAACGGAGCCCCTTCAACCGAGAGCCCGGATACCGGCCTGCCACCGGCTATCGACGCAACTGCGGTGGGCTGTTGCGTGGGGTTTCTTCGTTCCACCCCCCTGATAGCTGCCAGAACCAACACCGCAGACTGTGGGGCACGCCTGTGCCCGCACGGGGGATCATCATGATCGCACTTCGCCTGCTGTCGGCCCTGCTGCCGGCCCTGCTGGTTGTCTGTGCATGGCCTGTGCAGGCCCGGCCACCGGCCACGCTGGAGCCGGTGCCGGTGCACGCCCGCGCCCTGAATGCGGCCGACGATCATGTCGGCAGCACGGGCACGGTGCGCGTGATCGAACGCGAGACCTTTGCCCACCGGATTACCACGCTGGCCGACACCCTGCGCGACCAGCCCGGCATGCAGTTGCGCGAGAGCGGCGGCCTGGGCAGCGCCAGCACGCTGACGTTGCGTGGCGCCAGCGGTCGGCAATTACCGGTGTTCCTGGACGGCATGCTGCTTAACGATCCGCTTTACGGCGGTTTCGATGCCACGCAGATTTCGTTGCACGACATCGGTCGGATTCATATCTATGCGGGCCAGGCCCCGGCGCGTTATCCGCAAGCCGGGATTGGTGGTGCCATCGCTCTGGAATCCCTGGATACCGCCGACGCCGAGCGGCTACGCCTGCGTCTGGGCGGCGGCAGTTTCGGCACGCGCCGGGCCGGGCTTTTTACCGGGGGCCAGCAAGACCGGCTGGGTTACTGGCTGTCACTGAATGATCAGGCCGCCGACAACGATTTTCCCTTCGACAATCACGCCGACTGGTTCAACCCCAATGACGGTGCGCGCACGCGGCGTCGTAACGCCGATGTGCGCCAGGATGACGCCAGCGCACGACTGAACCTGGCCCGTGACAACGGCGACCGTATCGATCTGTTGTGGCAATGGAGTGACAAGGATCAGGGCGTGCCCAGCATCCAGAACTGGGCCAACAACCGCGCCCGGCTGACACGCTCCCAGCAGCGCGCTCAACTGCAATATCGCGGGCAGCAGCCGTTCGCCGGTCGCCTGCACCACAGTCACCGGTTGCTGGTGGCGCAATTCGATGAACATTACGTCGATCGCACCGGGCGCGTCGGCACGGGTACCTACGATGTCGCCACCGACACCGATCAGATCGGCCTGCACAATGCGCTGAGCTGGTTGCAGGGCGGGCATATTTTCAGCGCCGCGCTGGATATGCAGCACTACGATCAGTTTCAGGACAATCGCCTGCAACCGGAGCGCTCGGGGCAGCGCGAGCGGCGCGTGCTGGCCAGTGCCCTCAGCCACGAATGGCATAGTGATGACGCACGCTGGCAGACCCAGGCCGTGTTGCGCCACACCGCACTGCGGGACGATGCCGATGATGTGGGCACCGACGGCAACGCCTCACGCGAGCGCGTCACCGGCACGTATCACGGCTGGCACCTGGGCAGCCGCTATGCCCTGACACCGGCGCTGAGTGTGCAGGCCAACGTCTCACGCCAGGCACGCCTGCCGACCCTGGTGGAACGCTTCGGGCAGCAGGGTTCGTTTATCGGCAACCCGAACCTGGAAGCCGAAGAAGCCCTCAACACGGAAATTGGCGTGACGCTGGACGGGTCACGATATCGTGCCGCATTAACCGGCTTTCATCGCGACCTGTCCCCCGCCATCGTCACCATCTATGACGCCCGCGGCGTGGGACGGTATATCAACAGCGAGGGTCGGTTGGTCGGCATCGAGGCGGAAGCGCGACTGGACGTCACCCGCCGCTGGTCTCTGGATATGCATGGCACCTGGCTGGACTCCGAAAGCCGCTCGGCCAATATCCCCGATCGCGACGGGCGAAAACTGCCCGGGCTCTATCACCGCAGCGCACGCGCCGGCAGCCACTGGTGGATCGGCGCCTTCGAACTGGCCTTGCTGGGCCGCTACGACGACGAACTCTATTACGACTCGGTCAACGCCTTGCGTGCTGACGGCCGCGTATTGATGGACGCACGACTCGGCTGGTTGCCGCGCTGGCAGCATGCGTCCCGCCTGCGGCTGGATCTGGAAGTGCGCAACATCAGCGACCGCCGCTATCAGGACTTCAACCGTTTCCCCGGTGTCGGCCGTGCTGCCTTCGTGACACTGGATATCGCCTTGTAACCCTCAACCTGGAGCACACCATGCGCCATCAATATGCATTGTTCTCGCGCCTGACCCTGTTGCCTTTGCTGACACTGCTGCTGGCCGCCTGCGGCGGCAGTTCCGGCAGCAGCGATCGCCGCCCCAACTTCGACGGCAACGTTGCGGTGGTCACCACTGCTGCGTCGGATTTTTCCTCCGGCGGTGTTGATCTGATCGACATGGATGAAGCCCCGGGGCGGGCCTATGGTCCTTATCACAGCACGGCGTCCGATATTTCGGTCGTCGCCCATGGGCGTGACTATTACCTGATCGAGCGCTTCCAGACCGACCGCATCAGCAAGGTGGATATCCATCAGCCCGCCCTGTTCACCTGGCGTTACAGCGCGCTGGAAGAGGGCGACCAGGCCTCCAGCAACCCTTATACGATGATCTTCGCTCGCGATGACAAGGCGTATCTGCTGCGTTATGGCAGCACCCATGCCTGGATCGTCGATCCGACCGCTACCCATAAGGAAGATTTCCATATCGGTTCGCTGGATCTGTCGCACTACACATCGGATGGCTTCGACGTACCGCGTATGTCCAGCGGCGTCATCGTTGATGATCGCCTGTTTATCACGCTGCAACGCCTGGGCGGTTTTGATGCCGATGACAACCCGCGCCCCTTTGACCCTGCCAACACCAGCTACGTTGCCGTTTTTGATATCAACACCGATGAAGAAATCGAAACCGGGCAGAGCCAAGGCGACTTGCCGGGCATCCCGCTGTTTGCCCGCAACCCGGAACACATCACCCATCATCCGGATGTCGGACTGCTGGTGCAGAGCATCGGCAACTACGGCAGCAATGATCTGAGCGGCATTGATCTCATCAACACCGAAAACTATGAGGCCACGCGGCTTGTTGAAGGCAGCGCCGAACTGGGCGGCATTGCCGGCGTCGCTGTGATCGATGACACCACCGCCTTTCTGGTGACCTATGGCGGCTGGATGAACAATGCCCTGCGCAGCCTCAACCCGGTTACCGGAGATGTTGGCGATGTGGTGGCAGACATCGAGGCACAACATGTCACCAGCCTCGCTGTCAGCCCCCAGCAGCAACTCTGGGTGGGTCTCGGCCTGATCGTCGACAATAATCGCGATGATATTCTGGCGCCGGGTCTTTACGTTATTGATCCGGACACCGGCGCAACGGTGCGCCGCATCAATACCTCCGGCAACCCGATTGGCACCAGCTTCATGCTTGCCGACGAGACAGCGCCGTGAAAGCACCGGACGCCACCTTTGCGGATCACGCCCGGGCACGCCAGGCCAACCTGACCAAGCCGGCCGGTTCACTCGGTCGGCTTGAGCAACTGGCCATCGCCCTCGCCGCCCAGCAGGGTCGCGAGCGGCCTTCAGTGGAGCGCGTTCATATCGCGCTGTTTGCTGCCGATCATGGCGTGTGCGAGGAAGGTATCTCGGCGTTTCCACAGGCGGTTACCGCACAGATGATCGCCAACTTCGCCAGCGGCGGCGCCGCCATCAGTGTGTTGGCCAGGCAGTTGGGTGCCACACTCGAGATCATCGACACCGGCACCCTCGGCCTGCCGCACCCCGCCGCGCGGAATGCCCGAGTGGGCCCCGGCACCGCGAATGTCGCCCGCACCGATGCCATGACGCCTGTCCAGCGGGACCAGGCGCTGGCCGCAGGGGATGCAGCGGCGGCACGCGCGGTCGACGCTGGTGCGGACCTGTTTATTGGTGGCGAAATGGGCATCGGCAATACCACCAGCGCCAGCGCACTGGCATGCGCATTGCTGAATCGTCCTGCACATGCACTCACCGGCCCGGGTACCGGGCTGGACGAGCGGGGTGTGACGCACAAGACGCGCGTGATCGAGGTGGCGCTGCAACGCCATGCCAACACCCATGGCACACAGTCGCGTGACCCGATGACAGCGCTGGCGTCGCTGGGCGGCTTCGAGATCGTCGCGCTGGCCGGCGCCCTGCTCGGCTGTGCCGCGCGGCAGCTACCAGTTCTGGTGGACGGCTTTATTGTTTCCGTCGCTGCGCTGGCGGCAGTGCGCCACGCCCCGGCATTACGCGACTGGCTGCACTTTGCCCATCGCTCCGGCGAACCCGGACACAAGCATGTGCTGAACGCACTGGGCGCAGAGCCGTTGCTGAAACTCGGCATGCGTCTGGGTGAAGGCAGTGGCGCGGCCGTGGCCGTACCCCTGATGCGGGCCGCCTGCGTGTTGCACAACGAGATGGCAAGTTTCGAGCAAGCCGGTGTGGATCAGAGCGACTCCGCCAGCGCCATATGCGTCAGCAACAAAAGTGAGCTGGAATAGTAATCTCTGCGCACCGAAAACTCGGCCGGCATGGCCTCAACAGAGCCGGCCAGCAATGCTGCAATAGCCTGCCCACCACGGGAGAGGCCATACTCTGCAGTCGCCCCTGTCATCACATCCACCCACGCGGGCTGTGTCTGGTTCCAGAAGGCGTTGATGGCAACAAGCGCTGGCAGATCACGCTCACCGGCCCAAACGAAATAAAGGGGGATGCGAACACCCTCGTAAGCAAATCTTGGCGGCCAACCGGTGGCCGGTGAAAGCTGTCCTTCATCGTCGAGGGCCAGCCAGTCCGGAGGCAGGGCATGTTCGCCAAACCGGCCCTGATCAAGCAACTTGCGCCCATCATCCATCAGGCGCTGCCAAGGCCCATCCGGCTCAAGCGCGGCGAAATCTCTGAGCGCAGGCATGACGAGGTATGAAAGATTGATCACCCGATGCCCTTTGTGCACGAAACCCTCCTTGCCGGGAAGGAGAATCGTGTAGCCTGCCTGCTCCCGGACCAGATGACGACGAATCGCCTCACGCAAGTGCGTGGCCGCCGTGATGTGCGCCGGATCTTCCCAGCGCAGCGAGGCTCTCAGAAGCGCCCAGGCAATCAGCAGGTCACCGTCGGTTGCGTTGTTCGGATCTGAAACTGGCGGTGTATCACCGGGCCGATAACGCCAGGAAAAAAGATTGCTGTGGCGATCGTATAGCGTCGCCAACGTCCAGCCCCAGAGCGCTTCGAAAGTATCGCGGTCATCGTGATACTCCGCCATCAACAGGGCCCAGCCCTGGCCTTCCGTGTGACTGATATTCTGGTTACCGGTATCAATAACCCGGCCATCATGTATAAATGTGTCACGGTAGTCAGACCACAATGATCCAGACTCATCGGTAGTGTCACTGCGTAGCAGGGCCATGCCAGCGGCCAGCGCCGGCAGCAGGAGTAGCATCAACATCAGCATGTAATGTCGTTCAGGTGCCATAAATGAATTCCATGGGTCGACCTGCCTCTACCTGCTGGCAGCGCACCGGCACCGCCCCCCCGCCCTGCTGCCGCAACCAGGCGCCATAAGCGCCTTCCAGCACCGCAGCGAGCATCTGCGGCCACCGAGCCTCCGGCAGTGATATCATCGGCCACGCGCCATGAATGATCCTTATCCCATTCTCGCCGGCACGCAGCCGACACCAACCCCAGTCCAGTCGATCCAGGCAGACATTGATGCTGGCTTCAAGATCTTCAACCGTTTCGGCATCCTCCAATGGATTTTTCAAGGCCAACGCTTCACCAATATGGCGCATGAAAGCGCTGGCATCATCCTCCCCTGCACTGCCCAGTAATTCTTGCATGAACACGCCGATAAAATCGTGCCACTGGGCGCTGCAGTGGCGCGACGCGTAATAAGACAAGGTTTTTGCTTGCCAGTCCTGCTCGCCCATGATCAGTACCCTCCCGTATAGCGAAGCTGAATCCGCGCGCTGGTCTCAGCATACTCACCAAAGGTGTCATGCTGCAGGTGAGCGCCCAATGCGAGACCCGGAGCGAGTTTGTAATCCAGTCCGCCCCCTACGGTGATGCCCATGCCACTCTCACTGGCTGCGGCATATCCGGGCTGGGCTATCACACCGGCTGTTGCAAGAATATCCATCCAGCGTTGATCGTCTGCGCGGGTAGGAAAGAACGGTGCATCGTCCTGACTGTAACTCTGAAATCCTGGCGCAGCACTGACTGTCCAGCTCAGATCGCCGACTCGACGGGTGTAACTGACCGGAATTGCCAGGCTGACGTAATCTTGCGGACTGAAGTAGCCGCCATGCCCGAAGGTGAAATACCCCAGATTTCGATCAAAGCCCAGGTAGTTCACTGTCACACCAATCTGGGTGGTATGCGTATTATCGTTTACCGGGCGGAGGTAGCTGCCCAATGTCATTTGTAGCGCAGCATTGTCGCGCACATTGTGTCCGGTATAACGATAGCCGCCCAGGCTGCCGAACAAACCCAGATAACCATCATCAAAGGTGAGCATCAGCTCACCGCCAGTGCGCACCACACCGCCCCAGCGCTGGCCGCTGGTCCGGTCGGTAATACCGGACCACGACAGCAAACTGTCAGTGACCGCCCTGCGTTGTGCCGTCAGGACAAGGCGCGAGTCCTCTGTGATAGCGGGCGCCCAGCGCACACCCCCGAGCACGTTGTCGACCTCGAAACCTTGCGGTGATAGACCTATATCCGCACTGAACTGACCCGCCTGCCAGTCCAGCGCCAATCCGGCGCCGCTTTGCTGTTGCGTGGCGGCAGGCTGCGCGGCACGTGCCACCATGGTGGCACGCGCGCGCAGGTCATCCACCAGCTGCTCAAGACGCGCGCTGTTTATCAGGTACTCGGTCAGATCCGACGAGACCAGGGACGTGTCGCTGGTGCCGAAGTTATCGAGCAGGAAGCTATCAACAAACGCGCGCTGATCCGCTGGAAGACGGTCGAGATCAATGCCGACCTCAAAAAAGAGATTGCGTGCCGTTGCTGACTCGAACGCGCGCAGAGCGGAATCGCGCGCCGCTTCGAGCTGCTGGATTTCCTGTGGGGTCGCGGTACCGGACGCATTCGCGGCCGCCAGTGCCTCTTCAGCAGCGTCATACGAAAATGCTATCGTTGTGATGCCGTCGAGCAGCGGTTGTACGCCCTCGAGGGCTTCATCCACAGCCAGCGCGCCTGCACCGATGGCTCCTGACGCAAAGCGTCCCTGGGCGCTGCTCCCTACGCGGCCAGCATTAATATGAACCGGTGTCATGCGCACCCCGAGACGGCCGCTACCCGCAGGCACCACGGAAACAGCCAGTTCACCCGAAACTTCAGTCAATGCGCTCAACCCGGATTCACCGCTACGGCGGCGCAACTGAACACCTGTGAACGTATGGGGAGCGACGGCGACCTCCAGTTCGCTCACCAATGCGTCGATCTCGGTTAGCCGCGCACTGCGCGGCATGGTGTCACGTAGAGGCGGCGATGCCAGGCCACGCCAATCAGGCGCCGTATCAGAGCCGCTTTGCCAAGGGCGCTCTGCCCAGCCAATTGCCAGGTCGCTTTCTCCTTGCCAACGTTCACCGCGCGCTGCACCCGGAAGCCACACCTGCCGCTCCGCGCGCTCTCGCATGTCATTGCGGCGTTCGTCCCTCAGCACGTCCCGCTGACGGCGCTGTTCAAATGGATTCCAGGCGCCAGGCCGCCATTGTTCCGCACCTTCCTGGCGTGCGCCCAACTGCCTCAGCTCCAGCTCACGCGCAGTGCGTGCCTGGCGCAGCGCATGGCGCTTGCGCCCCCTTTGTGCATCCGTACGCGCTGACAGCAGCAGCCAACCTGCGTCCTCTTCTCGCGGCCACTCATCCAGCAGCTGGCGAGCATGGCGGGGATCGCCCGCTGCCAGCGCTCCGCCTACGGCAGCATCACGAGCGGGCACGTCCGTCGTGTTCTGTTGCAATAGATAGTCACGTACCTGCGCCGCTTCCTTTCGCATCCCGCCCTGCTCATACAATCGAGCCAGAGCCAGCAACAGCGGAGGTGATTCCGGCGCACTTTCCAGCGCACGGGTCAGCACCACATACGCGCCCGCCAGATCACCCCGCTCCCGACGGCGCTCGGCTTCAGCCAGGCGCAGATCACGCTGCAGCGCATCCAGCATTGGACGCTCCGCTGGCTCGCTACGTGCCAGAAGGCTGAGTAGTAACTGTTCGCTTTCGTCGAAGTGCCCCGCACGCGATAGCACCACGGCATGGTTAATATAGCTGGACGATTCTTCTGTCAGCCCGGAGGCAAGATCACGGCGAATCAACGCCAACGCAAGGCGCCGCTCATCGGCTTCATATAAGGCGAGAGCAATATCACCCAGTTCAGCGGAATCAGTCGGGGGATCGTTATACAGGCCATCGAGAAGGGTGCGGACTCGCCAGCTTTCGCCATGCGCGAGCGTATAACGCACCCCGACCACGCGACGACCACGCTCGGCCTGGCGCCGGAGCGCCCGGCTATCATCATCTTCCGCGCCGTCCAGAATACGCAGGGCATCATCCCAGCGCGATTGATCCAGCGCCAACATGGCGATCGCCTGGCGACCCGGTGCCGAAGCCTGTCTGTCACCCATTTGCATCATCACGCGGCGCGCCTCCGCCGGCCTGCCCTGTTCATCCAGCAGTCGCGCCAACTCCAGACGCGTCCAGGGATCTTCCGGCACCAGCGCCACGGCCTGCTGCAGGCTTCGACGCGCGCCATCCCTGTCACCACGGCGTTGCTGTTGTAGCGCAGCCTGGCGTAACGCCGCAGCACGTTCCTGACTCAGGTCATCAAAGGCCTCGCGGCCCGCAGGACTCACGCCCATCAAGAGGCCTTCAGCCTCGGCAAGTCGTTGTTGTGCCAGTAGAGACCTTACCAGGCCCAGCCGCGCTTGATCGGGCACCACATTATCGTCAAGCAATTCACGAAAAACGCCTTCAGCCGCTTCTGGTTGCGCGGCCAGCAACAGCAGATCGCCCTGCACCAGACGCGCCTCGTCACCCCGCTGCCCGGGTTCTCGGGTCAATGGGGCAACCCTCGACAGCGCCCCCGAAACATCGCCATCCCCGGCCAGACGTTGAGCCGCCTCAAGACGTGCATAGAAGCGTGCCGAGGCCTCTGCATCGCGCCACTGCGCTGCCCGATCCGGGGCGAGCCTGATTGCGCGTTGCAGTGATAACTGAGCCGCGGCGAACTCGCCAGCACCGAGCTGTACCAGCCCGAGACCACCATGGGCGTCTGCGTCGTCGGGGTTTCGCTGGACGGCACGACTGAATGCGGCGCGAGCTTCTGCATCTCGTTGTGCTTCGAGCGCTGCAAACCCGCGCGCACGATCTGCTCCGCTGTCAGGACGGCTGGCACGCGCCAGTCGATCAGCAACCTCTCGGTCACTGCCATGGGTCATAAGGTAGCGTTGAAAGAAAGGTACATTCGCCTCACTTTCCTCAAGCCAGAGCAGTGCCTGACGCCAGGCTTCACGCACATCCGCCGAAGGCGCCTGCGGCCAGAGATTCTCGAGCGCCCTGAGCCCCTCCCGGCGTGATGGCGGATGGTAGGTCAGTATACGTGCGTGGGCGAATGCCACCGCAGGGTCATCGGGGCGTGCGCGGGAAAGGCTTCTCAAACCACGCTCGGCTTCCGCCCATTCGCCCGGCACCGCTGCCATCGTCTGGTAGTATTCGAGTGCCAGATCATCGGGAGGCGATGAATTTTCAAACAAGGCCCGGTAGCTGCGCAGCGCAGCGGCACTCTCGCCCGCTTCCGCCTGCTGCCGCGCATCACGCAGCAAACGAGTATCAAGATCACGGCGCTGCCTCGCTTGTGACAGCGCACGGGTTTCTCGGGCATCAGGTGCGCTGGCCTGCAAGCGGCGCAATGCATCGTCAAACGCCTCATCGTCCTCTGTATCCAGTGCAATCATGCCCAGGCTATATAGTGCACGAGGCTGTTGCGGGTCCGAGCTCAGAATACGCTCCAGCGCTTCCCTGGCCAGATCATCACGATTGTTTTCACGCCAGTATTCTGCTTGCTGGAACAGCGCAGCATAGGGATCATCGTCGGCCCCCGCCTGCGAGGAGTGAAACAAGACTGCCAACAAAAGCAGGAGCAGGTTACGCTTCATTCCCGGTTCTCCTCCAGGACATTCCGATCATGACTGATACGACGCTCCGCACGAGCACGCAACAAAGGGGCAAGGCTGATGGACAGGATCAACGTGAAAAGACCCAGAGCGAGTAACAGTAAAAGAGGTCTCTCACTCAAGCCCCACTGCAATCGCTTCAGGCCGCGCATATCGCCTTGCATGCTATAGGGGCCCACACGGAAGCTGACCAGCTGGTCTGCCGAAACAGCCAGCAACATGTCGCCGCTAGCGCTGGCCGCCTGTGCAGGATCGCTGAAACGCTGAACGAAGCCCGGCAACGCCTCACTCTCCTGCGCAGCAAGCATCATCACCGCGCGCGAGGAGTCGCCTGGCGATTGCCATGAAAACAATCCACTGATCTGCTCCTGGCTGGTCAGCATACGATCTGCCTCGGTGCGCTGTTGCTGCCAGTCGCCGGATAACATGCTTCGCCAGCGATCCGAAGCATCCCGCGGCCGGATGCGCAATGTGGGTACATCATGGCCACGTTGCCGCAGTGCGTATGGGGTATTCTCGATCAGTTTCTGCGCTAGCGGATCAGAGAGGGTAGAGATGGCCAACACGTGACGCCCGGGGTAATGTTGAACTGCATCGGCGCCCAAAGTCAGCGCTATGCCGGTGGCAGGTACGCCTGTGATCTGTCCCATACGTCCCATCATGTCCAGGAGTGCTGACACCTCATGGGCATCCGGTTTTTCAGGTAGCACCAGCAAGCTAGTTGACAGATCCGCATGGTCCGTCAGGGGATGGCCTGCTGCTACGAAATGGCCCAGCTCCGGAACCCGGGCAAAGTAGTTACCGCGACGCAGGTCCAGAGCGGAGTCTGGATCTATGTAACTCACACTACCACCGGGCAATGTTCTTTCGCAGTCCCCTTCCGGTGTCGGCCGCATATTGAAGTAGAAACCGAGTTGATTCTGACCATGGAGAAGGTGCGGCGGTACGCGCAATGTAGCGCGCTCCTGCCGCACACGCCCGCCGAAGTAGGCCCATACCTGTTCAAGCAAACCGGGGCGATTTACCGGCAAGGATTTCAGTGGCTCGCCATTCAGGGAAACATCAAGCCGCGAGTTCCGCTCGTCAAGCCAGTCGACTTCAGGAAACCGATAACCGATGGTCATCGGCACCGTATCACCTGGCGGCAGAAACAGACCGGGATCGGTGCGGAAATTGACGTTAATCAGTGGCGGGTACAGCCCGCTGACGCGCAAACTGCCTGGATCTGCCAGATCCCCCAGACGAAGCACATCACCGCTACTTTGCCATGCCGGGATATCGCGCCAGCCGTAACTCGGCAATGCTACCGGGGCGTCCACTTCATAAAGTGGCCCCGACAGAGTGTTCATTTTCAGCGCAAGGAAGCGCGCTGCCTGCAGCAAGCCCTCACCATCCTCGGCATGCAACTGCAGCATCTTGTAGGGGGCGTTGCCTGGAATGTTCGCCATGCCGATGCGAGGGCCATCGCCGTGGAGCGCTGGTATTTGATCCACAGCCTGCGCATCACTGCTCAACACCAATGCGTGGCCTGCCGGGATTCTCTCCGGCATGCCGAGGTAAACCATGAATCGCGCCCCCCGGTGACCCGCCTCTGCCCCGAACCATGATGCAAGTAAGGCCGCAGCATGCAATGTGGACGCATCGGCATCCTCGGGTAACAGCACTGGCACAACCATCTCTGCCGAGGAGCTGCTGTAAAGGAAAGGCTCAGGCAGTCGAGCAAGTTCGTTCGTGAGCGGCAATGCACGAACAGATAACGAAACGCCCGACGTACCGAGAACAGTGGCATTAATCGCCGGATCGTATGGACGGTGACAACGCTCGTCTACACGTCCGCGCAAACGAAAATTAATACGATTTCCCGAAACCACCAGGGAGGGATTAACGGGTATTCTAAGCCTCAAACGCTCCCCCGGAGGCATATCCAGGGGAATACTGCGCAACACCTGTCCATTGATTTCGACCAGCAGGCTACTATGTCGAGGGAGCAACGCATCACCGGCCAGCACATCGAGCACCAACTCTGCATCAGTCACCACATGATCTCCTGGCACCGCAAAGCCGACCCCTGCTTGCGCCCCGTCTCCCCGCAAGGTCAGCCCGCGCGGATGGCCCAGGCGGGCAAAATCCAGCGCCATGTCCGGGACCATCGCCGGCGCCTGCAGCTCTTCTGCGAACGCCGGCTTCAGCGCCAGCCAGGACATGATCGTCAGCAGGCCTGCAAAAGCCAGCATGCCCACCCAGCGAAACAGACGAGAAGGGCCATCCTCTGCAACAACTTCAACCGGATCCCGGCGACCGGATCGTTGCGGCAAAAAGAGGCTGAATGCGGTCACCCAAACGAGGAACAGGGAGCGCAGCGGGTTATCGCGAGGCTGTTCATGATCGCGCAGCCAGGCATCCGCACGCCCCATAACGACCCGCACAAGTCGTCGCCGCTGATCAATGGGCATGGGTTCGAACTCAACGCGGGCAAATTTCCGATCAGTTGACAGCGTTTTGCAACGCAGTACGAGCAGTTCATCACCACTATAGAGCTCCAGAGCCTCGAGAGGCGCCGGCAAAACTTCTTTGAGGGGATTACGGATCCGCGCACCTGTCATGGAGATGTCCATGGTTTGTCCACGCAGCACATGGCCATCGGTCAGGTAAAGCGCTACGGGCAAGGTCGTCTGCACGCGCACCGACTCACGTACCTGCCGCGTTTCCCGCCCCACGCTGATGGCCGCCAGCAGTCCCAGCAGACTGAAGCTCGCCCAGAACAGGTTCAGGAGCATCACGTCGCGCTCGATATCGTAGTAAACGTCCCAGATAAAGCGCACGGCGCCCCACAGGAGCCCTGCAGCCAGAAAGAACGCAGTAATCAACTGCGGTTTGACCGCATCGGCATCGAAGAAGGATTGCGGTAACAGTCCGCCCTTGTCGGTGACGTTGAATTTCCCGCGTTTCGGATCCAGCAACGTCACCAGGGTCGGCTTGACCAGCTGGAAAGCCAATGCAGCCTCATAGATTTCACCCCAGAACGAGTAACGATATCGCCCCACTAATCGGGAATTGGTCAGAATGGCGTGAACCAGATGCGGCAGCGCATAGGCAAAGATCATGGCCGCCGATGACGCGATGATATTCTGCCCAAGCAGCAGATAAGCCAGCGGCGCTGTAAGAAATACAATCCGGGGCAACGCGAACTGGAAATGAAGCATGGCGTTGAGATAACAGACCCGCTGCATCAGCGTCAGCCCACGCCCGAACAAGGGATTGTCCCGGCGCAGGATCTGGGTCATGCCACGAGCCCAGCGGGCGCGCTGCCCGATATGCAGCGACAGTCGTTCAGTGGCCAATCCAGCCGCCAGAGGCATGGCGAGGAACGCCGTCCCCCAACCTCGGCGTTGAAACTTGAGCGCTGTATGTGCATCCTCAGTCACAGTCTCTACCGCAAAGCCGCCAATCTCGTCCAATGCTTCCCGGCGAATCACGGCGCAGGAACCACAGAAAAAGGTAGCATTCCAGAAGTCATTACCCTGCTGGACAGGGCCATAGAACAAATCGCCTTCGCGCGGTATCTGGTCTGATACGCGCAGATTGCGCTCAAACGGATCGGGTGAGTAAAAATAGTGCGGCGTTTGCAGCATCGCGAGATGCTGGTCATACAGGAATCCACCCACCGTCGACTGCAGGAACCCGCGGGTCGGCACATGGTCACAATCGAATACACAGATCAGCTCACCGTGAGTATGTCGCATGGCGTGATTAAGATTGCCCGCCTTGGCATGCTGATTGTCGGGCCGCTTGATATAGCCAACTCCCGCCTGATTGGCGAACGCGGCGAACTCTTTTCGCCGCCCGTCGTCGAGAATATAGATGCGCAGCTTGTCGTGCGGATAATCAAGGTTTTGGGCGGCCAGCACCGTATCCGTCACTACCGCCAGACTTTCATTATAGGTCGGGATGTAGACATCCACCGTGGGCCAGAGCGTCATATCATCCGGCAAAGGTGTCACTGGACGGGCCAGAGGCCAGAGCGTTTGCAGGTACCCCAGAACCAGAATCAGCCATGCGTAAAGCTCCGCGAGGAAAAGCCCATAGCCAAGCACCGCCTCCAGGCCACTGGCAAAAATCAGGGTTTCAGTCGCGCGCCAATAGAGGTATCGCGTCGAGACCAGCACAGACAACAACGTCAACCAGAGAGAGACACGACGACTGCTGGGCGCCATACGATTGGCCACCAGCAGGAACATCACACTGGCTATCCCCATCAATGCCTGATGGCTGGCATTCATCGGTGTAGTGATAAAGAAGAAGAAGGGGGGTATGCAGATAATAGCGAGCAATCCGACCCAAAGACGGCGGCGAATTTCCGCGCGTGGATGCACTGACATGGGTAAACCTTCCTGCTGATCAGCGATGGCGGCCGGAACCACCTGTATTCACGTCCGAACCCGATGGCAGGTCGGTCAGAGGCATATCACAGAGCAGCATCAGCACATCCTGGACCAGCGCATTCAGCGCTTCGGCGGCCAACGATTGAGGCGCGTGCTCGAACACAGGTTGCTGGCGAGCAATGGCCTCGGCTACAGCTTCATCCCGATGGATCACAGCAAGCAATTCATCGCCCAGGCGCTGGCGGGCGATTTCCGTGATTTCCCGATTCAACCGCAGCCGCGGGTCGAACTGGTTGAGCACGTAACGTGTCAGGGACCCTGATTTTCTTGATTCCGGGAAAAATCGGCCCTGATCGACCTGTGGCAGTAGCGACAGCGAGGCGGCATCGGCCAGCAGCGTGGTCAACCGCAAGTCTGCCAATGGTGAAAAGGCCTGTAACGCCGACGACATGCCGGGCGGAAGGTCCACAATCACCACCGTACGCGGCAGATCAAGCATGGCGCCAAGACGGTCCTTGATGAATCCGGGAGTGCGCAAGGCCGCATTCAACTCCAGCCGCTGGGATTCGGTAACGGCGCCGTAGGGCAACAAACCCACTCTCGCGGGAGTATCTATCACCAGCGAGAGCCAGTCGCTCCCCGACGCCAGATGACCAATAAAGCCGCCCGTATCGTCCAGCGGCAAGCCCAGGTGCAGGCGGAGCGCATTTTGCGGATCGAAGTCCAGCGCAATCACGTCAAAACCCTCGCGCCGGATGCCATAGGCCAGAGAAGAAGCCAGTGTCGTCTTGCCGACGCCACCTTTCGGCGAAGCCACACAGATCAACGCCATGGGAAGTCCTCGCCATGATTTGACCCAGACAAGTCAGCAATACGCCTCAAAAGCGGTTTAAGGAGCGTCTTGTCCGCTACATGACTGGATTTGGCTCGCCCGCCGTCCTTGCGAAACAAACCTGCAAATTGCTCACGACGAGCGGGGCGGGACTGATGATCGAGCAAAAAATCTTCGGAGGGCCTGGCAGACTCCGGTGATCGCCAACGCAAGACCTCCTGCCCCGGAGGTGACTGTCGGCGGACGGCCATCGCCTCTCGACCCTTTGCGTCAGGCGCATCAGAGTTCGCCAGTTGCTTCAGCAGCGGCCATGCTCTGCCTTCCTGGATGTCGCGCTTGAATGATTCAACCTTTCGGAGAGGAACTCCCGTCTTCTTCTGGAATTTCTCCCCATCATCATTGAAGCTCATACACTTTCCCCAAACCCAGCATGATCGGCGCAGCCGCCCTTCACATGGAAGAACATGCTTCTTATGTGACCTGGCGCACACTAATTGACGGTTGGGACGAGTGTAAATGCGAGCGCTGTATATTTGTTATGCAGTTTAGTAAAAGCAGCCTTGACCGATGGTCAACATTCGGGGCAAAGCCGTGATGAAATCTGCCTCGGCAATCAACCTTCACGCAATGCTCACACTTTCTTCACGCGATCGAGGAAAACTCATCAGAATTTGCGTTTTTGTATAACCCGGATTCAATAACGAAGCGCAACGCCTTTTGATGCTGCCATTTTGTTGAATACTTCCAATGGCGTTTGATATCCG
>ERZ869909.240-NODE-240-length-80071-cov-7.231542_pt1 | contig 80071 bp, 70 predicted proteins | sample MGYA00520892_ERZ869909 | MGnify/ENA primary metagenome ERZ869909 (study PRJEB32215, sample SAMEA104723947) | bioreactor metagenome | biome: bioreactor; feature: anaerobic bioreactor; material: water | place: China | collected 2015-03-12 ...
ACGCGTGTGCCCCGGCTCGCGGGGACGCTCGCCCTCCCATTGGGAGAGGATTGGGGTGAGGGGAGATCACGCGTGTGCTTCTTGGCTCACGCGGACACGCGCCCCTCTACTCGCCGTGGGCGTCAATCTTTTCTTGCACGCCTTCGAGTTCGGGGTCGAGGCGGATGGCGCGGCGCCATTGACGCAGGGCCTCCTCGACATTGCCCTGCAGAAGGTAGGCGTCGCCCAAGTGATCCCGCAGGACGGCGTCGTCGCTGTCCATGTGGATGAGGGCGTTGCGGATGTGCTCGACGGCGTTGTCGCCGTCGCCCATGCGGTAGTAGACCCAGCCGAGGCTGTCGAGGTAGTAGCCGTTGTTCGGGTCCAACTCGAGGGCCCTCTCGATCAATTTCTTGGCTTCCTCGAGGTTTACATTCTCGTCCGCCCAGAGGTAGCCCAGAAAGTTGAGGGCGTTGTGGTCGTTCTCGTCGATGTCGAGGATGGCCCGCAGGTGGCGCTCGGCGTCCTGCCAGCGGTCCTGGGCCTCGTAGAGCATGGCGAGGTAGTTGTGGATGGCGACATCATCGCCATAGACCTCGAGCATGCCCTGGAAAATCGGCTCGGCCTCCTCGTAGCGTTCTCGGTTCATGTACAGGCGCGCGAGGATCGTGTCGAGGTTGTTCGAGCTTGCGCCCCGCTCGCGGAAATCGACGAGGTGATTGATGAGGTAGTTGGCGGTGTCTTCTTGCCCGAAGAGGTACAGGGTGTCGTTGAGGTAGCGGTCGCATTCCTGGTGCACATCGCCCTCGACGCGGTCGAAGGTGTCGAGGATGGGGCTGAAGGGGAGGCCCTGCTCGCGGCGTGCGATTGCGCGCAAGAGGGTGGCGAGGATGGGGGCGCCGGTCGGGGGCGCCAGCTCGATGGCCTGCTCGGGCTCGCCCTCGCGCAGCAGGAGGTACATGGCTTGGAGGTGGTGGTTGGGCTCGGCCTGGCCGGCGATGATCAGGCGCTCGAGTTCGTTGATGGCTTGGGGCCGTTGGCCGAGGGCCACGAGGGTGGCGGCGATGTACTGGGTGAGATTGGGGTAATTGGGCTGCTGACTGCGCAGCACCTGAAAGGTATTGAGGGCCTCCCGGTGGAGGTCGTCGTCCCACTGGAGCACGCCGAGCAGAAAACGCACGCGGTCCTGTTGGGGATCGATGGCGAGGGAACGCTCGAGGGCTTCGCGGGCCTCGGCGGTGTCGCCAAGCCGCATGAGGATAAGTCCGTGCTGGGCATGGAGCGAGGCGGAGCCGGGTGACATTTGGATCAGTTGCTCGTAGGTTTCCAGCGCGCCAACGAGGTCGTTGCTGCGGGTTTCGGCCTCGAGCAGGGCCTCCTGGATGAGTGTGTCGTCCGGGCTCATGACGATGGCGCGGCGGAAGGCCTCGGCGGATTCCTCGTAGCGGCCGAGCTGGTTGTAGATGCCGCCGAGATAGACATAGCCCGTGGCCTCGTCCGGGAAGCGCTCGACAAAGCCCTCGGCGGCTTCCGCGGCCTTTTCCCAGTTCTGCATGCGCAGGTAGGTGTTCACGAGCCGGGCGCTGAGCACCCGGGAGGTCGGCTCGAGGCGAACGACTTGCTCGAGTTTGTCCACGGCGGCGTTGAAGTGCCCGCCGCGCTGGAGGATGACGGCCTCGAGGTAGCGGCTCAGGGCATCGCCGCTGGGCACATGGTAGTCGGAAACGCCGGATGCATTGCCGGAAGTGGTGGCGCAGCCAGAGAGCAATACGAGGCAGACCGGAATCAGGAGGGTGCGCATGCTGGGGGAGTCCTCTCGGGGTGTGCGAACAAGGGCGATTGGCTGGCTGCTTGGGCGATCGGGGCGAAACTCGTGCGATGGGCGGGGCAGGGTCCGAGTTGGGCGATGGCATCCAGGTGGGCGCGGGTGCCGTAGCCCTTGTGCTGGGCAAATCCGTAGCCCGGGTACTGCGTATCGAGGGCGAGCATGAGGCGATCCCGCGTGACCTTGGCGATGATGCTGGCCGCCGCAATCGTCAGGCTGCGGGCATCCCCCTTGATGATGCGCTCGTGCGGGCATGGAGCGCCCGGGAGCGCAAAGCCGTCGACCAGGAGATAATCCGGGGCGGGGGCGAGGGCCTCGACCGCCTGGCGCATCGCGGTCATGTTGGCCTGCTGGATCCCCCATGCGTCGATTGCCTGAGGCTCGATGACGGCGACGCCGATGGTATGGGCGCCGGCATGCAGGGCGTCGAACAGCGTTTCACGCTGATCTTCGCGTATTTGCTTGGAATCGTTGAGGCCTCTGGGTGCATCACCGTTAAGGATGACAGCGGCTGCAACGATGGGACCGGCAAGCGGGCCGCGGCCAGCTTCGTCCACCCCGGCGATGCGTTGGTTGCCGGCCGCGCATGCGGCGCGCTCGAAGGCGAACAACTCGTGGCAGCGGGCTTCCTCTGCGGCCATGGCATCGCGTTTGCGCTCGCAGCGGGCGAGCAGGCGTTGGGCACCGGCACGGGGGTCCTGCGCGAGCGCCCGGAGGAACTCGGCAGCGTAGGGCGGTCCGTCTGCGACGGTGCGCTCCAACTGCTCGAGACTCTGACGGCGCATGCTGACTCCTTGGGGTGCTCGGGGGGACCGGCTAGGCACAGGTCACGATAGCAGAAAGAGGGTGAGTGGAAAAACGGCGGCCCCGGCGGAGCCTGCGGACAGGCAGCCGGGGCCGCGCGAAATGGTGCATGCGAACAGGGACTACTCGGCCGGGGTCGCCGCTGGCTCGGCCGCCTCGGTCTGGGCCTTTGCGGGGGCTTCCGCCTTGGGGGCGGCGGCCTTCTTCTCGACGGCGGCCTTCTTCTTGCCACCGGGCTGCGGGGCGCCGCTGCGGGCTTTCGCCTTCACGCGCGCGGCCTTGCCAATGCGATCGCGCAGGTAGTAGAGCTTCGCACGGCGCACATGGCCCTCGCGGGTGACTTCGACCTTCTCGACGCGCGGCGAATGCAAGGGGAAGACGCGCTCGACGCCCTCACCACCGACCACGCGGCGCACGGTGAAAGTGGCCGTGGAGGTTTCGCGCCTCTTGTGCGCGATCACGACGCCTTCGTACACCTGAATACGCTCTTTTTCACCCTCGACAATGCGGTAGTGCACGCGAACGGTGTCGCCCACATTGAACTTGGGGATGTTTGCTTCGTCTTTGCGTTGCGTTTCGTTGAATTGCTGAATGATATTCATTGGCCCTTCTCCTCTTCGCCTTCCTCGCGGGCTAATTCGGCGAGGAGGGGGTTGTCACTTTCGGTCGCGTGCCCGAGCAGGTCCGGACGCCGTGTCCGGGTCGCCCGCAGGGCTTCCTTGCGCCGCCATCTCGCGATGGCTGCGTGATTGCCGGAAAGCAAGACCTCCGGCACGGTCCTATCGTTGAACACGGGTGGCCGCGTGTATTGCGGCGGCCCGAGAATGCCGTTGTAAAATGAATCGGTCTCCACCGACTCCCAATCGCCGACGACGCCAGGCAACATGCGGCTGATCGCCTCGATAATCACCAGTGCGGGCAACTCGCCCCCGCTGAGGACATAGTCCCCAATCGAAATCTCTTCGGTCGCGATGGCCTCGCTCACGCGCTCGTCCATGCCTTCGTATCGCGCGCACAGGAGCGTCAAGTCGGGCGATTGCGCCCATTCGCGCACCTTCGCCTGCGTGAGCGGCGCGCCTTTCGGGGTCAGCAGGACCACCCGCTCGAGCGAATTCACCGCGCGCAGTTCATCCACCGCCGCGGCGACCACATCGACCTTCATCACCATCCCGGCGCCACCGCCATAGGGCGTGTCGTCCACGGTACGGTGTTTGTCGCTCGTCGCATCGCGATAGTTGTGCGTGGCTACGGTCAGGATGCCCTCGTGTACGGCCTTCCCCAGCAACCCCACCTTGAGGGGGGTATCGAAGAACTCCGGGAAGAGCGTGAGGACATCAATGCGCATCGTCGACCGCAAACGCCGTCATGTCACCCACGGTGACGATACCGGCCTCGAAATCAATCGACAGAATCACCTCGGGCACCACGGGCAGCAGAAAGCGCGAACCATCGGGCCGTGTCACGGTGATGACATCGTTCGCGCGGCCCTCGGCCGCCTCGGTGATTTCGCCAACGAGCATGCCGGCCTCGTCGTGAACGGCCAGCTCAATGAGGTCGGCCACGGTCCAGCCGTCGTCTTCTCCGGGTGGCAGCAAGGCATCGGCCTCGATCGAGAGCATGCCGCGGTCAAACGAGCGCAGCGTGTCGCGCGGTACACCCGCCGCGACGCGCACGATCACCATGCCGCGGTCCGGCCGGGTGGACTCGATGCGCACGCGTATGGGCGTGGCGCCGGGTCCGGCGAACCATCCGGTCTGCAATGCATTCAACTGTCGGGCATGCGCGGCGATGGGCTTGACGCGCACTTCATGCTTGGCGGGGTTGACGGAAACCACCCGGGCAATCTCCACTCGCGATTCGGTACTCATCGCTGGCGTTGCCGGGCCGGCGCCCGCTCCTTATCCTTTACTCGACTACATCCAGGGTGACATAGACATCCGCCTTGGTGGCAGCGGCGCTTACGAGCGTCCGGAGCGCATTGATGGTGCGCCCGCTGCGGCCGATCACGCGGCCCATGTCCTCGGGATTCACGATTAGCTCCATCGTCTGACGGTCCTCGCCCTCGATCACGCGGACGGAGACATCCTCGGGATGGAGGACGAGCTTCTTCGTCAGCATCTCGACGAGTTCCTTCACGATGCGTCTTCCTTCGCCTCATCGGCGGGAGCTGCCTCGGCCGGGGCGGCTTCCGGCTCCGCAACGGGGGCTTCGGCCTTGGGAGCCGGTGCCTTCGGGGCGGGTGCGGGGGCCGGCGCCGGGGCCTCGGCCTGCACGGCGGCTTCCTCTGCCTTCAGCGCATCCTCGACGGTGCACTTCTCGTCGAACATCTTCAGGATGCCCTGCTTCGACAAGAGGTTGCGCACGGTGTCACTCGGCTGCGCGCCCTTGTACATCCAGTCGAGCGCGCGCGAGGCGGTAATCGCGGTGCGCGGCTCGGGCTTGGCGCAGGGGTGGTAGATGCCGATTTCCTCGATCACGCGGCCAGTGGCGCGGTTACGGGAATCCGTCACTACGATGCGGTAATATGGGGCTTTCTTGCGGCCGCCCCGCTTGAGTCGAATCACGGTTGCCATGGGGTTGTCCTTGCTCCTACATGCCGGGGAACGAAGGCATCGCGCCTCGTTTAAGCCCCTTGCCCTTCATTAGTTTCTTCATCATCTTCTTCGCCTGCTCAAAATCCTTGAGCGTGCGATTGATCTGCTGCACCGAGGTTCCGCTGCCCATTGCAATGCGCCGGCGACGGCTCCCGTTGATTAACTTCGGGTTCCGCCGCTCTTTCGGCGTCATCGAGTGGATGATCGCCTCGGTGAACTTCAATTCTTCCTCGGGAAGGTCCATGCCCTTCGGCATCAACTTCGACATCCCGGGGATCTTCGCCATGAGGTCCGACAGGCTCCCCATTTTCTTGATCTGCTGCAATTGCTCCAGGAAATCCTCCAAGTCCCAGCTGGCTTTCTTCGCCTTTGCCTGAAACTTGAGCGCCTTCTCCTGGTCTACATGCTCCTGCGCCTTCTCGACCAGCGAAATCACATCGCCCATGCCGAGAATCTGGTCCGCCATCGAGCGCGGGTGGAAGGCGTCCAGCGCATCGAGCTTCTCGCCCGTGCCGATAAACTTGATCGGGCAACCCGTCACGCGGATGAGGCTGATCGCGGCACCGCCGCGGGCATCGCCGTCCATCTGCGTCAAAATCACGCCGGAAAGCGGCAGGGCCTCGTTGAACTGGCGCGCGGAATTGACCGCGTCCTGGCCCTGCATCGCGTTGGCGACAAACAAAATCTCATGCGGCTCGACCGACTTCTGGATGCGCCGCACCTCGCCCATCATGCTCTCGTCAATGTGCGTGCGGCCCGCCGTGTCGAGCAGGATGACATTGCAGCCCTTCATCTGGGCCTCGCCCTTGGCCATCACGCAGATGTCCACGGGATCGGCGCCGGCCTCGAGGCTGAAACACGGCACGCCCGCCTGCTCGGCCACCACTTGGGCCTGCTTCACAGCCGCGGGGCGGTACACATCCGCCGCGACAATCATCGGGTGCAGGCCGCGCTTCTTGAGGTAGAGCGCGAGCTTGCCGCAAGTGGTCGTTTTGCCTTGACCCTGCAGGCCGACCATCATGATGATGGCGGGCGATTGCCCCTGAATCTTGAGCGGGGCGTTTTCCTCGCCCATGACCTTCATCAGCTCGTCGTGGACAATCTTGACGACCTGCTGGCCCGGCTGAATGCTCTTGAGCACCTCCTGCCCGAGCGCCTTTTCCTGAACATCGGCCATGAATTCCTTCACGACCTTGAAGTTCACATCCGCCTCGAGCAGGGCCAGGCGGATCTCCTGGAGCCCCTCCTTCATGTTCTTCTCGGTCAGTGTTCCCTGACCGCGAAGATTGCGGAAGGCCTTGTCCAGGCGTTCTGAAAGGGATTCAAACATACGGCGCCAAATTTCGGGGGTTGGTGACAAGTGAAGAGCCCCGTAACCAGCCCGGGGCATGACTCTTCAGGCACGGGAAGGCAAATTTCTCCCGTGGCACGAACGCGAAGAGTAGCACATAAATCCCTGCAGGTGCAAGCGCTACGCGGGGGCCGGGAGGGCGGGCCCCTCCAACATAAGCGGTATGCGCGACAAGGGGTTGCAGCGTACTACCGGCTTGCCGCGGCCCTTGCCGACTCCGCACCTGGCATCACGGCGAAGCCTTCGCCGTCCTCGGCGCGCTCCTGGAGGTTCTCCACAAGCGTTTGCATGCGTTCGTCGTCCGCCGTCGGGTTCGTCAACGCAGCGAAATGCTCCGACGCCACCGCGGTCTCGTCCGCGACCAGCTCGGCCCACTCGGGTTGGGTGATATTCGCCCACCATTCCGTTGCATAACTCAGGTTGGTCGACAGTTCGCGGTCGGCCTGCTGGCCGAGCCGCTGCAAGACCTGGCAGCGCATCGCGTGGAAGCGGAATCGCTGCTGGTCGGTCAAGTCGGCGACCTCGTCGGTCCGAAACAGTTCGAACGCGTAGTAGTCCACTCCGTGCTCGGCATAATGCGCCAAAAGAGGCTGCCATACCGCCTCGTCCAGCGTGAGAATGGAGTCCCGCCACTGTGGGAACGCGGTCTCCACGACATCGTCATACCCCCAGCGCATCAGGAGGCGGATGCAGTCCTGGCCAGCGTGAAGCAGGAGCGGGGGCGACTCCAGCCCGGCCAATTGCTCGAGGTACCACGGGAAACCCGCGCGGAGGTAATCCTCGTCGCCCACCACCATCGCGGCGATATAGGCGTGATAGAACGCGCGCAGGCGGAAGGCGGGCTCCGGGTGGGCTCGCTCGAGTTCGTCCAGGGGCTTGACGAACGATTCGTAAAACGCGCGGTGCTCCGGCGTGGGTTCCTGGTCGCCCACCCAGTAGCCCTCGTTGGTCAAGATCCAAATCCGGTCGGACTCGCGTTCGCTCAGCGAGGCGTTCGGCCAGGTCTCCCATGGGAGCGGCTCGCCGCTCGCCTGCTCACGCCACAGGAAATTGTCGTGCCGGGCCGAGCGCACGAAGTCGCCGTTGTCGCCCCGATGCACCTCGATTTGGACGGGCATCCGCACCGTGGCGCCGTTGATGTCGATATCCTCGAATACGATGCGGGTTGCGCGGCCGCCCGCATGGTACACCGCTGTGCGCTGGATGGGCGTGGTGCTCTGCACGCCGTTTCGAATTGTGGTAAGCGCTTGGCCGCTGGAATCGATGGGGACCTCCACGGGCTGCGAGGTGACCGCCATTTCCTCCAGGCCGCCATCCGCGCCGTAGGCGTACGACGCGGCCGAGGATCCGGGAAACGAGACCCGCTGGATGCGCCCGTCGGCATCGCGAAGGATGCTCACCGGGGCGGCCGCTGCGTCGTCCGTGGTCTCGCCCGAGGGCTGGAGCACACGGCGGACGCGCTCGATTCGCGCGAGCATTTCCGATTCGCTGTATGCCCACAATTCAGCCGAGTAACCATGGCCCTTATCCTCGGGCCGTTCTTCCATGGGTCTTTGGGCGATGCGCTCCGTGTCTCGAAAGGTGTTGATGAGCGTGAGAGAATCCGCATCCGAATGAAAGGCCATTCCGGATGGAATCCAGAGGAACTGGCTGCTATTCCACGAGGGTTCGTAGTGAACGACCTCCCCGGCGATGTTTTCCTCGTTGAGGTGGTATCGCAGGAACAACGCATAGGGGGCATATCGGCCGAATGCCTCGTCCTGAACCATCGTGGCATCGTACTGCAGCCACTCGACACCCTCGGCCCATGCGGTGGAAGCCGCCAAGGCCACGGCGATGACCATACCCCGTGCAAACTTCATGGCTCTGGCCATACCGGCGCCTTCTGCGATTCCTGCAGCGCCTGGCGCACCAGCAAGGGCGACGAGAGCAGGAAGTCCGCGCTCTCCCGCTTGCGCATATCTGGGCCTTGCATCATGGCGGGCTCAAAATGGGTTGCATTCACTACGCTTGCGCCTTCGGCGGAGGACTCCGTCGCCAACCATCCGGTAAAGGCCGCCGCCCCCAGCACGAAGGCTGCCCCCGTCCACACGAACCATCGCTTGCGCCGCATCATTGCGCCACCACGCTTGGGTCATGCAGGGCCGGCCATTCCGCGTCCGTCAAGTTGGCCGCCTCGAGTGCAGCGTTCAATGCCGCCATATCGACGCCCGCGAATGCGTCTATCTGACTGTACCAGTGGGAGAGGTGATCCCGCGACAACTCGAAGCGGGCGGCACGGTCCAGCGCGCGTGTCAGTTCCTCCGGCTCGACCCGCATCTGCTGCTCCATGCTTGCGAGGTACTCCGCCCGGAACTCGGCTGCTGCGGGGTGATTTAGCGTCTGCATGATATGCTCTCGCGTCATTTCCTCGCCATCGGTCAATTCACCGAGAGACCGGCGCCACAACCGGTCCACCCGCGCGAGGCTGCGCTCGGAAAGGGGCTGCACGCGGATCATGTCCAGCAGGGCGTTGAACTCTCCCTCCGGAATGGGTTGATACAAGGCATGCCCCATGCACCCCGTGGCCCTCTCGTGAAGCTCCGTCCGCCACTTCTCTGTCAGGGCCGCAAGTGTGTCATCATCCAGCATGCCCGGAAAGGTGACGGCCACCCCCTCCGTGAAGGCATCGGCCAGGGCATCCATCTGGTCATAGACCGCCGGGGAGCCATCCGGCAGGTCACCGGGGCTGTGCAGCAACAACACGAGATGCCGGCCGAACTCGAACCGGGCGGAGTCAATCGAGCGTGAGGGATCCGCCGCATTGTAGGTTGTCCGTGGAATCAAATGATTCTCAACAGACTCACGGTGGCAGGCCGTCAGGTCCGCCATGGCGTATCCATCTGCGAGGCGCGCCGCCTCGTTCAAGACCACCGCTCGGCGTTCCTGCGGCACCTCGGCCGCGTCAAACGCCTGCTCCAGCTCGGCCGTGAGCCAAGCCGTCAAGCTGGTGGCCGAGGCCGTTGCGGTCATCATGGGCAGTGCCAGCGCCATGGCCAGAAAAATTCGAATGTACATGGTAATTTGTCCCTTCCGGTTACTTAAACCCACACACCGGGGGCACCACCCACCAAGATTCATCTGGAACCACAGACGAGCGCGGCATGCGGTCTATTCACGAATGCATTTCACAAATGGCCCTACGCCAAGACAAACAATAGTACACCGCTTCTCTGCTGGTTCGTATCGTTTGGGTATAACACGGCAATGGTTTTTCGTCAAGGGGCTTGCGCAGACCATCGCGTGAAGCAACTCACCGGCTATTTCCGGGCTTCGGAACTTCGACTCCCGCTTGCCGTGAGGTGAACCGCTAGGCCCCTGCAGGGGCAAAAACGCGGCCTTCGCGCGCGTCGGTCAGGAAAGTTTCCAAGCGGTGCATGGTGCGCCGTTCCGGAATGGTAGGCTCCTCGATTGCGGCAAACAGTTCCTCTGCCTTGAGATACGCGAGTTCGACCAAGTCCAGCCATTCGTGCGATGTCGCGTCTGCCCACCATGCGGGCGCACGCCCGGTTTGCGCTGCGTTCGAGCGCGTGGGATTCGCGCCGTGCCGTTGCAGCGCCATGCACCGCCAATAGTGGTGCTGAAATCGGTCCGATGCGTTCCAGGGGGAGTTTTCCGGCACTTCGAACGCACGAAAGACAAAATAGGGCGTGCCACGCTCGGCGAAGTCGGTCATCAGCGCGTCGTAATCATCGCCATCGAATGTGTGAAGGGTGGCCTGCCACATGCGCACGGCGGATTCGGCCGCGTCTTCGTGGCCAAGCCGGATCAGTTGACGGATTCGGTCGATTCCAGCGGACAGGACGAGTTTGGAGGAGCCGAGACTGGCGAGCGTATCCATGTACCATGCGAAACCATCCCGCTGGAAGGCCTCGTCTCCAAGCATGTCAGCGGCGTGCGCGGTGTGGTAGAACGCGCGCAGCCGTTCGGCCGGGGTGTCGTTGTTTGCATCCAGCTGGGCCAAGGGTAGGACGAACTCTTCGAGCGCCACGCGGTGCGCGGCGTCATCGCCGCTTTCGAGGTGAGCAGCTACCAACTGACGCAACGAATCCTCGCGCGCCGAGGGTTTGGCGAGTGCCCACGCCTCCCATGGGGCTTCCTCTTCTGGGGCGAGGGTGTGCCGCTGAAAGTTGAAATGCCGCTTCGTGTGGAGCAAAGTGCCGGTTTCCGTATGCCGGGTCTCGATGCGGACAGGCAGCCGTGCGCTCGTCTCGCCAAGTGGGATGCCTGCGAAGTCGATCGTGGCTGTTCGGCCCCCGGCAAGGTAAACCGCGTTCGGTTGGCGCTCCTCCTGTCCCGTGGGTGTACCCACGGTGAGCGTACCACCCGCCGGCACGAGGCGTTGCGGCATCCGGACGAGCATCCGCTCCAGCTGGCCGTCCTCGTCATATTGGTAATCCGTGTGGTCCTGTTTTGCGGCCTCCCGTTCCTCCGCGGTGGCGTCGTCGGCCAAGGGCACGATGGATTCCGCTGGCAATTTCCAGGTAACGGAATGGACACGGCCGTCCCGCCGATCAATGTGGATTGATTCGGAATCGTGCTGCCGGCCATCAAGGGCATCGCGAAAGGCCGCCATGGACGCGAGGGTTTCCGCCTCGGTGTACGCCAGCTCCGTCGGGGAGTAGTTGGATGCTTGAGCGGGCGGCCGTTGGTCCGCGGGCTTTGCAACCGTCAACTCGCCGTCCCGGAAGAAGTTGTACGCCGTAAATCGCTCGCCATCGCTGTAGAAGGCAAGCCCGATGGGGTACCAACCATAGTTGTTGAGATTCCAGCGTGGCTCGTAGTGCACCAGCTCCGCCGCATACCGATCGTCCATCACATAGAAACGAAGGAACAGCGCGATCCCTCCTGTCTCGAATGGGACGACGGAATCGCCCTCGATCACGGCGTCGTACTGGAGATAGGAGCGGGCGTCCGCCGCCAGCACGGGGGCGGCGGCGGACGCGATCAGAAAAGCGGCCAACAAGCGCATCATGGGCCGGGGTACACGGGAAGTGGCCCGCCCTCGGCGTGGTCCAACGCCTGTTGCATCAACAGTGGGCCGGTGACGATCAGGTCGGCCTGCTCCCGGTGGCGGAACGGGGTCTCGTGAAAATTGGCGCCGGTCACACGCATTTCTCGGAGGGCATCCGCCGCGGCGGATGGGTCGGCTGATCGCGGGATGACCAAGCCTCCGTCCCGAACCTCACGCTCGGGCGGACCGGTATGCGTCGGCTGCGCTGTCGTCACTTCAGCCCAACCGAACAACGCCGTCGCACCCATCGCGATCGCACCGCACGCGTATGCGGCGAGTCGGTGCCTAGTCATGAAGACCGCGATAGCGCGTGACGCGATGGTCGAGCCCTGCGGACGCGAGTTCTGTCTTTAACTCTTCGGGCATCATCACGGCGTCGCCAAAGACTTCGCGCGCTCGCTCCGTGTAGGCGCGCTCAATATGCCGAATCGCCGAGCGCGTCACTGAGCGAAGGCGACGGGTCAGGTCTTCGCCCGCCATTTCCCGCAGGCCCTCGGAGCGTGCAGCAGGATCCGCAAGGGCTTGAAGGACCGACGCCTCGTCAATATCCTGCGACGGTTCGGATTGCCGGGAGAGCGCCGCCGCCACGGCGTGCATCACTTCGTGCCCGTCGCTCACGGTTTCCGACCGCACCCGGGTGGCCAACGCGTCGAACTCGGCCTCGTCGAGTGAAACCTTGAAAGCCGGATTCAGGCAGTCATTCGCGATAGCGCCCAGGCCCCCTGCCCAGCGTTCGCGCAATTCTTCTGCGGTTGCCGAATCCACGGCGCCGGGGTAGTGCTCCTGCAGCCCCGCCAGCATGGCATCCACCAAGCCGTCAATTTGGGCCGAGACCGTCTCCGGATCAACCGGCTCCGCGACGGGACGGTGCAAGGCCTTCAACAACACCTCGGTGAAATAGCCTTGCGCGTCCGGCCCGGGAAGATTGGCATGATAGGCCTCGCTCCGCCGCTCCCGCATGACGCGGGGAATGAGCGTCTCCAGCGTCTGAAGACGGCACTCATCCAGATCGGCGACCTCGTAGCCGGACGCGTGCTCCTCCGCTGCCGCGTGCAGCGCCAGGCGGAACTCTTCATCGACCGTCGAGCGTACGAACGCCTCATCAATCTGGTGGTGCAACCAAGAGACCAGCGGCTCGGCCTGGGCAGGCCCCGCGAGCAATGCCGCGGCCAATACGAATGCGAAGTTGCGGGTGTTCATCTCGTGTCTCCCTTCGCGGCGCCGTTGCAGCACCACCAATTCCTACACCATGACCGCATCTAGTACACCACTGAACGCACGGCCCGTTTGATTCCCTTATATCCCCGCCCCCCTGATCTGTCAAGAGAGTGTATTGATCATAGGTGTGAATGCTGCGGATTCGGGAAAACTGTGTGAAGCGGCGGGTGAATGGAAGAGTTGGTACCGCGGACGCCCTCCTACACCCCCAACCGCTTGGCCACATCCTCATATCCCGGGTTTTTGGCGTAGAGGCGCTCGAAGTCGTTACGGGCTTGGGCGTTGCGGCCGAGGGCTTCGTAGGTGAGGGCGCGCTCGTAGCGCAGGGCGTGGAGCAATTCGGGCGGGCGGTCCTTCCGGCGGCGCAGGGCAAGGGTGAGGGCGTCGCGGGCGGCCTCATCGAGGCCGAGGGTGCGGAGGGCGCGGGCCTTGTACAGCAGAATGGCGGCATGGATCTCGGTTTCGTTGGTGATGTCGTGGGTGAGCCGCACAACGCGTTGGCAGGCGTCGCGGTTCTGGCCGTATTCGTCGAGCAACAGCTCGACGAAGGAAAGGAGGACGACGGGGTCGCCGGGCTCGAGCTTGCGGAGGCGCTGGAGGCAGGCGAGGGCCTCGCGGGGCTCGTTGATCTCCTGCCAGATCTCGGTCTGCGCCAGCAGCACGCCGCGGAGGGTGGGCTGGATGATCGCGGAGACATGCTCGGTGATTGGAAGGGCCATGGCGGCGTGGATGCCATATTTGGTGAAGTAGTTGCCCAGTTGCCGGTGGTTGGCGATGGCGCGGGTGAAGTGTTGCGTGGCTTCCGCCCACAATTCCCGCTTCATCGCCACGATACCGGCCAGGAATGCGCCGTCGGCGAGGTGGGTGGCCTTGCGCAGGGATACGAGGGCGGCCTCATCGTTCTGTTGCGACATCTCGCGCATGCCCGCCACGAGGGATTGCTCGTCCGCCGGGGTCGTGAGGCGTTGAAAGAAGCCAAGGGTGAGGTTGGTCTCGGTCTGCCCATCGGCAATGGTGGACGGGCCGCGGCGTCCGCCGCTGCTGCCGTGACCGTATTGCCGGGTGTAGTGCAGGCCGGTGCCGGGGAGTCCCCCGGTGAGCCGCGTCCCCCTCGGCCCGACGGTCATCTTCGCGCCGCGTGGCCCAAGAGACAGCGACGGCCCGCTCTTGCTTACATTTAATGTGACGCCCGGCGCGATGCGTATGCGCCGGAAAAATCGGAATGCCATGGCTGCCCCTTTTCCATTGTGGGTGCGAGCCTACCGCAGAGGGCTCGTCGGGGCAAGTGCGGGGGCGTTACGGTTGCCATGCGGGAGACCAGCCGCATCGGGAGGGCGAGCGGGCTTGCCCATCGGCTACAGAGACGATTAAAGCGCTCTATCTATGGAGACCTTACGGTCGTAAGAGCGGCTCGGTCAGAGACCGGCCGCATCAGGCGGCGCTAGCCGCGGGTGAGGAGGGCCCAGACTTCGTCCTCGGGCTCGACGATCTTGATCTGCTCGCGGATGTAGTGCCGGGGATCGGTGATGCGCTCGCCGGGGATGGCGGTGGCCTCGTCGGTGCCGTAGAGTTCGGCGTAGTCGCCGTGGAAACCGTCGCAGATGTCGCGGGCGGCGCATTGCTGGCAGGCGTCGTGCTTCTGGTATTTGCAGTCGTACACCGCGCGAATCATACCCTCGTGGTGGAACATGGCCTCCTTGCCGTACCAGGCCTGCTGCAGGGCGGCGTAGGCGTGCTGCGCCTTGAGCACGACGAAGGTGGCGGCGGGGTGTTTCTCGCCGAAGTCGCGCCACGCGTGGGAGTTGTTCAAGGCGACGCGTGCGCCCCGGCCCATCTTGAAGGGCGGGACGAGTCCACCTTCCTTGATGCGCTGCGGTTGCTGGCCCGACCAGAGCCAGGATTGGTAGTCCCACTCGTGGTGGTCGTAGGGGAGCTGCTGCATGTTGTAAAAGTGCTTGCGGTGGCGTTCCTCGGCCATGCAGAGGGGGAGGTAGCGCACATTGCTCTCGATGCCGGCGGCCTCGAGCATGTCGAGGGCCCCGGTGAGCCACGGCTTCACATCCGAGTACTTCGATACATTGTCGTGCGTGCGGATGCCGGTTTCCTGGTCCTCGAAGGGGTTGAAGGCGATGAAGTTCACCGCGTTCGCGCCGTAGTCGATCGCCTTTTGCGCAATCTGGGGAAGAATCGGCACGACGGGTTTGGACATGGTGCAATTGTATCGGAACGGGATGTCCAACTCGCCCATGCGTTGAATGGAGGCGGTGATCTTTTCGTAGGACCCCTTGCGGCAGACGACTTCGTCGTGGATTTTGCCGATGCCGTGCAGGCTGACGAGGAAATCACGTACGCCGGCTTCCTTGAAGGTCTCGAGCACGCCCGGCTTGGCGAGGTGAATGCCGTTGGTGATGAGCGTGGGGTAGAGGCCGATCTCGCGGCAATAGGCGATGAGATCGAGGATGCCCGGCATGATGGTCGGCTCGCCGCCTTGAATGTCGATCGAGGTGCAGCCGTACACCTCGCGGAAGATGCGGCACATCTCCTTGCACTTCTCCACCGTCATGAAGGGGTGCTCGGGGTGGCTCGAGTCGGCGATGCGATTGAGGAAGTAGCAGAAATAGCAGCGCAGGTTGCAGGTCTGGCCGAGCCACATCACCGCGCGGCGCGACAGGACGCGCTCCTGCGTGGTCTTGAGGCGCTGGCCATGCAGATTTCGATTGGTGATGGGCCGGGGGGCCGCGGGGTGTTCAATCACCGCCATGAATATCGTCTCCCGCCTTTGGCAAGGCGTTTATGCTTCAATACTTACCGATTTCAACAGGGTTCCGTTGCACCCTATTCCACCGGCATGAGCGTAACTCCGCCCTCGAACAAGGGATACCGTCCGGTTTCGAGCACCATCACGCCCGGGGCATCGGGGGTACGCAGGGCCTGGAGCACGCGTCCTTGCTGGTCGTAGGCCGTATTGACGGCCGTCATCCGCACGGGCGGGCATTCCGGGGCCGCCCACAGGTTAACAGACGGGCGCGCCGGGCTCAAGGCGGTAATGCCGGTTGCCGGGGCGAAATCTCGGTTGAGGTGGGACCAGTCGGAGTCGCTGGGGGTGATCGGCGGGAAATCGCCGCGTTCCTCGCCGATCTCCCACCGGTCGTAGGTCGCGGGCAGCATGACGGAGAAATGGTGCTCGAGAATCTGGGTGGTCTCGGCGATATCGAGCCAGATGGCGAGTGCGATGCCATCCGCGTGCGGCCGAATCTCCCAGGTCTGCTTCAAGGGAAGCCGGCGCGAGGCGCCCGTCACCCGCAGGATGTCGCAATCGCGCTCCGGGGCGCCCCAACGCAGGGTCTGGCTGTCCTGCCAGAGGTGATTCGCGTGGATCGAGGCCCAGCAGTGCAGCAGGTGCGTCACGGGCTTGCCATCGCGGGAGAGGGCCAGGGCGCCGCGCACGAAGCGCGCCTCGACGGCGCCGCTGGTGACGGTGCGGTCCTGCAATGCGGCGTTCCGGGCGTCCGCGGGAGTCTTGGCGATGGTGCAGCGAATGGTGGCCACTTTCGCGTTGCCCTCCGGGACGGGCCGCAGGGATTCGGGCAGGTGTGATGCAACCTCAAGGATGCGTCCGCCGGTGATGTAGTCGGCGTTGGTCCATGCCATGCGCAGAGGCAGGTTTGCCTCCGTCGCCTCGATGAGCAGCGGCGGGACCGGCGAGGCATCGCTTGGCAGCGCCCCGGTGACGCGCACGCCTTCCTCCGTCGCGGCGACATGCACGCGCTCGGTGTCCTCGGGGGAGGGCTCGGGAAAATCGTCCTCGAGGTCGCCGTAGATCCAGCGGCCATACCCGGCGACGAGGTGCAAATCCGCCTGGATGATCCCCAACTCCACCGCGCGTTCGCAGTGGCAGGCGAGTCGCCACTCGAATGCGTCGGCTTCCAGCGTCAGTTCCCACTCCCAGATCAATGGCAGGCGTGCCGCTCGGCCCCGGGCAACGCAGCGCGTGGGTTCGCGCTCGGTGACCTCCCAGGCTGCCGTGTCGGCCCCGTGCCATGCGCCCAATGCGTTTGCCTGGAGCGTCCACCCGGCGGGCGGGGTCAACTCGGTGTGCTCGTGGAAAAGTGAGATGCGGCCGTTCGAGAAGACCGCCTCGAGCGGGCCGGCCGACATCGTGTGGACGCCCGCCTCGGCCCCGACGCGCCGCAGGTAGTAGTCAATCGTCGCTCGCGGTTCGCCGCGCTCGATTAATTCGCCATGGTCGAGCAGATAGACGCGATCGCACAGGGCGTTGACGAGCCCGAGGTCGTGCGAGACGAAAAGGATGGTCTTGCCCTGATCGCGCAGCTCGCCGATGCGTTGGCGGCACTTGCGCTGGAAGGCCTCGTCGCCCACGGCGAGGACCTCATCCACGAGAAAGACATCCGGGTCGCAATGGATGGCAACGCTGAAGGCCAGGCGCACGAACATGCCGCTGGAGTAGGTGTCGACGGGTTGGTCGATAAACTCGGCCAATTCGGCGAACTCGACGATGGAATCGAACAGGGTGTCGACGGTTTTCTTGCGCAATCCAAGCAGGGCCGCGTTGAGATAGACATTTTCGCGGCCGGTGAGGATGGGGTGAAAGCCCGCGCCCAGTTCCAGCAGCGAGGCTACGCGCCCCTCGACGACGACATTCCCCTGGCTTGGCGCCGACACGCCGGCGATGATCTTGAGCAAGGTGCTCTTGCCCGAGCCGTTCGCGCCGATCAGCCCGACGGATTCGCCCTGCTCGATGGACAGGTTGATGCCCTTGAGGGCATCGAAGGTGCCTGACTTCACCCCGCGCAGGTAATCGCTAAGGCCGCCGCGGCCGATGAGCGTGCGCGCCCCGCGCCGGGTGGGGTAGCGCTTCCAGAGGTCGTCTATCTCGATGATTGGCATCGGCGGGCCCGTCAGAGTTGGTCGGCGAGGTTTGGAGCGAGGCGGCGGAAGACGACGATGCCCGCGCCGAGGGCCAAGGCGGCGGCGGTCGCGGGCCAGGCGAGCAATTGAACGGACGGCATGGCGTTCTCGATGAGACAGAAGCGGTAGGCCTCGATGAGGCAGGCCATCGGGTTGAGCATGTAGAAGTAGTAGAGGCTCTGCGGCACCATGTCGACGAGGTAGAGGATCGGGCTGGCGTAAAAGAGAAAGGTGAGGGCCACGCCGGTCATGTAGCTGATATCGCGATAGTAGGCGTTGCCACAGGCGAGGAGAAGGCCGAGGCCGGCCACGAGGGCGACTTGAATGAGAAAGATCGCCAGCAGATAGAGCGCGCCGACGCCGGGCAGTCCCCACATCAGGATGAAGCCCACGAGCAGCATGACGGGATAGGCGATCAGGAAATTCACGAGGGCCACGCCGATGGCGGACAGGGGCACGACCTCGCGCATGAAGCGCACTTTGCCGATCAGGGAGCGGTTGTCCACGAGGGAATTGGCAGCGGCGGAGAGGCCGTTGGAGAAGAACTGCCACGGAATGAGGGCGACGAGGATCATCGCGGCGTATTGGCCCCTGCTCTCGATGCCCGTGCCCTCGCCGCGGATGTCGAACACCATGGTGAAGACGAAGGCGAGGATGAGGGTGAGGAAGAGCGGCTCGAGCACGGCCCAGGCGAAGCCAATGAGGGCGTAGCGGTAGCGGACCTTGAGGTCCTTCGCCACCAGCCGCACGAGAACCTCGCGATGCCGTATCAGCTCCGGCAGGAAGGCCCAAGGGCGGCTCGGGGCCGCGTTCGAGTAGATGGCGCGTCCGCTCAGCATCCCGGGTAGTGATCCCATGCTTGGGCAAATGCCGTTTCGTCTTGCTCGGCCGTCTTCTGGAGCACGGCCACATTGCCGAATGCGTGCCGCCCGAGGGTCAATGCCGTGAGGGGTTCCCGCGGGCTTCGCAGCATGGCGCGCGCCTGCTCGAGGCCCGGTGGCAATCCACTTGGTGCAGGCGAACCGAACGCGGGGGCTGGCTCCACGGCGATATCGCTTCGCAGAATGTAAGTCAGTACCTTGCGGACCGACGGCAACCAGACATCGTGAAACAGGATATGCCCACCGACCGGAGCCAAGCGGAAGGCGAAGTGAAAATCGACCAGCGTGTGCTCGAAGCGATGGTTTCCGTCGAGGAAGATGAGGTCGTATTGCTGGCCGGCGTCCAAGAGGCGAGGCATGGCGGAATGGGAAGGCGCCTCGAAGCATTCATGGCGCTCGGCGAAGCCGGCGCGGGCGACATTCAGCACGCCGATGTTGTCAAACCAACTCGGTTGAAAGGGATCAATGGAGGTAACGCGGCGCTCGTCCGCCCCGGGCGAATCAAATAGAAACAGCGTGGACACGCCGAATGCCATGCCCACCTCGAGTACGGATTTCGCATCGGTCTCGGTGGCTACGCGGGAGAGGAGAAGACCGTCCTCGCGCGGCAGCGTGGCGGGAAATGCGCTGCGGGGATTCTCCCCGGCATCCCGCACCGTGCCGAGTTCGTAGATTTCTTCTAGCAGTGGAAGCATGCGCGGATTCCCTGTGCAGATGGCCTCAGAACGATTTGTAGACGCCCCAGATCCGTTCCTCGTCTTCCGGGGTCGGCTCGGCGGCCTTGCGGAAGGCAACGAGGTTGGGGAATCGGTTGCGGGCGAAGAAGCGGGCGATCCACGGTTCATGCGGGTCGGTCATTGCGAAGCCGAGGGCGCTGCGCAACCCCGTCAAAAGCCCCGCGCGGGGATTCATGTAGGTCGTCTCGAGGTGCATGTGGGCCTCGTTGCGGAAGATGTAAGTCACGGTCTTGCGAATCGCCTGCAACCATGGGTCGTGCAGCAGCACCAGGCCGCCCACGGGCACCAGGCGCTGGGCGTAGAAAAAGTCGACCAAGGTGTAGTCGAACCGGTGGTTGCCATCAATAAACACGAGGTCGAATCGCTCCCCATCGCGCAGGAGTTGCGGCAAGGCATCGAACGAGGGGCGCTCGATGCACTCGACGAGGTCTCCGAAGCCCGCGCGTTCTGCGTTCAACACGCCGCAGCCATGATAGCTGCTGGTCTGGTTCGGGTCCACCGCGACATGGCGCGCGCCGCCGTTTTTCTCGAGGGCCGCGCAGAGGTAGAGGGTGGAAAGCCCCCATGCCATGCCGATTTCGAGGCTGCGCTTCGCTCCGCTCTCACGCACGATGCGCGCGAGGAGTTCGCCGTCCTCCACCGAGATGGAATCCGGCCAGATTGCGTGACGCTCGCCCGAGGCATCGGTGATATGCCCATCCGCGACGAGGGCGTCGATGTAGGGATGGTTCATGCCAGCTGCTTGAATAGTTTTTGGTGCGGCCCGACGCCCGGGATGTCGAAGGGCTCGCCGGCGCGAATCCAGCCGCCCTTCTCGTAAAAGCCCGCTGCGTGCTCGCGGGCGTTGCACCAGAGAATGCGCACGGGCTCATTCGCGGCGATGTCGGACTCGATGCCGTGCAGCAGGCAGGCGCCATAGCCTTTGCCCTGTAGCGGCGGCTCAGTCGCCATGCCCCGGAGTTGGTAGGCAGACTCGCCGTCCCACGAACTCATCATCAACGAGGCGCAACACACCAGATTGGGGGCGTACCACCCGTAGTGAATCGTATCCGGGGCATCATCGCCTTCGAACACGACGGTGTCGCGATCAGTACCGGCGATGATCACCCGCATGCGCAAGTCGTAGATCGCCGCGGCCGCTACCCGGCGGCATTGCGGGGCGTACTGGCACGCGGCGTCCACCCGGCGATTACTTCGTTGCTTCGGCGGCCGGCTCGGCTGCCGGTACGGGCACCGACTGTTGGTCGAGGCCGAGGAATCGGAAAATCAGGGCGTCGTTGCGGGTCACATTCAACTCATTGACCGCACGCTCACGCAGAAAGAGCATGTAATCCTCGAACTGCTGGTTCTGCGCCATGCGGTAGGCTCCATCAAGGAGTTGCTCGCGGCGCGTGGGCCAACGCTCTTCCCATACCTCCTCGGTCGGCTCCGTCTTTGCCACCAACTCGACGAAATACACCGATTGGCCGAGGAAATCCGAGAACGGGCCGCCCATTTGACCGGGCTCCAGCTCCGCCGCCGCGCCGGCCACTTCGTGCACATTCCAGCGGATGCCCGTGGCGTACGAGAAGGTCGTCGTGGTGAAGGGATCGGTCTGATCGATATGGACCGTCACATTCGGGAAGGCCGCGGCAATGTCGTCGATGTCGTTCACGGTGTCGCGAATGTCCAATCCCAGCGTGCGGACTTCATCGCGGAACTGCGGGGAGGCCTTGCGGGCCTGCACCAAGTCGGCGCGGACCTCGTCGAAGACCTCGTCCAGCGTGCGCGGGCGGCGTTCCGGCTTCTCCTCGACGCGGGCGATGTAGAGGCCGAGTGAGCCGCGAATGAGATCGGGCACATCGCCCTCGGCCAATTCTCCGCGGAAGGCGTTGCGGAAGGAGAAGAGGTCTGCCTGCGCAATGCCGTCAATGTTTTCCGTGCCCGCATCAAAGAGGGAGGTGGTGCCGAATTCGTAGCCGAAATGCTCGGCCAATTCCTGGAGGTTCTCTTCGCTGCGGGCGCTCGCAAGGATGGATTCCGCCTCGGCCGTGATGGCCTGGCGCTCTTCCGGGGCCAGCTGCGGGCGGAGCACCAGTTGCTGCACGCGCACACTGCGCACGGGCGCGGCGGCCTCGGCCTCGCCGCCTTCTGCTGCGACAACCTCTTCAAAACGCTCTTCGAGCACCTTATACACCAGGTAGCCGGTGCCGCTGCGGATCGGGGCGCTGGTTTCGTCGACGGCCAGCTCACGAAGCGGCTGGCGCAGTTCGGGCAGGTTGTCGTCCAGCTCGAGCCAGCCAAGCTCGCTCTGGCTGGCGAACAGGGGCTCCTCCGCGAACAGTTCGGCAAGGTTCTCGAAGCTCTCGCCACTGGCGGCGAGGCTTTCGACGGCAGCCAAATCCTGCGCCACATCCGGCTCAAGGGGGACCCGCACGAACGAGGCCCGCCACTCCTGGAGGTGCGCGTATTGCGAGGGGTCTTCCTCGTACTGCGCCGCGACCTCTTCCTCGCTCACCGTTACGGGCGGCTCGATGGATGTGTAGCGCAGGGTCAGCTCGGTGTTTTCCAGCGCGAAGCGTTTGCGCAATTCGTCCTCGAACACCCGTGCGGAGGCGAGCACGCGCTCGGCGTAGAGGCGGCGGTTGGTGGAGCGCTCGGATTGCTCGTACCAGACATTCCAGTCCACGCGGGGATTGGTGACCCATTCGTTCCATGCGCGGCCATCGAAGGAGCCGTCGGGCAACTGGAAATCGGGCATCTTTTTCATTTGGTCCACGAGAAAGTCACGCTGATAGGTGAAGCCGTCGCGCTGGGCGAAAACCTCGAAGAGCTTGTCGTTGACGAGGTCGTCCCAGGCGGCCCAGACGGCGCCCTGCTCCCACAACTCCTGGTTCGAGGGGACTTCGCCCCCGAATTGGGTCTGTTGCTGGCGGATGCGTTCGAGCGCCCGGTTGAACTCGTCGCCGGTGATGGGCTCGCCACCCACCGAGCCCAGCACCCCGGGGCCTTGTGCCGTGCCCGTGATGCTCTGGACCATTGCGCCCGGGTCGCCCATTCCCCAAAAGATAAAGGTAAAGATCACGCCGCTCATGATGAACACAATCAGGGGGCGTTGGTATTTGCGCCAGCTTCCAATAAACATGGTGGTACCGTTTTCCTCTTTCGGTAATGCGAATCGCCGGACCTTCGCTGTGTGCCGGGAACGCCCGTGGCACGCGGTCTCGTGCGCGAATAGCGCAGGGTACCACGGGGCCGCGCCGTCAGGCAAACGCTTGCGCCGCAAAGGCCTGCGGTTGCTTGCCCCACGCGCCCGGGCTACAATGCCGCCTCTTTGCCTGCCATCCCGGCCTAACTCAACGAAGGAGAATTGGGGATTATGTCGAGAATATTGCGTGCTGCCGTGATTGGGTGCGGGGCCATTTCCGAGCGGCTGCATGTGCCGGATTACGCCAGCTGCCCGGATGTCGAGATCGCCGCGTTGTGCGACAAGGACGCCTCGCGCGCCAAGGCCCTTGCGGCCAAGTGGGCCCCGGATGCCGCGATTTACACCGATTACAAGAAGATGCTCAAGGAATCCGACCTTGATTGCGCCACGGTGACTCTGCCGAACTACTTGCATTGTCCCGTGACGGTGGACTGCCTGAAGGCCGGCCTGCACACGCTGGTTGAGAAGCCGATGGCCACCTCGTTGGCCGAGGCCCGCAAGATGGTCGAAACCGCGAAGAAGGCGGGCAAGTTGCTGCTGGTCAACCAGACGCAGCGCCTGATTCCGGCGCACATCAAGGCCCGCGAGGTGCTCCAAAGCGGCCTGCTGGGCAAAATTCTGCATGTGAACGGCGTATTCGGCCATTCCGGCCCGGACGACTGGGCCCCCGGCGCGGATTGGTTCTTCCGGAAGAAAGACGCGCATTTCGGGGCCATGGCCGACCTCGGCATCCACAAGGCCGACCTCATCCGCTTTCTCACGGGCAAGGAGATCAGCGAGATCAGCGCCTACACCGCCCGGCTGGACAAAAAGGGCTCGGTGGAGGACAACTTCGTCTCGGCCATCAAGTTCGACGACGGCACGGTGGGCATGTTGAGCGCCTCGTGGACTTTCTACGGCAAGGGGGACAACTACATCATTTTCCACTGCGAGAAGGGCTCCCTCCATGTGAATTGGGACCCGAACGCGCCGTGCGTTGGTCACATTGAGCACCCCGCGGGCCGCATCGAGTTCGACCCGCCGCCTCCCGTCGAGAAATACCCTGAGTCCTGGGGCGTGGATGTGAGCGGTCACTTCGTTGCTGCCTGCCTGGGCAAGGAAGAGCCTTTCTGCACCGGCGAGGAGGGACTTAAATCCTTGCAGGTCATTCTCGCCGCCGAGAAATCCGCCGCCTCCGGCCGCTCGGTGAAGGTGTAGGAAAATGGCGCGAGCCTTACGATGGGAAGACCGGCTTCCGGCCCACGGGTATAGCCCCCTCACCCCGGCCCTCTCCCAAAGGGAGAGGGTGTGTTTTCCCTCTCCCTTTGGGAGAGGGACCAAGGGTGAGGGAAAAACGCGGTCATCAGCCCCGGGAAACCCGAAGTCATGACCACCGCTCCCACCGAAATCACCGTCTCCCTGGGCGAGCGAAGCTACCCCATCCTCATCGGCGAGGGGACGCTTGACGCGTTGCCCGCGCTGCTGACCCGCATGGGCGTGTCGGGCATTGTGGCGATCCTGACGGACTCGAATGTCGAGCCCTTGCTGGGCGGGCGCGTGGCGGCCTTGGTGCGCGATGCGGGCCTGCGGGAGGTGACCTGCGTCATGCCAGCGGGCGAGGAGTTCAAACGGATTTCACGCGTCGAGGAATTCACGGGGATGATGCTCGAGGCCGGCCTGGATCGCTCGAGTACGGTTATTGCCTTGGGCGGTGGCGTCGTGGGGGATGTGGCGGGCTACACCGCCGCGTCGTTCATGCGGGGCATTCGCTGCATTCAGATTCCGACCACGATTGTCGCGCAGGTGGACTCGAGCGTCGGCGGCAAGACGGGCGTGAACCACCCGATGGGCAAGAACACCATTGGGGCGTTTCACCAGCCCGAGGCGGTGCTGATCGACATGGCGCTGCTGCGCACTTTGCCGCCGCGCGAGTTACGGGCGGGCCTGGCAGAAGTAATTAAGCATGGTATTATTGCGGATTCGGCCCTGTTCGAGCATATGGAACGCTCGGTGGACTCAATTCTTGCCATGGACATGGAAGCCTTGGAAATGCCCATCCGCCGCTCGTGCGAGATCAAGGCGGCCATCGTGGCCGCGGACGAGCGTGAAGGCGGCGTGCGTGCCAACCTGAACTACGGCCACACCTTCGGGCATGGCATCGAGGCGGTGACGGAGTACAAGCGCTTCCTGCACGGCGAGGCGATCGCCTTGGGCATGGTGTGCGCCGGCGCCCTCGGCCGCGAGCTGGGGCTGGTGGACGACGCATTTTGTGAGCGGCAACGCGCGTGCATGGAGGCCTACGGCTTGCCCGTGGTGTGGCCCGAAGTGCCGGTGGATGCCGTGCTCGAGGCAATGACGCACGACAAGAAAGTACGCGCGGGCACGCTGAAGTTTATCGTGGCGAATGGCATGGGCTCGGTGGTGCACCGCACGGATGTCACCGCGGACCAGGCGCGGCGGGCGGTCGAGGCGTTGCGCAGCGAGGGCTGAGCCCGATAGGAGACAGGCGATGGCATTCGGCGGCGAGAACGCGGAATCCTACTACGACGATGGCCTGACGGCTAGCATGAAGGGTGAGGTGGACCGCGCGATCGGCCTGTTTCGGAAGGCCATCGAGCTGGACAACTCACTCGTGCCGGCCTATCAGCAGCTGGGCCGTTGCTACGCGCGCAAGGGCGAGCTGGACCACGCGTTGAGCGTCTTCAACCAGGTCGTATCGAAGCGCCCGGACAACCACGCCGCCGCGATGGACCTCGGGCTCGTGTTGATTCAGCTGGATCGGGCCAAGGAGGCGCGTGCCGCGTTCCGCCGTATCCTGGAATCCGAGCCGGCGAACTGGCGCGCGTCGCTCGGCCTTGCGCAATGCGCGTACGCCGAGGGCAACTGGAGGGAGGCGGTGGCGGAGGCGCAGGCGGCGCAAACGCTGGGCGGCAGCAATTTCCAGACGCTCTACCTGTTGGGCCGCGCCGCGCGCCTGGCGGGCAACAAGGAGTTGAGCAACCAGTCCCTTGAGCGGGCCGAGCAGATGATGCAGAAGACCGCCGAAATGACCCCGAGCGCCCCCGAGAGTCACTATTTGCGCGGGGAAGTGTGTTTCGCGCTGGAGAAATTCGGCGTGGCGCGCGAGCATTTCCGCGATGCGGAAGACCGGGCGGATACCACCAAGAGCTACGCAGCCTTCGGCGAGTATTTCACCAAAGCCGACATGATTGCCAAGCAGGGCCTGTGCTATCAACGCCTCGGCAATACCGAGCGTGCGCGCGAGGAGGGCAAGCGGGTGCTGGCGCTCGCGCCGGACCACCGCATGGGCCAGGCGCTCACGGCCCTGAATTAACGGCCATAGAGCAGCGGCCCTGGAGTAACGGCGGCAACTTCTGCGCGGAAAGAGGTGCGATGAGCCCGATCAATCTGCAATTGGTACGCGAGTTCTTTGAGCTGCACTCGTTCCGCGTACTCACCAACTGGCAGCAGGATACCGGCCGCGCCGGCGAGGCGGTCGTGCAGCTCTTCGTCGAGAATTGCCAACCCGAGCCCGAGCGCCAACTGGATACCCTCTTGCGGCTGGAAGACATCCCCGTGCTCGAGCGCGCCGTCGTCGATGTGCGCGCGTGGCACGGCGACCGTTTCTACGCGTCCGTGGTCGAAAACAACCCCATTCTCACGCAGTCCGCACAGCCCCTCGCGCGGGCGCAGGCGGCGGAGGTGTTCGGGCCGCACGCGGAGGTCAAGACGGTGCTCGTGCTCTCCGAATTGCCCACCTCGCCCGAGCAACGCGCACGGACCGTGACCAAGTTCGAGGAGGCGGGCATCGACCATGTGATCGAGTTCCCGACGATCCTCTATGGCCTGCTCGAAAAGGTGAGTGCCGGAGGCGACTACGGCGCGTCGCCTACCCTCGCCGTGTTGCGCCTATTAAAACGCTACCGCATGGTACGCAACATGCAGATGGAATTCGCCTTTCGCGGCGAACGCATCGCCCGCGCCGACGCGGCCAAGATCGACGCCGCCATCCCCGAGCCGGATGAATTGCCGGGGGAGGACGAGGGGTAGGGGTAAGTCGCACACGCCCGGGAGGCGAGCATTCCCGCGAGCCGGAATCCACGCGAAGGCTTGCGGCTCGCGGGGACGCTCGCCCTCCCAGAATGCGAATGGGCAAAAACTCCGCGCTGCCCCCTCAATCCCCCAGTTTTTTGCGGAGGGCCTCGAGGTGGGCGCGTTGGGTGGCGTCGAGGCGGTCTTCCATGCGGCGGATGCTGCTGTTCGGGGGTTGGCGGGTGATCTCTTCGCGGACGGATTGCTGGGCGTCGTGCACGAGGGCGAGAAAATTGACGGGGGCCATCACGAGGGAGCCCATGGCGAAGCACAGGTCGCGGATGCCGCGGTCGCCGCTGACGACGATGCACTCGCGGCGTCTCTCGCTTTTGTACACCATGCGCTCGATGACGGTGTCGGCGCTGTGCTTTTGCGAGGCGTAGACGATCTCGAGGAAGGGCATGTGAGCCTGGTGGGGCTGGTGTTGAGCGGCGGTGCCCATGCCGTCGAACACAAGAACGCAGGGCACGCGCACGGCACTGCTGAATTGGCCGACGAAATGGATGAGGGCCTCGCGGGCGGCCTCAAAGTCGGTGTTGAGCCGTCCGCGAAACTGCGGCGCCTGGTGAATCAGGTTGTAGCCGTCGATGAGGTATCGCCGCGACATGGGGGCGGGCCTTTCCGGGCGGGATTCAGTCCAAGTAGGTGCGTTCGACGCGCGAGCCGATACGGGTGAGGATTTCCCAGGGAATGGTACCGGCTTTTTGGGCGAGTTCCTCGACGGTCACAGTTTGCGTGCCGTCGGCGCCGATGAGGGTGACGGTCTCGCCGGGTTGGGCATCGGGCACGGGCCGCAGGTCGACGACGAGCTGATCCATGGAGACGCGCCCGAGCACCGCGCAGCGTTTGCCGCGCAGGAGGACCTCGGCCTTGCCGCTCAGGGCGACGGGGTAGCCGTCGGCGTAGCCCACGGGCACGATGGCAATGGGCATGCGCACGGGGGTGGTGAACTGGCCGCCGTAGCCGATGGGGTGTCCGCGCTCGATGATGCGCGTGGCGATCACGCGGGATTCCCATCGTAGCACGGGGCGCACGGGGTTGTCGGCGGGGAGCTCGGTCAAGGGCCAGACGCCGTAGCTGAGCAGTCCGGGGCGGACGAAGTCGAACGCGCTCCCGGGCACATTGAGGACGCCGGCGCTGTTAGCCATGTGGGCAACCTCGTAGGGGATGCCCTCCTTGTTGAGATCCGCGAGAAAGCGCTTGAAAGTGCGGAGTTGCTCCTGCTCATAGGCGGCGTTGGGTTGCTCGGCGCCCGGCAGGTGGGTCATGACGCCCTCGATGTCAAGGTGCGAGATGCGCGTGAGGAAGCGCAGGTCTTCCAAGGCGGTTTCGATGGCGAAGCCCTGGCGGCCCATGCCCGTGTCGATTTTGCAATGAACCGTGGCGACTTTGCCCGCCTTTCGCGCGAGATCGCCGTAGGCCTCGCAGGAGCGGGTGTCGCCAACGACCAATCGCAGGCCCGCCTCGATGGCCGGGAGGGCCTGGTCAGGCAGGGGTTGCACGGTGACGAGGATGGGCGCGTCAATGCCGGCCTCGCGCAGGGCGATGCCTTCCTCGACGCAGGCGACGGCGAGCATGCCGGCCCCGCACTCGATGGCCTTCTTGGCGATGGCGATCGCGCCGTGTCCGTATGCATTCGCCTTGATGACGGGCATCAGGAGGCAGCCCTCGGGGATGCGTTGGCGGATGACCTTCAAATTGGCGGCGTAGGCGTTCAGGTCGATGAGCGCGCGTGAGGGAGCGAAGCGCACTTACTGATTCCCCAGATCCAATGCGGCCCAATTGTCGGTGACATAGCGGATGCCGGTGTAGAGCGTGAAGAGGGCAATGGCGACCATGGCGTAGCAGGAGCCGTAATAGACGGCGGAATTCAGCCAGGGGACGCCGCCGTCCACGAGGTGGTGCGCGCCGCGCACCACGACGGCGAGCGCGAAGAAGATAAAGACCCACGCGGCTTGCAGAACCATCTTGGCTTTGCCCCATTGGTTGGCGGCGATGACGAGCCCGTCGCTGGCGGCGAGGGAGCGGATGCCGGTGACCACGAATTCACGCGCGAGCACGGCGATGACAGTCCAGCCGGGCACCCAGAGTTCGGGCACCGTCATGGCCATCACGAATGCCGCGGCAATGAGGACTTTATCCGCGATGGGATCGAGAAGTTTCCCGAAGTTGGTGACGAGGTTGCGCTCACGCGCGATCTTGCCGTCGAAATAGTCGGTGATCGTCGCGATGGTGAAGACGAGGTAGGCGGCCGCGTAGGCGCCGACATGGTCGACGGTGAGCAGGGCAACGAATACGGGGACGAGGATCAGCCGGAGAAGGGTCAGTTGGTTGGGGAGATTCATGGGGTCATGGGCACGGGCTGAAAAACGAGTCGCGCCGCGGGGTATGGGACCGCGCGGGGATTCGTCAGTCGTCCAGGGCCACTCCTTGCTGCATGGTGTCGGTCTGTACGGTGGTGACGCCGAGGGTACCGGCGGATGCGGTTCCCTGCTGGCCGGAATCCGGGCGCACGACGACGGAATAGGCGATCCATCCGGCGAGGAGGATGCCGACGACGGTGCCCCAGGTCACAACCTCGTTCACCCAGGATTGGCGATGCGCTTCCGCGCGCTTGATGGCCATGGGTTCGGCCTTGCGCGGGGCGGAGCGGTTCACACTGCCGAGGGCGGCGAGATAGGGGTGGGGGTCTTCTTCGAGAAATGCACAGTAGGACTTGATAAAGCCCGCGGCGTAGGTTTTTCCAGGCAGATGGTCGAGGTTGCCGGCCTCGAGGGCCTCAATGAACTGGGGGGCGACGCGCAGCTTCAGGTAGACCTGGTCAAGGGTCAAGCCCTGTTCCTCGCGCCGTTCACGCAACCGGTGTCCAGGAAACGCCGTTTCGCTCATGCCACCTCGCCATTTTCGTTGGATGGTGACGCGACAAGGATCTCTCGTGGTTTGCTGCCGATGTGCGGCCCCACGACCCCCCGTGCCTCCATCATGTCTATCAATCGTGCCGCTCGAGTATACCCGACTCGGAGCTTTCTCTGCACCATCGAAATGGATGCCTGCCCCGTGTTCAGCACGACCCGAATGGCCTCCTCCAGCAGATCATCTTCCTCGTCCTGGAACAGCTCAAGCTTTTCCTTGTCCTGCCCGAACGATTCAATCTCGTCACGATACTGGGGCGGGGCCTGGCGCTTCAAGTACGAAATCAGGTCTTCCATTTCTTCGTCGCTGACGAAGGCCCCCTGCAGGCGTGCCGGTTTGGACTGACCGGCGGGAAGATAGAGCATGTCGCCCATGCCGATGAGCTTTTCCGCGCCAATAGCGTCGAGAATGCAGCGGGAATCCACCCGCGAGGACACCTGAAACGAGATACGGGCTGGGAAATTGGCCTTAATCACGCCCGTGAGGACATCCACCGAGGGGCGCTGGGTGGCGATGATGAGGTGGATCCCCACGGCGCGGGCCAATTGCGCGAGGCGGGCGATGGAGTTCTCGACCTCGGACCGGGCGAGGATCATGAGGTCGGCCAACTCGTCGATCACGGCCACGATGTACGGCAGCTTGCGCACGGAGGCCATCGTGTGGGATTCGCCCCCCTCTTCCTCGGCCAGGGCGATCTCGCCGTTGTCCACGCTCTGGTTGTACACCTCGATGTTGCGCACGCGCAGGTGGGCGAAGAGCTTGTAGCGCTCCTCCATCTCGTTGATGAGCCAGCCGAGTGAGGCGGAGGCCTTGCGGGGGTCGGTCACCACGGGGGTGATGAGATGGGGGATATTGTCGAAGATCGACAGCTCGACCATCTTGGGATCGATGAGCATGAGCTGCATTTCATCGGGCGTCTTCGAAAACAGGAGGCTGGCCAGCAGCGTTTTCACGCACACCGTCTTGCCCGAGCCCGTGGCGCCAGCCACGAGCAAGTGCGGCATGGTGGCGAGGTCGGCGACTTTCACTTCGCCGTCGATGGTCTTGCCAAGGGCCACCACGAGCTGGCCGCGGTTGCGGCGAAATGCGGTCGACTCCAGCAACTCGCGCAGCACGACGGGGTCGCGCTCCTTGTTGGGAACCTCGATGCCGACGCGTCCCTTGCCGGGAATCGGCGCCTCGACGCGCACCCGGTGGGCCTTGAGGGCGAGAGCGAGGTCGTCGGCGAGTGCGATGAAGCGGTTGACCTTGATGCCCGGGGCCGGCTCCAGCTCGAAGCGGGTGATCGTCGGGCCGCGGGTGATGTCCGTCACGCGGGCCTCGATGCGGAAGGTTTCGAGTTTTTTCTCGAGGAGTCCGCCGGTTGCCCGGAGCTTTTCCGTGAGATCACCGTGGTTGATGGGCTCGGGCACTTCCAGCAGGTCGATCGGCGGGCGCTTGAACACCTTCGGGTATTCGTAGTCCGCCGGCAGTTCGTCGGCCTGGTCCACGCGGCGGCGCACGAATGGGATCTTCGACTTGCTGCCCGTGCCTGCGGTGCGGAACGACGGTTGTTCGACCGCGCCGGTCAGGTCCATCTGCTGGGGGGGCTCGGGCGTGATCTTCGCCGCCGCGGCGAGGGCAACGGCTTCCTCGGCCTCAAAGTCGGTCATTGGCGCCGCGAATTCCTCGGGTTCCTCCTCATTCAGGAGGATATCGGGGATCTCGCCGAAGGGCGCATCGGGCTCCAGGTCTTCAACCGATTCGCGGGGCACATCCGACACGACGCGGATGTGGCTGTAGTCGCGCGGGCTTTCGGTTTCTTCTTCCGGTACCAGTTCGGCTACGCGGGCGCGCATCGAACGGCGGGCCGGGGCAGCCACGGGGGCATCGGCATCAGCATCGTCGTAATCTTGATCCAAGGCCTCGGCGCGTGCGGCCGCTCGGGCGGCGATGTTGCCACGAATCTCGGTGACGCCCTCGGAAAAGAACTTGACGCCGTCGCGCACTAGGATGAAGACACGCCAGAACAGAAACTCGGTGGCGAGCAGGATGCCCATCATCACAAGGGCGATGGCAATGCCATGGGTGCCTAGTCGGCCGAAGGTGGGCTCGAGGAGCGAGGCCGCGGCCGTGCCCACGATGCCGCCGGGGTTGGTGGACGGCTCGATGGCGTGGAGCAGGCAGGCCATCGACACGACGAGAATTACCAGCCCGAGCAGGCGGCTGGCGAGGCGGTCCAGAACCTGATGGCGGATGAGGACCAGGGCCCATACGGCCATCACGCAGTAGATGAGGTGGGAGGCGTAGCCGAGGGTGATGGCTGACAGGCCTGCGACGACGGCCCCGGGCGCTCCGAGCCAGTTGGCGGCCTCGGCGAGGCTGCTGAAGGCGCGGTGGGTCATGCCTCGGTGTCCGTCGGAGACGAGAATGACGAAGTAGACAGCGGTGAGGGCCATGAGGAGCAGGCCGCTCAATCGTTGCTGGTTTGCGGTGGTGAGCTTTTGCATGCGAATGCCGAGCCCCTTCTCCCTGTACTGGGATTATGGAGTAGAGATCTCTTGACGCCCGCGAGCCGATTTGCATCGCAGGCACCCTGTTGCAGGAGCGCAGCATAGCAGAGGAGAGTCGTTATGGCAACAAAATGTTGTGCTTCTGTTCGATAATCTTGACTACAGGTGGTGCTTTGGGTGTATTTTTGTGTTGGACTTGTGTTTGGAGCCCAGTGTGCCCTGTCAGGCGCAGGGATGTTCGTAGTGCGAAAGTTGGAACGGGGTCCAAGGGGCTTCGCCACGAAGTTCACAGATGTGGCATACTCCACCGAAGATCGGCGCCATCTTGGCGTCCGCATTGCATCCGGTCCCAGCATGGGGAGCAAGCGTGCAAACGAATTCACCGCCGAATGCTACACACCAGCTCGACGAGGTCATCGCCCGTCTCGGGATCGATGCCGAATTTGCGGCTTTGCCGCAGAGTCTCGCCGAGGTGCTCAGCACACCGCCGGAAGCGCCGGACGCGTTCGAGAAGTATCACCAGTTCTTGCAACGCGAACAGGGCTACGCCGCGCGCGTGCTCAGCCTTGCCAATTCGCCTGCACTGGGTTCCCGGATTCCCATTCGTGACCTCACCGCGAGCCTAACCTGGCTCGGGACGACGGGCACGCGCGGCGCCATTCTGGGCGTGGCGGTGATGGAGGTGGCGAAGGGCCAGCCCCGATTGCTGTTGCAGGCGGTGTCCTGCGCGGTGTTTTGTGCCCGCGTGGCAAGGTTAATGGCGACGGAAGATGCCGGGACCTACTTCGTGGCCGGGTTATTGCACAACCTTGGCAAGGTATTGATGGTGAATGCGGAGCACGGGCCCGGGGCCGCGTTCGAGGCGCGCCTGATCGATGGGGATTTGTCGCCAGGGGATGAGCGCGGGGCATGGGGATGCACCCACGGGGAGGTGGGGGCCTGGTTCGCCATTCGATGGCAGTTGCCCCGTGATTACGCGGAGACGATCCTTCAATGCGATGCGCCGCCCGCGGAAGCCACGACGATGACGAAGGTGGTGTCGCAGGGGCGCGTGTGGGTCAAGAACTTTGATCTGCACTTTCTCGCACCATCGCCCGCCGCGGAGGGTGTGCTTTCGTATTTCGAGAAGCAATTTGGAATCGTGCGTGCGGACCTCTTGGCGGAATTGGACAATCTTTCGGAGGAAGTGGCGGAATTAACGCCGCACCTGCACGCGGATACGCCCACGCTTGAGCAGACGGTGCGGATGGTGCAACAGGCGAATGTGGCCTTGGGCGAGGCGAGCGCGACGGCAGAAGTGCAGCGCCGCAGCGCGGAGGAGCAGATGCGGCATCTGCGTCTGCTGCAGGAGTTGGCTGCCACCACGACGGATTGCGAGTCGGTGGAGGCCATCTGCGACGCCTCGGTGAAGTTGATCAGCAAGCGGCTGGGGTTGGGCGTGGTATCGATTCAAAAGCCGAACACGAAGGACCAGTTGTACATGGTCGCGGGCGTGGGCGTGCCGAAGTCGATCGTGGGCCAGCCGGATGTCCCCACCGCGGGTCGGATCGCGCAGCGGGTGTTCGATGAGGGCGCGCCGGTACTGGTGAAGGATTTTCAGCAGGAACCGGGCTTGGTGCCCTCGAGCCACGCGGAACGATACTCGACGGCGTCTGCCTTGAGCGTACCCTTGCTGCACGGCGGCCGCGTGCTGGGTGTGTTGAACCTGAACAACAAGGTGGACCGCCAGCCGTTTCACGAGCGGGACCTCCAGCTTTTTGAGACCATCGGGCATCATCTGGGTTCGTTCCTGCATGCCGAAGAACAGCGCGCGCGGCGTGTGCGGTCCGAGGGCCGATTCCGCGCGATGGCCGCCGCCACCCCGGCTGCGCTGGTCGGGTTCGATGAGGCGGGGGTGGTGTGGCTCTGGAACAACGGCGTGGTGCGGCTCACGGGCATCCCCGAGGAAGAAGCGCTTGGCAAGCCCCTCCCCGAGGCCCTGCTGCCGGAGGGCAATGCCGAAGCGCGAACGGCATGGATGACGGCCATCCAGTCGAACGAGCAGATTGACAATTCCCAGTGTGTGATACACGGGCGCAACGGCCGGGCAGCCTTCGTCATGTATACCGTCGTGCCGCTCGAGGGCGGCCGCTTTGGCGTTTGGATGGGCATCGACATTTCGAGGGAGAAGGCCGCGCAGCAGGACGCGAAGAAGCGGGCCATCGAGATCGCTGCCATGAATCGCGTGATGACGCGCATCCTGGGTGAGCTGGACCGGCCCCGCATGCTCGCCATCTTCATGGAAGAGGTCTTACGGGCCGCCGCGGTGGAAAAGGGGGCCTTGCTCGCCCTGACCGATGGCGTGCCGACGGCCGTGCTGGTAGCGCAGGGATTCTCGGATGCCAACGCCTACGATGGGCTACTCGCGTGGACGGCCGGCGCCATGCCGGAGGCGACCACGCGCCACGAAACGGCGCCGAAAGCCACCGACCCCGCAGCCGCCGATTTCCTTTCGCGCGAAAACATCCGCGATGCCGCGGTGGTGCGTCTGCCCGTTCCTGTGGAGCGGGGTTTTGTGCTGATGGCGTGCAACACGGCGAGTCCGGCCGCCGCGGAAAATGCCATTCGCGTACTGGAGGACATGGCGACGGTTGCGGCGATTGGGCTGCGGGTTGCCAGTGACCTGGACAGCCGCGTGCGCTATGAGCAATTGCGCATCGCGGCGAGCATGGCGATCACCTACAACCACGAGGTGAACAACGCGCTGCAGGTGATTCAGGCGGCGGTGGACTTCGCCAATCGCGCCGGCGGCGGCATTGATGGCGACGACCTCAAGGAAGTGGAGAAGGCGATCCATGTGATTCAGAAGCTGAACGAGGCGCTTGGCAGTCAGTTTGTGCCTGCGTTCACGCGTTACGCGGATGGGTCCGACATGATCGACGCCCGTGCGGCAGCCTCGGACAGCGAAGCGCGCGCATGAGTGGCTCGATAACCATTGATTACGCCTTCCGATTTGAAGAAGACCCGGAGAATCCCGTGCTTTTTCGGGTGGAATTGAATCCCGACACCCAAGTACACGCGCCGCACCAAATCACCCCGCTTCCGGCGTGGACGGAGCGCGGCGAGGATCTCTGCGGCCAATGCCCCGGAACTTGCGGCATGACGCATTGCCCCCTGGCCGTGAGCATTGCCGAGGTGGCGACGGCATTTCAGAATCACATGTCGTTTTCGCGCGTGCGGCTCGAGGTGACCACGGCCCGGCGTGTCTACTCGGCAGACACGACGCTGCAGCATGCGTTGGGCTCGCTGCTTGGCCTTTACATGGCAACGAGCGGGTGCCCGGTCCTGGCGCCGTTCATGGCGATGGCCCGCTTCCACATGCCGCTGGCGAGCCGGGAGGAAACGGTCTTTCGCTCGGTCGGGGCTTACCTGATCGGGCAGTATCTCCTTGCACGGCATGGGGGAGAGCCCGATTGGTCGCTCGAGGGCTTGCAGCTCTGCTATGAAAAGGTCCATACGGTGAACAAGGCGCTCGCGGAGCGCCTTCGCGGACAGGATCCGGGTGACGCGACCCTCAACGCGATTGTTGTGCTCGATCTTCTCGCCCACGAATTGCCCCGAAGCATCAAGGAGGGGCTGGACGGTATGCTCCCCCTATTTGGGCACCTGTTCGAGCCCGGCACGGAGGAGGGGGTGTGAGGTCGGCGTCGATCGCGGTTTTGCTCGGTGTGTTGGCTCTGTTCCTCGGGTGCGGCACGCGGTACGAGGCGCCGGAATCGGCCGAAGCCCCCGCGCGGCTGACGAATCTGCTCCGCAATGGCTTGGAGGATTGGACGGCCTTCCCGGCCGATCCTGACGGCGCCACTTGGTCATTCGAGGATGGTGTCCTCACTTGCACGGGCTATCCGCCGGGGTACCTGCGCACGAACACGGCGTACCGCGATTACCACCTCGCGGTGGAGTGGCGATGGCTCTCGCGTCCGGGCAACAGCGGCGTGCTCGTGCATGTGCACGCGCCGGACCGCGTCTGGCCGCGCAGCATCGAGGCACAACTGGCGGCGGACAACGCCGGGGACTTCTGGGTGATCGGTGGGGCCTCGTTCGCCGAGCACACGGAGCGGTTTTCGCGCCGCACGGCGAAGCGCTACCCCGCGGCCGAGCGCCCGCTCGGTGAGTGGAATCGGATGGAAATCATCTGCGAAGGCGACCGAATCGAGGTCTGGGTGAACGGGATTCGGCAGAATTCCGCCACGGCTTCCAGCTTGGAGCATGGATTCATCGCCCTGCAGAGTGAAGGGGCGCCGATCGCCTTCCGGCGGGTCCATCTGCGGCCGCTGCCTCGCAATTGACGCCTTCGATTGTAACGCGTATGCTGTGAGGATGATCCGCCTTGGGGCCCGGGCAGGTGCTGCCATCGCGGGGAGGCGCATCAATCTTCATCGAAGGAGTTTTAGACACATGAGCGGAAACCTTACTCGCCGAACATTTCTCATGGGCGCTGCCGCGGTCGCGGCTGGTTGTGCCACGCAGCCGAAGATGGCCGCGGGCCCGTCCGTATCCCCGAACGGCAAATTGAACATGGCGGCCATTGGCTCGGGCGGCAAGGGAATGAGCGATATCTGGGCCTGCCGGAGCGAGAATGTCATTGCCCTGTGCGATGTGGACGAGGCCCAGGCGGCCGAGGCCCGCTCGCGCTTCCCCAATGCCAACTTCTACCAGGACTTCCGCGTGATGCTTGAGAAAGAGCCGAGCATCGACGCGGTGACGGTCTCCACGCCCGACCACACGCACGCGGTCGCGGCCGCCATGGCCATGCGGATGGGCAAGCATGTGTATGTGCAGAAACCCCTCACGCACGACATTTACGAGGCCCGGATTCTCTCGCAACTGGCCGCCGAGACGGGCGTCGCCACGCAGATGGGCAACCAGGGCCACTCCGGTGAAGGCGTGCGCCAAGTCTGCGAGATGATCTGGAGCGGCGCCATCGGCGAAATCCGCGAGGTGCACATCTGGACGAACCGCCCCGTCTGGGCGCAAGGCCTTGACCGCCCCGCGGGTCAGGATACGCCGCCCGCCTCCCTGGATTGGGACCTTTGGCTCGGCACCGCGCCCGAGCGCCCCTATGTTTCGCGTCACCCCGCCACGGACCGCCCGGCCTATCACCCGTGGCATTGGCGCGGCTGGTGGGAATTCGGCACGGGCGCCTTGGGCGACATGGCCTGCCACATCATGGACCCGGCCAACTGGGCCCTGGGCCTCAGCAATCCCGAGGTCGTGGAGCCGGTGACGATCATCGACGCGACGGAGGAGCAGGCGCCGGTGCAGAGCATCACGCGATATGTGTTCGGCCAGCGCTCGAACATCGGCCCGAATCTCACGATGCCCGCCTGCACCGTGTATTGGTACGAAGGCGGCCTCATGCCGGAGCGCCCGGCGGACATCCCCGAGGGTCAGGAGCTGGGCGATGGCGTGAACGGAACCTTGTTCGTCGGCAGTGACGGCTACATCACCTGCGGCGAGTACGGCGGCAATCCGCGCCTGCTTCCGGATGAGCGCATGGCCGACTACACCATGCCGGATCCGTGGATCGAGCGTGTGCCGGGCAACAGCCCCTACGAGGATTGGTTGCGTGCCTGCAAGGGCGGCCCCGAGGCCTGCTCGAACTTTGGCTACGCCGGCCCCTTCACGGAGATCGTGCTGCTTGGCGCCTTGGCCCAGCGTGCCAATGCTCCCATCATCTGGGATGCAGCGAACATGCGGGTGGTCAACGACGATGCCCAGCACGCACAGCAATATGTGAAACGCGAGTACCGCGGCTCCTGGACGCTCTAGGCGCACTCGGGATGACCGACCAACAGAATAGCGACTGACGCGCGGCCGTCCTCACCCCGGTGAGGGCGGCCGCGTTTCGTTTTCACCCCATACCGGAGACTGGATTGATGAGCAATCGTTTAACCCGACGCACTTTCCTCATGGGCTCGGCGGCCCTCGCCGCAGGCTGCGCCACCGGCGGCACGCGAATGGCCGATCGCCCCGCCCCCCGCTATGTTTCGCCCAACCAGAAGCTGCAGGTGGCCGCCATCGGCTCGGGCGGCAAGGGCATGAGCGACATCTGGGGCTGCCGCAGCGAGGATGTGATCGCCCTGTGCGATGCGGATGAGAACATGGCCCGTGAGGCGATGGCCCGCTTCCCGAATGCGCGTTTCTACCACGATTTTCGCGAGATGCTGGACAAGGAAGACCTCGACGCGGTGACGGTGTCCACGCCGGACCACACCCACGCCGTGGCCGCAGTGGCCGCCATGCGCAAGGGAATGCATGTGTATTGCCAGAAACCCCTCACGCGCGACATCCATGAGTGCCGCACCCTGCAGATTATCGCCAACGAATACGGCGTGGCCACGCAGATGGGCAACCAGGGGCACTCCGATGACGGCGTGCGCCGCTTCTGCGAGATGCTCTGGACGGGCGTCGTCGGTCATGTGCGCGAAGTGCATGTATGGACGAACCGCCCCGTGTGGCCCCAGGGCCTCCATGTGCCGCAAGGTTCCGACGAGATTCCCGAGACGCTCGACTGGGACCTCTGGCTCGGGCCGGCGGCGGATCGCCCCTACCTCGCCATGCACCCGGAGAGCGAAAAGGCCGCCTACCACCCCTTCACTTGGCGCGGCTGGTGGGATTTCGGCACCGGCGCCTTGGGCGACATGGCCTGCCACATCATGGACCCGGCCAATTGGGGGCTCGGCTTGAACGCGCCCTTGAGCGTCGAGCCCGTTCACATGGAAGGGGCCACCGAGGCGCAGGGACCGCTCAAGAGTATCGTGAAGTACGAGTTCGGCGAGCGCTACATCCCCGGTTGGGGTGTTACCGCACCGCCATGCACGCTCTACTGGTACGAGGGCGGCCTGCTGCCCGAGCGCCCCGCCGGTGTGCCCGAAGATGAGCAACTCGGCAGCGGCGACAACGGCTCCTTCTTCGTCGGCGATGACGGGATCATGACCTGCGACACATACGGCGGCAATCCGCGCCTCCTGCCCGCCTCGAAGATGGAAGGGTATACACTGCCCGAGCCGTACCTCGAGCGCACGCCCGGCAACGACTCGAAGCAGGACTGGATCCGCGCGTGCAAGGGCGGCCCCGCCGCGTGCTCGAACTTCGACTACGCCTGCCCCTTCACCGAGATCGTCCTGCTTGGGTGCTTGGCCCAGCGCGCCAACACCCGCATCGAATGGGACAGCGCCAACCTGCGAATCAAGAACCCCGAGGCCCAATTCGCCCAGCAATGGGTGCAATCAGAGTACCGCAAGGGCTGGCATCTGTAAGTCTCAGCAAGTATCCACCAAACACCACGACGGCCGCGCGGGAAACGCCCGCGCGGCCGTTGTTTTTTGTGTGTTTGCCTGATGCGCATCCGCGCTGTTTATCGAGACGCATTCCTGGGAGGGCGAGCGTCCCCGCGAGCCGCAGACTCACGCGTGGACTCCGGCTCGCGGGGACGCTCGCCCTCCCAAATCGTGCACCGCGTGGGCACAGCGCCTAACTCGAAGAGTCCGTTTCCGCCTGATTCGATTTCGTCTCATCCCATCGATACCGCCACACCTTTCCTTCGCCGCCGACGAGGAGGGACTCGGTGTCGGTGCCCGGCTCGGGAATGGCGGCGATGGCGGTGGTGTAATCTTCGAGAACTTCGTGGTAAACGAGCCGGTTGTTGGTGTCGTAAAGGAAGAGTACGGAGCGGGTAAAGAGGGAAACGACGACGGCGAAGTGGGAATCGGCGTCCGGCTGTAGGCGCACAGGCGTGGCGTAGGCGTCCCCCAGCCGATTCGCGATTGGTGCGTCGAGGAGCGCTATTCGATTGCCGCTTGCGTCATAGACCCAGACGGTGTCGTCGGCCAAGTATACGATGTGGGGATCGCCATTGCTGTCGGGCCATGGAGAGAGGGAGAAGGAGGAGAAGTATGCGCTTGGCCGATTCTCGGTGATGATCTTTCCGTCGGCCCCGCGAAATCGCATGAAGCCCCCAGCATTGCTGTGAAGGATGAGCCAGGTATCCTCGCCCGGCCGTTGTATCGGCTCGACATGCCATACATTGCCGTCGGATTCGCTCCAGAGTTCGGTGCCTTCCTGGTCGTGCAAGCGGATGCCGCCGCCGCCGTTGTACCCCACGGCGAACTGAAGGGAGCCGTTACCCAAAAAGTCAGCAGCGGCCACGCTGTTTACCCCGATCCGGGCGGGTGGGTTCCACAGGTCGACTCCGTCTGCGTCATAGATGGATGCACCCTGCCAGCCCGTAACGCCAATGAGGTGGGTGAAGCCTGCCGCGTCCGCCCCGGCAAACCGGACGATCTTCCGCCGGCGGGAAAGGCGTTGAAACGGGCCCGGCTCGAGGTGCGCGCTCGCCCGCAGGATACCCTCGCCGCTGACGATACCCACTTGTTCCGATTCCGTCGCGGCGGGGAACCAGCGGATCTCGGAGACGAGCCCGATACGCGGATCGTCTACGGCGGCGGTCTTTTCGAGCGGAATTTCCGAGAGAACAATGCCCGGCTCGGGATCTTCCGGAAAATCTTGGGGCACGAAAAAGGCAAAGAACACAAATCCCACGAAAAGCAGGGCGGAGAAGATGACCGAAGCCACCACAAGCCCAACAATCAGACACGCACGGCCCATCGTTTCCCACTCCCCCTTGCTGCTTCCGACCAGGAAGCCCCCTTGGTGAGAGGCCATCTTGCCGAAAACTCGCATGAACGGCAAATTCGGGCTGGATTTGGATTACGATGCGATAGAAACCGGGAAGGCGAGCGTCCCAGATTGTGCGCCGCGTGGGCACAGCGCCTAACTCGAAGAGTCCGTTTCCGCCTGATTCGATTTCGTCTCATCCCAACGATACCGCCACACCTTTCCTTCGCCGCCGACGAGGAGGGACTCGGTGTCTGTGCCTGGCTCGGGGATGGCGGCGATGGCGGACACGATCTCGTCGAGGACCTCGTGGTAGATGAGGGTGCGCGCTCTGTTGTACAGGAAGAGTTCGGTGCGCTCGCCAACCGCGACCGCCACGGCGAAATAGGGGGCGGCGTTCTCCCGAAACTGTACCGGGGTCGCGGAAAATCCTGAGTGCATACCGTCAATGGGTATCTCGTAGCTCGCCACCGCATTGGCGTAGGAAGAGTCCACCCGCAGACGGCGGGATTGGACGCGTATCATGTGTGGTTCGCTGTCGCGATTGGGCCAGGGCGAAAGGATGAATGATGACCACGGAGGTGACGGCGCGTTCCGGTAGGTTTCGGTCCCGGAGGCGTCGCGCATGACCAATTCGCCAGGGGATTCGCTGTGAACAATCATTGGGGGGCGATCGCCACGAAGTCTTCGCTCCGCCACGGTCCAAACCGTACCTCCGCGATTTCGCCAGACCTCGCTTCCACGCCGGTCGAACAGTCCAATTCCGCGTTGTTCGTATCCGACGATAAAATGCCACACACCGTCGCCTTTGAAGTCGATGGCGGCCACGCTCCATATTCCGGTGTCCTCGGCGATATCCCACGCAGCCCTTCCATCGGGGTCGTACACGGTGATGCCTTCCCAGAAATCAACGCCGATGAGGCCCGCATAGCCGGCGTCATCAACGCCGTAGAATTGCAGCTGATGCCTTGGTTTTGACATGCGGCGCAAGGCTCGATTGGTCAGGCCGATGTCCGTGAGAAGGATGCCGTGCTCCGCGGCGATACCGATGCGGCGATCGTCCGCGGCGTCGGGGAACATGCGGATATCCCAGATATGGCCAAGGCCGGGCGCCTGAAGCGCGATCGAGCGGTCGAGGCCGGGATAGGGCACCACAACGCCTGGATCGGGACTCGCGTGTAGTCCGAACGAGGTGAACACCATGAGGTACCGGTAGAGCCCCACGAGGACCGAACCAAAGCACATGCCGAGGGTCGGCCCCGCCCCCATGAGGATCATCCAACGGTACGAGTACGGTTCTTCGTCGTCATCCCATTTCGCGCTTCTGCGGAACATTCGGCGTATCAATACCCCCGCTTGCGGATGACGGAGACGCGGAGGACCTGGTCGGGGCTGTTGGTGAGGACATAGACGGCGCCGTCGGGGCCGGGCGCGGCGTGGCGCACGCGGCCGATGGCGCGCAGGATGATTTCTTCGTGGATGACGCGGTCTTCGTACACGGATACGAGGCTGACTTGCTCGTTGCGCAGGGCACTCACGAGGAGTTTGCCTTCCCAGAGCGGAAATTGCTCGCCCTCGTAGAAGGCGATGCCGCAGACGGCGGTGGAGGGGTTCCAGTACCACGCGGGCTGTTCCATGCCGTCCCGGTGGGTCTCGTCGGAGACGAGGGTGCCGTTGTAGTTGCGGCCGTAGGTGATCTCGGGCCAGCCGTAGTTGCGCCCGGAGCGGATGACATTGAGTTCGTCGCCGCCCATGGGGCCGTGCTCGGCACTCCACAGCAGGCCGGTGTTCGGGTCGAATGAGAGGCCCTGCGGGTTGCGGTTGCCGTAGCTGTAGATGCTCTTGATGGCGCCGTCGACGCCGACAAAGGGGTTGTCCTCGGGGATGCGGCCATCGCGGTGGACGCGGTGCACCTTGCCGTTCGGGCGCTCGAGTTCTTGCGCATGGTGTTGCATACCGCGCTCGCCGATGGCGAAATAGAGGTAGCCGGCCTCGTCGAAGACGATGCGGACGCCGTAATGAATGCGGCCGGAGAGGTAGGTCTCGTGCGGGGCCTCGAAGACGACTTCCTCATTGGTCCACGCGTGGTTTTCGATCTTGCCGCGCACGATCTTGGTCATGGCGTTCGGGCGGCGGTCGCCGTCAGCAAGCGCGTGGGTATAGCCGAGGTAGACCCAGCCGTTCTCGTCGTATTCCGGGTCCACGGCGACGGCCATCATGCCGCCCTGGCCCTCGTGCAGCACCTCGGGGGTGTTGGCGATGGGATCGGGCAGGAGCACGCCGTCCTTGACGACGCGCACGCCGCCGGGGCGCTCGGTGATGAGGGCGGTCGAGTCGTCGAGCCATGCAATGTCCCACGGGATTTCGACATCCTCGACCCAGACATCCACCTTGAACTCGTAGTCGAGCGACTGGCCGGATTCCGGGGGCGGGGGCTTCTCGACGCCCGCCGCGCGCTCGGCGCTGAGGATAAACCCGGTGATGGCGCGAATTTCGGGGTCGGACAGGACATTTTCGTAGGCAGGCATGCCGAGGTAGGTGATGCCGTGCTTGATATTGCGGGAGACATAGCCCATGCCTTCGCCGTGCAGCCAGATGCCGTTGAGCATGCTCTGGGCGTTGCCGCCCTCGAGATTGACGCCGTGGCATTGGGCGCAGTGCTGCTGGTACAGGGCGTTCGGGTCGATGTCCTGATCCTGGGCGTGTGCGATGGTGCACAGAAACAGGGGCAGACATGAAAGAGCGATTTGGTTTCGCAAGGGGGAGTCTCCCGTCGATAATTTGAGGTGTTCCGGTTTCGTTCGTCCGTCACCTTAGCAAAAAGCGGGATGACATGGAAAAAGTCCATCGAATCGACGGTAGTGCTCTCCAAGGGCGGGCGGAGAGAGCAGGTGCGGCGCCCTAGGCGGGGTCCTCGTCGAGGGGGATGTCGGCGAGGCGCTCGGCGAGCTGCTGGCGGGCCTTCGGGGTGGTGTCGAAGTACTCGGTGATGGCGGCAATGCGCGCGGTGACACCATCGTCGAGGTGGTGCTCGAGGCGGCAGGCCTCGCGATCGGCGGCCTCCTCGTCCATCTGAAGGACGCGCTCAAGGAAGGCGCGCAAGGCCTCGTGCCGCGCTTCGAGCCGCTCGGCGAGGATTTGGCCCTCGGTGGTGAGGTCGACATAGCCATAGGCGCGATGCTCGACGAGGCCCTTCTCGGAGAGGTCGCGAATGGCGCGGGAGGCGGCGGGGCGGCTGACCCCGGCCCGATCGGCGATCTCGCTGACGCTGCACACCTTCTCATGCAGCAACAATTCGCCGATGGTCTCGATGTACTGTTCCATCGAGGGGCTGGTATTGCGTGCGGGGTGGTGGGTATCGCGGGATTTGGCAGCCACGGTGATGCGGGGCTCCTTCTCGTCTTGCGGCGTGTAGCGCATGCGCCAAAGGCTGCCGGATTGCCGCGTTAAGCGTTGGAATGATACCATTTCGGATTGATTGAGGGAAATCCCGCCCCTTGTCCATTCCGGATGCGCACCCATGATTTTCGTTACAGCTGTCTGCTTCTACCTTGCCGCGGCCGCCTTCGTGCTTGCGGCGGTGGTGGCGTTGGGCCATGCCGTGGCGGACCGCTCGGCGTGGTTGCCGGTGGCGCGCGGGCTTATCGTCGGGGGCGTGGTCCTTGTGGTGCTGCAGATCGCCCTGCGCACGGCCCAATGGCAGGCCTTGCCGTTCACCACACTGAACGACTCGCTGTCGTTGTTCACGGCGATGGGCGCTGCGGTCACGGTATTGGTGACGCGGCACCCGCGTATGCGCACGGTGCTGTGCTTTTATGCCCCGGCCTTGGCTGCCATGGCCATCGTGAATGCCGCGCTGGGCCACGGGTTCCTTGCCGAGGCGCCGCGTCCGCTGAGCGGCGCCTTCCTCGTGGTTCATGTGGGCCTCGCGATTCTGGCGTATGCGCTCTTCCTTGTGGCCAGCATGACGAGCGTGGCGTATGTCTTTCAGGTGCGGCACCTCAAGCGACGCACCTTCAGCACGCTGATGCAGAACCTGCCCTCGCTCGAGCGGTTGGATGCCACCCTCTTTCGGCTCATTGGCGTCGGGTATCCGCTGTTCGTGATCACGCTCGTGCTTGGTGTCATCTGGGCATGGTTCGACCGGGAACTCCTGGGCGAGTGGTGGTTTCTCTCCCCGAAAATAGCGCTTTCCGTGGTGATGGTCGTCTTCTACGCGATTTCCTTCAACGGCCGCATGATGGGCTGGCTGCGCGGGCGCAAGCTGGCCTACTTCGTCTTCTGCGGCTTCACCACGCTGCTGATCACCTACATCGTCATGGGCGTGCTTGACCTGCGCGACTACAACTTCTGGGGCGGCGCGTCATGACGCTGCTCGTCGTCGGGCTCAGTCACCGCACCTGCCCGGTGGCCTTGCGCGAGCGGTTGCACTTCCCGCCCGAACGCCTTCCCGAGGCGCTGGCGGTGCTGCAACGCCGCCTTCCGAATTGCGCCCTCAGCATCTTGAGCACCTGCAACCGGGTCGAGCTGTATGCCCACGATCCCGCGCGCGATATCGACGAAGTTGCCGCCCACTTGCGCGCATTTCTCGCCGAATGGCACGGGGTGTCCGAGGAGTTTTTTGCCGAGGCCCTGTACGACCGCCGCGGTCCGGAGTGCATCGGGCACCTGTTCCGTGTGGCGTCTAGTGTGGACAGCATGGTCGTCGGCGAGGGGCAGATCGTCGGTCAGGTACACGACGCCTTCCTCGCCGCGCAAACAGCGCAGACGACGGACAAGGTCATGAGTTCGCTCTTCCAACGGGCCTTCGCGGTGTCGAAGAAGGTGCACACGCAGACGCGCATCGGCGAGGGGAAGGTATCGGTCGGCTCCGTGGCGGTGGACCTGGCCGTCTCCATTTTCATGAATCTCGCCGGCAAGACGGTGCTGGTCGTCGGCTCGGGAAAGATGGGCTCGGTGACGCTGAAGAACCTCAAGGAGCACGGCGTCGGGCGGATACTGCTCACCAACCGCAGCCCGGAGAAGGCGGCGGCGCTGGCCTCCGAGCACGGCGCGCAGTCCATCCCTTATGAAGAGCTGCGTGCACGCCTGCACGAGGCGGACATCGTCATCACGAGCACGGGTTCGCCGGAGCCGATCCTGGGCAAGGAGGACTTCCACGAGGCCCTCAAGCACCGGGGACAATCGCCGATGTTTGTCATTGATATCGCCATACCCCGCGATGTGGCGCAGGATGCCAATGACCTCGATGATCTCTACCTCTACGACATTGATGGCCTGCAGGAAGTGACCGAGGCGAACCTTGCCTTGCGGCGCAAGGCCGTGGGGCAGGCGCTCGAGATCATTGATGCGGGCGTGGCGCAGTTTGTGCGCTGGCAGCAAAGCCTTGTGGCCGAGCCGACGATTGTCTCCATGTCCGCCGAGTTGAACGCCATTCGTGAGCGCGAACTGGAGAAAACGCTGCGTGCACTGCCCGATTTGAGCGACGAGCAGCGGGAGGAAATCGCGTATCTCTCCAAGCGCATCGTCAACAACATTCTGCAGCGGCCGATGTCGCAGTTGAAGCAGGAAGTGGCGGACCACGAGGCGCCGCACACGGTGTTGCACCTGGTGAAGCGGCTGTTCGGCCTGAAAGAAATTACATGACGCAACGCATCGTGATCGGCACGCGGGGAAGCGCCCTGGCCCTCGCGCAGACGCGCTGGGTGGCTACGGAACTCGAGGCGATTCACCCCGGGCTCGAGACGGACATCGAGATTATCAGCACAAAGGGCGACGAGGTGCGCGACCGGCCGCTGTCGAAGGTGGGCGGGAAGGGTTTGTTCACCAAGGAACTCGAGGTGGCTCTGCTCGATGGGTCCATTGACCTCGCCGTGCACAGCCTGAAGGATTTGCCCACGGAGCTGCCGGATGGCCTGATGCTTGGCGGCATTCCCGAGCGCGAGGATCCGCGCGACGCGCTGGTCTGCACGAAATACGACTCCCTGGATGCCTTGCCCGAGGGGGCGACGGTAGGCACCTCGAGTCTGCGGCGTCAGGCCCAACTGCGCGCGATTCGTCCCGACCTGAGCCTGAATGACCTTCGGGGCAACATCGACACGCGCGTGCAGCAGGTGTTGGATGGGAAACTCGACGCGGTTCTTCTGGCCGCGGCGGGTCTGCGCCGACTGGGGCGCGCGTCCGATATTCGCGAGGCGATCGCGCCCATCCGCATGCTGCCTGCCCCCGCGCAAGGCGCCCTTGGCATCGAGTGCCGAGCAGATGACTTGGAGTGCGCGTCGATCTTGTCCAGCCTTACCGACTACGACACGATGCTGGCCATCACGGCGGAACGGACGCTGCTGGCCGCGCTTGAGGGCGGGTGCAGCGTGCCGATTGGGGCCCTGGCGATTATCGAGGACGACACGCTGACGCTTGATGCGTGCGTCGCGGCGGTGGATGGCAGCCAAATATTGCGCACGCGCGAGTTTGGCCCGAAACAGGACGCGCTGCTGCTTGGTGAGCGCGCGGCGGCCGCCTTGAAGGCCGCGGGGGCGGCCGACCTCATCCGTGCGAGCCGCGCTTGATTGCCTTGGCAACACGGGGGCATGCTGGGCCGCATGGGGGATGACACACGCTATCTCAATTTCGGCGCGGGGACGCCGGCGCCGGGCTGGTTGAACCTCGACAGCTCGCCGTGGTTTGTTCTGCCCCGTGGTGCTCACCGCATGCTCGCGGCGGCCGGGAACGCGCGGTCGCAATTCTTTTGTGAGGCGCCCTACGCGTATTTTCGACACGCGCCCCCTAAACCGCTTCCCTTCGAAGATGCCTCGATGGAGGCGATTTATTGCAGCCATGTGCTCGAGCATCTGCCGGCCGGGGCCGTGCAGTCCCTGCTCGATGAATTCAAGCGCGTGCTCAAGCCGGGTGGCCGTCTTCGGCTGATCGTGCCTGATTTGGAGGCCAACCTGCGCGACTTGTTGGCGTCGGATGCGCCTTTCGCTTCGTTGGATGCCGCATTGGGCACGCTGCCGGAAGTGCTGACGGGGCCGCCTAGTCCCCCTTTGAAGGGGGATACAGGGGGATGTGAGGGCAACACTGGCGCCCCCCCTCACCCCAACCCTCTCCCAGGGGGAGAGGGAGAGGTCCCGGTTCGCACCCGCATCCGCGCGGCGCTGGAAGGGTTCTTTGGCTTTCCCTCCTGCCACCGCACGGCGTATTTTCGTGCGCCGCTGCGGGCACACCTCGAACGGGACTGGGAAGTCGAGACCGGCTGCGGGTACCTCGAGTCGGGCATTGACGCCACGCGGATCGCGTCGGTAGAGCAGACCTCGCGCTGCGAAAACGCGCTGGTGTGGGAGCTGACACGCCGCTGACGGGGGACGCGCGTTGCCCGGTGTCCACGGCACGGGGTACACTCGGCGGAATTGACCACAGGTACACCGGAGACACTAAATGCTCTTTCTGAATGCCGTGATCCTCGGCATTGTCGAGGGAATCACTGAGTTTCTGCCTATCAGCAGCACCGGGCACTTGATTGTTTTCCAGCGCTTCTTCCCCATCAGCGAGCCGGGCGATGGTTTCTCCGAGGTGTTTATCGTGGTCATCCAATTGCCCGCGATTCTCGCCGTGATCGGCTATTTCTGGGGGCAACTTTGGCCCTTCCAACGGCCGGAGCCGGGCAATCTTGCGTCCGCAATCGTGTGGCCCACGATGCTCCTATGGACCAAGATCGTCGTTGCCGTGCTGCCCGTCATTGTGCTGGGGTTCGCCTTCAAGGACGCAATCGAGGACTTACTTGATTCGCCGGTCCCCGTGGGGGCCACGCTGGTCATCGGAGGCCTCGTGCTGCTGCTTGTCGACTGGAAGCGGCCGCCGGTCACGATCGAGCATGCGTCGCAGATTGGTTTCGGGCGTGCGCTGGCCATTGGGCTGTTCCAGTGCCTCGCGTTGATTCCCGGTACCTCGCGCGCCGGGGCGACCATCGTGGGCGGCATGCTGGTGGGTACGACGCGAACGGCCGCCGCGGAGTTTTCGTTTTTCCTTGCCATTCCGACGATGCTGGGGGCGACGCTGGTGTCGCTTCGGGGCAAGAACTTTGATTTCACCGGCAGCGAGTGGGGGCTCCTGCTCATAGGCTCGGTGGTATCCTTCCTCACGGCCTACGCCGTCGTGGTGTGGTTGATGCGGTACCTTCAGCACGGCAGTTGGCGGCCCTTCGGCTACTACCGTATCGTCGTGGGCATCGGTGTGTTGATTTACTTCCTGGCCATCGCGCCGGGTGGAGCGGACTCATGATTAAGTTCTCGCAATCGAAGGCGCAACTGTACATTCCCGATGGCGCGGAGGAGGCGGTGGCCCTCTCCCGCACGACGCACCTTGCCATTGGCGCGCACCAGGACGACCTGGAGATCATCGCGTACGACGCCATCGCCGCGTGCCATGCGCGGCAAGACGCGTGGTTCTGCGGTGTGGTTGTGACGGACGGGGCCGGCTCCCCGCGCTCGGGTCCCTTTGCCGATTGCACGGACACGGATATGCAGGGCATCCGCGCGGAGGAGCAGAAGCGCGCGGCGGATTTGGGGAAGTACGGGGCGCAATTCCTGTTGCATCATCCCAGCCGCGTGGTGAAGGAGCCGAGACAGCCAGCCGTGGTGGAGGAGTTGAAGGCCATTATCGAAGAGACGCGGCCGCACACGCTCTACACGCACAACCTGTTCGACAAGCACGACACCCATGTGGCGGTGACACTGCGGTTGATCGAGGCATTGCGCAAATTGCCCGCCGAGCTCCGGCCCGCCAATATCTATGGCTGTGAAGTGTGGCGCGATCTCGACTGGCTGCCGGATCAGTTCAAGGTCGTGCTGGATTGCTCCGGCAACGAGGACCTCCAGCGGGAGCTGCTCGCGGTGTTTGAGTCGCAAACCGTGGGTGGAAAGCGCTACGACGAGGCCGTCTTGGGTCGGCGCAAGGCGCACGCGACCTTCCACACCTCGCACAGCGTGGACGCGGCCACGGGCCTGGCCTTCGCGGTGGATTTGAAGCCGCTTGTGGACGATGAAAACATGGACCCGGCCGAATTCGCCCGTGTGCAACTTGATCGCTTCACCAGCGATGTACTCGACCGGATCCGCCGATTTGCGTAGGCGTCCTGGAGCGCCCTTTCAGGGCTTCTGTCCGGGCGGGCGCCGCGCAACCCGTGTGACGGCTATGTGGAGTGCGGCAGCTTGCTGCCGCCTTTCTTCGCCCAAGCTTGCTTGGGCGGGGCAAGCGCGATTGGTTCGTCACGATGCAGCTTGTACCCCACCGCCGGAGCGTCCTGCATGCCTTGGCCCGGGAGCAAGCTCCCGGCCGGAAGGCGCAAGCAAGCTTGCGCACTCCACATGGCGCCCCCTCGTGCTCGCGCTCGTCATTTTATTTTTTACCGCCTGCGGCCGTTCGGCGCCCGAGGGTCCGGATACCTTTCCCGAGGGCGGAGTCATCGCCTTCGGGCCGAGCCTGACGGAGACGGTGTACGCCCTTGGGCACGGCGAGCGGCTCGTGGGCGTATCCAGTTTCGTGACTTACCCGCCCGAGGCCATCGAACTGCCGTTCGTCGGCGGCATGACGGACCCGAACCTTGAGCGCATTGCGGCCTTGCAACCGCGGCTGGTCTTGCTGGCGGGGCGGGTGCCCTTGATTGAGCAACTCGGGGCGCGCTCGGGCTTTGCCGTGCGCGATGCCACGATGGACACCCTGGCGCAGATTGAGTCGGGCACGCAGACCATCGCGCAGTTGTTGGGCGACGGCGCGGCGGGTGAGCGCCTGTGGGCGGAGATTGCCGCCGAATTGCGCGCCGTCGAGCAGGAGGCGGCCGAAAGGCCGCGCGTTTCCGTGTTTATCGCCATGAGCCGTTCGCGGGGCGACCTGAACCAGCTTTTTACGATGGGGGGCACCTCGTTCGTGCATGAGCTGGTAGCCCTGGCAGGAGGTGACAACATCTTCGCCGATGCCTCGCAACCCTACCTCGAGGCCTCGAAAGAGCGGGTGCTCGCGCGTGCGCCGGAGGTCATCATCGAGCTGCAGCCGGGTGCGATGCTCGATGACGAGGCCCGCGCGCGCATGCGGGCGGAATGGAAGGCCATGCCGACGCTTCCGGCGGTGCAATCGGGCCGGATTCACATTCTCACGGAAGATTATCTGCTGATTCCGGGTCCGCGCATCGGGCAGACGGCCCGGCGATTGTTCGAGGCGATTCACGCCGGCGGCGATACGGACTGACGCCGATTTTCCGCCCATTTGCCTGCCTATTGGGAATATGCGATCCTATAGGAATGAAAATCGGCCCTATTGACATTGATCGCCCTCTCGCGCTTGCACCGATGGAGGATGTGACCGACCTTCCTTTCCGGCTCATCTGCAAGGAGCTGGGGGCGGATCTGTTGTACACCGAGTTCGCGAGCAGCGAGGCCCTCATCCGCGACGCAGCCAAGACCCTGAAGAAGATTCAGGTCGCGGACGCGGAGCGGCCCGTTGCCGTGCAGATTTTCGGCGGCGTGGAGGAGTCCATGGAGGGCGCCGCGGCGGTGGCGGAGGCGGCCGGGCCGGATTTCATCGACATCAACTGCGGATGCTGGGTGAAGAAGGTGGCCTTGCGCGAGGCGGGCGCCGGGTTGCTTCGGGATTTGCCGAAGTTCGAGGGCATCGTGCGCAGTGTCATCCGGGGTACCACTCTGCCCGTGACGGTGAAGACCCGGCTCGGGTGGGACCAGGAGAGCATCGTGATCGAGGATGCCGCGCGGATGCTGGAGCAATGCGGGGTGCAGGCGCTCGCGTTGCACTGCCGCACGCGCGACCAGGCGCATCGGGGCGAGGCGCAGTGGCACTGGCTGGAAAAGGTGAAAAAGGCCATCTCGATACCCCTGATTGGCAATGGCGATGTGAACACGCCCGAGGATGCCAAGCGGATGCTCGAGACCGGGTGCGACGGCGTGATGATTGGCCGTGGGGCGATCGCGAACCCTTGGATTTTCCGCGAGACGAAGCACTTTCTCGACACGGGTGAGCACATGGAGCCGCCCTCGCTGGAGGAAAAGCTCGATTGCTGCGTCCGCCACCTGCACTTGTCGGTGGAGCACAAGGGCGAGCCGAAGGGGGTAGTGGAGTTCCGCAAGTATTACGCGGGCTACCTGAAGGGCCAGCCGAATGTGTCGAAATTGCGCGCCGAGATCATGACCATGATGGAGCTGGAGCCGGTATTGGCGCGACTCGAGAAGTACCGCGAAGAAATCGCCGCGACGGTCGCGGTCTGACGCGCGGCCGTGGTGACGCGACGCCGCGCGTGGGAACTCCTGCGCATCTTCGTGGTCACGCCGCTTGTGGGCCTTACCCTGGGAATCGCCTTGCTGTTTGCCATTCAGACCAGCATGATTTTCCCCGCCGGTGGCAGCATCTGGCGGGATCCGGGCGCCATGGGCTGGGAGTTTGAGGAGGTCTGGCTCGAGCCCACCGAGGGCGAGCGTTCGCAGGCGTGGTGGATGCCGCTGGAGGAAATGCGTGGCGCGGTGTTGTTCTCGCACGGCAATGCAGGCACGATGGCCGATCGCCTCGAGTTTGCCGCCATCTTGCGGGACCAGGGCGTGGGCGTTTTCTTCTACGACTACGGCGGTTACGGCAACAGCAGCGGGAGGCCCTCCGAGGAGCGCTGCTATCAGGACATTCGGGCCGCATGGCAATGGCTGACGGAGGAAAAGGGCATCGCGCCGGAACGCATCGTGCTGATGGGCCGGAGTCTCGGCGGCGGTCCCACGATTCAACTGGCCACGGAGGTGTCCCCGGCGGGCGTCATTGTCGAGAGTTCCTTCACCTCGATTCCCGATGTGGCGGCGCAGACATTCTTTTTCCTGCCTGTGCGCTACCTCGTGCGGCATCACATGGACAACGCGGCCAAGATCGGGGCGATCGAGGAGCCGGTGATGGTGTTGCACAGCCCGCGCGACGATGTCATCTCGTATCGCCATGGGGAGGCCCTGTACGCGGCGGCCACGGAGCCGAAGCGTTTTGTCGAGATGCGGGGCTCGCACAACGACGGCTGGTTTGTCTCGTATCCGGAGTACGGCTACGCCTTGCACGCGTTCATGGACGAGGTGCTGCCTCCGGAACCCGTGGGGAAGTGAGCGCATGACCAAGCTCATCATCCAGATCCCGTGTTACAACGAGGCCGAGACACTGGGCATCACCCTGGATGCCCTGCCGCGCGCCGTGCCGGGATTCGATACGGTCGAATGGCTCATCATCGACGATGGCAGCACGGATGATACGGTCGCCGTGGCGCGTGCGCGCGGGGTGGACCACATCGTTCAGTTGCCGCATAACCGCGGGCTGGCCCGTGCCTTCATGGCGGGTTTGAACGCCTCCCTGCTGCATGGGGCGGATGTGATCGTCAATACGGACGCGGACAACCAATACCGCGCGGAGGATATCCCGAGCCTGGTTGCGCCGGTGTTGAATGGCGAGGCGGATATCGTGGTGGGGGCGCGGCCGATTGAGGAGATCGGCCATTTCTCGCCGGTGAAAAAGGTGTTGCAGCGAATCGGCAGTTGGGTAGTGCGGCAGGCGAGCCAGACCGCCGTGGTCGATGCGCCGAGTGGATTTCGCGCGATGAGCCGCGAGGCCGCGATGCGCCTCAATGTGTTTAATCGCTACACCTACACCCTCGAGACGATTATTCAGGCCGGCAACAAGAACATGGCGATTGTGACGGTGCCGGTCAGCGTGAACGAGGACTTGCGGCCCTCACGGCTGGTGAAGAGCGTGCCGGATTACATCCGGCGATCGCTGATCACCATCGTGCGGATTTCGATCACCTATCAACCCTTCCGCACCTTCGTGTGGCCCGGGGCCATTGCCGCGATCGCGGGATTTCTCATCGGCCTGCGCTTTCTGTACTTGTTCATGCAGGGCATGGGCGAGGGGCAGATACAATCGCTCCTGCTTGGCTCGGCATTGCTGCTGATCGGCTCGTTCCTGATCACCCTCGGCATGGTGGCCGAGCTGATCGGTGTCAACCGGATCCTGCTCGAGGATGCCCGCTGGCATGTCATCGACCTGGAGTGCCGTCTGCAGGAACTGGAAGGCAAACGCGAGCCGTCGCCTCGCGCGGACGCTTCCCCCCTCGCGCTGCGCGCTACGGAGGACGAGCGCCCTCCCGGCGGGTGATTGGGCCCACGCCGGGCCCTTTGGGCCTGCATCAAATAGGTGGGTCTGGCCATATCTTTCAACAGAAACGATTGCCCCAACGGGGCAAAACAGGGTAGCCCAGGGTAAGCCGCCGTAGCGCGCAGCGCGAAGGCGAGCGCAGCCTTGGGTCAGCGTGTCCCCCCATTCAACCCCTGAAAGGGCGTGACAAGATCGTATCCCGCAATCTTCTTGTCGTACCCATTTCAGGGCACGATGTACTGTGCGCGTCCATACCCAGGGCGCCGTCTCCTTCGCTCTTCGAGCTTCGGCGACTCTACCCTGGGCTACCCTGTTCAGGCCCTTCGGGCCAGCGCGGTCCACGCGCGCCGATCGAGCGGCGCGCCTACAATCGAGAGAATCCAATCGGCGACATTGAGGCCAAACCGACTTTCCCGACGCAGGTCAGCGCCCCTTTGCCCCCCTTTCACGCGGCCCGGTATAATGCGCATGCCCGCGGGGGCATCTGTACGGGCTGAATTCCAACTTATATCGGGCGTTGCCACACGCCGTGGAGACTCTTGCCATGCCGACGAAGAAGACGAAGGCGTCGAAGTCATCAGTTAAGACAGCGGCCGCGACGCCGGCGAAGAACGCCTATTCGGCGCATATCACGCAGTCGCGCGAGCGGGCGGCGAGCCGGGCGATGCTGCACGCGGTGGGATTTTCGCGGCAGGATTTCCAGAAGTCGCAGATCGGCATTGCCAGTACCTGGAGCATGGTGACGCCGTGCAACATGCACATCAACGACCTTGCGGATTATGTTTCCGAGGGCGTGCAGAAGGCGGGCGGCAAGCCGATTCCCTTCGGCACCATCACCATCTCCGATGGCATCTCGATGGGCACGGAAGGCATGAAATACTCGCTGGTCTCGCGCGAAGTCATCGCGGATTCCATCGAAACGGTGGCGGGTTGCGAGTGGTTCGACGGCATCATCGCCATTGGCGGTTGCGACAAGAACATGCCGGGCTGCGTGATGGCCATGGCGCGACTGAACCGCCCGTCCATCTTCGTCTACGGCGGCACGATCCTCCCCGGCATCCACAAGGGCAAGGATGTGGACATTGTCTCGGTGTTCGAGGCCGTTGGCGCGCATGCCCGGGGCGATATCGGCGACAAGGAACTCCAGCAGATCGAGCAGCGGGCGATTCCGGGTCCCGGCGCCTGCGGCGGCATGTACACGGCGAACACGATGGCCTCGGCGATCGAGGCGCTGGGCATGAGCCTTCCGAACAGCAGCGCGCAGGCGGCCGTCTCGCAGGACAAGGCGGACGACTGCCGCATGGCGGGCGCGGCGGTGCTCAAGATGATCAAGGATGGCATCACCCCGCGCGACATCATGACGAAGAAGGCGTTTGAGAACGCCATCGCACTGGTGACGGCGCTGGGCGGCTCGACGAACGCGGTGTTGCACCTGATCGCCATGGCCCAATGCGCGGGTGTGAAACTCACGATTGATGATTTCACGCGCATCGGCAAGAAGACGCCCGTCGTGGCGGACCTCAGGCCGAGCGGGAAGTATGTGATGCAGCGGCTGATCGAGATCGGCGGCACGGTGCCCTTGATGAAGCGCATGCTTGATGCGGGCCTGCTGCACGGGGATTGCCTCACGGTGACGGGCAAGACGATGGCGGAAAACCTCAAGGGGACGAAGGACTACCCGAAGGGGCAGGACATCATCTGGCCGTTCGACGCGCCGATCAAGAAGACGAGCCACTTGGTGATTCTTCGCGGCAACCTTGCGCCCGAGGGCTCGGTTGCGAAGATCTCGGGCAAGGAAGGCACGAAGTTCACGGGCAAGGCCATCGTCTTCCCGAGCGAGGAGAAGGCGCTCGAGGCCATTCTCGATGGACGCGTGAAGAAGGGACATGTCATCGTGATTCGCTATGAGGGTCCGCGCGGCGGCCCCGGCATGCGCGAGATGCTGTCCCCCACGGCGGCGGTGATGGGCAAGGGCCTCGGCAACGATGTCGCGCTCATCACGGATGGCCGGTTCAGCGGCGGCAGCCATGGCTTCGTGGTCGGGCACATCACGCCCGAGGCCTACGCGGGCGGACCCTTGGCCATCGTGAAGAACGGCGACGCGATCACGATCGACGCGGAGAAGCGCGAATTGAAACTCGGCGTGCCGCAGAAGGAGATTGCCGCGCGCCTCAAGGCCTGGAAGCGCCCGAAGCCGCGCTACACCACCGGCGTGTTGGCGAAGTACGCCAGCCATGTCGCCTCGGCCTCCGAGGGCGCCGTGACCGACGCCGGGCTGGAGCCGTAAGGATAATACGAACCACAGAGGCACAGAGAGCACGGAGGAACGAATGCTGAGTCCCCGGCGGTTGCTGTGCAGGCATTCGAAATTCCCCCTTCGAAGGGGGACAGGGGGGATGTAATTCTTCACGGTAGCAGCGTGTACGGAATTGAAAAGCCATAGCGAATCCCGACATCCCCCTAAATCCCCCTTCAAAGGGGGACTTGCCGGCCGCCAAGCAATATCCTCCACCTATGGCGTATTCTCGAAAACTCTGTGCCCTCTGTGCCTCTGTGGTTAATTCCTCTGGGAGATATTTTCTAGATGCCCGATACGAACACCAGGCCCCCCTCGCCCGTCGCCATCTGGGTGATGGCCTCGCGGCCGAAGACGCTGCCGGCCGCGTGGTCGCCGGTGATCATTGCGACGGCGTTGGCGTGGGCGCACGGGGCTTTGCATTGGCCCTCGGCGATCGCGTGCATTCTGGGGGCTACGCTCATCCAGATCGGCACGAATTTCGCCAACGACTACTTCGATTTCGTCAAGGGCACGGACACGGCCGAGCGGGTCGGCCCGACGCGCGTGACGCAGGCGGGATTCGTGACGCCGGGCACGATGCGGCTCGCGATGATCATCGTGTTCGCACTGGTGTGGGTGCCGGGGGCGTATATCCTGTACCGGGGCGGCTGGCCGTATCTGGCGATCGGCGTGGTCAGCATTTTGTGCGGCATTCTCTATACCGGCGGCCCGAAACCCTTGGGTTATGTCGGACTCGGCGATGTTTTCGTGTTCATTTTCTTCGGTCCTGTCGCGGTATTGGGTTCGTATTACTTGCAGACCTACACCTTGACGCTCGATGCCCTTGTTGCCTCGTTTGGCCCGGGTCTGCTGTCGGTGGCGTTGCTCACGGTGAACAACCTGCGCGATGTGGACGGCGATCGCAAAGCCGGGAAGCGCACGCTCGCCGTGCGATTTGGCCGCAAGTACGCGCAGTACCAGTACGGTGTGTGCATGATTGCCGCCTGTCTGTTTGTACCGCTTTATTTCTACGCCACGACGCCGTACCACTTCTTCGGGGCGCTGGCCTTGGCGACGCTGGCGCTGGGGATTCCGGCCATTCGCGCGGTACTGCTTTTCCCGGATGAACCTGCACGGCTCAACCAGGTGCTCGCGCGCACGGGGTTCATCCTCGTGTTGTACAGCCTTATGTTTGCCTTGAGTTTGGGTTGGGATCCCGGGTTATGAAGTGCACGGCGGCACGCCTGTACCGCTACCGGCTGCCTTTGGCCATGCCCCTGCCCTGGCCCGGCGCCCCGGACACGCGCGAAGGGCTTCTGCTGCGCGTTGAGTCCGACTCTGGCCGTTTTGGGTGGGGCGAGATTGCGCCCTTGCCCGGGTTCAGCCGTGAGACCTTGGAGAAGGCCACCGAGGACGCAGTGCAGTGCCTCTTGTGCCTCAAGGACGAGCCCTTGGATGGCTTGCTGGAGTTGATCCAGGAAGAGGGCGAGACGACGGTGTCGCCCTATCCCTCCGTGCAGTCGGGCGTGGCGATGGCGATTTCGATGGCCGCGGGCGCGGCGGAGCCCAAGCGGGAGCAACAGGCGTTGAATGCGTTGCTCGCGGGCGACATCGAGTCCATCACGGCGGATGCCACGCGAGCAAAGGAGGAAGGCTACCTCGCGGCGAAGCTGAAGGTTGGGCGCGAAGGAGTTGAGGCGGATATTGAGCGGGCGAAGGCGGCCGCCAAGGCCCTGGGCCGCACGGTGGCGCTGCGATTCGACGCCAACCAGGCTTGGACACTGGAGGCCGCACTGGCATTCGCAGACGGTGTGCGCAGCCTCGTGCCGGAGTACATTGAGGAACCGCTGCGGGATCCGGAACAACTCCCTGATTTTGTGGCGAAGTGCGATGTGCCTGTCGCGTTGGACGAGTCACTCGACGCGGAACTGCTCGTGGCGCTCGAGGGCGGCATGCTGGATGACCTCGAAGACAACGCCCGGCGAGGATTGCCCGGTGGCGAGATGGGGCTGCCCTTGGTGGTGGCGCGGTATCTCATCATCAAGCCGACACTGACGGGGATTGGGCCTCGGGCGCTCGCCCACCTCGCGAAGGCACACCCGAAGAAACACTTTATCGTCAGCAGCGCGTTCGAGTCGGGCGTGGGGCTGGTGCTGCTTGCGGCCATGGCCGCGCATGCGGCGCCGCGCAACCTGCCGATTGGGCTGGATACGCACCGTTGGCTGGCGGAGGATGTGTTGCCCGGTCCATTGCCGATCGAGGGCGGGGCGATCGATGTTTTGCGCGCACGCGCCCTGCTGGAGGCGATCGACACGAGCAAACTCGAGGAGGTGGCGGGTGTCTGAGCCGCAGAGTCCGCTCGCGCTTACCGCGGCACGCCATCCCGACGCGCCGGCCATCGTGAGCGCTTCTGGCACGCTCTCCTATGCCGACTACCTGGCCCGCGTGCGGCGCACGGCGGCATGCCTGATGGAAGCAGGACTGAAACCCCGCGATGTGCTGGCCCTTCGGGTCAACCCGAACTTGGATGCGGTCATCCTGCTGATGGCCTGCCTCGAACTGGGCGTGATCGCCTGCCCCACAAACCCGAAGTTGCCCGATCGCCCCTTGCGCGACGCCCTCGAGCGCGTGGGGGCGAAGCTGCTGGTCTCCGAGCAGGATGAGGTGCCCGACCTGACTGTGCCGGTGAAGCGGCCGTCGGGGGTGCAGCCGGGTCCCGATGGAAATCGGCTTGCGCATGTGCGATACCGGCCGAACCGGCCGGGGATGCTGGTGTTCACCTCCGGCTCGACCGGACCGGCGAAGGCGGCACTCCTGACGCAGGGGAATTTTTGGGAGAGTGCCCGGCGCTCGAACAGAAACATCGCGCTGGGACCAAGAAAGCGCTGGCTGCTTTCCCTGCCGCTGTACCATGTCTCCGGGCTGGCGGTGCTGTTCCGCTGCGCGGCGGCGGGGGCCTGCGTTGTGATTCCGGACCGTGAGCAGCCCCTGCACGACGCGATCTCGTGGTTTGGCGGCACGCACGCCTCGCTTGTGGCCGCGCAGTTGCGTTGGTTGCTGCACAGCGAGCCCGGGCAGAAGGCGCTCAAGCGGCTCGAGGCCGTGTTGCTTGGCGGCAGCGGTTTTCCCGGGCATATGCTGGCCGAGGCGCATGCAACGGGCGTGCCGATGCATGTCTCCTACGGCATGACCGAGATGGCCTCGCAGATTGCCACGACTCCGCCCAAGGCCCCGCTGACCATGCTGCAACGCGGTGCGCCCGTGCTCGAGCCGGGCACCGTGCGTATCAGCGAGGATGGCGTGATCGAGGTGTGCGGCGGTACGCGTTTTGCCGGCTACTGGCAGCGTGGCGAGCTGGACGCCCCCTTCGACGAGGGCGGCTGGTTCCGCACGGGCGATCGCGGCGAGTTAACGGATGATGGGCTGCTCATCGTGCATGGCCGCACAGACAACATGTTCATTTCCGGTGGGGAGAACATCCAGCCGGAGGAGATCGAGCAGGCGATCATGGCGCTTGAGGGGGTCGACCGGGCGGCGGTATTGCCGATTCCGGATGAGGCCTACGGGGCGCGGCCCTTCGCGTTCGTGCACATGGTGGATGCGAGTCTGCCCTTCCCGACGGATTTTGCCGTGCGGTTGGCGCCGTACTTGTCGTCCTTCCAGATGCCCGTGGCCTTCATTCCCTGGCCGCACGAGCTGGCGGGCCCGGAACTCAAAGTGAACCGTCCCGCCTTCCAGCAGCGCGCGGAAGAATTGGCACGGGAGTGGGGCTAGCTGCCGAACAGGCGCTTGATCCAGTCGACAAGGGCGAGGGCCGGCGGGGCGTTGGCATCGAGATAGCCCGCCTTGATCGCAGTGCCGTAAGGCCGGCCCGGGTTCTCTTGCCACGCCAGATAGGTGTGCATCAGTGCCTTGGAGTGCTTGGGCTCAGTGAAAAGGCGAAGTTCCGGGGGGATTCGGTCAATGCTTTCCCGCGCGTGATCGCGTAGCGCGGACTCGTTCGGCATCAACGCGAGCAGGAAGTCCTCTAATGCTCCGCCGTCCCGGTTGTTCGGCATCAGCCACACGCCCACCCGGGCCAGGATCGTATTTGGTGGCGGGTCAATGATGATGCCGGCCGCGTCAGGCGCGGATGGAACAGAGTCGTAACCACGATCCGCAAGGCGATCCCGCACGGACTGCCAGGACCTTTCGAGGCTGCCGTTGGCATCCATCACCAGTCCCACGATGTCGTCAGGTTTGCTGAGAAGAAGTCGCGTCGAAAACACATCCAGCACGGTGGGCTTACCCTCGTTGCTCTCAATCTTGAACGACTTGGGCACGCCATGGCGCATGCAGAGGTTCGTGAGGACATGGAGGTCGTCTGCGCCCTCCACCATCACCAAGCGCGAATCCGCCATCCTATCGGACCTCAATTCCACTCTCGGTCGCGATCGAGATATCCTTCTCGGCCAATACGGTCGGAATGATGTCGTCCCCCTTCCGGGTCAGCCGGATTAGGACGCCGTCCTCGGGGGATTCGGTGGCAGCGGCCTTAAACGCCTTGACGGCGTCGTAGCTGTGGGAGGTGGCGAATACTTGGACATCCAGCTGATTTGCGAGGCGGAAGATGGCCTTCCAGATGGTCTCCTGGACGGAGTAGTGCAGTCCGTTCTCAAATTCGTCGATGAGCAGCAGGCCGCCCTTGGCATTGACCAACGATAGTATGATGCCGAAAAGCCGGTTGACTCCATCGCCGTAAGAGCGCAGGGGGACGGGAACTGGAAACCTATTCGATCGGACAATCGCCCGTCGTGAGCTACGAGAATCTTCTCCGCCAATCATCGTGACTTTGTAGATATGCTCATCAATGATTTGAAGGGCTTGAATAATTTCGTCCTCATCGTCAGAGAGAGCTATCTTGTCCCACAGTATCCCGAGTGATGTCGTTCTTTCACCACCAAACGGATCAACATATACGCACGGGTATTCTCCAACACCTTCGCTCGAAAATCTGGGCAACCGAGATCGATAAGAATATCGAGAGGCCTGTTGTAGTGGTAAATACCGAAGTTGTCCACTGGACTCAATCCGGAGTGCAGGTTGGGCATCGTCGTCAAATTGGGCATCGTCTTCGAATAATGACTCGTGCTCATCGACATATTTCCGCTTGCGACCATCTTCTGCCCATTCTTCCACATAAAATGCTGCTTGCAATGAGACCGTCAGAGGCGGTGAGCCACCGCTAGCAATCCTTACAGCTTGAAGTTTGGGTGAAAATTCCGGAAACCCATGGAAAAGGCTTGACCATGCGAAACTCAAGTCCTTGGACAAATGATATGCGCTTTCCTCGGTTTCTCCCGGGCCTTCTTCGCGGAAGTGCAATATGCGTCCAATGACTTCTAGAGAAGCATTCGACGCCAAGATCCGCAGTGCTTCCAGCACTGACGACTTTCCAGTGTTGTTTTCGCCGGTCAGGAGGTTGCACCGGCCAATACCATCGATTCTAAGATGGCGGAAAGCCCGGAAATTCTCGATGGCTAGGTACTTGATTCGCGGTTCCACTTTGGTCTCCATGGCGGCTATCATACGCCGACTCGCGAGGATTCGTCCACAAGGGATCCTGCTCCATGCCCATCCAAGAGTTCCCAATCCGAGGCAACCACGATGGATAGCCCCAACACACTCACCTACGATTCCGACGGGGCCATTGCGCGCATTACGCTCAACCGGCCGGCGCAGGGCAATGCGATCACGGCGGAGATGCCGTTTGAACTGGCGGCTGCGGTCGAGCGGGCCAATCTCGACCCTGCCATCCATGTGATCGCGTTGGCGGGCAACGGGTCGGGCTTCTGTGGCGGGTATGACCTCAAGCTGTCGGCGGAAGGGGCCATGGACCCGGCCTTTCAGCCTGCCGAGGCGCCGCCGGGCTCCCCCCTGGACCCCGAAGTCATCCGTGACAACCATGACCCCGGCAAACCATGGGACCCGATGGTGGATTACGCCATGATGAGCCGCTTCGTGCAGGGGTTCATGAGCCTGTTTCACAGCAACAAGCCGGTGGTGTGCAAGGTGCACGGCTTTTGCGTGGCCGGCGGCACGGACATGGCCCTGTGCTCGGATTTGCTGGTCATCGAGGACAAGGCCAAGATTGGCTATCCGCCTGCCCGCGTGTGGGGCTCGCCGACCACCGCGCTCTGGGCTCACCGCATCGGCGTGGCCCGGGCCAAGCGCCTCCTCTTCACGGGTGACTGCCTTACCGGTGCCGAAGCGGTGGAATGGGGCCTTGCCACCGAGGCCGCCCCGCTGGACCAGCTCGACGCGTGCTTCGAGGCCCTGCTCGAGCGCATTGCGCGCGTCCCCGTGAACCAACTCATGATGATGAAGCTCCTCCTGAACCAGACGCTTCTCTCCCAAGGCCTCCAAGGCACCCAAACGCTAGGCACCCTCCTTGATGGCATCGCCCGGCATACGCCTGAGGGCTATGCCTTCGCCCAGCGGGCCCAGGAGGCGGGTTTTAAACAGGCCGTTCGCGAACGGGACGAACCTTTCGGCGATTTCGGCCGGAACGCGTGAGCTGAAAAACGGCCCCCCATGCGCATACGCGTTGAAGGGGTAGGGGCCCACGGCGTATGCTATGGGCTTGTCCGCGCGCCATCCGGGCGGAAGCGCGGTGCATTTGTCTCCAACCCAACCACGAGCAGGACACCATGAGACGGGATATTTTGCATGTCGGGGCGGCCAGCCTCAGTTACGCGATCCGCGAGATTGTCGCGGTGGGGCACCATCTTCGCAAGCTGGGGGTGCCGATCACCTGGGAAAATATCGGGGATCCCATCCAAAAAGGCGAGGTTCTGCCGGACTGGATGCGCGATGTGGTGCATGGGCTCGTGGATGATCCGTCCTCGTGGGGCTACTGCGACACGGCGGGCGTGCCGGAGGCGCGTGAGTTCCTTGCGGACCAGGTGAACAGACGCCCGGGCGGCCACCAGATCACGACGAATGACATTCTGTTCTTCAACGGCGTGGGCGACGCCGTGGCAAAGGTGTACGGGTTTCTGCGGCGCGAAGCGCGCATCCTTGGGCCGTCGCCGGCTTACAGCACGCACTCCTCGGCGGAATCGGCCCACTCTGGCTACGGCCATGTGACTTACGAGCTGGACCCGCACAATGGCTGGATGCCGGATGTCGACGATATCCGCAACAAGGTGAAGTACAACGACTCGATCGCGGGCATTCTGCTGATCTCGCCGGACAATCCGACGGGCGCGGTGTACCCGCGTGATCTGCTCGAGGAAATCGCGGAAATTGCCCGGCAGTACAACCTCTTCATCATCGGCGATGAGATCTATGTGCACATCGTCTACAACGGCAATGCACGCATGCACATGAGCGAGTGGATCGGCGATGTGCCGGCGATCTCGATGCGGGGCATCAGCAAGGAGTACCCGTGGCCCGGCTCGCGCTGCGGCTGGATCGAGGTGCTCAATCGGCATGTGGACAACAATTTCTCGCAATATGTCGACAGCATCCTCGCGGCGAAGCGCCTGGAGGTCTCCTCCACCACGCTGCCGCAGATGTCGATTCCGCCCATCATGGGCGATGATCGCTACGCGGGTCATCTGGATATGCGCGCGTTGATGTTCGAGGGGCGCGCGCGTGAGTGTGCCGAGGCCTTCGCGGGCTGCGACTATGTCATCGCCAATATGCCCGGCGGCGCGCTTTATTTCACGGTGATGTTCAAGCCGGGCGTGCTTAACGATCAGCAGACGCTGCCGATCGAAGACGAAACCGTGCGCACCTACATCGAGGACAATGTGCAGGGCGTCGCGCCGGACAAGCGCTTCGTGTACTACCTCATGGGCTCGACGGGAATCGTCGTGGTGCCGCTGACGGGTTTTTATTGCAAGCACGAGGGCTTCCGCGTCACCCTGCTCGAGACAGACGACGAGAAGCGGCGATGGACCTTCCAGACCCTGCGTCAGTCCATCGACCAGTATGTAGCCAGCACGGAGGCCGCCTCGCTCGCCTCGACGAAGTAGAGGCGCGCGTTGCGGCGTTCGCCCGCGCACTAGTCGTGCCTGTGAATGACGCTCGCTTCGCTGCCGTGCGTGACGCCTTGGCACCGGCCGACGAGTAGGGGTTTGTCTTCCCTCGTGGGGATGACCAATGCCATCAGGGCCACCTCGTTCAGCTTCAGGCGCCGCTTCGCCTCGTAGGCCCGCATCTGGTGCTCGTCGAGGCACTCGACCCGGACGATGTAGCCGTAGGGGTGTTCCGGGCGGTACACGACCCGAAAGAGCGCGTAGCCCTGCATCCCCTTCTCCAGCATGGGGAATAATTGGGAGAAGTTGCCCGTGGCCGCCGGGCGCCGCCGGCGCGTGCCGAGGAAGAACAAATGGGCGACGGTGGCGGGCCGGAAGTCCTTGCTCAGGCCGCTGCGCAGGTACCAGAGGGCTTTCTCGGTGGTGGTGAAGACAGATTCCGTGGATTGCATGGCGCGCACCTCTGCGGACCGGATTGCCTCCTTGCCGATCCTTGTAGCCATTCCAACCCCGGTGCAAAATCAGCCTACCACGAAACCATGCCGCTGTCCATTCTTTACTGTATCAAATGGCACATATGGTGTTTTGATTTGGGTCATTCGGGCGGAGTTTGCTCCAATTCGGTGCTGATTCGCGCCGAAGGAGGGGGCGTCTTCGCCTACACCTCCACCATGGCCTCGAGGAGGTCGCGCGCGGTCTGGATGAGGGCGGCGGTGTCTTCGAAAGGGGCGGTGAGGGCGACGCTGGGCTTGGGGTTGAAGGCGAACGACAGGCGGGAGCCGAAGCGTTGCTCGAGTTCGCCCTTCACGCGGCTTTCGAGCATGCGGGCGGATTCGAACTCGGCGGCGACGGTGGTTTTGCCGGCGAGGATGCGGGATGCCCCCGCCTCGTGGCCCAGTGCACGCACGCGCATGACATCGAGCAGGCGCTGCACGGGCTTGGGCGGGCGTCCGAAACGGTCGGTGAGTTCGTTGTGCATTTCGTCGACTTCGTCGAGGCTGGTAGCACTGGCCACGCGGCGGTAGAGGGTGATGCGCTGGGCCTCGGAAGGGACATAGCTTTCGGGGAAGTGGGCGTCGACGGCAATGTCGAAGGGCGGCAGGACGCGCGTGCGGGTTTCCTGCCCCTTGAGTTCGGCGACGGCCTCCTGGATGAGCTGCTGGTAGGTCTCGAAGCCGACGGACTCGATCACGCCGTGTTGCTCGCCGCCGAGGAGGTTGCCGGCGCCGCGGATTTCGAGGTCGCGCATGGCGATGCGGAATCCGGAGCCGAGGGTGGAGAATTCCTCGAGGGCCTTGAGGCGCAGCTGCGATTCCTCCGTGAGGGCGCGGTCTCCGGGCACGAGGAGATAGGCGAAGGCGCGGTGCTTGTAGCGGCCAACGCGCCCGCGCATCTGGTACAGCTCGGCAAGGCCGAAGTGGTCGGCGTTGTTGATGATGATGGTGTTGGCGTTGGGGATGTCGAGCCCGGAGCTGACGATGGTCGTGCTGACGAGGACATCGATGTCGTGGCGCACGAACTGGGTCATCACCTCCTCGAGTTGGCGCTCGGGCATCTGCCCGTGGGCGATGGCGACGCGGGCGCCGGGCACGAGCTTGCGAACGAGGTCGGCGTAGGGCTCGATGTTGTGCACGCGGTTGTGCACGAAGAATACCTGCCCCTGGCGGGATAGCTCGCGCTGGATGGCTTCCTGCACGAGGCGCTCGTCGTAGGTTTCCACGCAGGTGTGCACGGGCAGGCGGTCGTTCGGCGCGGTGTTGATTAGGCTCATGTCCCGCACGCCGAGAAAGGCCATGTTGAGGGTGCGGGGGATGGGCGTGGCGCTCATGGTGAGCACATCCACGCCGGTGCGCAGTTCCTTGAGGCGTTCCTTCTGCGCCACGCCGAAGCGCTGCTCCTCGTCGATCATGAGCAGGCCGAGGTTCTTGAACTTAATGTCCTTGGACACGAGCCGGTGCGTGCCGACGACGATATCGACCTCGCCGGACTCGATGCGCTCGACGGTTTCCTTCTGCTGTTTGGCCGAGCGGAATCGGCTGAGCATCTCGATGCGCACGGGGTAATCCGCCATGCGTTCGGCGAAGGTGTTGTAGTGCTGCTCGGCGAGGATGGTGGTCGGCACGAGAAAGGCCACCTGCTTGGACTCCATCACCGCCTTGAAGGCGGCGCGCAGGGCCACTTCCGTCTTGCCGAAGCCGACATCGCCGCAGATGAGGCGGTCCATCGGCTTCTCGCCTTCCATGTCGCGCTTGGCGTCCTCGATGGCGCGCTGCTGGTCCGGCGTCTCCTCGTAGGGAAACTCGTCCTCGAACTCGCGCTGCCAGTGCGTGTCGGGCATGAAGGCGTGGCCGTGCATGCCCTCGCGGCTGGCGTAGAGCTTGACGAGCTGGTCCGTCATGTCCTTGATCTTCTTCTTCGCGCGTGCCTTGCTCTTCGCCCAACTGGCCCCGCCGAGTTTGTCGATCTTCGGCATGACGCCGTCGCCGCCGATGAATTTCTGGATGGCGTCGATGTGGGTGACGGGCAGGTAGAGGGTGTCGCCCTTCGTGTATTGCAGCGCGAGGAAGTCGCCGGCCTTGCCCTCGAAGCGGCGAATGCCGAGATAGCGCCCGATGCCGTGCTTCTCGTGCACGACATAGTCGCCGGATTTCAGGTCACTGAAGGAGGTGAGGGATTCGCCCGCCTCGAAGCGGCGGCGCTTGCGGCGCACATAGTGGCGCCCGAAGATTTCTCGCTCGGAGAGCATTGCCATGGCATCGCCGGTGGAGACGAAGCCGCCGCGCAGGGCGCCGATCTCGACCTTGAGGTCGAAATCGTCCTGTCCAACCCGGTAGCCGCGCTCGGTGAACATCTCGAGCAGGCGGCGCTTTTCACCGGGATTGTTGCAGAAGATGCGCACACTGAACTGGTTGAGGTTCCATTCCTCGAGTTGTTTCCAGAAGGCCTCGAAATCCCGCTGCCAACCGCTCAGCGCCGACATCGGCGCATCGACGCGCCGTGTGTCCGGGGTGGGAGCGGCGGGCATCTGCGCGAGGGTGATCTGCGGCCTGCCGGACATCGCCGCCTCGATGGTGTCCCAACGCAGCATGTGCGAATTGTCGGGGAACTGGTCGGTGAGGCGCTGCGCCTCTTCGCGGCAGGCGAGGGGCTCGTCGAAGACGATGAGCGTATCGTCGGGGAGGTATTCGAATACGCTCGCCTGCGCCCCATTCATCAGGAGACCCTTTTCCGAGCGCGGCAGGATCTCGACGGCGTCGGCCTTGTCGATGCTGCGCTGGGTCTCCGGCTCGAAACGACGGATGGACTCGATTTCATCGCCGAAGAACTCGACACGGTAGGGCAATTCGGAGGAAATGGGGAAGATATCGAGGATGCCGCCGCGCACGCTCATCTGCCCGCGTTGCTCGATCATCAGGTCGCGCTCGTAGCCGAGCTTGCTCAAGCGGGAGACGAGATGGTCGAGGTCATGCTCCTCGCCGACGCGCAGGAGAATGCGGCCGCTGGCCAGTTGCGCGCGCGCGACCACGGTTTGCATCAACGCGCGCACGGGGGCGACGACATGGAGGGTATCGCCCTCGTCGATGGCGCGGGAGAGGGCGCTCAGGGTGTGCATGCGCTCGGCGACGATATCGTCCGAGGGGTCCATGGAATCGGTAGGGAGCACTTCCCACGCCGGCAGCATGGCGCTGCGCTCCTCGCCCGTGAACGAGGCCAAGTCTTCCTGGATGGCCTCGGCCTCGATCCGGCCGGGCGACACGATGAGGAGGGGGCGCCGGAGCGATGCGGCGACTTGCGTGGCCAGCAGCGTCTTGCCCGAGCCCCATGCGCCGGACACGGCGATCCGCGCGTGGCCTTCGACCTCGAGGGCACGCGAAATGTCTCCTGCCGCCCGCAAAGGCGGCAGGGAGTGGATGGTCTCTACGGGCAATGCATACTCCGTGCGCCGCATTCGGCGACGCGTTCCAGCCGTATAGAGTAGCGCGTGCGGTAGTGTGTCTCCAAGCGCGGCGATCCCGCCGGGCGCGCTTGGAATCCAAAGGCAGGGTTTTGGGGGCGATTTCGGGGGAAGTGAAAAGGCGTTTGACTTGTAAGGCATCTAACTGTTAGAATCTATACAAATGGCGCGATCAACCCCAATCAGGAGGTGCTCCCCATGACGCCACAACCCATGACACCACAACACGCCGCTTCCCGCGGCTTTCGACGCGGCCTCGCCTCGGCATTGCCCGGCTGGGTCGATGAGGGCCTGATCAGTACGCAGGCCGCGGAGACGATTCGGGTCCGCTACGCCTTGGACGAGGTGGCGGGCTCGATGCAGGGATTGCTGCTGATGTGCATCTACATGGTGGGCGCGGCGCTGATCGGTGGCGGTGCGATTACCTTCGTGGCGGCGAATTGGTCGGCGATTCCGCAGGCCGGCCAGGCGGGTCTCCTGATTTCCGTGCTGTTGGCCCTGCACTTGACGGGATACCACATTGGATACCAGCGGAAGACGCACCCGGGCCTCGGGCACGCGCTGATCGTGGTGGGAACGCTGATGTACGGTGCGAGCATCCCGCTGTTTGGCCAGATCTTTCACATCGACGGCGACTGGCCGGCGGGTGTTGCGCTGTGGTCCGTGGGGGCCGCGGCGATGGCCTTGGCCGTGGGCAGTGTGCCGACGGCCTTGGCGGTCATCGCGGGCTCGCTGTTCGCCCATGCAGGGCTTGGGTTCCGCGGGGATGACCCTGTCTGGTGGTATACGCCCCTGCTCGTGGTGTCCGGCCTCGCGTTCGGGCGCCTGTATCACTCGAGCGTGGTCACGGCAGGCACGGTGGTGGCATCGGTCGTTGCACTGCTTTTCTACGCCGGTGGCACGAACGATTTCCAGGGTGTGGTGACGGCGGCGCTCGTGTCCGGACTGCTGCTCACCACGGCGGGTTTGCTGTATCGCTGGCCCGCGGGGGCGCAGACGGTGGGCATCGCGGTGATTTTGCTCTTCGCGTACATCCTTTCCTTCGAGGAACCCGCGCGGTCGCTTTTTCCGAGCACGGCCCGCTACTTGCAGCCGCCGGCGCCACTCTCACTGCATGGCATGATCCTGCTGCCCATGGTGATTGGTGCGGCGGCCCTGTGGGTACGGGCCCTTTTGGCGGGACGGGTGGCTGCAACTCCCCGGATTGTCCTCGCGGCCGTATGTGCCGTAGCGGCGCTGGTCCCGTGTCTCGCCATCATGGCGGGTGACGCGACCGCGGTTGTCCTCGCGGCCAATGCGATGCTGCTCGCCCTGGGCGCGGTGCTCATCTGGGCGGGTGTTCGCCTGACGCAGCGCGCCGAATTCTGGGTGGGAATGTTGGTCATTGGGGCCGTCATCATCGGCCGATTCCTCGAGATCGACTCGGGGTTGCTTGCGAAATCCGTCGTGTTCACCGGTTGCGGTATCGCCGTGATTTTGGCGGGCATCCGGTTTGAGAAAATGCTACGGCAGAAGGGGCTGGCGACATGATCACGCGCACGACACTCTTTTTTATCGCCATGTTCCTGCAGGTCGGCCTCTTGGTTGCCATCCCGCTGGCGCCGCGGGCCGATGAGTCATCGAGGGAGGGAGGCGAGGTCATTCGCCTTGCCGTCGAGCCTGGCACTTCCCGGCGAGACACAGGCGACATCTATGAGCCCAACTACCTCATCGCGAAGCCGGGCACGATTGACGATTGGCAGCTCCTGCCCTCGAAAACGCCCGTCTGCGCCGTGCTGGTGCCGGGTGACGACGGATTTCACCGCGTGGATTCGATTCACACCCGTTGGCCTCGCCGCGTTCCGCCCGGCGGGGTCATCCTGCGTGGAATGACGACGGGGTATGCCATCGCCTACGACGGGTTGTACGGGTACTACTCGCCCCGGCTTTCGGAACTCCGGCCGGGAGGCGAGCAGGAAATCGTGGTGGAGTTTCGCGTTTTCCGCAACGGCTCGGGGAGGATTGAGGGCATCTGGGTCGATGGGCGACGGTACTAGCGAGTTTAGACCGCCGAAGGCGGGGGTGTGAAGAAGAAAGGTCCCGTCAGCTTGGTTGTGACCCCGGTCCACTTGGCGTTCCCCGGCGCCGCACTTGGAATACGAATCCAAGCCCTCGTATGGTGACCGCGTCAGCATGAATTAGCCACAAAGATCGCATAAGCTTCGCGCTTTCTTTGCGCCTTGGCGTGAGACTTTTCCGGAAAAACGCGCGCAAAGCCGCCAAGAACGCGAAGCGGCATCGGCCGGCGGCTTGGCGACGGGGTCGAGGATAACCGACGCGTTGCTCTCCCCTCACCCCAGCACTCTCCCAGGGGGAGAGGGAGTGCGCGGGCGGGCAAACCGCAAAGATCGCAACGAACACAAAGAATACCACTCTGTGATCTTTGTATTCTCTGTGGTTTAATTCTGGAATCGCCAGCCACCGAGACCTGCCAAGAGGAATTGGCTGTGGCCAGTCCTGATTCGTGCTTTCTTAACAGCACGGGGCATGCGTTGGTTGACTTGTTGCTCGTACTGGATTAGCATCATGCGTGCGACCCGATTGGGGTAGGAGAATACCTGTAGGAGTGGAGATGGCTGTATCGGAATCGTGTTCGAATGGCCATCGATACCTGATTTTTCAACAAAGGAGTCTGCCCGATGAATCACCTGAAGACCGTCTCGCGCGTGGCCCCGGCTGCGCTGCCCATCAGCCCGATCAACCTGCGCGTGTGGCTGCTGGGTTTTATCATCAACTCACTCTTCGGAAAAGGCCGGGCGTAGGTGCCAGAAATACACAACGCCGGTCACGGGCAACCGTGACCGGCGTTGTGTTTTTAAAGGTGGAAAGGCAATCAGGGGTTGATGGTGAGCCCGAGCGCGGCATTGATGACCAATTGCACATCGACCGCGTTGACCTGACCGTCACCGTTGATGTCGGCATTGAAGGCCGGGTCGATGGCGACCCCCAAGGCGGCGTTGATGACGATCTGGACATCCACGGCATTGACGGCGCCGTCGTTGTTGATGTCGCCGGGGATTTCGGGCTGGTTGTTGGAGAGAAGCTCGAACGAGGCTTCGCCGCCCGACCCGGGCGCGATGAATCGCACCACGCTGGTTCCCTCGAAATTGTCTGCACTGGCGGTGACTACATACGAGCCGTCGAGCAAGGTATCGACGAAATAGAGGCCGTTCGCGTCCGTCTGGGCCGAGGTGTCGACGGGTCCGCGAAGGGTGATGCGCGCGCCTGCAAGTGGGGTGGACACGGCCCCGGCCCGGCCGGAGACCCTGCCTGCCAGGAAGGAAATCCCAAGCAGGCTCTTTTGGAGGGCTCCGTTGACGGTAGCGCCCTGGGCGGGGTCGATGGAGTCCTCCACGGTGTCGGTATCAAAATTGGGCAGGGAGAACTCGACTTCAATGTCGATTTCTCCATCGTTCTTGCTCATGCCCAGGGGAATCTCGTAGAAACCATTGCCGCAGGTGTAGGAGCTGGCCACGAAGTTGCCGTTGACAAAGAGGCGGGCGAATACCCACACGAGGGGCAGGCCGGACTCGGCATCGGTCACGCGGCCGGTAATCACGGGTTGGGCAAACCGGGCGTTCAGTGCGAAGTCCTCGGTACGCACTTCGCCTGCGCCCAAGCTGAGACCGGAAACGATCTGCGAGGTATATCCCGGCGCGAGGACACGAACGGTATACGAGCCTGAAGGTAACGGCCCGAAGAAGTAGTGGCCGTTTGCGTCCGTCACGGCGACTTCCGGGCCGCCCGCATCGGGATCGAAAATTTCGATGGCGGCACAGGAGATGGGCATTTCGGTAATGGCGTCTGTAATCGTGCCGGACAGGCCCACCGGGGGCGCATCAATCTCGCCCTTGAGCTTGAGGACATAACCATCCCCGTTGAAGTCCTCGCCATTGGCAGTGAGATTGAACACGCCGAAACCCGGGTCGAAGTCTGCCGTTCCGCGGTAGCGGCCGGTGACATGCACCGCGCCGAGGGGACTGACCGCAATGCCGCCGCCCCAATCACCGCCCGTGCCCCCCACGGATTTGGCCCAGACAAAATTGCCGTCGCTGGTGAGCTTGCTGATGAAGGCGTCGTTGGAGCCTGCACTGGTCAAGTTGAAGGTGCCCGCGCCGGGGTTAAAGTCGGTCGTGCCGACGAAATCGCCGGTGGTGTAGACATTGCCATCATTGTCGAGGGTGATGCCCAGCCCGCGCGAGGCAAATGGCACGCCCAGGGCCTTGGCCCACATGAGAGCGCCGCCGGTATTCAGCTTCGCCACGAAGGCGTCCTCCCCTATCGTGCTGGTCAATTCGAAGTTGGTGATGTCCGGGTCGAAGTTGGCAGTGTCATTGAAGAAGCCGGCAATGTGGACGCGGCCGTCCGCGTCCACCGTGAGGCCGCGCAGCTCGTTCAGGCCCGTGCCGCCCATCGCCTTGGCCCAAACGAAGTTGCCGTTGTTGTCCAGCTTCGTTACGAACACGTCGCGGCTGCCGCCGCTCTCACGGATGAACGAGCCCGCTCCGGGGTTGAGGTCCACCGTGCCTTGAAAGTTTCCACCGATGTAGACATTGCCGTTGGGGTCGACATCGATCGCGCGCCCGGAGTTGGTATCGGCGCCGCCCATACCCCGCGCCCACAGGAGATTGCCGTTCGGGTCGAGCTTGATCGCGAAAATGTCGTCTCCGGTGCCGCTGGTCAGGGTGGTGGAGCCGGCCCCCGGATCAAACTCAACGGTACCCCGGAACGAGCCCGTGGCGTACACATTGCCGGTATCATCGACGGCAATGCCAAAACCCAATACGGATGTCGGGTTCGAATTGGCATATCCCCACACAAATTCGCCGTTGGTATTCAGTTTGACCACGAATAGTTCGCCGAAATTCGGGCTCGTCACGATGAACTCACCCGGGCCCGGGTCGAGGTCGGCCTTTTGGTTGAACCAGCCCGTAATGTAGACATTGCCCTGGACATCCACCGCGATGTCCTGCGCCTCGGAAACTTGCACGCCGCCCATGGCCCGCGCCCAGATGAGGCTGCCCGTGGGGCTGTATTTGGCCACGAAGATGCTCGCGTCGCTTTCGCCAGCGGGACTGGTCAACTCGGTGACGCCGGGGCCGGGGTCGAAATCCACGGCGCCTTGGAACCGTCCGGCAACATACAAATTGCCGAAGACATCCAATGCGATGGCCTCCGGGACATCATCACCCGTGCCGCCAATGCCGACCACCCACTCGAAATCGCCGACAGCGGCGTTTGCCATGGTGGTGGCGGCGGCAAGCAACAGGGTCGTGGCCATCCTGGCGGAGAAGGCCAGCCAGTTACGAAAGATCATTCCCACACTCCAGTCGAGGACCTCAAGTCGGGGGTATTATGCCTGATTTTGCCGGAATGTTGCCGGGAATAGGCACAAACTGTCCGGCAAATGCTATGCTCCCGGCTTCCATTGGGCATGTTTCACTAGAGGAATACCGCGCCGTGCATGTTTTAATTACCGGTTCCAGCGGCCAGATCGGCACCAACCTCGGCCTGCGCCTGCTGGATGAGGGCCACCGTGTGTTCGGGGTGGATATCCGCCCGAATGCGTGGACCGATCGCATCGAGACGCTTCTGCAGGACCTCAGCACGCCCTATCCGCCTTCGGAGGATGGCATCGGCGGGGCGTCGTACCCGCCGGATATCGACATGGTCGTCCATCTTGCGGCGCACGCGAAGGTGCATGAGCTAGTGGTGCAGCCGCACCGGGCGCTCGAGAACATCTCGATGACCTACAACGCGCTGGAGTTCGCCCGCCAGCGGAATCTGCCGATCATTTTCTCGAGTTCGCGCGAGGTGTATGGCGATATCCACCGCTACATCACCGAGGAGGCCCACGCCGATTTCGCGTTCACGGAGAGTCCGTATTCGGCCAGCAAGATCGCCGGCGAGGCCTTTGTCTATTCCTACGCGCAGTGCTACGGGTTGAAGTATCTCGTCTTTCGCTTCAGCAATGTCTACGGCCGCTACGACAACGACATCGAGCGCATGGAGCGGGTCATTCCGCTGTTCATCCAGAAAATCGGCCGGGAGGAGCCCATCACCGTCTATGGCGAGAAAAAGGTGCTCGATTTCACCTTCGTCGATGACTGCGTGGATGGCATCCGCCGTGGGATTAATCTGCTCGCCTCCGGCGGCGATGGGAACGAGACGATCAACCTTGCCTGCGGCGAAGGCAACAGCCTGGTGGACATGGCCGGGTTCATCGGCGAGGCGCTGGGCATCGAGCCGCGCATGACCATCGAGCCGGCGCGCGTGGGCGAGGTGACGCACTATGTCGCCGATATCGCCAAGGCCCGGAGCATGCTGGGCTACGCCCCGACGACGACGCTGAAGGAGGGCATCCGCCGCTCGGTGGAATGGCAGCGGGAGTGGCAGGCGAAGGGGTAGACACGGACCAACACGGACCACGCATCACCGCTGATCGCTAGCCGGTGTCCGTTCCTGCGTGTTGGCGATTCCGTCAAAAAGCGTGATGTCTTCTTTCATCCGCTCCATTCGAAGCCGGCGTCTACGCCTCAGGAATAGCGCGACAACAATCCACAGAAATACCGTGATAACTCCGGACATGAAAAATGACTGCATGGCGAGGCCGGGATCGAAGGAGAATTTGTAGTGGGTGGGGGTAAAGTTCTGGTCGGTGGCTTCGTACCATCCCATATTGACGCGGTCGTCATCCCAGGTTGCGAACACCAACAGTTTCTGCCGGCCCGGCTCCCGCTCGTCTATCTGGAACCAAGCTCTCCATGGGTCCGGCGATTCCCAATCGAAATCCCGCCGATGATAGCGGTTTTCCCGATCAAGTTGGGCACGGATGGCTTCTTCTGATTCTTCCGGGATCAGGAAGGTGTGTTCCGGATGCGTTTCCAAAAATTCATCGAGATCTTTGTGGTACACAAAATGACCGCGAAGTTGTCCGTCCGCCTCGCCCGGAACCAGCACCAGCAGGGGAAACATTCTTGGCACTGAATCCAGTACGGGCTTCCTGGTGCTGGCGTCGAGCATGGGAAACACAGACAAGAACACAGCGATGAAGCTGATCGGGAACAACACGATCAGCAGCAGTGACTTCAGGGTCTGAACCACCAGTGATAGATAGGCTTTCCAGCCACGATTCGGGTTCGTCTCCATCTCACCGCTCTGTTTCACCATTGCCCAGTTCCCCCGGTGCAGTTTCTGGCGAAGCCAACCATCCCACGGCTTCCAAGCGAAACCATACACGAATATGGCGGCGAAGAAGAGCGGGGAAATCTGCTCGAACAATGTAGTTCATCAGTGGCGCCGTTCGTGCTTCCTTGCCTCCCCCTCCCTCATCCTGTCAATCTTGCAAATCATGTCCATTCATCCAAGGGAGACCGCCATGATTTATCGCCTCACCTCACTCGAAAGCCGTGCCGCCTCTGCGGAAAATCCCACCGCCGCGCGTGGACAGGGAGGACAGGCCGCCGACGGAATTAAGGGCTCGCCCGCATTAAAAGATTTCAAGGCGGGCGAGACGGCCGTATTGCTGGATATTGACGGACCCGGCATGGTGCGGCACATCTGGATGACCACGAAGCCGCGCGCGCCGATTCACCTGCGCAACCTCATCATTCGCGCGTATTGGGAGGGCCACGAGACCCCGAGCGTCGAGGCGCCCTTGGGTGATTTCTTCGGCGTGTGCCATGGGGCCTCCGTGCCGATGGAGTCGCACCTGTTCAACCTGCAGGAGGGCCGCGGCCACAATTGCTGGGCGCCGATGCCCTTTGGTCAGCACGCGCGCATCACCCTGACGAACGAGAGCGACACCGACTTCGACTTCGTCTTTTATCAGGTTGATTTCACGCTTGGCGACGAAGTGACGGGGGACGACGGCCGTTTTCACGCCTCGTTTCGCCGGGAGAGCCCATGTCCCTACGGGCACGATTTCACCCTGATGCAAACGAAGGGCGCGCGGGGCATGTACCTCGGCTGCGCCTTCGGCATTCTGCCGCTCGAGCTGGGCTGGTGGGGCGAGGGCGAGGTGAAGATGTACATCGACGGCGACGACCTCTTTCCCACCATCTGCGGCACGGGCACGGAGGATTATGTCGGCAGTGCGTGGGGACTCAACGAGCATTCGACCCCGTATCAGGGCGCTCCGCTCATGCGGCATTGGGCCTCGATGTACCGCCTTCATGTGCCCGACCCGGTCTACTTTCAGAAGGAGATCAAGGTGACGGTGCAGCAGATGGGTGCGGGCCTCCTGGAGGACGCCAAGGCCATGTATGGCGACAAGCTCATCTTCAACCCGAAGAATCACCCACGGCGGCGCGAGGACGACGGCTACTTCCTGCGCAGCGACGATTGGTGCAGTTGCGCGTGGTGGTACCAGTGGCCTCTCATCACCGAGCGCGAGCCGATGCCGGACAAGGCGTTGCGCTCGGCCCATGTCTTCCGCGAAATCGAGCCACAGCAGGGTCAGGACGCGCCGTTGTAGTCGGGACGCCAGCTTCAAAATGAATCGAATGAGGTGCTGCGTCAATTTGCGACAGTTTCATAAAATAAGAATTATGTGAATAACAAATTATTTAGGGTTGTTGTGAGTATATTTGAGTTACAGCTTATTTATACAGCCAAAATAGGCTATTTATATTTGCGCTAATTCTCGATCTGTGCCAGAATTCACGCATGGCAATGGTCGATCGAGAGACCCTTGGGAGCATCATGCGTTCCCTCAACCCCTGGTGGCAGGGGCGCTCCTTGGCTGCCGAGCCATTTCGCCGGTCCGTATACCGTCAGTGCAGGCGCAGTCTGGAGCACCCATCCTTGAGTCGTGTGGTGTTGCTACGGGGGCCCCGGCGCGTGGGTAAGACGACGCTGCTGAAGCAGATTGCGGAGCATCTGCTGACTGAGCGGGAGGTGCCGCCGGAGCGCGTCTTCTACCTGGCATTGAATCACCCGGTGCTGAAGGGGGAGTCGTTGCGGTCGTTGGTCGACCTCTATCACGAGGGGATCACTCCGCGCGGGCCGGGGGTGTATCTCCTTCTGGACGAAGTGCAGCAGGTGGACGGCTGGCAGCAGGACCTTGGGCGGCTCATGGACGAGGGGCCGGGCTACCGGGTGTTGGCGGCGGGTGCGGGCCCTCTTTGGCCGCCGCCCGGCGCGGATGCCACCGGTGTGGGCCGCTGGGTTCCGGTGGGAATGCCCGTGCTTTCCTTCTTCGAGTATGCCCACTTGCTGGGCAAGACGGATGGCCTTCCGGAGTTCATGCAGCTTGGCTCGTTCGCGCAGCGGAAACCGGAGGACTTGGCCGAAGTAGCCGCGTCGTTTGAGTCCTTGCGGCCGCTGCTGGGTCACTACCTGCTCGCGGGAGGTTTTCCGGAGGCCGCCCGGCAGGCGTCGATCGGGGAGGCGCTTGGCTATTTTCAGCGGGAAGTCATCGAGCGTGTGTTGTACCCGGGCGGTGGTCTCGTGCAGGGCGTGCGCAAGCCTGAGCACCTCGAACGCCTGGTCCTCTACCTATGCCTGAACGCGGGGAAGCCTTTTTCTCCCGAGGCCTGTGCGCAGGCATTGGCCTCGAACCGTGGCACGGTGCTGAGTCACCTAGAGGCGCTGGAGTCGGCCCAATTGATTGCCCGCATCCCGCCCTATCGGCCCGGGGGCAGGAAGGTGCAGCGCGCGCGCGACCTCGTTCACCTCGCCGACGCGGCCTTGCGCAACGCGGTCCTGATGCGAGGCATGGAGGTGCTGGACGAACCCGTCGAGGCGGGCCTGTTGGTGGAGGGGGCCGTTTTCCGGCATGTTCGCGCGGCCTATGCGCGCGACATGCCCATCCTGGGGTACTGGCACGACCCCGCGAGCAACCGGAAGGTCGACCTTGTCGCAGGGTCGCCGGGCAGGATTCGCGCCTTGGCGGTCACCTACCGCTCGCACGCGCCGGTGGACCCGAAGGGCGACCTCGCCGCGTTTCTCGCGCGCGAGCATGGCGCCGTCGCGGCGTACCAGATTACGCGGGACGATGCCGACTTCGGCGTGACGCGTCTGCCGGGGGTGTCGGCGCCGGTGCTGCGGATCCCGGCGCACATCTTCCTGTACGCGGTGGGCATGTCGGAGCAGCGGGTTGCGGCGGGGGCGGAGGACGCCGGGCTTTGACGCGGCGGCGAATCGATCCTGTACGCATCCAAGGCACTCGCGTACCCCGGGCCGGATTGCGTACACTTGTACCCGGTGTCCCTGTTGGCCGTGATCGCAGCTTTTCCGGGCGGAAGGCAGATTCCCCATGACGCTCCTCGAGACCTCCAAGGCCAAACCGCTCTTCCGCCGGCCCGGCAGGAATGTACTGCTCGGCATTTTCGCCGGATTGATGGCCATCCTCACCTATTACGCCACGCACGCCCTGTTTCCAGCCTTGGGCGAGACGCCCATCCGCATGCTGGCGATCTTTGTCTTCGCGGTCATCCTGTGGGTGACGGAGGCGATTCCGCTTTTCGCCACGAGCCTCGTGGTGCTGGCGAGTCAGGTGTGGTTTCTCACCGTACTGCCGGGCAATGATGTCGAAATCGACAGCAGCGCATTCTTCGCGGCGATGGGCAACCCGATCATCGTGATTTTCCTCGGCGGGTTTATCCTCGCGCAGGCGGTGCAGCAGGAGAAGATTGACGAGCAGATGGCCGCGCAACTGCTGCGGCCGTTCGGCACGCACCCCTGGGCGATCATGGCGGGGTTGATGTGCATTACGGCCCTGTTCAGCATGTGGATGAGCAATACCGCCACGACGGCGATGATGGTGGTGATGATCGGCCCGATTCTGCGGCAGATCCCGGACAATAAACCGCTGCGCAAGGCGCTCATGTTGTCGATTCCCTTCGGGGCGAACATCGGCGGCGTGGGCACGCCCATCGGCACGCCGCCGAACGCGATCGCCGTGGCGCAGTTGCACGATCGCGGGCTTGACATCGACTTTCTCACCTGGATGATGCTGACGATGCCCATCCTCATCGGTGGACTCATCCTGATGTGGGGATTGCTTCTGGTGGCCTATCGGCCCGGGCGGACCAAGCTGGACCTGAAGCCGCAGAATGAGTTCCGCATGACGCGGAAGGCCGCGGTGGTCTACACGACCTTTGCGCTCACCGTGGGCTTGTGGCTCATCGGCGGCCAGTTCGGCATTCCGACGGCCGTGGCCGCGGTGGTGCCGGTGGCGATCCTCACCGCAACGGGCGTCATCGGCCGTGCGGACTTCAACCGTCTGGACTGGGCGACGCTTGCGCTGATTGCCGGGGGCATCGCGCTGGGCAGCGGCATCACGGAGAGTCAGCTCGACCTCTGGATCATGAGCTTGGTGCCGCAGGAAGGGATCACGATCACCACCTTGGCCGCCATCTGCTGCATCGTGGTGGTGGCGATGAGCACGATCATGAGCAACACCGTGGCGTGCAACATCGTTCTCCCGCTGGCCCTGGCCATTGGGGTGAGCCTCGGCGGCAACACGGAGTTGCAGGTCATGGCCGTCATGATCGCCGTGGGCGCCAGCTTCGGCATGGGACTTCCGATCTCGACGCCGCCGAATGTCATCGCCTACGCCACCGGCGAGATCGATACGCGCGACATGATTCGCGTTGGCGGGCTGACTTCGATTGTCGTCACGGCGTTCATCGTGCTGACAGGCCCGACAGTGCTGGAGTGGATGCTGAGATAGGGCATTGAAATCCCCCCGGCCCCTTCGCCAAAGGGGCCTTCCAAAAAGCTCCAGGGCATGCTTCGGTGGTAGAAAATCGTGAGCTATCCCTTTCAAATCCCCCTCGGTCCCCCTTTTCCAAAGGGGGAGGAATGCGGGCGGCTTCAAATACGAAGTGCGACCGAAAGCCCCTGAATTCAGGTGGGTTTCGGGCTGTCACCGTTGCTTCTGCCCATAGTGAAGCGCGCAAA